>Ga0007791_10000778_pt1 | contig 10807 bp, 10 predicted proteins | sample CryBogmetaGMA05M_FD_60368 | JGI IMG/M metagenome (GOLD analysis project Ga0007791, IMG submission 60368) | Freshwater microbial communities from Crystal Bog, Wisconsin, USA - MA0.5M | ecosystem: Environmental > Aquatic > Freshwater > Lake | place: Crystal Bog, Wisconsin, USA | collected 2009-07-06 | reverse complement strand
TGCGGTCCATCCACTCGACCTGCGCGGCGGCGGTCGTGGGCTCGGCGGCCAGCCAGCCGCGCTCGGCCGCGAGGTCGTCGACCTGGCCGCCGACGAGCGCGGCCGGCCCGGCGGCCCGTGCGAGCGTCAGGCAGGCCCTGCCGGCGACGGCGTCGGGCATGCCGGCGGCGAGCGTCTCGAATGCCAGGGCCTGGAGGGCGTCGCCGCAGAGGATGGCCGTCGCCTCGTCGAACGCACGGTGGCACGTCGGGCGGCCGCGGCGAAGGTCGTCGTCATCCATCGCCGGCAGGTCGTCGTGCACGAGCGAGTAGGCGTGGATCATCTCGACGGCGACCGCCGCCGGCGCGGCGGCCTCCCAGAGCCGGTGCCGGTCGTCCCCGCGGGATCCGCAGGCCTGGGCCGCCCAGAGCACGAGCGCCGGCCGGAGCCGCTTGCCCGGCGCGAGGACGGCGTAGCGCATCGATTCCGCCAGCCGCCCGGGAACGTCATCGGCTCCCGCGAGCGCCGCCGCGAGCCGAGGCTCGATGAACTCCCTCACGCCGTCGAGCGCCCGGCCGATCACGGCGTCTCGCGGGCCCGACGGGGGTGCCGAACGGAAATCACTGCTGGTCACCGGGCAGCTTGCCATGCGTGGCCTGCAGGTGGTGTGAGGCTGACGGGAAGCGGACGGCCGCGGCCCCGACGTGTGTATCACCCGCGAAAAAGTCTAGGCGGGGTCGGAGTCGCCGTCCATCCCGGGCAGGTTCCGCGACCGCGACTTGCGGCCCGCGGCCCGGGCGGCCCGGGCGGGTGCGGTCGGCTCGGCGGCGGATTCACCGGCATCGCGCGCCGCCACGATCGGCCTGCCATCCTCGTCGATCCGCACGAGGACGCTCACCCGCTCCTCGGCGGACGCGAGTTCCTCGTGCAGTTGCCGCAGAAGGGCCACGCCACGCTCGTACGCGGCGATCGACTCCGACAGCCCGAGGCTGCCCGACTCGAGGCTCACGACCAGGCTGCCGAGGTCGGCGAGCCCGGCTTCAAAGGAGGGGGACTGCCGCGAGTTTGCGGCCCCTTCATCAGGCTCGGGCATCATCGTTCGTCACCCTTTCGACCCGGCTCCAGACGCGGCCATCGGCGAGGAGCGTCACGAGCGTGTCGTCCGCCGCGAGGCCGGCGACGCTCCGCAGCGCCGCCGCATCGTGATCGCGGCGGGTCACCGACCAGCCGCGCGCAAGCAGGTGGAGCGGGCTGCCGGCCTCCAGCCGGGCCGCGGCCGCGGCCAGCCGCTCGCGGGCTCGCTCGACGGCGAGTCCGGCGAGCCGCCTCAGGCGGCGTGCCTGCTGGTCGACCGTCTCCCGCCGGTCTCGCACGAGGCGGCTCGGGTCGGCGAAGATCCGCGACCGCGCGAGCGTGACGACGCGGTCGCGCGCCGCCCCGAGCCGCCGCGACAAGCCGGCCTGGAGCCGCACGCCGAGGTCCGCGACCGCCGCGGCCACCTGCCGGCCATCGGGCACGATCCGCACCGCAGCGTCGGTCGGCGTGAGGGCGCGGACGTCGGCCGCCAGATCGCAGAGCGTGACGTCGATCTCGTGGCCGACGCCCGACACCACGGGGATCGGCGATGCCGCGACGGCGCGGACGAGCACCTCCTCGTTGAACGACCAGAGGTCTTCGAGGCTGCCCCCGCCGCGGACGATGGCGATCACGTCGACCGCCGGACGCAGCCGAGCCGCGGCCCCGAGCGCGACGGCGAGTTCCTCCGCGGCCCCGGCCCCCTGGACCCGCGCCGGCACGACGATCACCTCGCAGCCCCGCCAGCGTGCGAGCAGCGTCTCGAGGAAATCGGCGATGGCCGCCCCCGCGGGGCTCGTGACGAGGGCGATCCGGCGGGGAAAGGCGGGCAGCGGGCGTTTCCGCTCCGCGGCGAACACCCCCTCGGCCTCGAGCGTGGCGTGCAGCTGCCGCAGCCGGGCCTCGAGGCCCCCCGTGCCGACGGCGTGGAGCCGGTCGATCGTGAGCTGGTAGGTGCCGCGTGGCGCGTAGACCTCGAGGCGCCCGTGGCAGATCACCTCCAGGCCGTCCGCCGGCTCGACCGCGAGCGCCTGCATCGTGCCGCGCCAGATCACGGCCCGCAGCACCGCCTGCTCGTCCTTGAGCGACAGATAGACGTGGCCGCTCGCCGCCCGGGTGAGGTTGCTCACCTCCCCGGTGACCCACACGTCGGAGAACCCCGTCTCGAGCCGCTCCTTGACTCGGAACGTCAGCTCCGACACGCTCAGGGCCTCGTCGGGCGGGCTGCGGCTGTCTGTCGCGACGCGGGTGGCCATGGGCCGCAGTGTAGCAGCCGTCGTCGTGGCCTCGAGCGCGACGCCGACCCCCCACGTTCCCGATCCGCACGATCGCCCTCCCATGACGCTGGCGGCCCGAGCATGACATCGCGATCGGGAATCGCGTCCGCCGACACCGCCCCCGGCGGCGGCCCGCCGAGCGGCGCGCTGCTCGTCGTGTTCCTCACGGTGTTCATCGACCTGCTCGGGTTCGGCATCGTCCTCCCGGTGATGCCGCGGCAGGCCGAGCCGTATCTCGAGGCGCTCGGCTTCTCGCCCGTCGGGACGGGCGCCGCGATCGGCGTGCTGTTCTCGGTGTTCTCGCTGATGCAGCTCATCTTCAGCCCCATCCTCGGCGGGCTGTCGGACCGCATCGGTCGCCGCCCGCTCTTGCTGTTGAGCCTCGCGGGCTCGGTCGTCTTCTACGCCCTCTACGCGCTGGCCGTGACGGTGCCCACCGACCCGGTGCCCTCGCGTGAGCGGGCGGCGCTCGCCCTCGGGCTGATGCTCCTCTCGCGCATCGGGGCGGGCATCGCCGGGGCGAGCGTGGGCACGGCGGCCGCGGTGATCGCCGACTGCACCACGCCGCAGAACCGCGCCCGCGGCATGGCGCTCATCGGCATCGCCTTCGGCGGCGGCTTCACGCTCGGGCCGCTGATCGCCTACTTCGGACTGACGCTCTTCCAGAAGCGGCCGTGGGGCGTGGGGGCGATCGCTTCGGGACTGTCGCTGGTGGCGTTCCTCATCGCGCTGTTCGTGTTCCGCGAGACGCGGCCGGCGAACGCGGCGCCGGCGCGCCGGCACACGGGTCTCGCGCGGACCGCCGGCGTGCTCCGCATGCCGGGCGTCGGGACCCTCGTGCTCATCTACTTCCTGGCGATCGTCGCCTTCGCCAACTTCGAGGCGACGCTCGCGCGGCTCACCGAGTCGGCGTTCGGGATGACCGACGACGACAACTTCCTCGTGTTCGCCTTCATCGGCGCCATGCTCCTTGTGGCCGGCGGCGCCTACCGGCCGTTCGCGAAGCGGTTCCCCGAGTCGCGGCTGCTCGCCGCGGGCGTGACGCTCATGATGCTCGGGCTGGCGGCGCTCGGGGCGGTGGCATGGCTCGTGTACCGCGATCCGGCGGCGGGGGGCACGGCCTGGCTGCGCGTGCTGTTCTACGGCGCGTCGGCCGTGGCGGTGGCGGGGTTCGCCTGCGTGAACCCGTCGGTGTCGGCGCTCATCTCGCGGCAGGCCGACCCGGCCCGGCAGGGCGAGGTGCTCGGCGTCAACCAGTCGTTCGCGTCGCTCGGGCGGATCGTGGGGCCGTTCATGGGCTCCGTGCTCTTCGGCCTGCATCCCTCGCACGCGCTGCCCTTCCTCGACGCCGTCGTCCTTCTCGTCGTGGTGGCGGCCCTGATGCCCCGCATCGCGGCGCCGGGGGCGGGGCGGTGACGGGACCACGGGCCGCAGCGGGCGGCGTCGGTGTCCTCGTCGTGGGCCACGGCACGGCCGATCCGCTGGGGGCGGGGGAGACCTGCTGCGTGGCCGCGGGCGTGGCCGGGCTTCTGCCGGACGTGCCGGTGGAACTCGGCTTTCTCGAAGTCATCGGGCCCACGATCGCCGACGCCATGGAGAGGCTCGTGGCACGGGGGTGTCGCGAGGTGGTCGTGGCGCCGCTGCTGCTGTTCGCGGCCGGGCATGCGAAGCGCGACGTGCCGGAGGCCGTCGCGGCGGCGGCGGCCGCGCACGGCCTGGCGGTGCGGCAGGCGGAGCCCTTCGGATGCCTTCCGGAGATCGTGCGGTTGTCGGCCAGGCGGCGTCGCGAGGCCTGCGCGGGCCTCGGCGCGGTGCCGGCGGAGGAAACGGTGCTCGTGGTGCTGGGGCGCGGTTCGAGCGATCCCACGGCCGTGGCCCAGCTGCGTTCGTTCGTCGACGCGACGCTCGCCGCCGATGCCGAGCCGCGGCCGCGGCGCGTCGAACTCGGCTTCGCCGCCGCCGCCCGGCCGCGGCTCGACGAGGCGATCCTGGCGGCGTGCGACCCACGGGATCAGGACGTGCGTAGAATCGTGGTGCAGCCGCACCTGCTGTTCCGGGGCCACGTGGAGGATCAGGTGACCCGGGCGGTCGGGGAGGGGCGGTGTCGGCGACCCGATCTCGAGTGGGTGCAGGTGGGACGACTCGGGGCCGACCCGCTCGTGGCCGAGGCTGTGGCGATCCGGGTGGCCGAGGCCATGCGGTCGGAAAGCCTGGCTCGCCAAGGATGATGCGACTCGTCACAATGTCGGCTTGGGACCGATTGCGGCCCCCCGGGGCAGGCCTGGCACGGAGGAGAGAGCGCGTGAACGGCACGAAAATGACGGGAATGGTCATCGCGGCGGTCGGGATGGCGTTGTGGACGGCCGCGGCCGCCCGGGCGCAGGTCGTCACGCAGCCACCCGCCGTGGTGGCACCCGCCGAGCGGCCCGCCCTCGCGGCCCCGGCTCCCGCCGCGCCTCCCGCGGCCGCGACGCCGGCCCAGCCCGCCTCCGTCCCCGCCGGCATGAAGCCCGGCACCAATGACCGCCACATCGCGGTCGCCGTGCGGCGGCAGCTCGAGCGGGAGCACTACCTCCGCAAGCCGATCGACGACGAGATCGCGACGCGGTGGTTTGCGGCGTTTCTCGAGGCGCTCGATCCGATGAAGGTCTACTTCCTGCAGAGCGACGTCGAAGGCTTCACGCTCAAGCGGGATTCGCTCGACGACCTCGTGAAACGGGGGGACGTGTCGTTCGCCTACGAGGTGCTCGACCGGTTCCTCAAGCGTGTCGATTCGCGGCTGCCGCTCATCGAGCGGCTGATCCAGGAGCCCCACGACTTCACCACGCCGGAGACGATCGTCGTCGACCGCGACGCCACGACCTGGGCGCGGACCGAGGCGGAGGCCGAGGACCTGTGGCGGAGGCGGATCAAGTACGACCTCCTGGTCCAGAAGATGGAGAAGACGTCCCTCGAGGAGGCGAAGGACAAGCTGCTCCGCCGGTATCGCAGCCTTGCCAAGCGCTGGCACCAGATGACGGCCGACGAGCTCCTCGAGACCTACCTTTCGTCGCTCACGAGCAGCTTCGACCCGCACACCAGCTACATGTCGCCGGGCACGCTCGAGAACTTCGAGATCGGCATGCGGCTGCAGCTCGACGGGATCGGCGCCCAGCTCAAGGGCGAGGACGGCTACACGACGATCATGGAGCTCACGCCCGGCGGCGCCGCCGACCGCGACGGCCGGCTCAAGGCCAAGGACCGGGTCGTGGGCGTGGGGCAGGGGGGCGAGGGTGAGATCGTCGATGTGGTCGACATGAACCTCAACGAGGTGGTGAAGCTGATCCGCGGCAAGCGGGGCACGATCGTGCGGCTCAAGGTGATCTCCGCGGGCGATACGGCGCCGAAGATCTACGACATCACGCGGGCCAAGATCGAGCTCAAGGATGCCGAGGCCCGCGGCGAGGTGATCGAGCAGGGCAAGAAGGCCGACGGCTCGCCGTACCGCATCGGCGTGATCAACCTGCCGAGCTTCTACATGGACATGGCGGGCGCCCAGCAGGGGCAGGCCGAGTTCAAGAGCAGCACCCGCGACTGCAAGCGGCTCCTCGACGACTTCCGCAAGAAGGGCGTCGACTGCGTGGTGCTCGACCTCCGCAGCAACGGCGGCGGCTCGCTGCCCGAGGCGATCAAGCTCACGGGCCTGTTCATCGATCGCGGTCCCGTGGTCCAGATCAAGGACGCCGACAAGCAGGTCCGCCCGTACGACGACGTGGATGCCGGCGTGGCCTGGGACGGTCCGCTGGTCGTCCTGACGAGCAAGTTCAGCGCCAGCGCCAGCGAGATCCTCGCGGGGGCGATCCAGGACTACCGCCGCGGCCTCGTGGTGGGAGACAAGTCGACGCACGGCAAGGGGACGGTGCAGACGCTGCTCGACGTCGGCCGGCAGCTCTTCCCGCGGTTCGACAACGTGCCGTCGCTCGGCGCCATCAAGGTCACGATCCAGCAGTTCTACCGCCCGTCGGGCGACAGCACGCAGCTCGAGGGGGTGCACAGCGACGTGGAGCTGCCGAGCATCACGAGCCATCTTCCGATCGGGGAGTCGGACCTGCACCACACGATCGCCTTCGACCGCGTGCCCCGTGCCGACTTCGAGCCCTCGGGCCGTGTCACCGACACCATCGTCTCCCAACTCCGCGAGGAGTCGGCGAAGCGGGTCGCCGCGAACAAGGAGTTCACGAAGCTCTCCGGCGACATCACCCGCTACGAGAAGCGGAAGGACGAGAAGACGATCTCCCTCGTCGAGAGCGAGTTCGAGCGGCAGTGGAACGAGGGCAAGGCCGCCGAGGACGAGGAGGAGAAGAAGCTCGAGGAGATGGAGCAGCAGAAGCGGCCGGTCGTCCGCCGCGACTTCTACTTCGACGAGGCGATGAACGTCACGATCGACTATCTCCGGGCCCTCGCCGCGGCGGGTGGTCTGGCCGACACGGCGAAGGTGCACGACGCGGCGCCGGCGCGGTGACGGCCGGTCAGTCCGGCGTCACGAGCGATTCGAGCGCGGCGAGCGCGTCGGGATGCGTGAGCGTCGGTCCGATCTCGCGGAAGAGCCGCGAAGGATCGACCCGCTTGTCGGCGGCGCGGCTCCGCGGGGCGGCTGCATCGAACCGCGGCTCGGGGCTGCCCGTGAGCGCCGCGAGCCGGCCGTACCACGCGCGGCGGCGCACCGGGTGGCCGTCCGAGACCACGTAGCGCGGCCCGGGCGCCGGCGCGGCGGCCACCTCGGTGACGACCATCGCCGCGTCGTCGACGTGGATCAGGTTCAGCCACGAGTCGGGATCGGCGGCGATCGGCCGGCCGGCGCGGAGGTCGTCGAGCCGGGGCAGTCGGCCCGGTCCGTAGATCCCCGCGAGCCGCAGCACCGTGCCGGGGCCGGCGGCATGGGCCGCGAGGAGCGCCTCGGCTTCGACGAGCGCTCGGCCGGCCTCGCGTGACGGGTTCGTGGGTGTGGCCTCGTCGACGATGCCTCCACCCTCGTCGCCCCACACGCCGGTGGAACTCGTGAAGATCACGCGCGGCGGCGTGCCGGCCCCGCGGGCGACGCCGAGCGCGTCGAGGAGCCGGCGGAGTCCCTCCACGTGGACGTCGCGGTGCGAGCGGCCCGATCGCGGGTCGACGCTCACGCACCAGAGGACGGTGCCGGGGGTGCCCTGCCCGGCGAAGAGGCGATCCCATCCCGAATCGGCCGCCGTGACGTCGACGACGGCGGGAATCGCGCCGAGCGACTGCAGTTCCGGGGCCCGCGCGGCGTGCCGCGTGGTGGCGATCACGCGCGATCCCGCCGCAGTCCAGAGCCGCGCGACCCGCGTGCCCAGGTAGCCGCAACCGACGACGAGCCGGAGGCGATCGGCTTCTGCACGAGGATGCATTCGCTCACCGGTATGAAGACGGAGCGCCCGCAGGGGGCGAGGTCGACGAGCGTCGAGGATGACGCCCGCACGATCCTGGATCATCGTAGCGACGGACGTGCGAAATCCTCGCGCGAAGGAGAACTTGTCCGCCCCGGCCGGACACGCGACGGCGGAGCGAGGCGATCGTCATCCCTCGAGCGGCCGCGGCCGCTCCCCGCGGGTCTGCGACTCGAGCCACGACTCGAGCACCACCTGCGCCGCCACGGCGTCGGCCCGCTCCTTCTTGCGGCCGCGGGTGAGCCCCACGCCGGCCAGGAGGCTCGCGGCCTCGCGGGAACTGTACCGCTCGTCGTGGAACGCGACGGGCATCCCGGTGATCCGGCCGAGCCATGCGCCGAACCGCTCGACCTCGATCGACATGGCCGAATCGGTGCCGTCGGCGTGGATCGGCAGCCCGACCACGAAGCCGACGAGCCGCTCCTCGCGGGCGAGGTCGCGGAAGAAGACCGCGTCGGCGTCGAGGTCGCCGACCGTCTGCCGCACGCAGAGCGGGCTCGAGATGATCCGCTGGGCGTCGCAGACGGCGACGCCGATCCGACGGCGGCCGTAGTCGACCCCCGCCACCCGGCCCGGCGGAATCGACGACGGCGGGGAGGAGGGACCGGTCATTCGCCCTTCCCCGGGGCGTCTCCCTGGCCGTCCGAGGTGGACCAGCCCTCCGCGGGGAAGCGGCCCTGCTTGAGGAACGTCTCCGTGGCCCGCTGCACCCGCGCGTCCCGCAGCATCGCGGCGTGGTGCACGGGGACGAGGAGGAAGTCGTCGGCGCCATCGAGCCAGGTCTCGTCCACGCGGACCACGGCGTCGTCGTCGCCACCGAGCAGCGGGCTGAATCCGTGATCGTCGCCGCGGCCCCCCGCCACGATGCCGAACTCGCACGGGGGCACGGCGAGCGTGGGGGCCACCTTGTGCCAGTCGACGACGAGATCCCGCGCGGCCCCCTCGGCCAGCCCGGCGAGGAACCGCACGCCCGACACGCGCCGCGCGAGGTCGGAGCCCTGGTTGGGTGGCCCGAGCATCACCATGCGGTCGACCCGCGCGAGGTCGTCGGGGCCCGCGAGCCCCATCCACCGGCGCACGACGAGGTTGCCGAGGCTGTGCCCCACGAAGCTGATCCGGCCTGCCGGCGGCAGCGCGGCGATGACCCGGCCGAGCGCGCGGCCGTGGGCCTCGATGTCGGCGTTCGTGCTGGCGTAGCCGACGAGAAGGACGGTCGCGTCGAGCGTGCGACGGAGATGATCCGCGAGCGGCCGCATCGACGAGCGGCCCTCGCCCAGGCCGTGCAGCACCATCACGGCAGGGCCGCGGACGGGCGGAATCGTGCCGGCCGCCTCGAGCGTGGCGAACGCGGCCCGGCACTCGTCGGCCGTGCCCTCGTGGAGGGTCGTCTCGGCGGGGTCGAGGATCCGCCAGTGGCCGTCCTTCGGCCGCTCCTGGAGCCGCCAGTCGTGGCGGACGACCGCGTCGCTCCACTCGAGCGCCTCCCGCGAACGCTGGAGTCGTACGAGCCAGTCGGCGTCGCGGCGCGCGACCGTCGCCGACTCGTCGGCGGCCGCCGACGCGGCGAGGATCACGAGCAGGGCGGCCGTCGCGCGGGTCACAGGTATTCCTTCCATCCACGGTTCTCGAGTTCCGTGACCACCCTGCGGACCGCCTCCTCGTGCGCGCGACTCGCGACGAGCGTGGCGTCGGGCGTGTTCACGACGAGGACGTCGGCGAGTCCGAGCGTGACGATCAGGTGGTCGCCGGTGGAGTGGACCACGGTCCGCACCGTATCGATGCCGAGGTGCCGGCCGACGACGGTGTTGCCCTCGGTGTCGGCCCCCCGCTGCCGCGCCACCGCGGACCAGCCGCCGAGGTCGTCCCACGCGAACGGCGCCTCGATGACCGCCACGTCGGCGGCGTGCTCGAGCACGGCGTAGTCGATCGAGATCCCCTTGATCGCCGCGAACTCGTCGGCGAAGACGCGGTCGCGGTCGGGGCCGTCCCAGGCGGCGGCGATCCGCCGCAGGTGGACCATGCACTCGGGCTGCCGCTCGTCGAGCGCGGCCAGGATCGTGGACGCCCGCCAGACGAAGATGCCCGCGTTCCAGAGGGAGTCGCCGGCCGCGAGGTACTCCGCGGCGACGCTCGCCGGCGGCTTCTCGCGGAATCGGGCCACGGCGTGGGCCGCGGCCTCGCCCGGTCCCACCGGCAGCGGACGGCCCTGCTGGATGTAGCCGAAGCTCTCCGCGGGGTACGTGGGGCGGATGCCGAACGTGACCAGCCGGCCCGGCGCGGCCTCGACCATCGCCGCGGCTTGGGCGATCGCCCGGCGGAAGTCGGCCGCGGGGCGGATCACGTGGTCCGACGGCATCACGGCCATGATCGCGTCGGGATCCTGGCGGGCGACGAGCAGGGCCGCGAGGCCCACGCAGGGGGCCGTGTCACGCTTGCACGGTTCGCCGACGAGTCCCGCCTCCGGAACGCCGCCCGCCTGGTCGCGGACGGCGTCGAGCAGCCGCGCCGACGTCACGATCATCATCCGTTCCGGAGGCACGAGGCCGGCGAGCCGTTCGACCGTGTCCTGAAGGAGCGTCTTCTCGCCCGCGAGCGGCAGGAGTTGCTTCGGCAAGCCGGCCCGGCTGGCAGGCCAGAAGCGGGTGCCCGATCCGCCCGCCATCACGATCGCATGCAGCATGGTCGCACGATTCTCCGTCGTTTCACCCGCGGGTTCCGGCCGGCCTTCAGCGGCCCCGTACCCACGACCAAAAAAGGAAGCAGAGCAGCGGAAAGCCCGCGAAGATCACGCCGTACGTGAACATCGTGGTCCAGAGGTGACCGGGCCAGCGTGCCATCCGCGCGTCACCTCGGTGCCTGCACGAACACGTCGACGGGAATCTCGACCGGCTCCTCCGCCCGCTCCGCGAGCCGGCATTCCACGCGGACGCCCCACGGGAGCACCTCGGCCGCCGTCACGACCGCCTCCACGCCATCATAGTCGGTCGTCACCCGCACCGACGGGATCTCACTGAAGGCCGGACAGAATCCGAC
>Ga0007791_10000777_pt1 | contig 10817 bp, 7 predicted proteins | sample CryBogmetaGMA05M_FD_60368 | JGI IMG/M metagenome (GOLD analysis project Ga0007791, IMG submission 60368) | Freshwater microbial communities from Crystal Bog, Wisconsin, USA - MA0.5M | ecosystem: Environmental > Aquatic > Freshwater > Lake | place: Crystal Bog, Wisconsin, USA | collected 2009-07-06 | reverse complement strand
GCCTCGCAAACCTGGTCCATCAGGCTGTGGGCCGGATTGAAGGCCGCCGCTGCCGATTGTGCGATGTAGGCGATCCGCTTGCCCCGAAGCTGGCGCCGCCCCTCGGCCTCGAGCGTGCGGATGTCGATACCCCCCAGAACGATGGCACCCGCCGCAATGTGAACCCCGGCGCGCGCGTAGCACATGCTTGACAGGCCGATGGAGGATTTGCCCGCACCGCTTTCGCCGATCAGGCCCAGCACCTCGCCGCGCTGCAGCTGCAGATGAATGTTGTCGACAATCACATTGCCGGCCACACTCTCCAGGCGCAGGCCGCTGATGTGCAGGATGGTGGAGTCGTCCATGGATTGCGCTCCTTCCTAGAGTTCGGCCTGTGCGCCGGAGGGGCGGGCGTCGATGGACAACATCCAGTCCACCACCAGATTGACCGAAACCGTGAGCAGGGCAATCGCTGTGGCCGGATAAATCGGGGCCATCATGCCGAAGTTGATGGCGTCGGCGTTCTCGCGCACCATGCCACCCAGGTCGGCATAGGGCGGCTGTATCCCCAGTCCCAGGAACGACAGACCGGCAATAAACAGGAAGTTGAAACAAAAGCGCAAGCCAAATTCTGAGACCAGCGGCGCCCAGGCATTGGGCAGGATCTCGCGGGTAATCACCCACCACAGGCCCTCGCCCCGCAGCCGCGCCGCCTCCACATACTCCATCACCCGCAGGTTGATGCCCAGCGCCCGCGACAGACGAAAAACACGGGTGGAGTCCAGCACCGCAATAGTCATGATCAGGGTCGGGATACTGGAGCCGAACACGCCCAAAATGATCAGGGCAAAAATCAGGCTGGGGATGGACAGCATCACGTCCACCAGGCGTGTGAAGAAGATGTCCACCCAGCCGCCCAGCACCGCGCTGACCAGCCCGGTGAGGATGCCGATCAGAAACGACAGGGTGGTAATCGCCAGCGCCACGCCAATCGTCATGCGGCTGCCATACATCATGCGGGTCAGCATGTCCCGCCCGATCTGGTCGGCCCCGAACACCATCTTCATGGAGGGCTCGTCCCAGGTGCCGCCGACATTGGCAGATTCGGAGTAGGGACTCAACCAGGGCGTGAACAGGCAGATGAAGATGAAGAGTGCGATGACCAGCATACCGAATGCGGCCGAAGCAGTCAGTTTGTGTCCAAAAAGTTTCATGGCGTTGTGCTGACGGGAAAGGCCTAGCGCCGGTGGCGCAGGCGGGGGTTGACCAGAATCACCAGAATGTCGGCCAGGGTATTGAGCAATACAAAGACCGTTGCAAAGACCAGACCACAGGCCTGGATCACTGGCACGTCGCGCTTGGACACTGCATCGACCATGTATTGACCCAGTCCCGGGTAGACGAACACCGACTCAATCACCACCACGCCCACCACCAGGTAGGCCATGTTCAGGGCGATGACGGTGATGATGGGGGCCGCCGCGTTGGGCAGGGCATGGCGCACGATGATGCGCCTGCGGGGGGCGCCTTTCAGAAAGGCCATCTCGATATAGGGTGTGGACATCACCGACAGCACGGAACTGCGCGTCATGCGCAGCATGTGGGCGGCCACCAAGAGCGTCAGGGTAATGGCTGGCAGGGTTGTCTGGAACACCCGGTCGGCAAAGGGCATGCCGTTCGAGATCACAGACAGCGATGGGAACCATGCAATATCCACCGCAAAAAAGATGATGAGCAGGTAGGCGATGAAGAACTCGGGCAGCGAGATGGCGATGAGGGTCAGCACATTGGCCAGCCGGTCGGCGAGTTTGCCCTCGTTGATGGCGGCCATCACGCCCAGGCCCACCGACAGCGGGATCGCGATCAGCGCGGCATAGCCGGCCAAAAACAGGGTGTTGCGCATGCGCGGTAGCAAGTCAGCAATGATGACGCGTTTGTTGGTCAATGCCACACCCAGGTCACCATGCAGGGCGCCGACCAGCCAGTTCCAGTAGCGCAGGTGCGCGGGCACATCCAGGCCCAGCTCACGGCGAAAAATCACCAGCGCCTCGGGCGTCGCGCCCTGGCCCAGTACCGCCGACGCCACGTCGCCGGGAAGAATCTGCGTGCACACGAATATCAGCACGGACACTGCGAAAAGCGTCAGCACGCCCAGCAGCAGCCTTTTCACAATCAACTTTGCCATGGAGTTCTCAACGTAATGAAATAGCGGTGGTGGCAATCTTCCCCAGTGGCAAGCATAACGCGCGCCAACAGCGCTAACCCGCCATGGAAACAAAAAAACGGGAGGACCGCAAACCCCACCCGTTTTTTCCTGACACCAGACAAAGCCGGCCCGAAGAGGGCCAGCTTTGCAGGGGGACTTAGGCGAACCAGCCCTTTTCGGCAATGCGGTCATCGCCCATGTCGTAGCGACCGGAGATGGTCAGGCCCTGCAGTTTGGTGACGTGGGCATCGAGGTAGTCCTGCACCGCGTAGTTGACCATTCCGGCGTTTTGCGAAACGAGTTCCTGGCAGCGTGAGTACAGTGCCTGGCGCTTTTTCTGGTCCAGTTCCACGCGTGCTGCTTCCAGCGCCTTGCTGAACTCGGCATTCTCGAAGTGGCTGTCGTTCCACGGGTTGGTCTTGCCACCGTAAAAGATGGAGGTGAGCTGGTTGTCAATGGTCGGACGGTTGCCCCAGTAGACCGCGCAGAAGGGCTGCTTGAGCCAGACATTGTCCCAGTAGCCGTCACCGGACACGCGCTTGAGGTCCAGGTTGATACCTGCCTTGGAGGCGGACTCCTGGAAGATCTGGCCTGCATCGGTCGCACCGGAGAACGCGCCTTCAGACACCTGCAACTCGATGGCACCGGAGTAGTTGGCCTTCTTCATGAAGAACTTGGCCTTGTCCGGGTCGTAGCTGTTTGTGACCTGCTTGGCGTCGTAGTACTTCATCTTCGGTCCGACACAGTTGTCGTTGCCGATGGAAGCGTAGCCGCTGTAGACGTTGTCAACGATCTTTTTGCGATCGATGCCGTGCTTGAGCGCCATCATCACATTGTTGTTGGCGAAGGGCTCTTTGTCGGTGTGGGCGACAAAGCAGAAGCGGTTGCCCATGCCGGGCGTACGTGAAATCTTGAGCTTGTCGTTCTTGGCCAGCAAGCCTGCGGTCTTGGGGTTCACACGGTTAATGATGTCCACCTGACCAGTTACCAAAGCCTGGGTCCGCGCTGCCGAGTCGCCGATATAAATCAGTTCCACACGGTCAAAATTACCCCGCTTTGGCTTCCAGTAGTTGCCGGGCTTGCGCTTGAAGGTTGCGCGCACGCCGGGCTGGAACTCATCGAGCGTGAAGGCGCCGGTTCCATCGGGTTTGCTGTAGTCCTTGAAGCCGTTGGGAACCACGATGATGTGGTAGTCGCTCAGGTTGAAGGGCAGGTCCACGTTGCCCTTGCTCATGGTGATTTGCACCTGGGTGGCGGACAGCTTCTTGATATCGGAAATGTCGGCCAGCAAGGACTTGGCGGGCGACTTGGTCTCGCCGCGGTGCATGTTGAGCGAATAGATCACGTCGTCCGCATCGAGCGTCTTGCCCGAGGTGAAGGTAATGCCTTTGCGCACATTGAACACCCAGTCCATAGCGCCAGGCTTGACTTCCCAGCTCTCGAACAGTTCGCCCACGGCGTCGCCGTTGTCAGCCACTTCCACCAGGTTGTTCCAGAGCATCAGGCTCATGGTGATGGGGATGGAGTCCGCGTAGGTCAGGGGATCCAGGCTGTCCGACGGCGAGCCGCCTTCCATACCCATGCGCAGGGTGCCGCCCTTTTTCGGGGCGCCCTGTGCAAGTGCCGATCCGGTGCCAAAGGCTGCAGACAGGCCAACGGCGGAGGCGCCGAGAATGAGTTGACGACGGTCAAGGATGATGCCCGCGTCGGATTTGGTTTCGACATTTGCCATGGTTACAGAACTCCAGTCCATTCAGATTGATAAATGGGCACCCAGCACGACGATCATGGTGGATGTGCTTGCGGAGGTACCCCGGGCGCACTGCTGCTCCCGTCGCGGATGGTAATCCATCCCAAGCGTGTTTTCCAAGGGAAATCATCCGCATATTCCCTAGGTACAGAGTGCACTTTTTGGGCATTTCACGGCCCAAAAAAGTGCGCGCCTTGTTGGCTGCCGCGCATTGTCGCAATTGGATGCCAATGGGTCGCATCCACGTGTGCAGCATTGTTCGGAACAGTACGGCTAATTGAGTTGGCGTCGTACCTTCTTGTCCCAGGTCCGGGACAGCACCAGCGTGTCGTTTTCGTACGCCTCCAGCCGGCCAGTGATGTGCCAATGCGTCTTGCTGGCCTGCAAGGCGCTGTAGGTTTCCGTGCGCACCGTCCAGTCACCGCGCGAGCGCTCTTCGGTCCAGTGGCACTCCTGGCGCGCCGACAACGGGTCGTCCGGAAGAATGCTGTAACGCTCGCGTCCGCAACTCCAGAGCGTCAGCCCCAGCGCCGGGAGCGTTGTGCGGCCAAAGTCATCGACGACATCCAGGCGTGTCTCGCCGGTGGCCTGGTCGCGCGTCAGTGTGCGCTGGTTGAAGGGCTTGTGCAGCGTGACCTGCGACACCGGCGGGGCTGCCTCTGCCGGAGCGAATACGGGTGCAATCTCGCTGCGCTTCTTCGCCCGTACCGGCAAGTCCATGAAGCTGGCGGCCGTATGGACCTGCAGGGTCACGGCTTCTGGCGCTGGCCAGACCATAGGCCAGTAGCTTGTGGACAGCGATACGCGCAGACGGTGCCCTTTGGGTACGGCACAGGCCACGTCGTCGAGCGCGATCTGGACGGTGTACACCTTTCCCGGCTCCAGGGGGGAGGGGTGTTCATGGCTGTCCCGGTGGCACAGGTTGAGCACCGCATACGTGAGCCGCGAGACCGACCCGTCCGGCCAGACGCTGTTGAGCCGAACCGCGACATTCGCCACAGGCTTGTCCGCGCTGAACTTCAGCGTCAGCACGGGCGCGCCCACCAAATCGATGGACCGCGTCAGCGGTGCGCTGTCAAAGGTCAGTGATCCGGAATCATCCTGGCGCTGGTCGCCGGCAAACTCCGGCCCGAGCCAGATAATGCAGTACTCCCCGCCGTCCCCGCCCACATGCTGGGGCGACTGGTGGTCCTGCCGGCTTATGCGCCCCTTTTCTTGCGCCAGGCCGTCGGCATTGAGGTGCCAGCGCTGCACTTCGCCCTGGTCGAAGGGCCAACGGGCGTCGCTCACCCAGCGCCCGCCGATATGTCCGACTGAAGCGCCCGGGCGGCGCAGGTCCATGACGTAGGTCCGGAACGCAGGGTCTGCTTCGACCTGCGTATTCATGCCTTTGAGCCAATGGTCCCACCAGCGCAGCGCCTCCTGCAAAAAACCGATGCGGGGCTCGGGCACGGCAAAGTGCGGGTACTTGTGCGCCCAGGGCCCAATGATGCCTTTGACCGGCGACTTCAGCCCGCCCACCAGCCGCGGCACGGCATTGGTGTAGGCGTCGTTCCAGCCGCCCACGGCGAGCACGGCGGCCTCTATGGCGCTGTAGTCCTGGTTGACCGAGCCATGCTTCCAGTAGGCGTCCCGGTGCGGGTGCCCCAGCCAGTCAATGGCCAGCAGGGGTTCCGCCTGCAGGCGCTCCAGCCACATTTCTCTCCAGCGATCGCCGACCAGGGCCGGGTCTGGCGGGCGCGACGCGTAGGCAAACATGGTGGCCGACCAGCCCAGGTTTTCATTGAGCAGGCAGCCCCCCTTGTAATGGATGTCGTCGGTGTAGCGGTCGTCGGTTGAGCACAGGGTGATGATGGCTTTGAGGCCTGGCGGGCGCATGGACGCGACTTGCAGGCTGTTGAAGCCACCCCAGGAAATTCCCATCATCCCCACGTCGCCGGTGCACCAGGCCTGCTGGCGCAGCCAGGCAATCACATCGCAGGCGTCATCGAGTTCGCGCTGCGTGTATTCGTCAAACAGCAGGCCTTCAGAGTCGCCATGGCCGCGCATGTCCACACGCACACAGGCATAGCCGTGACCGGCGATGTAGGGGTGGGTGAGTGCATCGCGCACGTGCGTACCGTCGCGCTTGCGGTAAGGCAGGTATTCAAGGACCGCCGGCACCGGCTTCTTCTCGGCATCGGTGGGGAGCCAGGTGCGCGCGGCCAGCCGGGTGCCGTCAGGCAGTGTGATGAAGGTGTTTTCAATCTCGCGGACCTTGCGCGGGAACTTCTTCACGGTTTTCATGGCGGCTCCTGTGTTGTGTTCATTCTGTGATGGCTGAATTTTCCGCATACCTCGAAAGCCCCGTGCCTTCGCGCTTCAAGTCGTCGCCGTCAAGGGCGTTAGGGCAAGTGCTGCACCGGTGTCAACCATCTACACCATGGCCGGTGTGTGCGTCATGTCCAAATGCAGCGCGTTGCCCTCGTAGGGATGGGCCAGCGCCACTGCTTCATTGAGTTCCACACCCAGGCCCGGGGCGGTCGGCGGGATGATGTAGCCGTCCTGCCACTGGAGGGGGGTCTTGAGCAGGTCGGAATAGAAACCGGAGCCGTCGTAAATGGTTTCCAGGATCAGGAAGTTGGGCGTGCTGGTGGACACCTGGATCGCCGCAGCCCAGGTGATGGGGCCGCAGTAGATGTGCGGCGCAATCTGCGCGTGGAAGGCCTCGGCCATGGACGCAATCTTCTTCGCTTCCGTAATGCCGCCCACGCGGGCCAGGTTCATTTGCAGGATGCTGGCGGCACCGTCTTCGAGCAGGCGCAGGTATTCCCACTTGGTGCTGAGCCGCTCGCCGGCGGCGATCGGAATCGATGTGGCCCGCGCCACTTTGGCCATTTCCTTCTGGTTGTCCGGCGGGATGGGTTCTTCCAGCCACAAGGGGTCGTACTGCTCCAGCCGCTTGGCCAGGCGGATCGCACCCGAGGCGGTCATCTGGCCGTGCGTGCCAAACAGCAGATCCGCCTTGCTGCCCACCGCTTCACGCAGCAGTTTGCAGAAGCGCTCAGAGCGGTCCAGCTCTTGCAGCGACAGTTGCCGTCCGTCGTATACCGTGTACGGCCCGGCCGGGTCAAACTTTACGGCAGTGAAGCCCATCTTCACATACTCCTGTGCCCGCACCGCAGCCAGTTCGGGGTCCAGATACACATTCGTCTTGTCGCCGGGCTTGGGGTAGATGTAGGTGTAGCTGCGCAACTTTTCATGCACCTGTCCGCCGAGCAGTTTGTAAACGGGCTTGTTGAGCTCCTTGCCCTTGATGTCCCAGCAGGCCATATCAATGGCGCTGAGGATGCCCATCATGGAAATGTCAGGGCGGTGGATGAAGCCGCCCCCGTAGACACTGCGGAAGATTTTTTCGGTATCGAAGGGGTCTTGCCCCACCACGTAGCGCTCGACCACGTCGCGCGCCATCTTTTCCACGATGTGCGGGTGGAAGGGCAGGTTGTAGATTTCGCCCACGCCCTCGATGCCACTGTCGGTGATCAGCTTGATGAAGACGTAGTACCGTCCGCCAAAGCCCGGAGGCGGGTTGCCTACGGTGAAGGTCTTGATGTCCGTGATTTTCATGGAGAGCTCCTTGCGATGCACAACGGCATCACAGTCCGTTGATGATTTTGTACTCCAGGAATTCCTGCAGGCCGAAGCGGCCCCACTCGCGGCCGTTGCCGCTTTGCTTGTAACCGCCGAACGGGTTGCCATACTCGTTGCCTGACGCATTGACCGAGATGTTCCCCGCCCGCAAGCGCAGTGCTACGCGCCGTGCGCGCGCCTTGTCGTTGGTGCTGAGGTAGCCCGCCAGCCCGTAGGGCGTGTCGTTGGCGATGCGGATCGCATCTTCCTCGGCGTCAAAAGGAATCAAGCACAGTACCGGGCCAAAAATTTCCTGGCGGGCGATGGCCATGTCGTTGCTGACATCCGCGAAGATGGTGGGCTTGACGAAGTAGCCGGTGTCAAAACCTTCCGGTCGACCGGTGCCGCCGAGCACCAGCCGCGCGCCGCCCTCGATGCCAAGCGCAATGTAGCGCTGCACCGTGTCAAACTGGCGGCGCATGGCCAGCGGCCCGATGCCCTCGCCTTTGGCGCTGGGCTGGATCACCTTCACCGTCGCACCAGCAGCCACGGCCGCCGTGACGGCCTGCGCATAGACCGAGCGCTCCACCAGCATGCGCGTAGGGGCGTTGCACGACTGTCCGGTGTTGTTGAAGCAGCGCTTGACGCCGCGCGCCACAGCCTGGTCCACATCGCTGTCGGCAAAGATGATGTTGGGCGACTTTCCGCCGAGCTCCTGCACGACGCGCTTGACCGTGTCTGCCGCCGCCTTGGCCACAGAAACACCGGCGCCGGTGGAGCCGGTAAAGGACACCATATCGACTTCCGGGTGTGCACACAGTGCGGTACCCACCAGCGGGCCCTCGCCAAAGAGCATGTTGAACACCCCTGGCGGGTAACCAGCCTCATCCACATATTCGGCCACCAGCCGGGCTGACAGGGGTGCAAATTCGCTGGGTTTGAGCACCACGGTGCAGCCGGTCAGCAGCGCAGGCGCGAGCTTGGCCACCACTTGGTTCATAGGCCAGTTCCAGGGGGTGATCAGGACGCAGACGCCTACGGGTTCGCTCACCAGCAAGCCCTGGCCACTGGGCGCTTCAAACGGGTAGTCCCGGGCGGCTTCGAGCGTGGCCTTGATATGTCCCGGACCGCATTCGGCCTGGGAGTCGTAGGCCAGGTCCCAGGGTGCGCCCATCTCGGTGCTGATGGCCTGGGCCATCTCGGTATACCGGCGCTCAAACACGGCCTGGAGCTTTTGCAGCATGCCCACCCGGTAGGCCAGTGGGGTCTGGCTGTAGGCGTCAAAGGCCGCACGGGCGGCCAGCACGGTGCGATCGGCGTCGGCCTTGCCCCCCATCACCACATCGCCCACCACCTGCTCGTTGGCCGGATTGAGCACCGCGTGCGGTGCTGCCGGCTCCAGCGCTTCGACCCACTGGCCCTGGATGTAAAAGTTGCAATGGGTCATACGGTGCTCCTGAGGAAAGGGCGGCGGGTTCAGGCGAGCTGAAACCAGGCCGATTTGGTTTGCATGTAGGACAGCAGGCTGTCCTTGTACTTGTCGCGCGAATTGCCACTTTGCTTGTAGCCGCCAAAGGGCTGGGTCATGTCGCCGTCACCAAAGCAGTTGACCCAGACCACGCCCGCCTCGAGCGCAGCGACCATGCGGTGGGCGGTTTTCAGATCGGAGGTCCAGACCGAAGCCGCCAGGCCATAGACCGAGTCGTTGGCCAGCGCCAGGGCCTGGGCTTCGTTGTCAAAGGCCTGCAGCGACGCCACCGGTCCGAAGGTTTCCTCCTGGACAATCGACAGCGCATTGCTGTCTGCCAATAGCAGCGTGGGGGTGACGTAGGCGCCCTGTTCGTAAGGGGTGGTGGCATCGTGGCCCAGAACCATGCGCGCGCCTTGTTCCTGGGCCAGGCGGATCCGGTGCAACACATTCTGGCGTTGCTGCTGGCTGACCAGGGGTCCCATGGTCGTGGCGGGATCCAGCGGATTGCCCAGCCGGTACAGCGCATCGGTGCGGGCGACAAACCGTTCCACGAAGCGGTCATGGAGGGTGCGGTGCACCAGCAGGCGCGAGCCGGCGTTGCAGACCTGCCCCGCGTTGTCGTAAATGCCACCGATGGCACGGTCAATCGCGGCGTCCAGGTCGTACAGGTCGGGCATGAAGATTTGGGGGCTCTTGCCGCCCGTCTCCAGCGCCACCCGTTTCATATTGCTCTGGCCGGCGTATCCCAGCAGCAATTTGCCCACGGCAGTCGACCCCGTGAAACTGATTTTCTGTACGTCCGCATGCAGGGCCAGGGCCTTGCCGGCCTCTGCGCCCAGGCCATGGACCAGATTGAAGACTCCGGGAGGGCCGCCGGCCTCGACAAAGAGCTGTGCCAGGCGGATGCAGGTCAGTGGCGCCTGCTCGGCCGGCTTGAGCACCACACAGTTGCCCGCCGCCAGAATGGGCGCGAGCTTCCAGACCGCCATCAGCATCGGGTAGTTCCAGGGCGTGATGGCGCCGACCACGCCCAGCGGCTCGTGGGTGATGGTGTGCAGCACGGCCGGGTCGGTCGCGGTGACCGCACCTTCCATCTTGTCGATGCATTCGGCGAAGTAGCGTATGGTTTTGAGCACTTCCGGCAGGTCGATGTTGAGCACATCCGACACCGGCTTGCCCATGTCCATTGACTCGGTGGCGGCCAGCGCGCTGGCATTGGACTCAATCAGGTCCGCCCATTGCGCAAGGACCTCCATGCGCCGGCGTGGCGCCAGGCTGCGCCAGCGTCCATCCTTCCAGGCTGCCAGGCAGGAAGCCACGGCAGCATCGACATCGGCCGCCTGGCCGCGCGGAATGTGGGCAGTGACTGCACCGTTGTACGGGTTGGTGCATTCCAGCGTCTGGCCGTCCAGGGAGGGCCGCAGGGCGCCGTCAATGAAATGCCCGGTCTCCGGGCGCAGCGATGCTGCCAGCGCGGTCCAGTCCTGAAGGGAGGCGGGTGTGGACATCATGCCCCCGTTACTCGGCAACCAATTCGGTTGGGTAGCCGTCGGCACGCAGCTCCAGGCCGCAGGCGGCTTCGATCATCCGCACCACCTCGGGCGACTGTGCCTGGCTGCCGTAGAGGCCGCGCGCCCGGCGGAAGATTTGCTGCGCCATGCTACCGAGTTCCAGTGGCACGCCGATTTTTTCCGCGATGCTGTTGACCAGCCCCAGGTCCTTGCACGCCAGGTCCATGGTGAACTTGACGTTATAGCTGCCGCTGAGCACCAGTTGGGACTCGGTCTCATGCACAAAGCTGT
>Ga0007791_10000773_pt1 | contig 10830 bp, 6 predicted proteins | sample CryBogmetaGMA05M_FD_60368 | JGI IMG/M metagenome (GOLD analysis project Ga0007791, IMG submission 60368) | Freshwater microbial communities from Crystal Bog, Wisconsin, USA - MA0.5M | ecosystem: Environmental > Aquatic > Freshwater > Lake | place: Crystal Bog, Wisconsin, USA | collected 2009-07-06 | reverse complement strand
CCTCGGAATCCATCATGCCCCGCTATCAGCCCGCCCGGATCGAGCCCAAGTGGCAGTCTTGGTGGGAGTCGCACGACACGTTCGCGACCCCCCGCCTCCCCGGGGCCCGCAAGACGTACGTCCTCGACATGTTCCCCTACCCCAGCGGCGAAGGGCTCCACGTCGGGCACCCCGAGGGCTACACCGCCACCGACATCGTCGCTCGCTTCGAGCGGATGCGTGGCACGAGCGTCATGCACCCGATGGGTTTCGACGCCTTCGGCCTCCCGGCCGAGGAATACGCGATCCGCACCGGCACCCCGCCGCGGGAGAGCACGGAGCGCAACATCGCCAACTTCACCCGTCAGCTGAAGATGCTCGGCTTCAGCTACGACTGGGATCGGGTCCTCTCGACCACCGATCCGGAGTACGTCCGCTGGACCCAGTGGATCTTCCTCGTCCTCTTCGATACCTGGTTCGACCCGACGCAGAAGAAGGGGCGCCCGATCGCCGAACTGCCGATCCCGGTGGACGTGTCGTCGCGCGGCGCTGCCGCCATCAACGCCTACCGCGATACCCACCGGCTCGCCTACCAGTCGGAGGCCCCCGTTAATTGGTGCCCGGCCCTCGGCACGGTGCTTGCCAACGAGGAGGTGATCGGGGGCGTGAGCGAGCGCGGTGGCCATCCGGTCGTCCGCATCCCGCTGCGCCAGTGGATGCTGCGAATCACCGCCTACGCCGACCGACTGGAAAGCGAACTCGAGCCCCTCGACTGGCCGGCGAGTATCAAGAAGCTCCAGTGCGACTGGATCGGGAGAAGCACCGGAGCCGAGGTCGACTTCGCCGTTGCCACCACCGGTGCTGGTCAAGCCACGTTCGCCTCGTGGCAGTCGGCCCGCAGCGCCGCCGGATTCCCGGCGCAGCCGGCGGCGGATGCCCTCCGCGTCTATACGACCCGCCCCGACACCCTCTACGGCGTCACCTACCTCGTTGTCGCTCCGGAGCATCCGCTCGTCGACGCGCTGGCGACGCCCCAACAGCAGGAGGCGATCCGCGTCTACCGCGAAGCCGCCGCACGGAAGAGCGATCTCGATCGCACCGACCTCGCCAAGGAAAAGACCGGCGTCTTCACAGGCTCGTACTGCATCCATCCGCTCACGGGCAAGCCGGTGCCGGTGTGGGTGGCCGACTACGTCCTCGCCACCTACGGTACCGGCGCGATCATGGCCGTGCCGGCCCACGACGAACGCGACTGGGAGTTTGCCAAGACGTTCGGCCTCGAGATCGTCGCGGTCGTCGAACCACTCTCGGGCCACGGCCACGACGGGACGCTGTTCACCGGCGACGGCAAGGCGGTCAATTCCGGCCCCTACACGGGGATGGAGACGCGGGCGTTCATCGCGAAGGTGGCCGCTGATCTCGCCGATGCCGGACTCGGACGGCCGGCGGTCAACTACAAGCTCCGCGACTGGCTCTTCAGCCGGCAGCGGTTCTGGGGGGAACCGTTCCCGATCCTCCACGAGCTCGGCCACGACGGAAAGCCGACCGGTGCGATCCGCGCCGTCAACGAATCCGAACTGCCGGTCAACCTCCCCCACCTCACCGATTTCAAGCCCGGAGACACCCCCGATCCTCCCCTGTCGCGATCCCCGTCCGAGTGGCTGTTTGTCGAGCGTGACGGCAAGCGTTACCGCCGCGAAACCAACACGATGCCGCAGTGGGCCGGATCGTGCTGGTATTACCTGCGGTTCCTCGACCCGCGCAACAGCGACCGCTTCATCGATCCGGCGATCGAGAAGTCCTGGATGCCGGTCGATCTCTACATCGGCGGGGCTGAGCACGCCGTGCTCCATCTCCTCTACGCGCGGTTCTGGCACAAGGTCCTCTATGACCGTGGCCATGTCTCCCTCCCCGAGCCCTTTGGCAAGCTCGTCAACCAGGGGATGATCCTCGGCGAGATGGAGTTCACCGGCTATCGGAGCACCAAGGGGGGGTGGGTGTCGGCGGAAAAGCGGACGCCCGAGGATGTCGCGGCCAAGCTCCCCGCCGATCAGGTGGAGAAGCAGGGGGAGCACTTCGTCCTCCGCGATTGGCCGAAGATCCGCGTCGAGAGCCGGGCCTACAAGATGTCGAAGGCCCGCGGCAACGTCGTCAATCCGGACACGGTCGTGAAGGAGTTCGGCGCCGATTCGCTCCGCCTCTACGAGATGTTCATGGGCCCGCTCGAAGCGACCAAGCCTTGGGCCACGACCGGCGTCAGCGGCGTCCGTGGGTTTCTCGACCGCTGCTGGCGGCTCGTCGTCGACGACCGGGCCGACGAGGTTGTCCTCTCGCCGCAGGTGGTCGACGATGCCCCGACAGACGACCAGCTCCGCGAGCTCCACCGGATGCTCGAGAAGGTCACCAGAGACGTCCCCGCTCTTTCCTTCAACACCGCGATCGCGCGAATGATGGAGTTTGTCAACTATTTCACGCCGCTGGAACGGAAGCCGCGAGGGGTGCTCGAGCCGTTCGTCGTGGCACTGGCTCCCTTCGCCCCTCATCTGGCAGAGGAGTTGTGGGAAGTGCTGGGGAAGCCGGCGCCGGTTTCCCTCGCTGCTTGGCCAGCGGTGGAGGAGCGGTGGCTCAAAGATGACACGGTCGAGATCCCGGTGCAGATCGGTGGGAAGCTGCGGGCCAGGGTGACTGTCCCGGCCGACGCTGACATTCCGGCCCTCGAGGCTGCCGCGGCAGCCGATCCTCGAATCGCTGAACTCCTCGCCGGAAAACAGATCGTGAAGGTGATCACGGTCCCTGGGCGGATGGTGAACTTCGTCGTCCGCGGAGCCTGAAGGCCCGTAGGAGGATCGATTTCCGGAGTCCAAGGCTTAAAAACCCCTCATAGACCCCAACAAAAACCGAATTGGCGGGGGTGACCCGGTTTCCGTAGCATGGTCGGCGGGCGGGTGTCCGACCGACCTCCGGGAAGGGTGTTTTTCAGCATGAGCGTGCAGCGGGTTCTGGCATTGGTCCTCGGCGGTGGCCGTGGGACGCGGCTCTATCCCCTCACCCGCGACCGCTCCAAGCCTGCCGTGCCGCTGGCGGGGAAATACCGGATCATCGACGTTCCGCTCTCCAACTGCATCAACAGTGGGGTCCAGCGGATTTATGTTCTGACGCAGTTCAACTCCGTCAGCCTCCACCGCCACATCCGCCGGACCTACACCTTCGATCCGTTCAGTGGCGGCTTCGTCGAGATCCTCGCCGCCCAGCAGACGCTCGACAATTCCGGCTGGTATCAGGGCACGGCCGACGCCGTCCGGCAGAACATCCGCTATCTCCAGCAGCCGGACATCCGCCACGTCCTCATCCTCTCGGGCGATCAGCTCTACCGGATGAACTATGCCGACATGCTCGCCACTCACATGGCGAGGAAGGCCGACGTCACGATCGCTGGGATCCCGGTCCACGAGGAGGCCGCCTCCGGCCTTGGGATCATGCGGCTCGACGATGAAGGGCGCGTCGAGGGATTCCTTGAGAAGCCGCAGACGAAGGCAGAACTCGACATGGTCCGCACCGATCCGGGGTGGATCGACCGTCAGGCGATCCCGTCGAACGGTCGCTCGCTGATGGCGAGCATGGGGATCTACCTCTTCGACCGCGATTGCCTCCTCGAATTGCTCCGCAAGACCGACTACCAGGACTTCGGCCGCGAGGTCTTCCCGGCGGCGATCCGGACGAAGCGGGTGTTTCTCCACCCGTTCGACGGCTACTGGGAGGACATCGGGACGATCCGTTCCTACTACCAGTGCAACCTCGACCTCGCCGGCAGCACGCCGCCGTTCGAACTGGCCAGCGCCGAGGCCCCCATCTATTCGCGTGGGCGGTTCCTCCCGCCGTCACGGATCGACGGGGCGAGCATCCGCGCGAGCCTCGTTTCCGACGGCTGCATCGTCGAACAGGGGGCGGTGATTGAGAACAGCGTCATCGGCCTCCGCTGCAGGATCGGCAAGAACGTCGTCATCCGCAACTCGGTGGTCCTCGGAAGCGACTACTACGAGACCACCGAGGACATCGCCGCCAACACCGCCCGGGGCCTGCCGCCGATGGGCATTGGGGAGGGGACGATCATCGAAGGGGCGATCGTCGACAAGAACGTCCGCATCGGCACGCGGACGAGGATCGTCAACGACCACGGCTGGGACGAGATCGGCGACAGCACGACCTTCACCGTTCGTGACGGTGTGGCGATCGTCCCCAAAGATGCGATCGTCCCTGATGGCTGGCGGCCTGAGCCCGGTCTGCTTGCGAAGCCTTAGTCCCCCGGGCACTTTTTGCCCGATCGGCTCGCAGGCTCAGCGGAGGAGTATGGTCGGACGGTCCTTTGGCAACCTCGACTCGCGGATCGCCGCCGTCGGGGAAGCGTCGGCGATCTCCTCCTGGGGACCGGGCTGCCGTCGTTGCAGATAAGCCTGCCACTGAACACGGGCCGGCGACCGATCCCCGAGGGGCATCGAGCCACCGACGGCGTCTCGAGACCCGTCCGCCGACCTTTCCTCTGTCAATTCGCCCAATTCGCCCAATTCGCCAGGATCAACGACGTCGGCGACTGCCTCCGTGAGCGATGCCTCGACGACTGTCGACTCGTCGTCGATCAGGTCCTCCGGAGCCGCGGCCAGCAGCGTCGGCTCCTCGACGGGGTCTTCGGCTGGAGTCGGCATTCGCGGTGCTGCTTGAACAATCGGGGGCCAGGGGAGCGGTGTGGCCCGGACCGGAAGGATGCCGTTGCTTCGGGCTGCAAAGTCATTTTGAGACACCGAGCCATTGGGCACCGGCCCAGCGTAGTCGAACGGGTCTGGGCACATCGTGCAGCCGGTGGCCAAGAGGCTCAGAGCCACCGCTACCAGTTTCATTCCGCGCCCGCCACGGCTCGTGGTGGAGTTCCAAGCATCCATGCTTTCCCCCTGTTCGGCCCGGTGGGATTCGTTCCGACCGGATGGCAACGTCATCCGGCGGCTGAAGATCGTCGCGACATCGCCTCCCCAGGCGACATCGCGACCGACGGACGGTGCCGTGACCCGGCCCAAACTCCGTCGACGACAGCCAGCAGCGGCTGTTCCCCCCCAAGACCCACCCATTCATTCGGACCGGCACGACCGGCATCTTGAGCCGAACCGTCACGGCCTGGGTCACATCCCCGGAAAACCGGGAGCAAGACGGGGAAGATCAGCCGCCGGGGCCTTTTTTCGGCATCTCGATTCCCATCCGGGCCATGAGATGCTGCATGTCATCCCAGACATCCCGCTTGGCGGCTGGGTTGCGCAGCAGGTAGGAGGGATGGTAGGTGCAAATGACCGTCGCCGGGCCATATTCGAACCAGCGGCCCCGGAGTTTCCCGATCGTCTCGTCGGTGCGGAGAAGCGATTGGGCGGCCGACGTCCCGAGACAACAAATGAACTCCGGCCGGATCGCATCGATCTGCCGCTCGAAATAGCCCCGGCAGTTGGCCACCTCCTCCGGCTCCGGCCGCCGGTTCTCGGGTGGCCGGCACTTGAGGACGTTGAGAATGTAAACCTCGTCGCGGGTCAGCGTGCACGCCTCGATGATCTTCGTGAGCAGTTGCCCGGCCCGACCCACGAACGGCTTCCCTGAAGCGTCCTCGTCGGCCCCGGGAGCCTCACCGAGGAAACAGAGCCGGGCGGCAGGATTGCCGCTCCCGAAAACGGTGTTCGTGCGGGCCTCGGCGAGATGGACACAGGCCCGGCAACCGGCCACTTCCGTGCGGAGGATCTCGAGGGTCGCAAGCCTCTCGGCGGCGTCCGACACTTTTGCCGCTCGCTTCACCGGTGCCTTCGCTGCGACGGAGGCTGGGGGCGGCGCCTCGACAGGTGGAGGGGACGTCGCCACGGCGGCGGCCGGCGCGGCCTCGTGGTCCTCGGTTGAGCCGGGCTTCGCACGAGGGAGATCGAGCACCCCGGCATCGGCGAGGCTCTCGAGTCGCTGCTTCACCGCACGGGGAGAGCGGGGCACAGCACGTTTCTGTCCGCCCCCCGGTGGGTCACCTGCGGTCGAGCGGGCCATCGTTGGCAACTCCGGTCGGTCTGGGGCGACGGTGCGGAGGGCTCAGAGGGCCCGTCGATGCCGCTTCGGACCGCGGCCCTTGCCGAGGAGCGCTGCCGACGACGGCTTCTTGGGTGCCTCGGGCTCGGGCGGCGGGGCGGCTGGCTGCCCCTCGGCGGCGACAAAAGCGCCACCGGGGCCCGTCTGCTGGATCGGGGCCGCCTTCGGACGCCGGTCAAAAGCCTCAAAACCGGGGATTTCGTCGCGGTGGAGGAGTTTTTCAATCCGCATCTCGATGCGGGTCAACTGCGGCCCCTCGTCCGGAGCCACAAACGTGTAAGCCAACCCCTCACGTCCCATCCGCCCGGTGCGTCCGACACGGTGAACGTAATCGTCGCAGAACTCGGGGATGTCGTAGTTGATGATGTGCGACAGGGCCGAAACGTCGATGCCGCGGCCGACGACGTCGGTGGCGACGAGGATCTTCACCGCCCCCTCACGAAACTGCTTCATCACGCGATCGCGGACATTTTGAGCGAGGTCGCCGTGGATGCAGCCCACCTCTTCCTCACCCCCCTTCCGGGCTCGATGCCGGGAGAGCCGCTCAAACACCTTGTCGGTGCCGCGCTTCGTGCGGCAGAAAATGATCGCCTGACGCGGCTGTTCGCGGTCGAGGAGCCGCTCGAGGAGATCGAACTTCCGCGTCGGATCGACGGTGAAATAGAACTGCTCGATCGTCTCGACCGCGATCTCCCCGGTAGAGAAATCGAGGATCTCCGGATCGCGCATGTAGCGGGTGGCGAGTTTGGCCACCGGCGGCGGCACGGTCGCCGAAAGCAGAAGCGTCTGACGGCTGTCGGGGCAGCGGCGGAGGATCTTCTCGATGTCCGGGCGGAATCCGATGTCGAGCATTCGGTCGGCTTCGTCGAGCGTCACGATCTCCAAGCCGGAGAACTCGATCGTCCCCCGACTCATGTGGTCAAGGACGCGCCCGGGGGTGCCGACGACGACGGCGGGATTCTTGGCGAGCTTGTCGATCTGACCGCGGATCGGCTTGCCGCCGTAGACGGCCACGCAGTGGATCTTCGAACCGTGGGCGAGTTTCTCGAACTCATCCCTGACCTGCACGGCAAGTTCGCGGGTCGGAACGAGGACGAGGGCCCGCGGCCCGATGCCCCCCCGCTCCGACGGCTGCGACACTCGCTCGAGGATCGGCAGGACGAACGCACACGTCTTTCCGGTCCCGGTGCGGGCCTGTCCAAGGACGTCGATCCCCTTCAGGGCCCGGGGGATGAGCCCCGCCTGAACGGGCGTGGGGACGGTGTAGCCGGCGCGATCGACGGCGGCGAGCGTGGCCGGTGCGAGGCCGAGTTTCGCAAAGTCACCCGCGATCGCGGCAGCCTGCGTGGCGACGGGGTTGATCCCGTCGGAATTGGCGGAAGCCGGGCTCCCACAGCTCTGGGCAGCCCACTCTTCGGGCGACCAATCCCTGGAACGCCGGTCGTCACGGGCCCCGCGGCCGGATTCCAAAGCCACTCGTAGTCCTTCCTGGTTCTGTCCTGAACCGCTCACGAAACCCTCCCCGCAGCCAGACCGGCTCGAGGGAGCATCCTCCGTGGGTGAAAACTACCACGATTGGCGGGGTCAGGCAATCGTCGCTCCGGCCGAGGGGCTGCCTGGCGACCTCGCCAGAGGCCTTGTTTCGCGGTTTCTTCCGCTCTTCAGGCCCCGTTCAACAATCGGTTCAACGATCAAAGAGTTTCTTCAGCGCCCACAGGGTGGCCGCCCGACCGGCCCGGGCGATCGAACGCGTCAGCGGAATGTGCTTCGGGCAGACAGCGACGCAATTCTGGGCGTTGCCGCACATCTGGATGCCCCCCGGGCCTGTCAGCGCGGCCATTCGCTCGTCGGCGATCATCTTGCCGGTGGGGTGCTTGTTGAACAGCACAGCCTGACTGACGGCGTGAGCACCGATGAAGCCCTGATCGAACGCGGCGGTCCGCCGGGCCGCGAGTTGCTCGTCGGTCTCCCCTTCACGTCTGGGGGTCTCGATCCGCGTGAATTGGGGGCAGGCCTCGAGACAGCACCCGCAGCTCATGCACTCAGCGAGAGGGTAGGCCTCCTCCTGCTCCTCCGGAGAGATCCGCGGCCCGGGACCGTGGTCAAAGGAGTCGTCGACAGGGACCCACGCCTTGACACGCTCGAGCGAGTGAAACAGCCGCCGCCGGTCGACGACGAGGTCACGGACCACCGGAAACTTCGACATCGGGCGCAATTCAATGCCGTCGGGATGCTCCTCGAGGAGCCGGTCGACAAGGGCCGAACAGGCCATCCGGGTCCGCCCGTTGATGAGCATCGTGCAGGAACCGCACACCTCCTCGAGGCAATTGCAATCCCAGGCCACGGGGGCCACCGGGCGACCATCCTGCGAACGCGCTCTCGCAGCGACCTTTTGGAGGACGCTGATGACGTTCATGTTCGGCTCCCAGGGCACGTCATGACGCTCCCAGTAGCTCTCCTGGCCAGGGGCGTCCTGACGGAGCACCCGGACCGGGATCGTGCGGGCGGCGGACTCGCCGCCGTGGTCGTCGGTCTTCATGATCATGTCACTTGACTCCGTGTGCGGTTTGTCACGTCCACCTCCCGGCCACTGGTCAGGACTGGGCCACCCCGACCCCAACCTCCCGTACCGCCGCCTGCCCACCCTTGACTTCCCGGGCACGCAGCCGCTCCTTCCACACCTCCTCGATCACCTCTCCGCCAACCAGGCCATAGAGCCGCGGGCGGGGGGGGATGAGCGACGTATCGATATCCTCGTAGGTGATCTGCGGATGTCCGTCGGCACCGTGGTTTGCGATCGTCGACTTGAGCCACTTTTTCGTATTAACCTCGAAACGGTCGCACCATTCCTCGGCCTCGCGACGCTTCCCCTCGGGGTCGGTCGCGGCGATCCCCGGCATCTCGAAGTCGGGCTTGTAGTGAGCCCCCCGGCACTCGTCGCGGAGGAGGGCCCCCTTGATGATGAGCTTGGCCAGCGGAAACATGTCGCCGAGCGACTTCGTGAACACGACGTTTTGGTTGGTCCAGTTGCCAGTGTCAGAGAGTGAACACCGCCGCCACCTCTCCTCGAGGGCACACACCTCGTCGTAGGCCGGGGAAAGCTGGTCGTTGCGGCGCACGACCGTCGCGACGCGAGTCATCAGATCGCCGAGTTCGTGATGGATGCCGTAGGGGTTTTCGCCCCCGCCGCGACGCTGGATCAAGGCCTCATGCCGTTCTTCCTCGCGCCGCAGGGCCGCCGCGTAGAGCGACTCGGCAGCCGGGGCCCGCTTCGCCCCGGCCGACGCCTGGACCCCTGCAGCACAAAACAGCCCGCTAAAGATGCAGGAGAGGAGCGAGTTGGCCCCGAGCCGGTTGGCACCGTGGTACTGGTAGTCGCATTCGCCGATGGCGTAGAGCCCCGGCACACTCGTCTGCTGGTTCCGCGGCGACCCCTCGAGCATTCCTCCGGTGGAGCTCTTCTCGTAATCGACCCACAGCCCTCCCATCGAGTAGTGGACCGCCGGGAAGATCTTCATCGGGACCGTCCGCGGATCGACCCCCTGGAACTTCTCGTAGATGTCGAGGATGCCGCCGAGCTTGCGGTCGAGCGTCTCCTTGGGAATGTGCGTCAGGTCGAGATAAACACAGAGCCGATCCTTCTCGACCGACAGGCCATCGGTGGTGCAGATGTCGAAAATCTCCCGCGTGGCGATGTCGCGGGGAACGAGGTTCATGTACTTGGGGTAGCGTTCTTCGAGGAAGTAGAAGCGTTCCGCCTCGGGGATCGTCCGCGGATCGCGTGTGTCCTGCGGGGTCCTCGGTACCCACACGCGGCCCCCCTCGCCGCGGGCGCTCTCGCTCATCAAACGCAGTTTGTCGGCGCCCGGGATGGCGGTGGGATGCACCTGGATGAACTCGCCGTTTCCGTAAGCCGCCCCGGCCTGGTAGACGCGGCTGACCGCGCTGCCGGTGCAGACCATCGACATCGTCGAGCGGCCGTAGACGAGCCCGCAGCCGCCCGTGGCGAGGATCACCGCATCGGCGGCAAACGAGCGGAACTGCATCGACACCATGTCCTGGCAGACCGCCCCGCGGCACCGCCCCGAGTCGTCGATCACGGGGGAGAGGAAGTCCCAAAACTCGTACTTGCGGATCTTTCCCTCGACCTCAAACCGGCGCACCTGCTCATCGAGGGCGTAGAGGAGTTGCTGGCCGGTCGTGGCGCCGGCAAAGGCCGTCCTCTTGTAGAGCGTCCCGCCGAAGCGACGCTGATCTCGGAATCCCTCCGGAGTGCGATTGAACGGCACGCCGAGCCTGTCCATGAGATCGATGATCCGCGGGCCCCAATCGGCCATCTCCTTGACGGGCGGCTGGTGCTGGAGGAAGTCACCGCCGTAAACGGTGTCGTCGAGGTGCTTCCACTCATTGTCCCCCTGCTGGCGAGTGAGAGCGTTGACGCTGTTGATCCCTCCTTGGGCACAGACGCTGTGCGAGCGCTTGACCGGCACGAGGCTCATGAGGTCGACATCGACTCCGAGCTCGGCCAAACGCATCGAGGCCGCGAGCCCGGCAAGACCGCCGCCGACGACGAGGACGCGGGGCTGTGCCATGGTGTCAGTTTCCTGGTGGGCTGGAGGACGTGGTCGGAGTGGGGATAACGAGGGCCGAAGGTTCGGAAGGACCGCGGAGATCGATGGCGTCGGCGGCGGTCTTGCCGGGCTCGCGGCCTCGATGCGTTTGGCCGAGCTCGGAGTCGATGTCGACCTCATG
>Ga0007791_10000772_pt1 | contig 10836 bp, 9 predicted proteins | sample CryBogmetaGMA05M_FD_60368 | JGI IMG/M metagenome (GOLD analysis project Ga0007791, IMG submission 60368) | Freshwater microbial communities from Crystal Bog, Wisconsin, USA - MA0.5M | ecosystem: Environmental > Aquatic > Freshwater > Lake | place: Crystal Bog, Wisconsin, USA | collected 2009-07-06 | reverse complement strand
GTGCGCAGGTGATCGATGCTGACGCCATCTCCCGCCGTGTCACGGCCACCGGCGGCGCGGCCATCACGCCCATTGCTGCCACGTTTGGTCCAGCCGCCATCGGCGAGGATGGCGCCCTGGACCGGGACTGGATGCGCCAGCGTGTCTTCAGTGACTCCACCGCCCGGACGCAGCTGGAACAGATCGTGCATCCGCTGGTCGGCCAGGAAATAGGCCGCCAGACGGCACTGGCCCGGGACGCAGGGGTGGGCTGCCTGGTGTTTGATATTCCCTTGCTGGTGGAGTCTGGCCACTGGCGCAAGCAACTGGACCGGGTGCTGGTAGTCGATTGCACCAGGGCATCCCAGGTGGCGCGGGTGCAGGCGCGCAATGCCCTGGCGCCGGACGCCATCCATCAAATCATCGACGCCCAAGCGAGCCGGGCACTGCGCCTTGCCGCCGCCGATGTGGTGGTGTTCAACGACGGCCTGGATCTGGACGGATTGGGCCGGCTGGTGGATGCCATAGCTGCGCAGTTCGGGCTATGATCCACGCTCCGGAAACCCAACCGTGATTCTTTACGAATACCCCTTCAACGAGCGCATTCGCACCTACTTGCGGCTGGAACACCTGTTTCTGCGCCTGGCCACACTGGGGCTGCGGCAAGACCCGATGGACCACCACTTTGCGCTTACCACCATCTTTGAAGTCATGGAAGTGGGTGCCCGCGCCGATCTCAAGTCCGATGTGCTGCGGGACCTGGAAAAACAGAAGCAGACGCTCAACAGCTACCGCGGCAACCCGGCGATTGCCGAGAGCGTTCTCGATGAATTAGTGGGGCAGATAGAGCGCCAGTATGCGGCGCTCAACAACCTGCCAGGCAAAGCCGGACAGTCCCTGACTGAAAACGACTGGCTGATGAGCATCCGCAGCCGGGTCGGCATTCCCGGTGGCACTTGCGAGTTTGACCTGCCGGCCTATTTTGCCTGGCAACACCGCAGCGCATCTGCCCGCCAGGAAGACTTGCAGCGGTGGATCTCTACCCTGTCGCCCCTGGCCGAAGCCATCGCGCTGCTGTTGAAAATGCTGCGGGACTCCGGCGCGCCCCAAAAAGTGATCGCGGTCGGCGGCCAGTTCCAGCAAAACCTGCCGCAGGGCCGGACATTCCAGTTGCTGCGCCTGGCCTTGGACCCTGCGCTGGACATGGTGCCTGAGATCAGCGGCAACCGGCTGATGGTGTCGATCCGCATGATGCGCCATGCAGCGGATGACCGCCTGCACGCCACCGTCGAAGACGGGGCATTTGAAATGGCCCTGTGTTCCTGAGGCGGTGGTGATGGAAGTCCGCACCGTACGCTGCCCGGCCTGTGGTGGTGACAGCCGCTACGCCAGCAGCAACCCCTACCGGCCCTTTTGTAGCGAACGCTGCAAGAACATGGACTTCGGTGCCTGGGCCAGCGAAGCGTTCCGGGTGCCAACCGAAGCGCCACCAGATGCCGATTCCTTTGGCGATCCGCGCCTGCAATAAACAGGCAATAGGCTGGCAAGCCTTTATTTACCTGGACCTACCGCTCTAATTACCGTAGCACCTTGGTGCTGGCGCTCCGTCGCAAACCAGTCCAACACTGGTACGGTTCCCGGCAATACCGGAAAGACTGCCACCGGCAACTGCTCCCAGGAAAAAGCCTGGCCCTCCCGCATCTGCAGCGCACCGGACCACTGCAGCACCTTGCAAAAATTCAGCCGGACCAGGGCATGCGGGTAATCCACCACTTCCACACGCCAGGGCTCTGCCGCGGCGATGCGGATGCCGAGTTCCTCGTACAGTTCCCGCGCCAGCGCCTGCAGCACCGTCTCACCCGCCTCGAGCTTGCCGCCGGGAAACTCCCAGTAGCCGGCATAGGCCTTGCCGGGTGGTCGCGTCGTCAGCAAAAAGGCACCGTCCGCGCGCACCAGCACGCCCACGGCCACCTCCGTCAGGCTGCGTTGCGCCAATTCCGCGCGCGCAACGCCCGGGTCCGCCACCAGCGGCTGCGCGCTCATTGCGCCGCTGCGCGCCCGGCGAAGTCGCGGGCAAACTGCCATGCAACGCGGCCGCTGCGCGAACCGCGTTCCAGCGCCCACAGCAGTGCCTGCGCTCTCGCCTGCGCAATCTCCTGCGCAGGCACGCCCAGGCTGGACAACCATTGGGCCACGATCTGCAGGTACTCATCCTGGCTGAAGGGGTAGAAACTGATCCACAGGCCAAAGCGTTCCGACAGCGACACCTTTTCCTCCACCGCTTCACCCGGATGCACTTCGCCATCCTTGGTATGGGTGTAGCCGAGGTTGTCGGCCATGTATTCCGGCAGGAGGTGGCGCCGGTTGCTGGTGGCATAAATGAGCACATTGGGTGTGGCAGCGGCCACCGAGCCGTCGAGCACCGACTTCAGCGCCTTGTAGCCAGCCTCGCCTTCGTCAAAGCTCAGGTCATCGCAAAACACAATGAACTTCTCTGGGCGCTGCGCGACGATTTCCACAATGTCGGGCAGATCCACCAGATCAGCCTTGTCGACTTCGATCAGGCGCAAACCCTGTGCGGCATAGGTGTGCAGGCAGGCGCGTATCAGCGAAGACTTGCCCGTGCCACGTGCGCCGGTAAGCAGCACATTGTTGGCCGGCGCGCCGCGCACAAACTGGGCGGTATTGCGCTGGATTTTTTCCTTTTGCGGGTCAATTTCCTTCAGGTCTTCCAGGCCCATGGCGCCAATGTGGTGTACCGGGGCAATCACGCCCTGGCCCGAGCTGCGCCGGCGGTAGCGAAAGGCAATGGAGGCACCCCAGTCCGGCTGCTGCAGGACGTGCGGCAGCGACGCCTCCACGCGCGCCATGAACTGCTCGGCGCGCAGCAAAAAAGCTTCAATCAGGGGTTGCATAGGTCGGGACGTTCAAGGTTTCGCTTCAGGAGCGGTAGTCGGCATTGATGGTGACATAGTCGTGGCTCAGGTCACAGGTCCAGACGGTGTCCGCTGCAGCGCCGCGGCCCAGGCCCACGCGCACGGTAATTTCGCTCTGGCGCATGACCCGCTGGCCATCGGCCTCTTGGTAGAGCGGATTGCGGCCACCGCCGGTGGCCACATGCACATCATCGAGGAACAGGTCGATTCCCGCCTGGTCGAGGTCGTCGATGCCGGCGTAACCCACTGCAGCGAGAATCCGGCCCAAATTGGGATCGCTGGCAAAAAAAGCGGTCTTCACCAGCGGAGAGTGGGCAATGGCATAAGCCACCTGGCGACACTCCTGCGCGTTGCGACCGCCTTCGACCGTGACCGTGATGAATTTGGTGGCGCCCTCCCCGTCGCGCACGATGGCCTGCGCCAAGTCACGCGCCACCCCCAGCATGGCCGCCTTCAGGGCCTGGCCGTTTTCACTTTCCAGGGAGTCAATCACCGGGTTACCCGCGCGGTTGCTGGCCATCACCACCAGGGAGTCGTTGGTCGAGGTATCGCCATCGACCGTGATGCGGTTGAACGAGCCCTGCGCCAATTCCAGCGCCAGCTGCTTCATCACGCCCTGGGCCACACAGGCGTCAGTGGCAATGAAGCCGAGCATGGTCGCCATGTTGGGCCGGATCATGCCCGCGCCCTTGCTGATGCCCGTGATGCTGACCTGCACGCCGCCGATGTCCACCTGCACGCCAAAAGCCTTGGGCAGGGTGTCGGTGGTCATGATGGCTTCGCTGGCACGCAACCAGTTGTCCTCGCGCGCGTCGGCCAGAGCGGCATCCAGACCTGCCTCGATGCGCGCATGGGGCAGCGGCTCCATGATCACGCCAGTGGAAAACGGCAGAATTTGTTCCTGCGCCAGACCGAGCTTGCCCGCCAGCGCGATGCAGGTACTCTGGGCGCGGGCCCGGCCCTCGGCGCCGGTGCCGGCATTGGCATTGCCGGTGTTGATCAGCAGGGCGCGAACCGCCGTACCCGCAGCCAGTCGCTCGCGGCATAGCTGCACCGGCGCCGCACAAAACCGGTTTTCCGTGAACACGCCCGACACGCTGGCGCCGGCATCCAGAAGAATCACCGTCAAGTCCTTGCGGTTCGCCTTGCGGATGCCCGCCTCCGCAATGCCCAGCCGCACGCCGGCAATCGGGTGCAGTTGGCCAGGGTGGGGGGGACTCAGATGGACAGGCATGGAGGCTCCTCGATTAAGGGCTGAATTATCCGCAATTTCACCGCCTCCAAATCCCCTGGGCCGGCGACTGACCCGCTCGCACCGCTTGCTGTGGGCAGCAATTGGGGCAATTGGACGCCTAACACCGTACATTTCCTGTCATCGACGCGCCGCACGGCGACTTACATTGGGGTGTATGAACGTCAAAACCCTGAAATCTCCCCGCACGTCCGGTGCTGCTGCAGGCGGCTCGACTCAGGCGCAGTTGCACAAGGCCTTGGCATTGCACCAGCAAGGCCAACTCGAGGAGGCGCAGCGGATATACGAGGCCATCCTCAGGATACAGCCCAGGAACTTTGATGCCTTGCACCTGCTAGGCGTCATCGCCAACCAGAGCAACGACCCCCAGCGCGGGGCAAGCTTGATTGCCAAGGCGATTGCTATCCATCCTAACTTTGCCATTTTCCATTTCAACCATGGGAACGCCCTGATGGCATTGGGCCAGGCCACTTTGGCAGCTACAAGTTTCCGACGGGCGATCCGACTACAGCCGGATTACGTTGGTGCCCATTTCAATCTGGCTATGGCCTTGCAAATGGGCAAAGACCAACAAGGTGCTGTGGACTGCTACAACCGGCTTCTCACCATCCAGCCGGACCACGTCGCTGCCCTGCTCAACCGTGGCAACATGCTCGTTGAGCTAGGGCAAACAGAAGCATCCGTGGCAAGCTACGACCAAGCCCTGGCTTTGGCTCCCAACCAGGAAGGCATTTGGTACAGCCGCGCTTGCGCCCTTCATAGCCTTCGTCGGTACGCCGAAGCTGTCGCCAGTTACAACCAGGTGATTGCACTGCAACCGGACCACAGCCGGGCTCACAACAACCGTGGTGTCGCCCTCAGAGACCTGGGGCAGGATGCTCTGGCCGTAGAAAGTTTTGAACGCGCCATCGCCCTGCGACCGGGCGATCCGCAACCCTTGAACAACCTCGGTCTGGCACTCAAGCACCTCGGGCAGTACCAAGCCGCCATCGACTGTCATGACCGCGGTCTCGCGATCGATCCGGGCTACGCTATTGGCTGGTACAACCGGGGGCTGGCCTTGCGTGAAATCGGCGACCAAGCCGCCGCATTGGCCAGCTACGAGCGTGCCATTGCCCTCAACCCCCAAGCCGGCGAGTTTCATTGCGACCGAGGTGTCGCACTGCAAGACCTTTGCCAGTTGGACGCTGCGATCTCAAGCTTTGACACCTGTATTGGATTGCTACCCGACTATCCGGATGCCTACTGGAACAAATCGCTGGCATTACTGGCCAAGGGCGATTTCAGCCAAGGCTGGCCACTTTACGAGTGGCGTTGGCGTAACGCCAAAACGGGCTTGCGCCCGACCCCTTTTGCGCAGCCGCTTTGGCTGGGTCAAGCTCCACTGGAAGGCAAGTCGATACTCCTGCACTGTGAACAGGGCCTTGGCGATGCCATCCAGTTCTTTCGCTATGCCGATCTGGTCAGTGAACTGGGTGCGAGAGTCTGCGTTGAAGCGCCTCCCTCGCTCTTTGCACTGTTCAAGGCTGCTGCCAACAACTTTGAGGTCATTCGCACCGGCTCGGACGCCTCAGGCTTCGACTACCAATGCCCGCTGTTGAGCCTTCCTTTGGCGCTCAAGACCACCCTGGCCACCATTCCACACCCACAAAGCTACCTGAGCAGCGACCCGGCCAAGGTCGCCCTGTGGTCCGAGCGCCTGGGCCCGGCCCGTAGGCCCCGGATTGGACTGGTCTGGCGCGGAAACGCCAGCCACAACAACGACCAGTTCCGCAGCATGCCGCTCGCCACATTACTGCCCCACCTGCCTGAAGGCGTTGACTACGTCAGTCTGCAAAAAGAACTGCGCGACGGCGATCAGCAAACCCTCAACGCCAATCCGGATCTCCAGCATTTTGGCCCCCTGATCCAAGACTTCTCCGACACGGCGGCCCTGTGCCAGTTGATGGACCAAATAATCAGTGTCGATACCAGCGTGGCCCACTTGAGTGGGGCGCTGGGGCGACCAACCCACCTATTGCTGCCGCCATCGGCTGACTGGCGATGGCTCCTGGATCGGGACGACAGCCCCTGGTACGCCAGCGTCACCTTGCACCGACAGGCCCGTGGCCAGGGCTGGGAGCCCACGCTCAGGCAGCTTGGCGCAGCGCTGACAAGCTCTGCTTAGCGAGTCAGTGCGAGCCGGGTGATCAGACCTCAGCTCAGCTTACCGTGGCACTGCTTGTACTTCTTGCCGCTGCCGCAGGGGCAGGGGTCGTTGCGACCGACCCGGCGTACCGCAGCGCCACTGGCTGAACGCAGGGTGGCTTCGTCGACCGTGGTTTCAACCTCCCCGGTTTCTGTGGGTGCGCTGTAGGTGACATTGGCGATGTTTTCTGCCCGCGCTTCCATTTGCTGCGCGGCCTCGTCGAGCTGTTCGCTGGACTGGATTTTCACCGTCATGAGCAGCCGGGTGACATCGTTTTTGACCGCGTCGAGCAACTGCCCGAACAGCTCAAAGGCCTCACGCTTGTATTCCTGCTTGGGCTGCTTTTGGGCATAGCCGCGCAGGTGAATGCCCTGGCGCAAATAGTCCAGCGCACTGAGGTGGTCACGCCAGTGGCTGTCAATGCTTTGCAGCAACACCATACGCTCGAATGGCAGGAAGTTGGCATCGCCCACCTGCGCGACCTTGCTGGCAAACAGGGCATCCGCCGCTTCCTTGACGATGGCGAGCACGTCGTCGTCGGTGATAGCGGTGGCCTGGGCGATCCGGCTTTGCAGGTCCAGCGCAAGCATCCATTCTTCGGCCAGCACCCGCTCCAGCGCCTTGATGTCCCATTGTTCTTCCACGGATTCGGCCGGGACGTGCTGGCGCACCAGGTCCTGGAAACAGCCCTCGCGCAGCGACGCGACCTGGGCGGTCAGGTCCTGCGCGTCCAGAATGGCATTGCGCTGCTGGTAGATGACCTTGCGCTGGTCGTTGGAGACATCGTCGTATTCCAGCAGTTGCTTGCGCATATCGAAGTTGCGCGCTTCCACCTTGCGCTGGGCACTCTCGATGCTGCGCGTGACCATGCCAGCCTCAATGGCCTCGCCATCGGGCATTTTCAAGCGGTCCATGATGGCCCTGACCCGGTCACCGGCAAAAATGCGCATCAGCGAGTCGTCCAGACTCAGGTAAAAGCGCGAAGAACCGGGGTCGCCCTGGCGGCCGGAGCGCCCGCGCAGCTGGTTGTCGATACGCCGGGACTCGTGCCGCTCGGTGGCAATAATGCGCAAGCCGCCCAACGCCTTGACCGCTTCATGGTCCTGTTGCCATTGGGTGCGGATCTCCGCGACCTGGCGTTCCTTGGCAGCCGCGTCTAGCCCCGCATCGGACTCGACGGCTTCAATCGCCTTTTCCATGTTGCCGCCGAGCACGATGTCGGTGCCCCGGCCGGCCATGTTGGTGGCAATGGTGATCATGCCAATCCGGCCGGCCTGCGCCACGATGTCTGCCTCACGGGCATGCTGCTTGGCATTGAGCACCTGGTGCGGCAGGTCCGCATGTTCCAGCAGCTTGGCAATGATTTCCGAATTCTCAATCGAGGTGGTGCCCACCAGCACCGGCTGACCGCGTTCATGGCAGGCGCGGATGTCCAAAATAGCGGCCTCGTATTTCTCGCGGGTCGTCTTGTAGACGCGGTCGAGCTGGTCCTCGCGGCGGCTGATGCGGTTGGGCGGGATCACGACCGTCTCCAGGCCATAGATCTCCTGGAACTCGTAGGCCTCGGTATCGGCCGTACCGGTCATGCCACCGAGCTTGTTGTACAGGCGGAAATAGTTCTGGAACGTGATCGACGCCAGGGTCTGGTTCTCGGCCTGGATGGCAACAGCCTCTTTGGCCTCCACCGCCTGGTGCAGGCCGTCGCTCCAGCGCCGGCCGGTCATCAGGCGACCCGTGAATTCATCCACAATCACGATTTCACCCTGCTGCACCACATAGTGCTGGTCCCGGTGGAACAGGTGGTTGGCCCGCAAGGCGGCGTACAAATGGTGCATCAAAGTGATGTTGGCGGGGTCGTACAGCGACGCACCCTGGGCAATCAGGCCCTGGCCCGCCAAAATCTGCTCCGCATTCTCATGGCCACGTTCAGTCAGAAATACCTGGTGCGACTTTTCGTCCACGGTAAAGTCGCCGGGCTTGGTCACGCCTTCACCGGTGAGGGGGTCTGCCTCTCCCTCCTGACGCACCAGCAGGGGCACCACGCGGTTCATCGCCAGGTACATCTCGGTGTGGTCTTCGGCCTGTCCGCTGATGATCAGCGGCGTGCGGGCCTCGTCGATCAGGATCGAGTCCACCTCGTCCACAATGGCATAGTTCAGGCCCCGCTGCACACGGTCTGCAACCTCGTACACCATGTTGTCGCGCAGGTAGTCAAAACCAAACTCATTGTTGGTTCCGTAGGTGATGTCGGCACGGTAGGCGGCCTGCTTTTCCTCCCGGGGCACATGGGGCAGGTTGATGCCCACCGTCAGCCCCAGAAAGTTGTACAGGCGGCCCATCCACTGCGCGTCCCGGCTGGCCAGGTAGTCGTTCACGGTGACCACATGCACGCCCCGCCCGGTCAGTGCATTGAGGTACACCGGAAGTGTGGCGGTCAAGGTCTTGCCCTCGCCGGTGCGCATTTCAGAGATCTTGCCATTGTGCAAGGCCATGCCACCGAGCAGTTGCACATCAAAGTGGCGCATCTTCATGACGCGTTTGGAGCCCTCGCGGACCAGGGCGAACGCTTCGGGAAGGATGGCATCGAGCGACTCGCCACCGGCTACACGGTCCTTGAACTCCTGCGTCTTGGCCCGGATCGCCTCGTCCGTCAATTGCTCAAACTGCGGCTCCAGCGCATTGATCCGGCTGGCGGTCGCGCGGTACTGCTTGAGCAGGCGGTCGTTGCGACTGCCGAAGATTTTGGTAAGAATATTGATGGCCATGCATGCGAGACTGGCCTGTCACCCACAATGGGCCACAGAGCAGCGCAGTCCTTATTTAGTCAGGTTGAACGCCGAATTTTAGCGTTGTGCCGACGCAGCTCGCACGGGCGCCAATTGCGCCAACCGGGGTGCAGTGGCATTGCGCCCGGCATTGAGAAATTTTTGCGGATCCTGGGGCACGCCCTGCACCAGCACCTCGAAATGCAGGTGCGGTCCGGTGGAGCGGCCCGTGGTGCCCACCTCGGCCACTTTTTGTCCGCGCTTGACCAGATCCCCCTTTTTGACGAACACGCGCGAGGCGTGGCCGTATAGCGTGATGAGGTCGTTGCCATGGTCGATCTCAACCATATTGCCGTACTGGGGATGGAATTCCTGCGCCACCACCACACCGCCGGCCGCCGCAAAAATCGCAGTGCCCGGCTCGGACGCAAAATCAAGCCCGGTATGCAAAGCGGACTTGCCGCTGATCGGATCGATGCGCCAGCCAAAGGTGGAGCCCAGGTTGCCGGTTTGCACGGGCGCCTGCGTGGGAACCATCATTTTCTTGACCTTCTGCTCAAACAGCCGGGACTCGATGACCGTCATGACATCGGTGCGCTGGCTGGTCAGCTGCTCCAGTTCGGCCAGGGTGCTCTGCAGCTCTGCCAGGGTCAGGTCGCGTCCGGGAATGAACGCGCCGCCTTGGCCCGGCTTGCTCTTGATATCGGCGGGATTGACACCGGCCAGGCCCGACACCCGCTCGCCGAGAGACTCCAGCTGCAGCATCTTGGCTTGCATCTCGCCGAGCTTCTTGGCAATCACGTCGATGTTTTCTCGCATGAAACGGTCACGCTGGGCAAACTCGTCGGCGACCACCAGTCGAACCAGCGAACCGATGATGGGCCAACCCTCGCGCGCACCCTTGAGGAAAACCCAGTGGTACATGCCGGCAGAGACCAGCATCAGCAAAAACGAGAGCCCCAGCATGGACAGCAGCAGCCGCGTGCCGCTCAGGTGGATGGCATGGCTCCTGGCCAGACGGGCATCCGTGATAATCAGTTGCATTACTCACCCTTCGCCAATGCATGGCATGAACCGTAGAAACCACGCCATCAGTGTGCTCCAAGCCACCCACGACTCACCAATGCTATCGCAACTTGCGCAGCGGGCGACGCGCGCAACGGCCCAGCTCGCTGCGATAGAGACCCTGGTCCCTGTTGCGCTGCGGTCCTCCCTCCAGGCCGGACCCATCGAAGGCGCCGTGTGGTGCTTGCTCGTCGACAACAATGCAGCAGCAGCAAAGATTCGCCAACTGCTGCCGACCATGGAAGCAGCGCTGCGCAGTGAGGGACTGGAAGCCAGTACCATCCGGCTGAAAGTAGTGCGGGGAGCGCCTGGCCGGGCCTAAGGGAAATACGCGGGCCTTGGTGCGCTTGTCGGATTCGATAAATTCTTGTAAGTTGTTGAATTCTTTAGCTTATTGAAAACGGAATATTCATTTTGTCCCCCCATTTATACCCCCGTTTTGCCTTTGGTACCCCACTTTGAAGCGGCTGGCCACCAGCTCGGGGCCGTATCGGTGCTGGCCAGGCCCCGATAAAAAAATTTCCAAAACTCGCGCACACAAAAATCTGGTTAAGGCCACGGTCTGGGCTATGGGCGGGCCGGGGATTGGACACCCCTACCGGCAGGGGTGGGTGCGTGGCTCAGGTGGTGGCCAGCAGGGGTAGCGGGGGC
>Ga0007791_10000768_pt1 | contig 10854 bp, 6 predicted proteins | sample CryBogmetaGMA05M_FD_60368 | JGI IMG/M metagenome (GOLD analysis project Ga0007791, IMG submission 60368) | Freshwater microbial communities from Crystal Bog, Wisconsin, USA - MA0.5M | ecosystem: Environmental > Aquatic > Freshwater > Lake | place: Crystal Bog, Wisconsin, USA | collected 2009-07-06 | reverse complement strand
CCACCCTGCGGGCCGGCGCCGACGAGCTGCTGGGCATTGCACGCGCCATCGGCAAGACCGGACGCGGCGTGGTGCAGTTCGTAAGCGACCGGCTGCATCACGACGACGAACTCGACCTGATCGAGCGCATCGCGGCCGAATCGGGCCGACCGCTGTCGCTGTCGGTCGCGCAGCACCATGCCAAGCCCGACCAGTGGCGCACGATCCTCGACCGGCTCGCCAAAGGCAGCGAGCGCGGCCTGACCCTGCGCGCCCAGGTGGCCGCCCGCGCGGTCGGCATCATGACCGGCCTCGAACTGACGCTGAACCCCTTCATGTACAGCCCGGCCTACAAGGCGATTGCCGACCTGCCGCTTGCGCAGCGCGTCGCCCGCATGCGCGAGCCGTCAGTGCGTCGCGCGATCATTGAACAGATGAACATCGATCCGGATGGCGTGCTGGGCAGCAACACCATCGAATCCTTCGGCCAGATGTTCCGGCTCGGTGCAATTCCCAACTACGAACCGGACCCTGCCGACTCGGTCGCCGCGACCGCACAGCGCGAAGGCCGTGCGCCGGGCGAGGTGGCCTACGACTGGCTGCTGGAGGCCGACGGCCGTGCCCTGCTCTACACGCCCTTTCTCAACTGGCACGGCCGCAACCTCGATGTCGTGCGAGAGATGCTGATGCATCCGGCCGCCATCCCGGGCCTGTCCGACGGCGGCGCGCATGTCGGCACGATCTGCGATGTCAGCTTCCCGACCACCCTGCTGCAGTGGTGGGGCCGCGACCGGCCCTACGGGCGCATCCCGCTCGAGCGTCTGGTCTCGCTGCAAAGCCGCGGCACGGCGATGGCGGTGGGTCTGGCCGATCGCGGCCTGCTCGCACCGGGCCACAAGGCCGATGTCAACATCATCGACTTCGACGCCCTGCGACTGCATGCCCCCGAGGTGGTTCACGACCTGCCGGCCGGCGGACGTCGCCTGCTGCAGCGCGCTGACGGCTATCGCCACACCCTGGTAAACGGCATAGAAATCATGTACAACGGACAGGCAACCGGCGAGTTGCCGGGCAAGCTGTTGCGAGGCGCAAAGCAGCCGGCACTCGCCTGAGCGACCAGGTCAGCTGAAAAGCGCGGCGCGATGCCTGCGCCGCGCACGATTCATCGCCCACCTTCAGTGAACCGTCAGCGCACGCACCTGAATCCGATATGCCCGGCCGAGCTGTCGGGCGAGGCGCCATTGCGAGCCGACACCCGATAGCGGAAACAGTAGGACGGATGGCAGAGATAACTGCCGCCCCGCAAGGCGCGCACCACGCCGAGCTCCGGGCGTCCGGGCGCCACACGCGGATCGGTTCGCGGGACCTCGGCGCTGGCCCTGCGCAACATCATCGGATCGAAGGCATCGGCACACCACTGCCAGCAGTTGCCCACCATGTTGTGCAACCCAAAGCCGTTGGGCGCAAAGGCATCGACTGGCGCCAGGCCGTAGTAGCCATCGGCGCAGTCATTGCGATCCGGGAAACTGCCCTGCCAGACATTGCAGCGGTGCTCGCCGCCGGGTGTCTCGTCATCGCCCCACGGAAATCGCGCACCCGCAAGCCCGCCGCGCGCAGCCCGCTCCCACTGCGCCTCGGTCGGCAAACGCTTGCCCGCCCAGGCGGCAAACGCGGCGGCATCGCGCCAGCTCACATGCACCACCGGCAGCGCGTCACGCGATTCGAGCGTCGAGTGCGGCCCCTCGGGATGTCGCCAGTCGGCACCCGGCACCTCACGCCACCAGGGGGCAGCGGCCACGCCGCGGGTCGGCTCGAAATCGTCGGGCAACAGCCCGGCGAACACCATCGAGGCGCCGGCGCGCTCGGCATCGGTGACATGGCCGGTGGCTGCAACGAAGCGTGCAAAGCGCGCATTGCTCACCGCACAGCGATCGATCGCAAACGCGCTCAGCACCACCGGCCGCGACGGGCCTTCGCCATCGCGCGGATAGCCTTCGCGCCGATCGCTGCCCATGCGAAAGGCGCCTGCCGCGATCGTCACCATGTCGTCGGTGTCATGCTGCGGTGGATGCTGACCGACCTCGCCCGGCTCAGTGAGTCCGGGCGGGATCGCCGACGGCGGACTCCCCCCCGCGGTCATTGCCGCCCGAGCGTGGTGTTCGCATGCAGCGCATCGCCCTGGCGCTCGCTGCGGTCGATCTTTTCGGGCAACTCGAACACCAGCAAGTCAAAGCCGCCCTCAAAGGCAAAGGGCGGCGCGTAATCGGGGCTGACCGCCGATCCGGGATTGCGGCCGATATTCAGGCCACTCGACGAGATCATTTTCATGACGCGCGCAATGTCGACGCTGCCGCAATCCTGATCCCCAATGCGCAATGTTGCGCGTGCCGCCCGATCGAGTCGCTCGAACACCACCCCGACCTCCGACTTGCCGATCGGCACTGCAATGCTCGATTCGACACGGCTGTGGCGGCCAAAACAGTTGTAGTCAAAAACCAGCCGATCACCGAGCACATACAGCGCCAGGCCACTGGTCTGCTTGCCATAGGCCAGCAGGCAGCCCTGTGTGGTCGCGGTGGCCCGATCGATTGAAGCGGTGATGGTGAAGCTGCGATTGCCAAGCGGCGGGGCGATATCGGAGTTGAGATAGCTCACCGGCGGATGGAACACGAAGCGGCGCCGATTGCGCGGATTGAAGATCCGCGGCGTCGGACGCCACAGCTCGGGGCCGCGGTCATCGAGCGGCAGCACGCCGTTGCGACCGGCCTCGGCCCACCACAACTCGATCATCTCGCGCAGTTTTTCGGGCTTCTCAAGGGCCAGGTCCTTGCTCTCGGAGAAGTCGGTCTCCAGGTGATAGAGCTCCCAGGGATCGTTGTCGTAGGAGGTGCCGCTCTTGTGAAACGCAACCGCTTTCCAGCCGCCCGCCCAGATGCCGCGGTGGCCGAACATCTCGAAATACTGGACCGGCTTGCGGGTCGGCTCGTTGCGCGCCTCGGCCGTAAAGCTGTAGGCAAGACTGGTGCCGTGGATCGGCTGTTGCGCCACGCCGTTGACCGAATCGGGCGGCGTCACGCCGATGATTTCGAGCAGGGTCGGCGTGATGTCGGTGACATGATGAAACTGGGTTCGCACGCTGCCGCGATCGGTGATGCCGGCCGGCCAATGCACCACCAGCGGGTCGCGCACGCCGCCGCCGTGGGTGTTCTGCTTGTAGCGCTTGCCCGGTGTGTTGCCGGCCTGCGCCCAGCCCCAGGGATAGTTGCTGTGCGAATTCGGGCCGCCGATGTCATCGAGGCGCGCCATCGACTCCTCGATGGTGGCCGGCATGCCGTTGTAGTAGCGCATCGAGTCGATCACACCCATCGGGCCGCCTTCCTGGCTGGCACCGTTGTCCGACATCACCAGGAACACGGTATTGTCGAGCTCGCCGATAGCCTGCAGGAACGACGCGACCCGGCCGATATGGTGATCGGTGTGATCGAGGAATCCGGCAAAGGCCTCCTGCAGGCGCAGCGCGAGGGTCTTCTCGGACTCACTGAGTTCGGCCCAGGGCTTGACGCCAGGGTTGCGCGGCGAGAGCTCGGTGTCGGCCGGCACGATGCCCATTTCCTTCTGGCGCGCGAACCACTGGTCGCGGATCGCGTCCCAGCCGGCATCGAAGCGGCCGCGGTATTTGGCGATGTACTCGGGCGGCGCCTGATGCGGCGAGTGGGTCGCACCAAAAGCGAGGTAAAGAAAAAAAGGTTTTTCCGGGATCAGCGATTTCTGGTCGCGCACGAAGCCGATCGCATGATCGACCAGGTCTTCGGTGAGGTGATAGCCGTCTTCCGGGCTCTTCGGCTGATCGACCGAATGATTGTCGTAGTAGAGCTCGGGCACAAACTGGTCGGTCTCGCCTTGCTGAAAACCATAGAAGCGATCGAAGCCGCGACCGAGCGGCCACTGATCGTAGGGCCCGGCAGGCGAGGTCTCTTCCATTGGCGTCAGGTGCCACTTGCCGACCGCAAACGTGGCATAGCCGGCCGGGCGCAGCATCTCGGCCAAGGTGGCAGCACTGCGCGCAACCGTGCCGGTACAGTTGGGATAGCCGGTGTTCCAGTTCGACAGGCCACGCATGCCGACCGAGTGATGATTGCGCCCGGTGAGCAGTGCCGCACGCGTCGGCGAACACAGCGCGGTGGTGTGAAAGTTGGAATAGCGCAAGCCGCCGGCGGCGAGTTTGTCGATATTCGGTGTATCGATGGTCGACCCGTAGCAGCCGAAGTGCGAAAAACCGGCGTCGTCGAGCAGCACCACGACGACATTCGGCGCGCCCTTGCGAGGCATCGGCATTTCGGGCCAGAAGGGTTGGGAGTCGGCGACTGTGCGGCCGATCTTGCCTTTGAATGAGTTGCTCATCGGAATCGTCTCGAGGTTGTGATGGGTTGAAAACTGAACGATGCAGTCTGCGGAGTTTGCATGAACGCGGCCCACTTAGTGATGAGGCCCGCCTGGTGAACTCAGCGGCGCGCGAATCGCGGCAGGCTGAAGGCCTGTGTGGGCGGTGCCTCGCCGAGGTGCCGCTCGATCTGCACCAGGCAGCTTTGCGCGCTGCAGCCCTGCGAGAGCATCGATGCGCCGGCATCGCGGGTGAGCGTATTGGGGTTGCCGTGAAGGTCGAGCGAGCCTGCATCGCCCGGCACCTGCGGATCCCACCAGGCACCGGTCGACAGCCGCACCACCCCCGGCAGCAGACGCGCATCGAGCCTTGCCCCCGCCAGGCACGCGCCGCGGTCGTTGAAGACCCGCACCAGATCGCCGTCGGCAATGCCACGGCTCGCAGCGTCAGTCGGATGCATCGCGATCGGCTCGCGACCGGCCACCTTGTTGGCCGCACTGAGCGCCGAATGATCGAGCTGGCTGTGCAGCTTGGTATGCGGCTGATCGGACAGCATGTGCAGCGGATAGCGCGCCGCCAGCGGCGCACCAAGCCATTCGACCGGCTCGAACCAGACCGGATGCCCGGGGCAATCGGCATAGCCGAAGCGGTCGATGCGCTCGGAGAAGAGTTCGATGCGCCCGCTTGGTGTGGCCAGCGGATGGGCGAGCGGATCGGCCCGGAACTCGGCGAAGGCCACCACCGGCTGCTCATTGGCCGGAAAGCGCACGCCGCCGCCCTGCCAGAAGGTCTCGAAGTCGGGCAACTCGACACCGGCTTTGGCGCACTGCGCGACCGACCCGGTATACAGATGCTCAAGCCACTGCTGCACGCTTCGGCCTTCTGTAAAGACCTCGGCGCAACCGAGGCGCTGCGCGATGTCGGCAAACATTGCATAGTCGTCGCGCGCCTCGCCCGGCGGATCGCAGACCCGGCGCATGGCCACCATCAAGGGATCGCGCGTGGCATGGCCGATGTCGTCGCGCTCGAGCGTCGAGGTGGCCGGCAGCACGATGTCGGCCATCTTCGAATGCGCGTTCCAGAACTGCTCATGGACCACGATGGTCTCGGGGCGCTGCCAGGCCCGCGCAAGACGATGAAGATCCTGATGATGATGGAAGGGATTGCCGCCGGCCCAATAGACCAGCCGGATATCGGGATAGCGGCGGCGCTGCCCGTTGTAGTCGAACTCGCCTCCGGGCGTGAGCAGCATGTCGGTAATACGGGCCACCGGAATGAAAGCTTCGACCGCATTGCGGCCCTGCGGCAGGGTCGGCCCGGGCAGCAGGCGATAGGGGCTGCCGATATTGTTGGTCGGACCATAGGCGAGCGAGACACCGCCCCCGGGCAATCCGATCTGCCCGAGCACAGAGGCCAGACCCACCGCCGCCCAGAAGGGCTGCTCGCCATGATCGGCACGCTGCAATCCCCAGGCGACATTGACCAGACTGCGAGTTGCGGCCAGCACGCCCGCCAGATCGCGCAGGCGCTGGGCTGACACACCGGCGATCGGTGCGGCCCACTCGGCGTCTTTCACGACACCATCGGTCTGCCCGAGCAGATAGGCCTGCCAGCGCTCAAAGCCCACGCAGTGGCTGGCCAGAAACGCGCGGTCGTGACGGCCGGCCCGCACGATCTCGCAGGCCAGCGCCAGCATGACCGCGGTATCGGTGCCCGGACGAATCGCAATCCATTCGAGTGACTCGGCCGGCGCCTGCAGGTCGGCCCCCACCGGGCTGAAGTTGACGAAGCGACAGCCGGCTTGCGCGAGCTTTGCCATGCCGTCTTCAAGGTAGTGCTCGGAGGCACCGCCCGCGCCGACCTGCGAGTTCTTGATCGGCGCACCGCCAAAGCTCACAAACAACTTGGTGTGCGCAGCCAGCGTGGCCCAGTCGTGCTGATTGCCCAGGAAGTATTCCATCGGGCAGATCACATGCGGCAGCAGCACCCGCCCCGCGCCCAGGCTGTAGCTGTCGGTATGGCGCACATAGCCGCCGGCCGCGTTCAGAAAACGGTGGACCTGGCTCTGCGCATGATGAAAGCGGCCAGCGCTCGACCAGCCATACGAGCCGCCGAAAATCGAGGCATTGCCATGGGCATCGATGACCCGTCGCATCTCGGTGGCCACCAGATCGGCGGCCTCGTCCCATGGCACTTCAACGAAAGGCTCGCGACCGCGCCCCGCTCCCCGACGGGGATCGCCGGCTGGCCGATCAAGCCAGCCTTTGCGGACCGCCGGGCGCTGCACCCGAAGCGGCGAACGATAGGCCTCGAACATCGACAGCCCGATCGGCGACGGCGCACGATCGTCACGAAACCCGACAAGACCGCGGGCGGTCGTGCCGGTGCGCTGGACTTCGTAGGCGCCCCAGTGCGAGGAGGTGAGCTCAAGTCCGAGCGGGGTGGCACGCGCCATGATGAATGTCTCCAGCCTGGTTGACCGTTTCCAGGAACTCTAGCATCATTCCCAATGACAGACCCATCGTTCCAAAATACAGAACAACAATGAACAACACGCTGATCAAGGGGCTGGGGCTGCTCGAAACCCTCTCGCACGCCGATCAGCCGATGGGCGTCACCGAACTCGCCAACCGGCTCGATCTCGGCAAGAGCACGGTGCATCGACTGCTGCAGGCGCTGGTCGAGCAGGGCTATGTCCGACGCAATGAAGCGAGCGGCTCGTATGCCGCGTCGATCAAGCTCTGGGAGCTCGGCTCGGCGGTGCTCTCCAACCTCGACCTGCGGCATGCCTCGCAGTCATGGATGGCCTGGCTGCTCGAGCGGACCCGCGAGACGGTCCACCTGTCGGTGCTCGACGGTGACGAGGTGGTCTATATCCACAAGCTCGACAGTCCCGAACCGGTCCGTGCCTATAGCTCGATCGGCGGGCGTGCGCCCGCGCATTGCGTGGCCACCGGCAAGGCCATGCTCGCTTTCGAGCCAATGTCGCAGCTGAAATCGCTCAGCCGCCACCTGCAGGCCTGCTCACCCCGAACGCTGACCGTGCCCGCCGAGTTCCTGCGCGAGATGGAACGCATTCGCGAGCAGGGCTATGCGGTCAATCGCGGCGAGTGGCGCGAGAGTGTGGGCGGCGTAGCGGCTCCGGTGCGCGACCCGGGCGGCAGCGTGATCGCGGCGATCGGGGTCTCGGGCCCGATTGAACGGCTGCGGTCTGCCCGACTCAAGAGCCTGTCGGCCGACCTGATCCGGGCCGCCGACGGCATCACCGCAGCGCTGCGCGCTGAGGCCAGCCCATCGATGCGCAAAACGCCTCTCAGTGCCCCCCTCAGCGCCCCTCTGACTCAGACTCCCAAAAAGGCCAGGCAGCAATGATCGATCGTGACCCGCCTCATCCCGCCGCACCGGCACAGGCAAGCCGGCGTAGCGCCCTGCTCACCGGCCTGCGGGCCACCGGCGCAGCCATCGCCCTGACCGGCGCACCGCTGCACGCACAAAGCAGATGGCCCGACAAGCCAATCCGCTTCGTCGTGCCGTTTCCGCCCGGCGGCAACAGCGATGCGCTCGGGCGCGTGCTCGCCGACCGGCTCAAGGACGTCCTCAAGACCAATGTGGTGGTCGACAACCGCCCGGGCGGCACCACCCAGGTCGGCACCGAAGCGGTGGCCCGGGCCGAGCCCGACGGCTACACCATGCTGCTGGCCGCCGCCACCGCTTTCACCGTGCTGCCCAATCTGCGCAAACTCAACTTCGATCTCGACAGCAGCTTCGAGATGGCGGGCGGGGTAGCCGACTACATTGCAATCGCTACCGCCCGCAAGGGGCTGGGCGTCAAGACCCTGCCCGAATTCGTGGCGCTTGCCCGCCGCCAGCCGGGCAAGCTGACCTGGGGCTCGGCCGGACAGGCCTCGGCCGGTCACATCTACGGCGAGATCCTCAAACGCGAAACCGGCATCGACATGCTGCATGTTCCGTTCAAGGGTTCGGCCGAACTGGTCACCGCGCTGCTCGGCGATCAGATCGACCTGATCATCGATGGTGTGGGCCTGGGCCTGGCGCGCAACGGCAAGGCCGTCGCCTTGGCCGCCTTCTATGATTCGCGCCATCCCGAGCTGCCCGACGTGCCCTCGCTCAACGACACCGGCCTGAAGATCAAGCTGCCGGCAGGCGGCTGGGGCATCGCGTTTCCGAAGGGCACGCCGCGCCCGATCGTCGATCAGACCAGCGCAGCGCTCGAGCGCATCCTGGCCGAACCCGATACCCGCGACAAGCTGCTTCGCGCCAGCGTGGTGGCGGCCTGGCAGACCCCGGCCGACTATCGTCGCGGCCTCGACGCCGCACGGCTTTACTACGCCGATCTGCTCAAGGCGATCGGCATGAAGCAGGAAAGCTGATGGCCGGTGCTGCGGCCCTGCCGCTGGCCGGCATTCGCGCGGTCGAGTTCTGCCATGTTGCCGCCGGCCCCTTTTGCGGCATGCTGCTGGCCGATTACGGCGCCGAGGTCACCAAGGTCGAGCCACTCGATGGCGACGCCATGCGGCAGTGGCCACCGATCAGCCATCGCCACAACGAAACGGGCGCCAAGGACACTGGCTTCAGTGAAAACTTCGCCTCGATCAACCGGGGCAAGCGCTCGATTGCGCTCGACCTGAAAGACCCCGCCTCGCGCGACCTCGCCCGCGACCTGGTGATGGCAAGCGATGTGGTGATCGAGAACAACCGTCCGGGAGCCATGGCCCGGCTCGGTCTGGGCTGGGACTGGTTCGGCCCGCGCAAGCCCTCGCTGATCTACTGCTCGATCTCGGCCTTCGGCCAAGACGGCCCGCGCGGTGCCGAAGGCGGCTTCGACCTGACCATTCAGGCGGCCGCAGGTGTCATGAGCGTGACCGGCGAGCCCGAGGGCGCACCGGTCAAGGCCGGTGTGCCGCTGGTGGATTTCGGCGCCGGCCTTTATGGTGCTTTTTCGATCGCGGCCATGGTCGCGCGAGTGCGCGCCGGCGGGCCCGGCGGCCATCTGGATGTGCCGATGTTCGCCACCACGATCGCGATGTCTGCGCTGCAGACGAGCGAGTATTTCGGCACCGGGCGCAATCCCGGCAAGCTCGGCTCGGCGCATCCGCGCAATGCGCCCTATCAGGCCTTTCGCTCGCAGGACGGCTGGTTTGCGATTGCCGCCGGCAACAACAAGCTCTGGCAGCAGGTCTGCGAGATCGCCGGCACACCCGAGCTGCTGACTGAGCCGCGCTTTGCCACGCCCACCCTGCGAGCCGCCAATCAGGCCGATCTGCGCGACCTGCTTGAGGCGCGCTTTATCCATCACTCCACCGCGAACTGGCTCGGGCGCTTTGCGCCGGCCGGAGTGCCGTGCGCGCCGATCAACGGCTATGAGCAGGCGCTGTCCGACCCGCAAGCCACCCACCTGCAGCTCGTGCAGCCGATGACCCTGCCCAATGGCGTGCAGACCCGCACGGTGGGCTGTCCGGTGCGCCTTGATGGCGAGGTGGTGGCACTCGACACCCGCCCGCCGGCAATCGGCGAACACACCAGCCGCGTGATCGACGCCCTCAAGCTCGGACATCCAGCGCCTGCCGCGCCGATCCTGCTGCAGATCAGCGACGGCATCGCGAGCATCGAGATCAACCGGGCGCATCGCGGCAACGCCCTGAGCAGCGAGCTGGTCGAGGCGGCGCTCGACGCGGTGCACAACGCTTTGCGCGATCCCTCGGTCCACACGCTGATGTTTGCCGGGGCCGGTCGGCACTTTTGCACCGGCTTTGATCTCGATGGGCTCGACTCCGAGTCTGATGGCGACCTGCTGCTGCGCTTTGCGCGGATCGAGGCACTGCTCGACGCAGTCTGGCGCGCACCGGTGCGAACCGTGGCCGTCGCACAGGGTCGCACCTGGGGGGCAGGCGCCGATCTCTTTGCCGCCTGCGATCTGAGGCTTGCCGTCGCCGGCGCGAGCTTTCGATTTCCGGGCGCAGGATTCGGCATCGTGCTGGGGACGCGCCGGCTTGCCGAGCGGGTCGGCACCGAACGCGCGCGGGCCTGGGTGAGCGACGGCGCCACCATCGAGGCCGCAGAGGCGCTTGCCTGCGGCCTGGCGAGTCGGCTGATCGATCCGGCGCAAGCAGGAGACGACTGGCGTCAAGGGGCCTGCGGCCCGGCACCCGCGATCGATCGCGATACCCTTGCCATGATCCGGGCAGCCAGCCGCAGCAGCGGCGGGCCGGGCGGCGATCTGCTCGCAGACGCCGACCTCGCCGCGCTGGTCAGGTCGGCCACAAGCTCAACCACACGGTCGAACACAACAGGCAAAGCCGGGCCGGGGCTGAGGGACCGGATTGCCGCCTATCGCGATCGCACCCGAGCCGCACGATAGGCACGGCCCTCGCGACAACACATCACCTCACGAACCCACACGCACACCTCACAGGAGACAGCACGATGGAAATGGTCCAGGTCACCAACAACCCCGATGGCACAACGCTGATCAC
>Ga0007791_10000766_pt1 | contig 10860 bp, 12 predicted proteins | sample CryBogmetaGMA05M_FD_60368 | JGI IMG/M metagenome (GOLD analysis project Ga0007791, IMG submission 60368) | Freshwater microbial communities from Crystal Bog, Wisconsin, USA - MA0.5M | ecosystem: Environmental > Aquatic > Freshwater > Lake | place: Crystal Bog, Wisconsin, USA | collected 2009-07-06 | reverse complement strand
GGTCGTGATACTGGATATGATAATAATGGTATAAGCATATGCTATACAAATATAAATAGTATTAAAAGATATGAACAATTATGGGAAAGTAATTTTGAAGACAAAACAATTAAGTGGAATTCAAAAACAACAAAATATACAAATGGTATTCTTTCTGGTAAACATACTTTTAATGACCCAAAAGATTATGATGGATTTTCAGTAGCTAGTGATGACAGTGATGAATTAGAAGAACCGGTTATTAATAAATTCAAAACACAAGAAGAAGCAAAAGCATTTTACAATAAAGAACTAAAAAAAATTATGGACGGTAGAGGTCCAAATAAAAGAAAACCAGATGAAAATGGGTTTTATCTTTCTACTATTGGAAAGGGTGATAATAGAACCAGAGTTAGAACAACACAGGAAATATTTGATGTTCGCAGATGGTCTCTAAATGAAACACATCACTACACATTTCATCCGTGTTATGAAGATATTAATGATAAATCTACTTTACAATGGTGGTTTATTCATTATTAATTCAAAACAATATTTCTGTGTTCTAATATTATTACCTTCTTCCGTAAAATGATAATCTAAACTAATCATTGTATATTTTTGTTTAATTAAATTCTTTATAATTGACAACCAATGTCTTTTTATAATCTTCGATCTTATGTGGCATACTTATAATAAAAAGAATAAATATTGATTAATTATTTGTCCCATTTTACATCTTCAAGGGTGTATATTGTTTTTTATATTGTTTATTTTTCATCGGTTTATCCAATTTTGATAGTTTTATCAATTCTTTTTTACAGTAATAGTATATGGGTAACCAACCTTCTACAGCAAATAATAAAAATAATAGTGCCGAATTAAAATCAAAATCGGTTTCTCAAATACTTGACTATATTGCTACAAATTATATTATAACAATGGATTTTAAAAGCTTAAAACGTCTATTCGAGAAAGAATACTGTGATAAATTGGTTGTTTTAACTTCCGACATTATTGAGCGCTACTTTACCGATTTAGAGATCACGTATTTAGCACAAAGGGTTAAAAACGGTAAAGAGGTCAACGAAATTGATCACGATAAAATCATTTTTTTTGATAAGGATAACCTAGGTAAGCTTGATATACAGAATTCCATAAAAAAGAAGCGAATTTGTATTAGTATTGCTAAATTTTATATAAAAATTGCGCATGTATTTGCGGCCATTGTAACCACTATCAATCCTATTTATGTCTATAAGGATCAAGAGGGAAATACAGTTCGAGCGGATTTGTATGAAAAGAGCAAAATACCAGCCAATACTCCACGAGCTATTTATAAAATGAACATATGTCAAAATCGTATAGATGCTTTAAAAAATAATAATTCGACTGAGCCGGATGCTAGTGGTAACATTGCTGTTGCGCCTAAAGTATGCTCGGTAAACGTGGGCGATAATGGAAAAACAAAGGTGTTTACAGATGAACCGGGAATACCCGAATTGGAAGAATTGTATTATGATGATAACTTTGATGAAAATACCGGTAAGTTTACGGGTATGACGAAAGAAACTCGAGAAGTCTATTTACAAGATTTACAAATATTTTACAATGTATTTTCGGGGAATAATGGTCCGTTGAAAGCTGGAATTAGTAAATTTAGTGATATTGAATTGAGAGATTTTCACAAACATCCAAATTGCCAAGGCACTGATCCGCTATTTGAAAAACCAGTGTATGGACCTTTATCCAATAATTTATTTGCGAAATATGCTGAGAATTTAAAGAATATGATTTCCAAAGCAAATCAAAATCAATCCGCTTTAATAGAATTTATTAACAAGCTATTTTCTTATTCTACTGATCCACAAACTAACAAAAGATTTATACGTATAAATCCCAAATTAACGGAAGAAATGTTACAAGAAATTGTCGTAGAAGTTAGGGCGCTAACAATTAAAATGTATCTAACATGTGAAATCGATTATGTAAATGGCCTAAAACTATACGAAGCCATTGTAGACAAAAAGATTTTCGAAACCACAAAAAATCAGTTAAAAAATTTAGAAAAACGGAAGGATGAATTGATTCTTGATTCTGTCCCGATTCCAGCTGAGCTACAGCAAATAAAGGAAATCGCGCAAGAAAAGGTAGACGCAAATGAACAACAAATAAAAGACAATGTAGCCAAGATAGAATCGGAAAAAGCGGTTATAAAAAATCAAGATTTAGCTTCTAAAGAACAACCAATAACACAAGTAGTGGTACAACAATAAAATATTTACATATAGTATATGATTAGCCAAAATTTATCTTATACGGGGTCATACAATCCTTATGGATTGATACAACAAGCTGGTAAAAAACGAACAAGAAAACAGAAGAAAATGAATAAGTCGAAGAAGTCGAATAGGTCGAGGAAAACGAGGAGATATAAGAAATAATTTAGCAAATAACAAATAACAAATAACAAATAAATATTATCTCATAAATATATAAAATGGCTCAAACTCGCAGCAAAACCCGCAAAATGCGTTCCCTTAAACGTATCTATCGCTCCCGCGTAAAGCACTCACCTTGTCGCGGTCAAACCAAGGACGCATGCCGCAAGAAGTACGGCTGTAGGACTACCAAGGCCGGCCGCCGTCGCGCCTATTGCCGCAAGACAATGAACCGCAGTGCTTAAAATAACCTCCCCTCCGTCTCTTTAAGTTAAAAATTAAATACTATATAATTTAACTTAAAGACAATGCCGCGTTCTTTTGCCACCAAAAAACATACGCCCATATACTGAACGATTTCGTGCGGCTTTACATGTCTTCATATGGTAATTGTTTTTCAAAATACTTTTCATAGCCATTTTTTTGGATTGCCCCCTCTTCGTTTTATTTGGCATTTATATATATAAATCATATAATTATCATTTAATATGTGATAATTATACAGTTATTATTAAACTTACATCTTCATGTCAGTCATGGAGGTTTCACCACCCATCATCATCTTGCCCATACCATCATAACCACCATAGGCCATGCGGCTGGCATAACGGCGCTTGCCACCATAAGCCATGCGGCGAGAGTAGCGACGCTTGCCACCCATCTTCATCATACCATAGCCACCATAAGCCATGCGGCTGGCATAACGGCGCTTTCCGCCATAAGCCATGCGGCTAGCATAACGGCGCTTGCCACCATAAGCCATGCGGCTAGCATAACGGCGCTTTCCACCCATCATCATTCTACCATAGCCACCATAGGCCATGCGGGCGGCACGGGACATACGAGCGCGGCGGGACATGCGCATGCGACGGGACATACGCATACGACGGGAGCCACCATAAGCAGCACGACGGGACATACGCATACGGCGGGACATACGAGAACGACCATAACCACGAGATTTAGCAGAATAACGACGACGAGTAGCCATTTTTATATATTATCATTAGAAAAAAATAATTTTTTTAATAAATTTCTTAATAAAAATTTATTAACTCCTAAAGTATTGTTAAATTTACCAAATCGTATCCGAAGAATCCCAATACATTTTATCCCCCTTTTTAATATTATAAAGACTCTTAAATAATTCTAAACGTGCTAAAGGACAATTGGTTCTATATTTATCCATAGGATGGGGATTCGTTTTTAATTGCGCCATTACAGCAGCATCGTATATTTTTTGACGCGCTTGAATGGCTATATACACAAAGAAGGCATGAAAAGATAACGCGCGAATAGGAACTATGTCCGCATTTTTTTCTTGGAAATCTCTTAAATATTCTTCACAAATAGCTAAACCAGAAATATCCGCTAAATTTTCACCGGTACTTATACTAGCATCCATTTTAATTCCATCATATGCCGCAAATTGCTCGTATTGCTTAATAACATTATTCACCTTTGCGTTAAATTTGCGGCGATCATGTTTTGTCCACCAATTCTCTAAATTACCTTTTTCGTTATATTGACTTCCTAAATCATCTAAACAATGCGACATTTCATGGCCCAGTGTAAATCCAATATGTGCTAAATTATACTCTATTCCTCTCTCATCTAAATCTATAAATGGCTTTTGTAAATACGCCAATGGAACATATATCGAATTCTCTGTAGGGGTATAGTAGGCGTTCACTACGTAAGACTGCTTCCCTACAATACCAAAACTCTCCCAATCAATAATGGGAATATCCACTTCGGAACTTTTACCATCTAAAGCAATCAACTTTTTCGTTCTCCAATGCGCGATTTTACGCATGTTTTGGTAGGCCTCTTTACTGCTATAATCTAAAATGGGGTCTTCTCTAAGCAACTTGGGACTACCTACTTCCAACTTTATTTTTTCAAGCTTTAACAGCGCATATTTTTTGGTTTTTGGGGATAACCATGTATTTCGCTTGATAATGCGTTTATAAACGGTTAACATATCCGCGGCCATATTTTTAGTATAATCTATGTATTGTTGTTTTTTATTTCGTTCAATGTACTCATTTGTTAAAAACGTATTAAAACACAAAGATAGGCCAAACACTGGGTATAACTCTTTTGGATAAGGAATGGGCTGACCTTTAATAAACTTTCCGTGAAATTCAAAATAAACCAAACGCCATTTACTGTGGAAACGCATTACTTGACGAAAACTAATATATAAATAATATGCGCGCCATTTGTCACTCTTCCATTCATCATTTTTTGTTAACATTGTCATGATGGACTTCAAATAATTCAGTCCGGTACATATAAACGTATTGGGGACATTCGTATAACCAATCTCTTTTGCCATTTTATCCCAATCAAACCCGTATTTATCCAATGCGTCCTTTTTAGTAACCACATTATATCCATTTAAATCGTCATATTTTATGTCATTTACGTTCAATGCGTCTAATAAAAGCGTCTCACAATCCCATACATCGGTTGCTTTTATTCCATGACCTTTACCCAAACATAACTTAAACATAGTCTCAATAAATTGTAAATATCGCATTTTAAATTCCCTTTTATATTTTTTGGTATTTTGGTCTTCTTCGTTATCTTCAATATAAATTTCATAATCGTATATTGTTAGTTGTGGTGCTGAAATAGACGACTTGTATATGTTTACATTTTTCTCGTCTTTTAAAACAGACCATACTAGAGGCGACCCCCATGATATAATTTCGTTTCTATTTTGACTACCTAATACTTCATATATATTATCAGACGCAATTTGTTGGTCGACCAATTTTACATAACTTCTGACATAATCTTCTGCTGATTTATCATCCAAGTGATAGAGCGATTCGTATACATTTTTAATCGCAGTAGCTTTGGCAGATTTGTTTTTACGTATATATGCCTTAACAATATCTATTAATTCATAATAGACTTTTTCTTGTGTAACGCGAAAACTATCTATTTGAACGTAATGTTTCATCTGTTTTTTTAATTCAGCGGTTTGTTTTTCTAACCATTGATAATTAATATAAGTATAATAATCATTTTGTGGTGTATATTTTGTTGGGGTAAAAGGCGTCTTAAATAATTTTACAAGCTGTTTCTCTGATTTTTGATCCTCTTCTTTTAAAGTTGTTTTAAATGTTTTCTCAAAATCCTCTTCAAATTGATTAAAAGTATTCGCATGCTCTCTACAGTATTTTGTTAGTTGTTTCTGACTAGGCATACAGACTCTCGATTGTCTATACTTCTTCGTTCTATTTGTCACACGTTTTATTTTTCTAGTTGTCATATAATATACAAATAATAAATTTACAACGAAATGTAAAGTTATTATTACTTTTTATCTATTACTGATTGCTTTACAATGTTCTTAATTATTTTGTTATAGTTTTTCTTACATTCTTCTTCTGTTGTACCGGACATAGCTTCATAAACTATTTGTAAATATTTGTCATTCTGTTTTGAACTCGAATTATTGTACTCCGGATTAGCTTTTGTCCACTCACTAATTTGTTTCATATTTTTACAAGCCACATGTTTAATCGCGTTTGTTAAAATAGGTTTGTCATCGCTTTCTTTATTCCATTGGTCATCACTCTTAATGTACAAGATTTCTCTCTTAAAATCACTACAGTGAACTGGACGATTGTTTATATCCAATTGCGTTAAACCATCAATAAATATTTTTGATATACCATCTGTAAAACCTAGGCGCCCAGTTTCTTCCAGTTCTTTTACACCCACTTGAAGTTGATTGACAAAATCCATTATGTTTATTGCGTTTTTACACGTTTCATTCAGAAATACATTCAAATTAAAATTGTTGTGGCTGTTAGTTGTATTATTGCTACCAGTGTTTTTAGCTAATTCCATCATTTGTTTATTTTGGTCTATTAGTAATTGTTTGAATTCGGCATTTTCCTTCATTAAATATTGGATTAGCGCGTCTGTACCACTTTGTTTCTGATTTTGATTTTTGTCATCAGTTACATCTATTTCGTCTGTTTCTAATTGTATTTTTTGTTCCTCTACTTTTTCAAAATCACTCAAACATTTTTTCTGATGATACCACAAACTATTTCTAGCTTTGTACGTTTTATTACAGCTATTACAGAGATAAATTTTCTCGGCATTTTTTGGCGACAAATCGTTCAAATTCGTTCTAAATTGATGTTTTGATGTTAATATGTGTTTATCATAATCACATTGTTTATAGCATTTATAGTCACAATCGCAACAATAAAATTTTTTGGCGATTTTTGGCGATTTTTCCATTCTAAATCGTTCTATATTTATAGAACAAAAAAATCGCCTAAACTTTCCTCAAAAAAATGTATCGTAACACTTTCAGAATTATTATTTCTGTGAACAAGACCATTATGCTTTAGACCCCCTATTTTTACCGACTTTTTCAAAACTTTTTTCAGAATTCCAAATATGGACATTTTAAAAATGTCCAAAATCGATTTCCCCATTTACTTTTTGAAAAATATTTGTTACTGAAAAACCGCCCGAAAAAATAATTATTAAAATGTGACGAAATATGGTTACATATTGTTTTCGAGTTTGAAACAATATTTTTGGCAGTGCGGTCTTTAAGTTGTTTTACAATATATATTATTTGGGAACTTAAAGAACTGTTCCGGTCCCGGTTCCGGACCCCTAAGAAATAAATAAATCGGGCAAAATAAATTTGTGTTCATTAACCACTGGTAGTTTTAGAAAAAATAAACCGATTACTATTAGCATGATACCTACATATTTCCAAGGATCGTTGAATCTTTCCCCTAATATAACAATCGCTGCAATGGATTCTATTAGAGCACTTAGACCATCCCATGCCGCATTAACTAACAAAACTTGTGACCCTTGTAATGACATTATTAGAAAATAGATGACCCCAATGTAACCCATTGTTCCAACTGCGAAATTTTTAAGACCTCCTTTGTTCGCAAATTCCTTATAACCAAAATCACCTACAATTTCGGTTAAACACAATGCTCCTATCTCTAGATAACTCATATTTAATTATAAATAATATAATTAAATTTGGCATATTGAATTTATTTGAACTTGTCCTCTAATTTATTCAGTAAATCATCACTATAAACCAGCTTACCGGATGGCTTATACGAATTAATCGGCGTATACTTCTTACTATTTTTAATTTGCTCGATACCTTGATTCGATTGCGGTATGTTTAGATCCTCGATTTCTTCTAATTCTTCTTCCACTTTTTCTCCATACTCATTCACTACGATACCCGTTTTCTTTTTAATTTCATTGCGAACATAACTGGGCACCCAGTGGTTCCAAGAGATAAAAATAGTATTCGGATGAAAATATCGTACTTGGAAGCCATTGGTTTGGAGCGTATCCATTAAATAAGCGATACACCCGGCTTGATCATATTTTGGAACACCAATTATCACCTCCGGTACCACGAACCAACAGAATTTTTCATGTACATTTTGCCGAGCCGTCGTTCGAATACGAACATGGATTCGATTCAGTATTTTTTTAAATAGTTCTAGCTTATTGAGGTCGACTTGGCGCTTTTTCTCATAGAGCTCGTCTATGTTGATTTTTTCTGAAAAGTCCGTGAAATTCTCCAATGTAAAGATATTTGCCATTTAATTCATTATAAGAAAAAAAATATATAAATATACTTTGTAAAATCTTAAATACTAGATAAACTAACAAAGTAATATGACTATTAAACATTTGGTAATTGCTGGCGGAGGTCCACTTGGACTGCGATTTTTAGGCGCATTACAGAAATTGGAACAAGAATCGTTTTGGAAATTGGAAAACATCGAATCCATTTATGGGACATCTGCCGGCACCATGATTGGCGCAATGCTTTGCTTAAATTACGACTGGGAAACATTGAATAAATACATTATTGAGAGACCATGGCACGACGCTTTTAAAGTTCATGCTCGGCAAATATTCGATTCTTATTATAACAAAGGCTTATTCGATAAAAAATTTACTGAAATCATTTTTAAATCACTGTTAGAAGCTAAGGACCTCAACTTAAATATAACCTTGAAAGAATTATACGATTACTCTAAAATAGACTTTCATTTGTTCACATTCGACTTGAATACGTTTGAAACTGTAGAAATGTCGCATAGTTCGCATCCGAATTTAGGGTTGTTGGAAGCGATTACCATGTCTTCTGCTTTACCTGGCATTTTTATGCCTACCATTTTAAACAGAGGATGCTTCATCGACGGCGGTGTTTTATACAATTATCCCATTAATCAGTGTCTAAGAGACCACCCCGTAAAAGAAGAGATTCTGGGCATAAAAAGCTCTTACGATGACGACGTAAATGGCAGAACTAATGTAGAGATAACATCGGAAACCTCTTTATTAGAATACGTAATGTGTATATCCATTAACACTATTAATTTTTTAAGAAAAAGCGTGAAAATAGAGAAGATTGAAAATACGGTCATATGTGATATAACTGACAATCCTTTGACATTGGAATCACTACAACAATCAATACAGAGCCGCGATTTACGTAAACAAATGTTTAAAAGTGGTGAAGAAGATGCGACACAGTTTTTACATGTTTAACATCCCCATCCCCACGGCGCAATTGGTTTGAAATTAAATGTGGTTGTACGATATATTTTAGCAATATCATCCCAGATTTGATATAGTCCAGTTCCGTCACCATGCCATAACTGGCGATCTGGATGAGGATCGGTTTCTCGAGAGCCATTAAACGCGTAATTATCTACAAAATGGCCTTGCGTATTAAGGCTCAACATCTCTTGGAACATACTACCCGTTACAGTAACAAGACCGAATGTGTTGGCTAGATTATAAATTGTTACTCCAAGGCCTACTGCTAAATTTCCTTTATCACCCAAATCTGTTAAAACGTTATTAAAGAATGTTACATGATCCTTTGTTTCTAAATATTTTTTCCAAAACTTCAAAATAGACGTTTTACAACTTTGGTCTACAAAAATCTTGACAGCATCTGGTAATGCTGATATAAAAGTAGACACTAAGTGAATATTCGCTAAGTCACCGCATGTGTTCTTTCTAACAACAAAACTAATGATGTTAGCACTAAGATGACATGACCAGTAGTCAACGTCGCGTTGAATAATGCGACGCACTTCGTGAAGTGCTTTCCCCGGTGTCAACTCTTGATGACTCATTTATACATTTGTATAATAATTAAAATTATACAAATATTTTAACGCATAATTACGTATATATTTATAAAACAGTATTTAAAAATTGTTCCATGGTCGATTTCGTGGGCTTCGCATCATATTCAATCACTTGGTTGTCTTTCAACAATTTAATGGTGGGATAACCCTCGATACTATACTTGTCCATGAGTTGACTCACTTCAGCTGACTCCTCGGTACAATTGTATTCTACAAACGTAACATTGTAACCATTAATGGTTTTGGACTCGTACTCTGATTTCAAGGCTTCCCACTCTGGTTTAGCAGTCTTACAATGAGGACACCAATCGACGTAGAAGAGCATAAGTGTTGCTGTGTTATTTGTGGATTGACCCTTTGGTACATTCTCTCTATTTGCGCTAAATGTGGTTTTATTGTTCGCATATTGTTTGTAAGTCAAATAGCCTAAAAATGCGAATATAATAATAGCCGCAAAAATAATAATGTTTTGCCAATTGAAAAACCCTCTAAATCTCTGCATAGCCGTCGTGCCACCGGTTTTTAATACGTTTAAACCATTAGAATGAACGGAATTCATTGTTATTATATATTTACGAAGAATAAATTAGAATATCATTTAAACGAATATAAAGTTTATATGATATAACAGTTTAATGTTAGTAAGAGACGTAGATGGCCGCTTGGTAATTGTTGGAAGAAATGGTTGTAAAAATGAGCTAGTTTATAATGAAAAAATATATAACATTCGTAAAGACTATACAAGAAAATATAAGAGTATTTTATATTATACTAACAATAACACTGATGGTATAAAAACACAGCAACTAAATACAGCGTCGGATGACTGAGAATAATAATACTAACAAAAATAGGGAAAAGATGTAGCTACATACAACATTCGTTTTTAATGTGTCCCAGTTACCCGATGTTAATGATATGCCAAAATGCGAAGCAAATTGTTGAGTTTTTGTCGTATTATAATAAATGGTGTATCCTAAAAGAGTGAGAATAATCACCTTTCCGAATATAGACGATAACATAAAATTATTCAAAGGGGTCATCATAAATAATAAAATAAGAAAAATAGAAATGCCTAGACATAATGCTACATTTTGTGTTGTTTTGGCAAATTCTACAATCATTGTCGAATGTGATGACATTAAAATATATTTATATTATATTTTTATTATTTTTTGTTATATTTTTATTATATTTTTGTTATATTTTTATTATTTTTTGTTGTATTTTATTATATTTTT
>Ga0007791_10000763_pt1 | contig 10890 bp, 10 predicted proteins | sample CryBogmetaGMA05M_FD_60368 | JGI IMG/M metagenome (GOLD analysis project Ga0007791, IMG submission 60368) | Freshwater microbial communities from Crystal Bog, Wisconsin, USA - MA0.5M | ecosystem: Environmental > Aquatic > Freshwater > Lake | place: Crystal Bog, Wisconsin, USA | collected 2009-07-06 | reverse complement strand
GGCTCATTGCCCCGGAAGCTGAAGGAGACGTTGGACACCCCCCCTGACACCCGCGCATAGGGCAGGGCCTGCTTGATGACCCGGGTCGCCTCGATGAAGTCGACGGCGTAATTGTCGTGCTCCTCGATGCCCGTCGCCACGGCGAAGATGTTGGGATCGAAGATGATGTCTTCCGGGGGGAAACCCACCTCGTCCACCAAGATCTTGTAGGCCCGGGTACAGATCTCGATCTTGCGGGCGGCGGTATCGGCCTGGCCCTGTTCGTCAAAGGCCATGACCACCACGGCTGCGCCATAGCGCAGGCAGGCGCGAGCATGCTTGCGGAAGGTGTCTTCCCCCTCCTTCATGGAGATGGAATTGACGATAGACTTGCCCTGGACACACTGAAGTCCGGCCTCAATCACCTCCCACTTGGAGGAGTCGATCATGACCGGAACCCGCGCTATGTCGGGCTCAGCAGCGATCAGGTTGAGGAAGGTGGTCATGGCCTTCTGGGAGTCCAGCAGGCCTTCGTCCATATTGACGTCGATGATCGAGGCCCCGGCATCCACCTGCTGGCGGGCAACGCTTAAAGCCGCTGGATAGTCGCCCTCGGCTACCAGTTTACGGAACTTGGCCGAGCCGGTGACATTGGTCCGCTCGCCGACGTTTACAAAGGTGGGTCTCATCGGGACGATCATTAGCCTTCCAGCAACTGTCGCGCAGCTTTGCTCATGCCATCTGGGGCAAATGGATTGACGACGCGAACGCCGCCAAAGTTGAACCCATCCTGCAGGTCTTCTGAGAATAGGACGTCAATGCCGGCGCGGTCGCAGGCCGCCAGCAAGAGGGCGTCCCAATAACTCAACCGCCCCGCCCCCGCCTGCGCCAGGGCGCGCTCGACGCAAGCGCTGTCATAACCAAAGGATGGCAGGGACACATAGACATTTCGAGCCTGCTGCTGCGCCAAGTGGTTGGGCATTTTTAGCCGCCGCCGGAGGGCGTTTTGAACTTCCCCAACCACTTGTAGAGCGACGGCGCTATCGCCCCTGGCCAACGCCTGCACCAACTCACGGGCAATCGCTTGCTTGTCGGCGTACTGGTCGTCGCTCAGATAGACATAGATATTGGTGTCAGCTGCAAGTCTCATCGGTCGTAGTTTTCATCGCGAGCGCCATAGGGCTCGTCGGACCGCCAGCCCTGGCCAGCCAGGGACAGCAGGCTCTCCACCGCGGCCTGCCGCTCCAAATCAGATGCGGGACTGGGCGTCAGCGCGATGGAGCCTCTTTCGGGTAAGGCATCGAGCTCTATGGCGACGACGGTCTTCCGCCGCTCCTTGAAAAGCTTTTGCCAATGGTCGCTTGCCTCCCCCAGGGGCCGAATACCAAAGGTCGGGCGGCCATCTTTGCCGTCTGCCATTTTACGCCAAGCGCCTGACACGCCATCGATCCGCAAGCGTACGGTTTGACCCGCCTCAAGAGCTTCAATTGACTTCGTGAGCATGGGATCGCCGTGGATATGCTTCAGCCAAATTGCGACGTCACTGACAGTTACATTGGCCATTTCCGTATCTCCTTGTCTGAGTAGACCCTAGGCCATACCCAGAGGGGTGTCAAATAGACCCCAATAGACCCCCGCCATGACCCCACCTCAGGCCAACTCGAATGGTTCCAACCCGGCCAGTCGCATGGCCTTGGGGCGTTCAGGAATCTGCCGGGGTGTCACTCCAGCGACGGCCCTGGCCACATGGGCAATGTGGTCAGGGGTGGTGCCACAACAGCCACCCAGAATGTTGATCAGACCATGCTCGGCCCACTCATGCAGTTCATGGGCGGTCTCGTGGGGTTGCTCGTCATACTGGCCCATGGCGTTGGGCAGGCCAGCATTGGGATAGGCACTGACCAGGGTGTCGGCCACCCGCGAGAGCTCGGCAATATGGGGCCGCATAAGCTCTGCACCCAGGGCGCAGTTGAAGCCAATAGCGAAGGGCTTGGCGTGCTTGACCGAGTTCCAGAAGGCCTCAGCGGTCTGGCCCGAAAGGGTCCGGCCAGAGCGGTCGGTAATGGTACCGGAAATCCAGATGGGCAGGGGCTCATAGCCCTCATCCTCGAGGTCCATAATGGCCTTGATCGCCGCCTTGCAGTTCAAGGTGTCGGTGATGGTCTCCACCAGATAGAGGTCCACGCCGCCGTCATAGAGGGCGATCATCTGCTGGCGATAGGCCTTGTAGACCTCTTCAAAGGTCACCGACCGGGCGCCTGGATCGTTCACATCAGACGACATGGACAGCATCTTGTTCAGCGGCCCAACGGACCCAGCCACGAACCGTGGCTTGTGCGGTTCTTTCTCCGTCCAGCGGTCGGCGACTTCCCGCGCGATCTTCGCCCCCTGGAAGTTGATGTCATAGACAACCGCGCCCATCTCGTAGTCGGCCTGGGCGATGGTGGTTCCCGAGAAGGTGTTCGTCTCGCTGATGTCAGCACCGGCGGCAAAGTACTGATCGTGCAGATCGGCAACGAGGTCGGGCCGGGTCAGGCAGAGAATGTCGTTATTGCCCTTTAATTGACCCACATGATCGGCGAAGCGATCACCGCGATAGTCTGCCTCCGTCAGGCCAGCCCTCTGGAACATGACGCCCCAGGCGCCGTCGAGGATCAAGACCCGCTCCTTGGAAATGGCCTTAAGCTTGGCGATGCGCTCCTGACGGGTCATTTGGCGGCGTCCTGTTGTTTGGCGAGGTCGCTCCTGAAATCGGCTTCCGAAGCCGCAACGGCTCGCGCCAGTTCCGCAGGATCGATGAAGGGATTGGGACCACCCACCTTCAGCTTGGCGCGCTTGGCGTCGAGGCCGAACTGTTCGTTGTGCGGGGCCAGGAAGATGTCGGCCTTCATAGTCTTCAGCTTGGCAAAGCTTGCCTGATAGTCGGCAACAATACCGGGATATTGCGGACCACGCTTGCTGTTGACCAAGCGGTTAAGGGCGACGCTGGTACTGCAATAGGCCAGGGCGTGCCTGATCTTGCCGTCAGCCTTCACCGGGAAGGTCCAAGTGGTACAGCCCGCCGTATGGCCCGGCGTCAGATGGGCGGTGAGGACCATGCCGCCCAGACTGACCGTCCCGCCATCCTTGATCACCTGGTCCACCTTGACCGGTTCGAAATCGAGCGCCTTGATCTCTTCAAAGCCGGGATAGGAGCCCGTCTCCAAGGCTTGGCGATCAGCCGCACTGGCGATCATTCGGGCACCGGTATCGCGTTTCAGCCCGGCTAGACCCGCCGCATGGTCGAAATGAGCGTGGGTGTTGAGTAGGATCTTCACATCAGAGACCTTGAACCCCAAGGCCTTGATGCTGGCCTCAATGGACTTGTCGCTGCCGGGCATGGCCCCGTCGATCACGATGTGCCCCTTGGGCGTGGTGATCAGGAAGACCGAAATTCCCTCAGTCCCCACATAATAGAGATTGTCAGCGATCTTGAAGGGTGGGGTCGGCGATGACCAACTGGCCGGAGATCCAGCCGCCCAGGCTGGCAGGGTCGCAACCAGGGCAAGGATTAAACCATAGGGTTTCATGCTGCCTCCATCGGCGCTTCACGGACCCCCAGCACCCGGCAGATGGCATAGACCAGATCGGCTCGGTTCAGGGTGTAGAAGTGGAAGTCGGAATAGCCTTCTTCGGCGAGGCCCGCACACATTTCGGCGGCTACGCTGGCGGCGATCAACTTACGGCTTTCAGGGTCCTTATCCAGGCCCTCGAACAGATTGCCCAGCCAGTCTGGGAGGGTGATGCCCACTGGGGCAGCCATCTTCTTCAGGCCCTTGAAATTGGACACGGGCATGATCCCAGGCGAGATCGGAATGGTCACGCCGGCCTTGCGGACCTTGTCCATGAACCGCAGAAAACCGTCCATGTCGTAGAAGAACTGGGTGATGGCCCGGGTGGCGCCCGCATCGATCTTGGCCTTCAGGACATCGATGTCCTTGTCGAGATTGGCGTTCTCGGGATGGCCTTGCGGATAGAGGCTGACACTGACCTCGAAGTCGCCAATGGCCTTAATGCCTTGGGTCAGTTCTGTGGCGTTAAGATAGCCGTCCTCGCGCGGAACATAGGCACCGCCGATCTGGCCAGGGGGGTCGCCGCGTAGGGCGACAATGTGCCGAATGCCGGCGTCCCAATAGGCCTGGACCACCTCGTCGACCTCTGCCCGACTGGCCTCGACACAGGTCAGGTGAGCTGCGGGCTTAAGGGTGGTTTCTTTCAGCATGCGCACCACCGTCCTGTGAGTGCGGTCGCGGGTAGAGCCACCGGCGCCATAGGTTACAGAGACAAAGGTCGGATTCAGAGGCTCGAGACGGCGAATGGCCTCCCACAGGCTGTCTTCTGCCTCTGGGGTCTTGGGCGGCGAAAACTCAAAGGAGATAGAGGGGCGTTTGGCGAGGCCAGCTCCAGCCCGCGCCACGGGCCCCAGGACGCTCTTTGTCTGGCTCATAGGCTGTTACCTTTATTCATCTGGCCGCGCTGAGCGGTCCATATCTTGACGGTCAGGCCGTCCTTTCGCGCTGAGGGCAGACTGACGACGCTAATGCCGGATAGTCCGGTCTCTTCCAGCCAGCGGCTCATCTCAGCGTCAGTAAAGCCTAGGCGGCGGTGTTGGTGCTGCTCGCGCAGGAATTCCTGGGTATGAGGGGCAAAGTCGACGATCAGCAGTCGCCCCCCCTGTCCCACCAGCCGCCCAGCCTCCCGTAGGGCTGTCGCCGGATCGCCCAGATAGTGCAGGACCTGATGGACCACCACCAGATCGGCGCTTCCGTCGGGCAAGCGTGTATCGAATATGTCCCCGTGCCGCAGTTCGCACGCGCTCAACCCGGCTTCTGCGACATGGGTGCGGGCAATGTTCAGCATTTGCTGGGAGAGGTCGAGGCCGACCGAAGTTGATGCCTGCGGGCCCAACAGGGTCAGCATGCGCCCCGTGCCAGACCCCAGGTCCACGAGCCGACGCACGGGGTCAGGACCGACAGCCTCAAGGATCGCTGCCTCTACGGCGACCTCGGAAACGTAAAGAGATCGGATTTCGTCCCAGCGGGCGGCATTGCGGGCGAAATAGGCATCGGCGTCCGAGGAGCGCTCGGCACGCACCGCCTGTAACTGCTCATAATCTCTGGCTAGGACAGGGTCCTGATCAAAGGTCCGAGCCAAAATGTCGTCAGCGAGGTGACGGGCATCGCCCCCTGACGCCAGGCGGTAAAAGACCCACGCCCCATCTGGAAACCGCTCAACCAGGCCCGCATCAGCCAGCAGCTTTAGATGGCGCGAGACCCGTGGCTGGCTTTGATCCAGTATTTTACAGAGCTCCAAGACAGCAAGCTCTTCGCGCGCTAGGAGGGCGAGCATACGAAGACGCGACGGCTCTCCTGCCGCCCGTAAGACTTCTACCGCTTGATTCGCCGCCAAACTCATTTAGAACATAAAGATATCTTTATGTCTTTATGTCAACCCAGATCCCAGGATTCATACGGCTCGAACGCATATACACCTTCTCAATGAAAATGGGTCGAGAACTTACATGATGCGACGGGTCAATCTTTAGTCCCCTCAATTGACGACTCGCCCCGGGTAACGGACTTTCCACTGCCTGTCGAAGCTGTGGCGCAGCGTGTGGTTTGCGCCGAAGGGGCGATAGATATGGCGGACGCGCAGACCAAACCCCGGCTCAGCCTTTGTCTGGCAACGTTTAATCGAGCCCGTTATCTCGATCGGTATCTGACCCACCACCTGAGCGTCCTCGACGCTTCTGGGATCGACTACGAACTGGTGGTCTCAGACAATTGCTCGACGGATGAGACACCGGAAATCCTAGCCCGATACGCCAGCCGCCATCCGCAAATCCGCGTTTCGCGACAGGGCCGGAATGTCGGTGCCTACCCAAATATTCTCGAAACCTTGCGCCAGGCGCGCGGTGAGGTGGTGGTCAGCATTGCCGATGACGACTTGATGATCGCCGCGCCGTTTCTAGCCAACGTCCAGAGGATGATCGACGAGCCAGACCTGGTGATGATCCAGGCCCCGTGGTTCTTGGTGGATGAAACCAGGGGCGGTGCCGTCACTGGCCAGTTCTACCATCTTGAGGCTGAACAGCGGTTTGGCCGAGGGCAATTTGCCAGCTGCCTGGGTTTCATCCTTCAGAATGACCTGTTTCCCGAATGCTGGATCATCCGCGGCTCAGCCCTTGCCAGGATCAATGGTCCCAATCCCAGGTTTGCCTATAGTTTCTTCGCCCTGCTCGCCAACGCCTTGCTTCAGGGTGAGGTTCTGTTCTGCCCCGAGCCCTATCTTTTGGTGACCTCGGTCTCGGAAGGCGACAATGTCCATGTGGGCAATGGCGAGGCGATGGAGGCCTGGGACGTCTATCGCGGCGGGCTAGAATTGCTGGCTTCCTATGCCCGGCAGTTCAATCCAGGCGTCCTGCCCGATGCAGGATCCTTGGGGGACGCAATCCAGGCAGTCGTCTTCCAGCGCATGTCGGTGGCCGCGAAACTTCAGGTCCACGGGAAGAATTGGTCAAATGCCTACGAAATCCTAAGGCGCCTTCACGCCTATGAGGTTTCCCCCGATATCGGCATGGACCGGGCCTATCTGACGCGTATGGCGGCGGTCGAGGTCACCCTGTTGGAACTGGCCCAGAGGGGGGCCACTGAGATTGTGATCAGCGACAATATCTCAGATGAGGTGCTGGCAGGCTTCAAGCCGATTGAGGGTGTCCGCATGATCCGAGCCGAGGGCTTGGGTCCCGAAAATAGGCGGCGAGGATATTGCCTGCTCAACGAGCCTGAGCCGCCATCCATGCGACCTCAAGACATAAGCTGTGACGTCGTTGCGACTATGGCGCGCTTTCCCGTCTTTGAGACCAGCGTCACCTAGGCAAATACTTGGCTCAAAAGCGGCTCTCCGGCAAAGTGACGGCGCAGATTCTCGAAGCTTTGGTCAATCATCAGGGGCAAGGAATTGGTGGTACCCCCGGCCGTGTGCGGGGTGAGGAAGGTGTTGGGCACATCGGCCCAACGCTCCGGAGGGGTCGGCTCTACAGCAAAGACATCCAGACCAGCCCGGCCCAGCCGCCCAGCCTTGAGGGCGTCGATCAAGGCGTCCTCATCGATCACAGATCCCCGAGCGACGTTGACGATCATGCCTCGGGGGCCGACTGCGTCGATAACCGCTGAGGATACAGCCTGGCGGTTTGAGATATCAGCCTTGCAGGCCACCACCAGAATATCGCTATCAGTGGCCAGTTGCAAAAGGCTGTCGGCCCGGGGCCATCTGGCGTCCGGCTTGGGATTGGGGCCCCACCATGCGACCTGGATACCAAAAGCCTCGGCCCGAACCGCTACGGCCTGACCGATATGACCCAGGCCCATTATGCCCATTTTCAGGCCACGCAGACCCCGGGGCGGGCGCATGCGCGCCTCCTGGCTCCACCTACCCGCCCGGAGGGTTCGATCCCCTTCCAAGAGATCGCGCCAGCCGCCAATCATCAGCCCCATGGCTTGATCGGCAACATCCTCCGCATTGAGGCCGTCAGCATGGGTCACAGCAATACCGTGCGCCGTGCACCAGGGCACATCGACCCCGTCATAGCCGACGCTGACATTAGCAATCAGTTTCAGGGTCGGCAGGAATTTCAGGAATTCATGGGTCAGATGATTTTCGCCCACATGGACAATGGCCTCGACCTGCCCGGCTTGCTCAAGGCTCATGTCCCAACGCCGTGCGACCTCATAACCTTCGACCTCCAGCCGCCCCTGCAGACCACCAAGCATTTCATGAGAAATCAGGACGGTGCGGGTCATGGCAGTCTCCGGGATAAGGTGCCCGACTATAGCGGGGGAGTCATGAGAATGGGCAAGGGGGCCGATCCATGGTAACCGCCCGGACCAAAGACCCACCGTCTCCCGGAGATCCAGTGACATCCCTGCCCCCTCAGCCCCTGAGCCCCCTGGACGGCCGTTATAGCGCGACCGTCACCGCCCTCGGCGACTATCTGTCGGAAGCAGGCCTTAATCGCGCCCGGGTCGAGATCGAAGTTGAGTGGCTGATTGCCCTGACCGACCGGTCCCTGTTCGGAGCCGCTCCGCTGAGCATCGAGCACAAGGCGAGCCTGCGCACCCTCTATTCACAGTTTGGTCAGGCCGAAATCGACTGGCTTGCTGCGCGCGAAGCCATCACCCGCCATGATGTGAAGGCGGTGGAATATCTGGTCCGCGACCGGCTCGAAACCCTGGGCCTTAGCTCCATTGCCGAACTGACTCACTTCGCCTGCACCAGTGAGGACATCAATTCCACGGCCTATGCCCTGACCGTCAAGCGGGCAATCACCCAGGTCTGGCTACCGAAACTTCAGGGTGTCATCGCCGTCCTGCGCGCCATGGCACAAGCCCATCGGGACGTTCCCATGCTGGCCCATACCCATGGGCAACCGGCCACACCCACCACCATGGGCAAGGAGATCGGGGTCTTCGCCTGGCGGCTAAAGCGGATCGTCGCGCAGATCGAGGCGGCGGACTATCTGGCTAAGTTTTCCGGTGCGACGGGTACATGGTCCGCCCACTTGGCAGCTGACCCTCATGTGGATTGGGTGGCGCTGACCAAAGACTTCATAGAAGGCTTGGGGGTTGGCTTTAATCCGGTCACCACTCAGATCGAGTCCCATGACTGGCAGGTAGAGCTTTACGACCGCATCCGTCATGCCGGGGGCGTCTTGCACAATCTGGCCACGGATATGTGGACCTATATCTCCATGGGCTATTTCGCCCAGATTCCTGTGGCTGGGGCGACCGGGTCCTCCACCATGCCGCACAAGATCAATCCCATCCGGTTTGAGAATGCTGAGGCGAATCTTGAAATCTCGTCTGGCCTGCTGGCGACCCTGGCTCAGACCTTGGTGACGTCGCGCCTCCAGCGGGACCTCACCGACTCCACCACCCAGCGCAATATCGGGGTTGCCCTGGGGCATTCCCTATTGGCCCTGGACAATCTGCAGCGTGGATTGGGCGAGGTCTCACTTGCCGCTGATGTTCTGGCTGCAGACCTTGACGCCAATTGGGAAGTGCTAGCCGAGGCTATTCAAACGGTGATCCGCGCGGAAATCACTGCGGGCCGCTCCAAGATCACCGATCCCTACGCCCTACTCAAGGATCTGACCCGCGGGCATCGATTGACACCCACTGATATGGCCGCCTTCGTCCAGGGATTGGATATTGGCGAAGACGCTAAGGCCCGCCTGCTGGTCCTGACCCCGGCGGGGTATTCGGGCCTGGCTGCGGAGATCGCCGATAAGGCCTAGCCCAACAACAGGAACCTCACGCCATGTCAGACATTCTTTTGCACCAGTACGACACCTCGCCCTTCTCGGAGAAGGTACGGATCTGCCTTGGCATAAAGAACCTAGTCTGGAGCGCGGTGGACCAGCCCACCATTATGCCCAAGCCTGATTTGACTCTGCTGACCGGCGGCTATCGCCGCATTCCAGTCCTGCAGATTGGCGCAGACATTTATTGCGACAGTCAGCTGATCGTTCGTGAACTTGAGCGGCGCTTCCCGCAAAAGCCGCTCTATCCGCCCGGCTGCCAGGGCATGGTCAATGGGATTGAACAGTGGTCCGACAAGTCGGTCTTCCAATCGGCCGTCCCAGCGATTTTCGGCTCTATCGGGGATCGGGTCGACCCGGCCTTCGTCAAGGATCGCGAGGCGCTTTCGGGCCAGCCCTTTAACCTAGCGGCGATGAAGGCGGTCGCCCCCTTTGCCCTGACTCAGATCAAGGCCCATGCCGCCCTGCTGGCCCAGCAGCTCGCCAACAGTGGGGCCTTCCTGGCTGGCACCGATCCCTGTCTTGCGGATGCCGCAGCCTACTACAATTTCTGGTTCGTTCGGTCGTTTGCGCCTGGCCTGGCCGACCGGTTTGACGACCTTGCTGGGTTTGACGGCTGGTATGATCGGGTGAAGGCGATTGGTCATGGCCAACGCAACTCGCTGTCGCGGGCTGAGGCTCTTGAGGTCGCCAAGACCTCCGAACCCGAGGCCGCCGCCATCCTAGCGTCCGACGCCGATCTGGCAGGCAAGACCGTCCGCGTCGCCGCCACTGATTACGGCCGCGATCCCATCACCGGTGCCTTTGTAGGGTCAACCCCCTATAGCCTGACGGTCGCCCGCAATATCCCAGACCTTGGCCAGATCAATGTCCACGTGCCGCGACTGGGGTATTCGCTCTCCGTCGCCTAGAGCCTGTCGACAATCTTGGCGATCTCGTCTTCGGAAACGAGGAGCGTGGGTCGGGTTAGTTATCGCCGAAATCAGCAGCCATGATCAGACCTCGCAAAGAGGCAGCTCGCTAACACTCGCGGTTCTGAGAAGATATGGGAGGGCTCAGGCTCCAAGATCGCCTTGCCTTGGCGTTTAGGCCTGCGTATCAGCCACCTGCATTTTCGGCCATTTCGCCGCCACGCCAGTTCCGAAGGACTTCAAGCATGCAAACCAAGCGCCTGGGCCGCAGCCCGATTGTCGTCTCCAAGATCTGCATGGGCACCATGACCTTTGGCTCCAGCGCCGACGAAAAGATGGCGCATCGTATCATGGACCAGTCCCTGGACGCCGGGATCAACTTCTTTGACACGGCCGAGAACTACCCGGTTCCGCCGAAGGAAGAGTGGGCTGGGACCACCGAGGAAATCGTCGGCCGCTGGCTGAAGACCAAGCGCCGGGACGAAGTGATCATCGCCACCAAGGTCAGCGGCCCCAGCCATGGCTGGATCAAGTCCGCCCAGCGGGCCGGCATGACCGCCCTGGACCGCCACAATGTCATGCGCGCCGTCGAGGCGAGCCTCAAGCGCCTGGGAACCGACTATATCGACCTCTACCAGACCC
>Ga0007791_10000762_pt1 | contig 10890 bp, 22 predicted proteins | sample CryBogmetaGMA05M_FD_60368 | JGI IMG/M metagenome (GOLD analysis project Ga0007791, IMG submission 60368) | Freshwater microbial communities from Crystal Bog, Wisconsin, USA - MA0.5M | ecosystem: Environmental > Aquatic > Freshwater > Lake | place: Crystal Bog, Wisconsin, USA | collected 2009-07-06 | reverse complement strand
GAAGGCTTTACCGTCACGTTTGCCGACCTTGTCGTGCCCACTTGCGCCGACACCATTGAAGGCACTGGGTTGACGCTGTACGACAAGCACGATTTAGACGCGACGTGGTACGTGCAAGACACAGCCGACGTCGATTCCGAACAACCGTTGCTGGTGTATACGCACACGGCGCCCGGAAGCAGAAACAACGCGCGTAGCCTGCATATAGACACCGCCAAAGATGACGCCAAGCAGAAGTTTGTGCAATCGTTTATTGACTGGTTAGCCCGGCACATCACGCCGCAGATGCTGGCCGAAATGGATATTGACCTGCGCCCGCAAGCCACTGTTAGACCAACCCGTAAGTTCCTACAGGTAGCCGAATGAGCCACGAAGCCCTTTCCAAGATTTTTGCCCTACAGCAAGAAGAACAAAGAAAAAAAGAAGCAGCGGCAAAAGCAGCGCGAGAACGAACAGACAGAGAACGCCGCGCGCTAGCGACGTCGGAGGTTATGGAGATACTGCGCTCACTGCGCGACGTGCCGCTCAAGAAAGAGTTCGCCGGCGTGTACGGTGCCAATCAAACGTTCGAGAGCATGATTACGTACTACCGAACAGAAGTATTCGAAGGCAAAACCAACGAACTGATGATGAAAATGTACAGCGGTTCTCCAGTCCGTTGGCGCTGTTACGAATGCCGCGATAGCGGCCGCATGCTCTACGAGTACCGCACAGGTGATCTTGTGGTTGCAACCGACCATCGACCCGAACGTGGTTTTACCGACACGTTTATTTCGTTTGCCGCGCAGTATCTCGACCCGCAGGCTATTGCTGACAAACTGGGCCAAACACCGGCAACGCAACCAGCAGCAAATCACGGCCGACGTATTCTACAGGCCACCTAATGGTATCTTTGAACAGCAACAACGTACCGCCAGAGCATGTACTGGAATGGTGCCGCAACATGGTCCGTGTCGCGTCCCAAAATGCCGTGTGGGGTATTCCGCGATCAGGCACCACGTTTCGTATAGATAAATTAAACAAACGCCTGATTTTAGTCATTCCCGGTTTTGACGACGGCGACGACTTTCGGGCTACGCAGCACGTGTTTGCGTTTATTGGCTGGGACGTCATTACGCAAGAAGACGTAGACAATGAACAAAGACAAGCAAAAAACAACTGACACGCCGCTTGTTGTGTTATTCAAAATACTGGCTACGGCTTTGCTGGAAGACGAGCAAGGCATCAACGAAACCGCCTTCAACGCCCTCACAATCATGGGCAATCTCATAAACACAAGGATGATGGATGACCTCCGCAAAAAAGTTGAACGCAAAGACGGCCGATACTATTACGCTGGGTGATACGTGCATTACGCTGGATAAATTGCTCCAGCCTGATTTGCGCAAATTTGTAATCGCTGCCGCTGGGATTGCGCGAAACACAAAGCAAAAGTTGGCGGCGTCGTGGCTGGATAAATGCATAATGCAAATTTTGCAGATGCACTACACGCAAACGAATAGCGACAAAGAGAGCAATCGCGTCGAGCAGTTATTAGACAAAGAAATCGAACAGCATGAGTTTGTGCGCGAACTATTGATCCGCGAAGTCAAAGCGTTGCGCGCTGAGAACGCCAGAATCTACGACGCGCTAGATTACCGCCCAGACGCGGAAGATTACGAGTCTTGACACCCTTACCCGTTGTGCTACCTTCTGAAGCCGCAGCGGGAACATCATCATGCCACTACCCGAAATTAACTTACTGGCCGTCACGGCTGTCATTGCGGGATTGATGCTTATTGCCGCTCTTTTACCCGGTAGGAACTATGACTAAGTAATAAGGACACTTGGATGTCAGGGATGACGGCTGCTGCAGACAGAAAAGCCCGCCGCGCAAAAACAGCGCGCGAATCATTAGTCCGCGAAGTTCTCCGCCTATGGCCCACAGAAATAACAATTCAAGAACTAGGGCAAAAGTTCCGCGCCAGCCAAGCGCGTATTTATGCTATCGCGATTGAGCACGGGCTGACGGGCAAAGTCTACGAACCGCCCAGTGAAGTTCGCAAAAAGAAAGCGCGTGAAAACGCCGAAAAACGGCTGCTCAAAAAACAGGCGCGCAAAGCCGCAAACGCCGGTAGAAAACGGGTCATCAATGACGACGACCCGACGCCAGAAGAAATAGCCGAGTACGAGCAGCGCCAAGAAGAGATTCGACGCGGCTGGTCGGAAGAAGAAGAATACGCGCGGTTTGCTGGCCCCAAGTCGCAGAACTACGCCTGCCGCACGTATGGCTTTAACCACACAAATTACGTGGCGTACGAGATGCCGGCAGAAGCATGAACCGGCTCGTGGACTACGGCACCGTGCCGAATCTTTCGCCCATTGTTATCTTTGTGGGTGGGCCATTCGACGGCCTACGCATGCGCTGGTCAGACGGCCCGTGCCCAGACTTCATTGACGCACAAGGCAAGCACAATAGCGAGCCCCATAAATATCAATTGAGCGTGCAGACAGACGATAAAAACCACACCCGTGTACTGTACAAATACTGTAAGGAGAAATCATGACGACTAAAAACAGCACCAACGGCAGCATTTGGCCGCTGCTCATCGGCATCTTTGTGTTCAGCGCCATTCTGCAAGTGCTATTTGGCAACACTACCGCCACGACGACTAACACGGCTGCTGACTACACGCCAACCCCGGCTGGCGTTGACCGTTCGTCGTTCGAACATCGGTACGCCAAGGAGCGCGTCAAGTTAGAAGGCTATAGCGACAAAGAAGCGCAGCAGGCTGCTGACGCAATCACCAAGTTCCACAATGCTCAAAAGAACAGGTAATGGCCAAAGTCAAACAAAACGACCTCTTTTTCAAATCATCAGAAGTAAAACGGTGCATTCACCACGCGCTCTGCGCTACGCAGTGGTCAAAGTTTAGCGATTTAAAACACAACAGGCCCTCAGACCTGTTGACGGAGCCCGCGCTGGTAATCATCGAAGATTACAGCGGCACCTACATCATGTCGGCCGGGCAACCGCGAGACCGACTGCGCAACAAGAAAATTTACTCAGCGTACGCTGCGGGTGAAGCGCACAATCCGCTCGACGATTTGCGCGCTGGACTTGATTACCAATCGATGGAAGATGTACACGAACCCGGAACAAACCGAGCGCATTGTATTGCCGTTGTGTATCTTTCTGTCGGCGAAAACGGCCACTGCTACGAGGAAATACTAGCAGAAGCGTTTGACGAATTTATCGTCACAATTACAGAACCCGTTGACGAAAAAATCGACGTGATGTGCCAGACGCGCAATAAAAATATCAATCAAGTCATGGCACGGCTGGACATGAACCGAGACACGGATGGCGTAGATAAGCCGACAGGAAATCGGCGCATCCTCAAAGAAGACGCAATTAATCCTCGCGGAAAAGAGTGAAAACCCAAGGTGAGATGGAAGCGGAGATAAGCAAGGGAGTCAATCAAATCTACGCGGGGTTACTAGGTCGCGGCGCCAAAGAAATCAGAACAACGATCATGGGCGCTGTAGTGCTAGTTGTGCTCCAAAATGTTTTAACAGCGGCGGAACTAAGCGTCGCTGAAACCACGGAAGGGCGCAAAATTATCAAAGAGATGTGTTGTGCCGTGGTCGAACACAGTCGGGCGCAGTTTCAAATGGCCGTAGTGCAGGCTACTGCGCGCAATGTTATCGACATACACCACGACATATCCATTGCAACCGGTCGCGAAATACTCGTGTTTTCGCTTTCCGACCCTCCCACCTACAGAAAAACAAATGGGAAATAAATACAAATACCTCGACAAACAGGTTCTCAATAATATCAATCATATTTCGCGCGACGTCATAAAATACAATCGCGCTTTGCCTCAAGATATCATTGACGCCCTGCCTGACGACAAACTGTTCCCAATCAGTTGGTGCATGGTTCACGAGCACATCGCTGGACGCGCTGTAGAGCCCCATATGCGGTGCCTAATCACCGTACCAGCCGGAACAGGGTCTAGGAGTCACCGGGGCAGAGAAACGCTCCTATTGGACATAGAGATGGGTCTGTTCAACCTGTTGCCGGAAGTCGAACTGCCGGACGTTCCGACTGAGCAATCTACAGTTTGACTGCCGTTTAGTGGCAGTTAGTTTTGAGTCTTGTTCTGAGGGCAGTATTTCTGGTGTGCCCCGAGGACACCAAAATACCCTTACTCTTTTCCTTACGTAGTAAGGAGAGTAGTTCGGTCAAAGTGGACACTCAGACGTTTTTTTTGCCGTAACTAGTTGGCCCGTAATGCTTTGCAGCGACTGGTAAAATGGGTGGTAAAATAGGTAAGGCGTTTTTCTCGGGAAAAACACGTATTGACGGTTTTGGGGGGTTTCGTAGGCTAGTGCAGCCAGTCTAATTCGATCATTCACGTATGCAAGGAGGCAGACAATGCTGCGAAGGGCGCCAGCGCCAAAGCGCAACGAACGTTGTTGGTGCGGTAGTGGGCGGAAATACAAATACTGTTGTTTGCCGACGCCTGTCGTGCAGCCTCAGCGCGTTATCCAGTACATCGATAGCGGCGAGGCGGCTGTGCGTTATGTTATTTCTAACTCTCGCGGCACCGGGTTTTTCTCAACAAAAGACAATGAAATAATTGTGTTTCCTGATCGGGCTATGGCATTTGTCGTAGCAACCATGGAAGAATTTGAAAGCCAAGAGCCCGGCGAAATCAACGTTGCCGGCGTTGGCGAAACAAAGTGGAAGCATCTGCAAGAAACTCTGCCTTTTGTTGAAGTACCTGACGCCGAAACTGCCATCGCGTTAGTACAAGATCGTATTGAGTATCTGCTGCAGAAATTAGAAGCGGTTGGCGAAGCCGCTGACGCGCAGGCGCCCGACGAGGCGGAACCTGCGTAATGAACACTGTACAAGACGTGTTGGAGCAGTCGTATCGCAAACGACTGTCTCGGCGCTATCGTATTGTTGCTCCGCGAAAACGCGCGAGTTATTGTGTTGCATTGACCTGCACGTATCAGGCAGGCAATGTGTTTTCAAAAAAAGGCTTGCCTTATATTCGCTCGTCCTTAGACAGCATGCGATTGTTGTTTATGCGGCGTGTGTACGAACTGGGCAAGCATGAACTGTGGCTGTACCAGCGCGGCTTGAGCGCCGAGCCGCACGAACTCAACCCCGCTAAATTATTGCGGGCATTTGAACTGTTTGCCGACTGCCGTCCGCGGTGTGTGATTTACATGCCGCCGCCGGCAGAGATTGCACAATACATTGAGCACAAGCCGTGCAACCGGTCAAACTTTTGTCCGCATTGCTGGGCCTCTGTAGCAGCCCGGCAAACGCAACATGTTAAAAAAGTCATCAACGACACGATTCGCGACGACGCTTTTGCGCGTCTTGTTTTGACGTCGCAGATTACCGAGCGGTTTGTTTCAAGTAACCAAATCGGCGGCGTGAATTTTGCAACGACGCAAGAACGCCTTGAGGCTATTTTAAATTTGCGTGAGCAGATTGCCGGCGTGAAAGAACACATCGCGGCAATTCATAAGCGCGCGCAGCGTAACACTGTCGGGTCTATCTGGCGCATTGTTCCGATTCCTACAGATGGCGGCTGGCGGCTGCAGTTACGTCAGTTGTTTTTGAGCCGCGTGGGGCGGCCAACTCCTTATGACGTTATGCGCGGCATGACGACCATGCTGCACGAACAGGCTGTGGCTCAGGGCGGGTACACGTGGAAGCAGCGGAAGTCTGCGCTTGATATGGACGGGGATATCTATTCCCGCCTGATTGAGTTCAACGAGTATCCGCGGCCGTGGTTAACAGACGACATCGAACTTACGGCTATCTATCTAAACGCGACGGCAAAATGTCGGTTGCTGGGCGGGACTGGAAAGTTCAAAAAGATTGGTAGTGGACTTGTCCGGCACTTTGTCTTGTTCGAAAGGATGCTCAGAGATGCAGCAGCCAGACGAGCATAAACGCCAGCGGTCGACAAAAGAAAAACTGGACAAGTACGGCGGCAACAAACGCCGGCTCTGGAACGAATACGGGCCGGTAAAAGCGCGCACGCAATACTTGTGCGACATCTTGTTCGCTGGCGATTACCACGAGATGGCGCTGGCTGCGGGAGTGTGCTACCGGCAACTCTACAGAATTTTATACGGGCATTCTCGGCTCAGCATTCGCCTTGCCGGGCAATTAGTTTCAAGACTTGGTGTTCGCGCGGAGTGGCTGTTGTGCGGCGCGGGGTCTGTATTTACTTGGCCTGAGCAGGCCGATTATTTTCACTACATGCCGAAGTTGACGAGTTGCTATTACACGCGCAACGCGGTAAACGTCATTCCCGGTACGCATTTTTTGCCGGTCCCGCAGAGCGACCGCGAGGCTGTGCTTTCTCCCACTGACGTTCAACGCTTCGAGGCAGCCGCCCGAAGCGTATTTCGGGCGCGCGTTCACAACAAACCGGTTTTGTTTTTTTTAGATGACGCTGCGTTTACAGTTTCGGCGCCGGATATCTGGCGCCAATTCTTTTCAAAAAAGTACGCCAACATACTGATGGCGACGCTGGCTGGGGCGTGTCACGATTTGGCCCTCGTGGCTGAAACGCCGCCAGCAGATATCAATACCGTGGCTCTTACAGCCGCGACGGCTGGCGCGGGCTACGGAGAGACGTTTTGCCGAGTTGCGTTTCGCGAAGAAGAAGCCCGCAACCAGAGTTTGCTGGCGTCTGTTTTTCACTCTGGCATTCCTGTGTGGCTGTCGGCCGAGATTGGCGAGATTGTGAACCACACGGCGCCGTCAGCCCGAGAACCTGAGTTGGGTGCGGCGATTGGCGCCGCGGCGTATGTTGATTTATTGGCTTTAGCAGAGCAAGTACCAAACTTTTTTGGCAACCCGGGCGGCGTTGTTGTCGTGTGCGGCTCACCGCGCCGCGCCGTCAATGCGTTTCTTGCGCAGTTGCCAGCACTTACCCACACGTATCCGGATCAAAAAGGTTTTGTTTTTATTCTGTTTCAATCTCCGCGGCATTACGACGCGAACCTAGAATCTGACATCATTAAACATGGCGGCCGCGTCATCTATCTTTTAGAACCAACAGTAACCGCAATGACGCAGTTACTTCAATCTTGCGACGACGCGTACGCTGGAAAACTACAAACTCATGACTGAAAAAACTGCATTAACATGTTTTGACGATTTTATTCAAAGCGTTGCGGACAGTTCGGGACCTGAAGACCGGCTGTTTTTGAGCGCAGGCTTAATCGAACTGCTTCGCCGGACAAAGAACCGCGCTGCCGCGCTGGCTATGGCGCAGTTGCTTGTTGAACTTCCAGACATCAATTGGAGCGCTATTCCGTTCTCGCTTACCCGGGCTGTTTTGAGTAACAAGTATCACAAGACGATTTTAGACACGGGATTATCTTTGAATCACATTACGGAAGTTTTGCAGACTTCCATTTTGTTGTTTCTGGAATTCCTTCAGGGCGGCGCCGAGGTAACCGAAGAGGTGTTTGCCGCAATCGTGGCTAGCGTTGCCGCTGACATGGCTAAGCCTAAGCAAAAAGCAACGCATAAAATTGCGCCTGAAATTTTCAACGAAAGTTTGGTCGCGCGGTCGTTCACGCCGGAACAGATAACAGAACAGACGCTGAGTGCCTTTGGCGCCAGTCTTGTGACGTTCCGCGGAGAATTGCCCGGTTCCAAGTTAGGGCCGGATATCCGCGGGCTCGCGTTTGACACTGGGGTTACTCCCTCGCCTATTCTGCTCGAAACTGGCGAGGTCGTAAAAGTTCCGCCAAAAGCGTTGAACGTAGCGAGCGCAACAACGCCCGAAGACTTCAAGAACATCCCGACAAGTTTGCTTGTGAGCGTTAGTCTGGCCAGCGTGCATTTGTACATGGCCGGCGTGTTAACAAAAGAACAAGAGACGTTTTTGAACTCTGGTGGTTTGGGTAAACCTGCGCAGGAGATTCACACGGTTGTTGTGTCTGTGGAAGACCTGCAGCCGCTGGAACACGTATTTGACAAAGGCCGAGATTCCCTTAGTATGGGGGTTACTGGCCCGTCCGGCGCGACGGTGCGTTTTCCCGTTCCGGACACCGACATGGCTGTCGTGATTGACGCGAGGCATTCTGCCAACGGGCCCTACGGCGTTTCGCGCTTGGTGCGCACGAACGCCGACGGTGATGACACGATCATTATGCGGCACGACACGCCGCGATTGTTCACCGCAAAGGGAGTGTATATTTTTCCGACCAAGGATTCTGGTCTTGTTTCCTTGACGGCTATTTTTTGAGGAATTTATGGGTTTATTTTCATTTGACGATTATGACGACGAAGCAGCCGAGACGCCGCTGCCGTATGACGAGTATCTTACGGTCAAGGCTTTCTTGGAGATGCATTTTGGCGACCATACCGGCGGGCAGGTTTACAACGCGCTTTTGCGCATGGCAAAGAACGCCGCGGCTGAGTCTGGCGGTTGCCCCGGGTTGATCTTCAACGACGAAGGCGGCGAGTTCGTGAGTTTCAGCGAAGAACCAGACACTGGGTTTAGCGTGTACCCCGGCGAGGATGACTAATGTATCTATTTGTGGATACTGAAACTGGCGGGTTGACGCCGCAGAGTAGTTTGCTGACGGTGTCGTGCATTACTGTCGACAAGGATTTTCATATCATTCCTGTCGGCGAACACAACCCCGGCTTGTATCTGCAAATTAAGCACGAAAATTATTCGCTGACTTCCGGCGCGTTGGCCGTCAATAAGATCAATCTTGTTGAACACACCGCGAACGGCGTAACCGTGCAAGATGCGCAGTACATGCTGAAAAAATATCTGCAGCAGGCGACAGAACTAACAGGCAAACGCCGGCTCGTGCCGGCCGGGCACAACGTTGCTTTCGACGTGCAGTTCTTGCGCGCTTATCTTGTGTCGGACACAGAGTGGGATCAGTTTTTCACATACCCCGCGTTTGACACGGCGGCTATTGCCAGATTCTTGAACGCGGCAGATATCGTGAAAGGTGGCTACTCGCTGACCTCGCTGCGCGATAAATTCATTCCGCATACAGCCGGCGGGCAAATGCACAACGCAGAGATCGACAATCTTACGGCAATCGAATTGGCGAAAAAGTTCGTCTCGTTTTTGCCACAGTAAATCACCCCGGGAAGGCTGGTTCCCCTGTTTCCGACTCCTAAAGCCGCGTAGTCATTGGTCTGCGGTCCAGCACCCAAGTCGGTCGTGGGTTTGTAACACCGAAGCCGGCGGCATTTAAACTAAGATGACTCCTTTCAGATGTACGCCGGAAGCCGTCAGCGCAAGGATGCAAGCGCGGTTGCCCGATGGTGTAACGGTAGCACAAGAGATTTTGGCTCTCTTAGTCTAGGTTCGAATCCTAGTCGGGCATTGGTTTAATTTTACTTTTGGAAAACAACATGGTTAAAAACAATTTGGTGTACCAATCTTATCGTTCGGCTAAGCAAAAGACAGAGCGGCGTTTAGTCGGATTGCCTTTGCGCAAGCACCTAATTAAAAACATTTGCCGCATCATGAAGGAATACGCTCCTCTTGTTGGCGTAACGCAAAAAGAAATTGCTGCCGACATTAAGGCTATTCAGGCGTGGAAACTTGATGCGGTGACAGATTGGTTCTTCCTGTACGACGCGATTGCATGGTCTTCTTCTCGCCTTGATATTGAATTGCTTGATTTTTGTTCTTATGCGCGGTCGCGCTGGTGGTACAACCAACTTTCGCGCTAGAGTATTTTTTGGTTTTTGATCGGCTCCTTAGTGACAGCGACTAAGGCGGCACTTTGGTGTGCCGGTACCCAACAGCCGCGTGCTTGACCTAACCCGACGGGGTAAACTATACAGCATGCCGGTGAGGTACGTAGCGAGTGCAATTCTCGCCCGGTCAATTCGGAGGCTGACGCTGGAGTTACGATATGGATATTGTGAACAGATTGACGTTGTGGTTGGGTAAAAACGCACGGGCAGATTATGCGCCGTTGCTACTAGAGGCCATCAACACCATAGAGGCGTTACGGCTTGAAGTACGGACCCAGCGACACGAGATTGCGCAGCACGTGAACGTTCGAAACGCGCTGCTGGAAATGGATCGACCCCCGGAAATGAACTCTAACGGAGTAGACGATTTCAAATGACGTTTCACGAACTGGAAGAGAAAGTATTGCAGTGGGCGCTGGACCGGAAGATCATTCCAAACAGCCACCCCACAGCGCAACTCATGAAGACGATGTCGGAGTTGGGCGAGTTAGCCGACGCCACGCTCAAGGACGATGACGCTGGCATTGTGGACGGTGTCGGCGACGTGCTGGTGACACTGATTCTTTATTGCGAATTACAAGAAATCAGCGTAACAACATGCTTAGCCCGCGCCTACGACGAGATCAAAGATAGAAAAGGCACGTTAACCCCAGAAGGTATTTTTGTGAAGGAGACAGCATGACACTAGAAGATTTGCGGATTTCGCTGAATAATTTTATGCCAGAATGGTGCGAAATAGAGAGAGATGATGATGGTGAAATTGTTATTCGCACTGGGTTAATTGAAACAGCGACGGGCAAGTTAATCCCTATCGACGACGCGGAGGTGAGCGATGACTGACTGCGAACTTACAAATCTTCGCGCAGAGAATAAATTACTGGCGGCAGAATTAGAAAAACACCGCGAGGCTATCCGCCGCCTCGCTGAGCAAGATGCCACGTTGTCGGTGTGTGACGGCCGCGTGATTGTGACGATGGATGCCACGCTCACCGACGAGGAGCGGGCGGCAATTAAAACGGGTATTGCGTGGAGTCCGATTTACGAACATCCTGCCGCAGTCACGCTCCGCTCCCTGCTGGAGAGAACCAAATGACGAGCGTATGGTTAGCAACCAACGGCGG
>Ga0007791_10000761_pt1 | contig 10893 bp, 6 predicted proteins | sample CryBogmetaGMA05M_FD_60368 | JGI IMG/M metagenome (GOLD analysis project Ga0007791, IMG submission 60368) | Freshwater microbial communities from Crystal Bog, Wisconsin, USA - MA0.5M | ecosystem: Environmental > Aquatic > Freshwater > Lake | place: Crystal Bog, Wisconsin, USA | collected 2009-07-06 | reverse complement strand
TTTTCAGGCCGTTGCCCCGCCCTCCCCCGTCACGCAGGAATCGACATGGCCCGTCCGATCAAGAAGCTGCTGGTCGCCAACCGCTCCGAGATCGCCATCCGCGTCTTCCGCTCGGCCCACGAGTTGGGGATCCGCACCGTGGCGATCTATGCCCACGAGGACCGGTTCGCCCTCCACCGCTTCAAGGCAGACGAGTCGTACCTCGTCGGCCGTGCCGGCGAGCCGATCCGCTCCTACCTCGACTTCGAGGGGATCGTGGCCCTGGCCAAGGCGCACGGCGTCGACGCGATCCACCCGGGCTACGGCTTCCTCTCGGAGAATCCGGAGTTTGCCGCGGCCTGCCTGGCGGCGGGAATCACGTTCGTCGGCCCACGCGTGGAACTCCTCGAGACGCTCGGCGACAAGACCGCCGCCCGCGACCTCGCCAAGCGTGCCGGGGTTCCGATTCTCGCCGGCAGCTCGCAGCCGGTGACGAGCCAGGCCGAGGCGCTGCGGATCGCCAAGGATCTCGGCTGGCCAGTGATGATCAAGGCAGCACATGGCGGCGGTGGCCGCGGGATGCGGGTCGTCCGCGGCGAAGACGAGCTTGCCGTGGCGCTCGAGAGTGCTCAGCGCGAGAGCCAGACGGCCTTCGGCAGCGCGAAGGTGTTCGTCGAGAAGTTCATCCAGCACGCCCGCCACATCGAGGTCCAACTCCTCGGCGACATGCACGGCGGGCTCGTGCACCTCTTCGAACGCGACTGCTCGGTGCAACGCCGCCACCAGAAGGTGGTGGAAGTGGCCCCCGCGCCGAACCTCGACCCCGGCATGCGGAAGGAGATCTGCGACGCTGCCTTGGCGATCGGCCGGACGGCCCGCTACGAGAATGCCGGGACGGTCGAGTTCCTCGTCGACACCGACACCGGCCGGTTCTATTTCATCGAGGTCAACCCGCGCATTCAGGTCGAGCACACCGTCACCGAAGAGATCACCGGGATCGACATCGTCCGCCGGCAGATCCGTGTCGCCGAGGGCTACCGCCTCGCCGATCCGCAGATTGGCCTCGGCAACCAGGACGCGATCAAATCGATGGGGACGGCGATCCAGTGCCGCGTCACGACCGAAGACCCCGAGAACCGCTTCCTCCCCGACTACGGCCGGATGACCGCCTACCGCTCCGCCAGCGGCATGGGGATCCGCCTCGACGCCGGCACCGCCTTCTCCGGCGCCGTCGTCACCCCGTACTTCGATTCCCTCCTCGTCAAGGTGACGGCGCGCGGGCTGTCGCTCGACGAGGCGGCCGGCCACATCGAACGCTGCTTGCAGGAGTTCCGTGTCCGCGGCGTGAAGACGAACATCCCGTTCCTCATCAACCTCGTCACCCACCCCGAGTTTCTCGCCGGACGCTGCACGACCAGGTTCATCGACGACACTCCGGCGCTGTTCGATTTCCCCATCCGCCGCGACCGGGCTACCCGGCTCCTCGAATACCTCGCCGACACGATCGTCAACGGCAATCCGCTCGTGAAGGGGCGGCCGGCAGCGGCCCGGCGCACCTCCGCGCCGATCCCCGAGTTTGACCGGCTCTCGACGCCTCCGGCGGGAACGAAGACGAGGCTCCAGGAACTCGGCCCGGAGAAGTTTGCCGCTTGGGTCCGCGACCAGAAGGGGCTGATGGTGACCGATACGACGATGCGCGACGCGCATCAGTCGCTCCTCGCCACCCGGATGCGTTCCTTCGACATGCTCGCGATCGCCGATGCTTACGCCCGGATGGCACCGGGGCTGTTTTCGCTCGAGATGTGGGGAGGGGCAACCTTCGACACTTCGATGCGGTTCCTCAAAGAAGATCCCTGGGACCGCCTCGCCCGCCTCCGCGAGCGGATCCCGAACATTCTCTTTCAGATGCTCCTCCGAGCGAGCAACGCCGTCGGCTACACGAACTATCCCGACAACGTCGTCACGGCCTTCGTGAAGGAATCGGCGGCCGCCGGGATCGACGTCTTCCGGGTGTTCGACCCGCTCAACTGGGTGCCGAACATGCAGGTGGCCATGGACGCCGTCCGCAATGCCGGCGGGATCTGCGAGGCAGCGATCTGCTACACCGGCGACGTCCTCGATCCGGCGCGAAAGAAGTTCTCCCTGGCCTACTACGTCGATCTCGCCCGGCAGCTCGAAAAGCGCGGCGCCCACATGCTCGCCGTCAAGGACATGGCCGGGCTGTGCAAGCCCTACGCGGCAGCGACGCTCGTCAAAGCGCTCCGTGAGGCGATCGGGATCCCGATCCACTTCCACACCCACGACACCTCCGCCGCGGCGCTCGCCAGCGAGCTCGAGGCGGCCCGCAACGGCGTCAGCATCGTCGACGCGGCCATGGCGCCCTTCGCCGGCCTCACGAGCCAGCCGAACCTCAACGCGCTGGTGGAGGCGGCCCGTCACACCCCGCTCGACACCGGCCTCGACCCCGAGCCGCTGCGGCATCTGGCCCGGTATTGGTCGGCCGTCCGCGAGCACTACACTGCCTTCGAATGCGGCATGAAGGCCCCCGACGCCGACCTCTACCTCCACGAGATGCCGGGGGGGCAGTTCACGAACCTCCTCGAGCAGGCCAAGGCCCTCGGGCTCGCCGACCGGTGGGAGGATGTCTGCCGCGCCTACGCCGACGTCAACACGCTCCTCGGTGACATCGTCAAGGTGACGCCGACGAGCAAGGCGGTCGGCGATCTCGCGCTGCTCTTGGTCACCAATGGCCTCCACGCCTCCGATCTCCTCTCCGATTCCCGCGAGATGGCCTTCCCGGAGTCGGTCGTCGATCTGCTGTCGGGCCGGATGGGCCAACCGCCGGGGGGCTTTCCTGAGGCGGTGGTGCGACGGATCGTCCGCCCCGGCGATCTCGTCACCGGCCGCCCTGGCGAATCGCTCCCTCCGGCCGACTTCAAGGCGGCCGAGAAGAAGGTGGCGGAGATCACCGGCATCCCGGCGACCCACCAGGAGGTGCTCTCCTGGCTCCTCTACCCGAGGGTCTTCCAGGATTTCGCCCAGCACCGCTCGAAGCACGGCGACGTCAGCGTCCTCCCCACGCCGGCCTTTCTCGAGGGTCCAAAGCCGGGTGAGGAATTGGCCGTCGACATCGAACCGGGCAAGACGCTCGTCATCCGGTTACTGACGGTGGGTGAGCCGCACGTCGATGGAACGCGGACGGTGTTCTTCGAGCTCAACGGTCAGCCGCGGAGCGTGTCGGTCGCCGATCGCAGCCTCGAAGCGAAGGTGCAGCGGCGTCCGAAGGCCGTCGTCGGCGATGCCCGCGAGGTCGGCTCACCAATGCCGGGTTTGATCGTCACGGTGGCCGTGCAGGCCGGCGACATCGTCACCCGCGGCCAGAAGCTCCTCAGCCTCGAAGCGATGAAGATGGAAACAACCGTCTACGCCGAACGGGACGGGAAGATCGCGGAGGTCCTCGTCGCCCCGGGCACGCCGGTCGAGGCCGGCGAGCTGGTCGTGAAATACGCTGACGCCTGATCGGCGCCGCGTCGCTCACTCCCGATCCGCGGCCGGCTTCCGCCCCGCTTCGACGGCGGTTGCGGCCTCGAGCCATACCTGCTCGAGATCGGGGCGGTCGAGGTCGGCGGCCATCGTGGCCAGTCGCCGGCGGACTTCGGCATCTCCTGGACGGGCCCACGCCTCCTGGTGAAGGTCGGCAAAGGTGCGGCGCAGGGCCCGGATTCGCTCCGCCTCGGCCCGGGCCGCGTCGGCATCGGCCTCGCGGCCAGCCCCGGCATAGGCCTGCGCGAGCTTGAGGCGGACAAGGTAATCCCTGGGGTGCTTGGCAACGCCCCGCTCCAGGGGACGGACGGCCCCCTGCGGATTGCCATCCTCGAGATCGATCGAGCCCTCGAGGCGGAGCGCTCCGAGATCGTCCGGGGAGGTCTCGAGGATGCGGTTCACGATTCCCCGGGCGGCCCCGCGGTCGCCGATCGCCAGGAGGCATTCGGCTCGGAGGAGATCGGCGGCGCCCCCCGCGAGCTTGTCGAGCGTGGCGAGCGCCTCGCGGTGGCGATGAAGCTTCACGAGGCTCCCGGCCATTTCGACGAGCACCTCGTCGCGATCGGCCTGATCGGGGGAGCGTCGCAGGCTCTCCTCATAATGCTCGACCGCCTCGGGGTAGCGCTCGTAGTCGTTGTGAATGAGGCCGAGGAGCCTTTTGGGACGGGGATCAGTCGGAGCCAGCCGCGCCGTCGCCTCGAGGTGCTCGATGGCTGCCGGAATCGCACCGGCATCGTAGGTCATCGCCGCGAGGAGCCGGTGGGCGTCGACCGAATCGGGTGTCGCCGCGAGCACGGCGTTCAGTTCCTGTTCTGCCAGCGGGTAGAGGCGGAGGCGGTAGGCGGCTTCGCCGCGGACGAGGTGGACGAAGCGGAGGAGATCGGCATCGTCCGCCGCAGTCGTATCGGCGGGAAGCGCGGCGAGGAGATCGAGCGCTGGGCGAGAGAAGCCGCGGGCAACCAGCAGGCGGGCCTGCACCACCCCGGCCAACCTCGCCGCGCCCCGCTCCCGGAGGCTGCGGATCGCCTGCCTGGCCGCCGCGCCATCCTCTCGATCGACCGCTTCCCAGGCCGCTGTGGCAAGCGCCATCGGTGTCGGGGCCGCCGCGTCGATGCGGCGCCACTTCCATCCCCAGCCCACGGCCACTGCCACGGCAGCCCCAGCCATCAACAGCATCCCACCGACGAGCCATCCGCTCCGGCGTCTTGGGACCAAGGTGGGGCTCGGCTCGGGCGTGGTCACGTCGGACCTCCCGCGGGCGTGCCCGCCGCATCCGTGGGCAACGCACCGGCCTCGACAACCCTGAGCTCCCGCTCGGCTCCGGTCAGATCGACCTCCTGGACCACCCCCGACGGCCAGCGAACGCGGAGCCGCTGCGGATCTGGAGCCGAAGCGCCCGCCGGCCCGGAGAGCACGACATGGAGCCGGCGGTCGCTGTGGGAGAGATAGCTCCCGCCACCGATGACCTGGAGCGCCGGAGAGGGGCCGTTGCCACCCATGACCTCGAGCCGGGCGCCAACGGCGTCGCGGTTTGACACCGTCCCCACGAGTTGGACGAGGATCGAGCGGCCCGCTTGTTGGAAGCGGTTTTCGAGAACCGCAACCGGGGCTTCGACGTGCGAGATCGCCAGATCGAGGTCGCCGTCGCCGTCGTAGTCGCCGCTGGCAAGTCCCCGGCCCATGTGGGGCTTTGCGAAATAGGACCCCGGCTGAGGCTGGCCGCGGCGGAAGCGGTCGCCGTCGAAACGGAGGAAGAGCGGCTCCTGGAAGAGGGGGGAGGCGTCAGGGTATTTGATGACATGGCCGTCGGAAACGACGATGTCGACCCAGCCGTCGGCATCGAAATCGTCGCAGGCCGTTCCGAAGCCGACAAACAGACCGCCGATGTCGGTGATGCCGTAGCGGCGGCTGACATGGAGGAAGTAGCCACGCCCTTCGTTGCGATAGAGGGCAAACCACTCGCGCTCGAAGTTCGTCACCCACACGTCAGGGAGCCCGTCGCGGTTGAAGTCGCACAGGTCGATCCCCATGCTCCCGTTGGGCACCCCTTGGTCATCGAGGGCCGTGCCGCTGACGAGCCCGTTCTCCGCAAGATGGCCATGGCCGTCGTTGACGTAGAGGAAGTTGTCGGTGGTGTCGTTGGCGACATAGATATCGACGTCGCCATCGACGTCGATATCAGCCAGGAGCACTCCCAGCCCCTTGCCATCGCTCCGCAGACCGGCCGCGGCTGAGGCGTCGGTGAACGTGCCGTCGCCGTTGCCGAGGCAGACCGCGTCGGGCAGCCCCTCGAACGACCGCGGCGGACAGATGTCACGGACGGTTGAGGAAGGCCCGCAGCGGGGATGGTTGTCGAACGACCAGTTCACGTAGCGGGTGAGATAGAGATCGAGGACGCCGTCGCCGTCGAGATCGGCCCAGCCGGCGCTCGAGCTCCAACGGGCATCCTCCCCGGCCGGCGACGGCGCAGCGACGAACGTGCCGTCTCCCATGTTGCGCCAGAACTGCGGCACCCCATACCCGGTGATGAGGAGATCTTGGAAGCCGTCGTTGTCGTGATCGCCGACGGCGACGCCGTGGGCATAGAGCGAGTCCGAGGCGATGCCCGCCTCGGCCGCCGCCGGATGGAACGTTTTGCCATTTTCGCTGCGGTACAGCGTGCACGGCCGGCCAACGATCGCCTCCTCGGCGGTGATCCCGCCGCCGCCGGTGGCGACGAGATCGAGCCAGCCGTCGCGGTCGAAGTCAAACCACCCCACGCCGCCGCCGAGCGACTCGAGGATCGTGCACTGTTCCGATTCGCCACCATTGCGGTATGTCGCCGCGATTCCCAGCTCGGCGGCCCGCTCCACGAAGTCGATCCCACCGCCGGAAGCGCGAGGCTCGTCCGCCTTGGCTCCGCTCCGATCCACATCGCGGGCCGGCGGTAGGGGGACGGCCGCCGGTGGGCGCGTGCAACCGGGTGATGCCGCAAGCAGAAGCAGAATGGGCACGATGGCCCACCGGCAGCTGTTCATGGTGCGGCCCCCCCGGCTCCGACCGTAGCCGCCCCGGGGCGGGGAGCGTCGCCCGCCAGACCACGGTGGTGCGAGGCCCGCTCCATCTCCCCCGCGGCCGCGTAATGATCGGCGAGAACGCGGTGTGACGGGGCGTGGGTCGGGGCGATTCGCAGGGCCGTCTCCAGCCACTGAAGCCCCTCGCGTTCGAAGCCCTCGTCGAGGAGGATCGTCCCCGCCTCGGCACGGAGATCGGGGTCGTCCGGCTTGCCGAGGGCCTCGTGGGTGATCGTCGCCAGGCGCCGCTGCCGTTCGGCGAGGCGCTGGGCGGTGTCGCGTTCGCTTTTCGCTCCCTCCGCGTCGCCGAGGCGGAGCAGCGCCCCGGCGAGCGTCAACCGCGCCCGGGTGCCGCGGGGATCGACGTTCACCGCCTGCTCGAGCAGCCCGGCGCCTCGTCCCACATCCCCTTCCTCGAGAGCCATCTGACCGAGTTCGGTAAGCGCTGCGGCGGCCTGCTCGGTCGTGACGTCGGTCGTGAGGGCGTCGAAATAGAGATCCCGCGCGGCGGCCAGCTCCCCGGCGCGGAGCAGGCAATCGGCCAGGCCGATGACGGCCCGCGGATCGTCGGGGCGTTCATCGAGACAGGTGCGGAAATGCTGCCGGGCGTCGTCGAGCTTTGCCGTGTCGAGCTCCAGGCGGGCGACACGGATCCGGGCCTCGTAGTCGCGGGGATTCATCGCCAGCGCCTTGGAAAACCTTTCGAGGGCCATCACCGGGCGTTCGTAGCGCTCCTCGATCACCCCCATCCAAAACGACGGGAGCGGATTGCCGGGCTGCCAGCGCGACCAGAAATCGAGGCACTCGCGGGCATCGTCCATCCGGAACGAGCCGATGAAGCCCTCGGCCAAGCTCTCGTAGCAATCCTCGGCAAAGGCGTCGTCTCCTCCCTCGGCCAGGAGCGTGCCGATCCGCTCCTCGACGACGCGGACATCCCCGCGTTGGGCCCGCGCGAGCATCCGCTGCCGGTCGATCTCCTCGTCGCTCCACCCCAGCGCCGCGGCCTCCTCGAAGCAGCGATCGGCCTCGGTAAACCGGCGTTGGCGGCGGAAGACGCGGCCGAGAAGAAACTGCCGCTCGGCGGCCGCCGCCCGAGCCCGCTGCCCAGTCGGCTCCACCCCTGCGGGCAGGCCGGCGCGGAGGAGCGACTCGGCCTTTGCCCAATCGTGGTCGGCGATCGCGCCGCGGATCGCCGACAGCGCCGCCGCTTCGCGGAGCCCCGGCCCCCACCAAGCTGCCACGGCAAGGAGCAGAGCGAGCAGGCCGAAGAGGAGACGGCGGCGCTGCGGCCCTGAGCCTGAGGATCGATCCTCACCCATGACCGGCGCTCCCATCGACCGACGGCTCAGTCCTTGAGATCGAACGTGAACACGTTCTTCGCACCGTCGGTCGTCACCTCGGCGGAGAGGCCACTGGTGTCGGGGCGGCCGAACTTTGCCGGGATCTCACCCTTGTCGACCTCCCCCTTCTTCTTCTTCTCATACATCTTCATCATATCTTCGGGCTTCGGCGCTGTCGGCATCGACGCCCCCGCCCCGGCAAACTTGCTCACCGTCACCTTGCACGCTCCGGCTCGGGCTCCGGGCATACCGTTGGTCATGATCGCGAACTTCCCTTGGGCGTCGGTCTTGCCGTCGCTCGGCGCGCCGACCGAAGGGACGAAGCTGACCGTGGCATCGGCAAGCGGCTCCCCCTTCCAGGTCACCGTCCCGGTAGCCGGATAGACCTTCGGCATCGCGGGGCCGCCACAGCCTGCTCCGCCTGCGACGACGAGTGTCACCGCGACAGCCATCCGCACGATCCCGATACCACGACGAGTCAGCCCTGACGCCATCATGTGCTTGCCTGTCATCGAAGAACCTTTGCGGGAGTCATTGACATGTTTGAGAACGTTCAATCCACCAAGCTCAGACATCGAATCACTTCGGAGAAGGCCAACACTGCCCGGGGCGGTGTGTCCCACCCCGGGCAGCTGCGAAATCTTCCGAAAATCTTGGCCGGCCCCCTGCCAGCAAGCGATCAGTCGTCGAGCGTGATCGTCCCTCCATCCTTGCGGCCGCCGAGCCGCTGGTAGGTGGTGTGGTCGATCGTCTCCTGGATCATCCGGGTCGAGCCATCGCCGAAGAGGAACTGGGCCCCGCCGGGGTGCTTCGAGCGGAAGCCCCACGAGTAGTTCCAGTTGCTCTTCGTGAAGCACTGCGGATTCGGGACGCGCTTCGAGGTTGCCTCGATCTGCGAGTCGTAGCAGGTGGTCATTGTGTTGATCGGCACGATCGTCGAGGCATGGGCATTCCCCATCCCGTTGTAGCTCCACAGCCCCTCGCGATGGTCGTGGCAGTCGGCGAGGATCTCCCCCATGAAGATCGTCTTGCTGAGGCCGTCGGAGACCATGTTGAAGGAGCAGCCCTTCTGCTCCGTGACAAGCCGCGAGAAGACGCCGGAGATGTCCTTGAAGTTCCAAGCGTTGCCATGGTCGGCGCCGCCAGCGGGCACTTCGGCGAAGCCGAGGTACTGATTGCAGTTGCCGTCGGCCGAAGGCGTCCGCTGCGAGCCGAGGCTTCCGGAATAGCTCGACTGGACCCAGCCATCCTGATCCGTGATGCTCGGATCGGAGGGGCAGCGGGCGACCGGCAGCTTCACGCTCCGCACCTGCTGTCCGCCGCCGGCGTCACGGAAGCGTTCGTCGCCGCCGCTGTTGAACTTGATCTTCGAGGCCAGCCCCTGCTGCTCGAGGAACGGGAGCACATAGGCATGCCAGGACATCGCCGGCGATCCCCACGGCACGGTCGGGGCCCCCGAGGGCATGTAACCGTTGGTGTCGTGGTGATTGTGGAGAGCCAAGCCGTACTGCTTGAGATTGTTGCTGCAGCTGCTCCGCCGGGCTGACTCACGAGCCGACTGCACGGCGGGGAGGAGCAGGCCGACGAGCGTACCGATGATCGCGATAACCACCAGGAGTTCGACGAGCGTGAACGCCCGACGAACAGGTCGCATTACTTTCGTCATGGGAATCGCCTCCGGAAGCGATGGATCGGGACAGAGATGGAGGAAAGGGAATGAAACGAGATGGCTCGTGGTGTACGGCGTGATGAAGGGAGTGGACGGGATCGAGGAAAGTTCGCCCTGGGCGCGGGCCATCTTGGAGAAACGATCACGCTTGGAGAAACGGTCGCCGCGCCCAGACCTCGGACGGACGAGAATCCCCGAAAAATGTCCGCCGAAAGAAATCCCCCTAACCAAACCGGAACTTACCAACCACATCGGCGCCGAGACAAGCCCCGGCTGCGGAAAGATGGCGCTTGCTGGTTGCGGCTCAGCGGCCGGCCGGACGGTTGAGCCAGACCCGCAGCGCGGGGGCGGGGGAGCCGGTGACCTTCGCATCCCACGCGCCGGCGACGAGGTCGATCCTCCCGTCGCCGTCGGCATCCGCAAGCGCGAACGCGGCGTAGCGGCAGTCGTCCCGCTCGATGCTGCGGGGAATCCAGCGGCCGCTGTCCCCCTGTTCCACCCACAGGACCGCGTCAAACGTCCCTGTCGGATCGGCGGCGGCACCGGGATGGAGGGCCGTAGCGACGACATCGAGGTCGCCGTCGCCGTCGAGATCGGCGGCCCGGGCCTGAGAAACCCCCGGCATACGAGCGATTTCACGGCTGTCGAACCGCGCCGTGCCGTCGTTGACCAACGCCCGGATGCCATGGGTCGGCCGGGCCAGGCCGCTGTCCATCGTGTCGCCGTTGGCATGGAGGATGTCGAGGTCGCCATCGCCGTCGAGATCAGCCAGGTCGATGCCGCTCGACCCCCAGGAAGGCTCCGGAAACCGGACCAGTTCCCGGTGCTCATACTGGCCATTTCCCCGAGAAAACCAGCCATCGACGGTTTCATGCTCCTGGGCAAACGCCGCCACGACATCCTCCCGGCCGTCGCCATCGAGATCGGCAATGGCCACGTCGAGGACCCCATGCCGGGGATCGACGACGACCTCGGGAAACGGCGTTTCCCCTTCGGCGCTGGTCACTTCACCCGCCCCGAGGAGGACCCGCAGCGCGCCACTCGCCCGCCAGCCGAACTCCGCCACGAGCAGATCGAGCCGACCGTCGTCGTCCCAGTCGAAGGGCACCGCTCCGATCACGCGACTCAAGCCCCGGCGGATCACCACCGGCGTTCGCGCCGCGGCCTCGACCCCGGCCCCCGGCGGGCTCGCGCTCGAAACGAAAAACACCCCGCCTGCCGCGTGATCCTCGGGGAGAAACGACCCTAGATCTCCGACAAAAAAGCCCTCGGCGGCCCCCGGGGCCGGGGCGACTCGGCAGGGGTGGGA
>Ga0007791_10000759_pt1 | contig 10899 bp, 10 predicted proteins | sample CryBogmetaGMA05M_FD_60368 | JGI IMG/M metagenome (GOLD analysis project Ga0007791, IMG submission 60368) | Freshwater microbial communities from Crystal Bog, Wisconsin, USA - MA0.5M | ecosystem: Environmental > Aquatic > Freshwater > Lake | place: Crystal Bog, Wisconsin, USA | collected 2009-07-06 | reverse complement strand
CGTCCTTGTAATAGGTGAAGCCGCCGCCGGGGGGCAGCTGGTGATAGATGCCGCCGGCCTGGCCATTGGGCAGGTCATTGCCGTTCTCGTCGAGGATCCGGACCTGCAGCAATTGCGGCCTTTTGCCGACGCTGCCGGGCTTTTTAAGCCACTCGTGGGAGTCGATGGTGAAGCCCGCGCCGCCTTCCGAGCCCGCATAATACTCGCTGAGCTTGGGGCCGAACCACTCAATCATGGCCTGCTTGACCTCTGGCGGGCACGGTGCCGCGCCGTGGACGATATAGGTCACGTGATCCACCGGATGCCGGGCCTTCACCTCGTCCGGCAGGGCCAGCAGACGCTGGAACATGATGGGCACCATGTGGAAGTGGGTGACCCGCTGCTCGGCGATGGTGCGCAGGACCAGTTCGGAATCCCACTTGTCGATGAAGATCAGGGGCACACCGGCACCCAGGGCGGCGCTGATGTCAAAGGCCAGGGGGGCGGCATGATAGGCCGGGCCCGCGCACATCTGCACCGAAGTCTGATGGTCATAGCCGCGCATGGCATACATGGCCTGGGGCGTGACCGCAGCAGCAGGGCGGAAGACGCCCTTGGGGCGCCCGGTGGTGCCGGAGGTATACATCATCTGGTTGCCCAGCACCGGATCGGCAATGTCAGACCCGTCCAGGCCTGCAATGGCGTCGTCATAGCTTTCAAAGCCGTCGATCGGGCCACCGACGGCAAGTCTGATCTGGACATCAGGGCAGGTCGCCGTCGCCGGGCCCACCGTGGCGACACGGGTCTCGCCCACCACGATCTTGGCCTCGCAGTCCTGGATGATGTAGGCAACTTCGTCGGTGGTCAGGTGCCAGTTGACCGGGGTGAAGCGCAGGCCGGACCGGCGGGAGGCCTGCAGGGCCTCAATGAACTCGACCCGGTTCGAACAGACCACAGCGATGGAGTCGCCAGCCTTGATACCGCGGCTGCGGAAAAGGCGGACCAGGCGGTTGGCATTGGCATTGACCTTGGCAAAGCTGTGGCTCGTTCCATCCGGATCATGGACGGCCGTCCTGTCGCCCTGGACCTGGGCCCAGACGGCCCCTGTCATCCCGACGAGGCTTGCGGCTTCCAGCGTTTCAAGCAGACTCTGGCTGGTGTTCAAATCGCCCATTTCAAATTCCTCCCGGCGCCGCCTCAAGCTGTGCGGCGCTTGATTTTCAAAACCGGAGAGGAATTTTTCCGGGGGTCAGCGCAGAGCGCAATATGCTCTGCAGCAGGGACCCTCGCCTCTCCAGCCGTTACCATGACAGGGGCGACGCGGAACGACAACGGGCACTTGAGCGCCAGCCGCCGGAATTTGTCATCCGAACCTTTTCTCTGACCAGCGCCAGACGAACCAGCCCAGGGTGCAGCCTGCCGCCGTGACGAAGGTTCCCCAGGTGATGTCGGCCAGGGTGATGCGGGTCGCCCAGACCTTCAGTGTCGCCTGGTTTGTCAGGTCGTAGGTCGCATAGGCGAAGGCACCCAGCATGGCACCTTTTCCGGCCGCCATCCGCCAGGACCCTGCCCTGCCCGCCGGCACGACGGCCATGACCACCAGGCCGAGTATGTAGACCGCATAGAAGGCAAGGGCCGCAGTCAGGTTGACCTGGTCTGCCATGACCGGGTCAAGGGTCGGACGGTAGAGACCACTGGAATTGTTCAGCCAGATCAGGTCAATCGCGGCAAAGCCGAGGCCTGTTCCAAGATAGGTCAGCAGATATTTCAGCACGGTGAGCTCCAACAACTTTGACCGGAGTCATACCTACGTTGCAGACCGGGGAAAGTATGCGGAGAGAATCGTCACAGGCGTCAATTCGCGGGTAGCGCCCAGCGCATGACGGCGCCAGACTTGGTGCCATTAGGTTTGATGGATTGGTTCATGAGTAATTCCCACCCCACCGGACGGGGTGCGGCGTCGGCCGGGTCCATGGAATTTTCCACGGAGTCCAAGGTCGACGCCAAGGCCATGCCACGGGTCCTGCAACGGATCATCGGCCGGGCCCTGCGCTATCCGGGCCTGCTTGCGTTCGCCATTCTCTGCACCCTGGGCTCGTCCCTGGCGAGCCTGGCCCTGCCACGCCTGTTCGGCCGTGCGGTCGATCAGGCCCACCACCTGCTGATGAATGCCGGGACCGCACCGGACGCGGCCCGCAAGGCCCTGTGGATCAGCGCCGGACTGATCATCGCAGCGACCATGCTCCGTGGTCTCCTGACCATGCTGTCAGGATATTATGGAGAATTTGTCAGCCAGAAGGTGGGTTTGGACCTGCGGGTGGAATTCTTCCGGCAACTGCAGAGACTGCCCTTCGGCTTTCATGACCGGATCCATTCCGGCGACCTGATCACCCGGGGCATGCTCGACCTCGAAGGTGCCCGCATGTTCGTGCAGGGCGGGATGATGATGGTCCTGTCCCTGGCCCTTCTGCTGGTGTTTGCCGGCTGGCAGATGCTGCGCACGGACATGACCATGGGCCTGATCGGCCTGGCCTTCGTTCCCGTCGCCGCTGGGGCCCTGGGCCGGATGGGCTTCCTGCTGCGGGTCACCTGGCTGAAGTTCCAGGAACTGATGGCGATCCTGACCCTGACCATGGAGGAAAACCTGCAGGGGATCCGGGTGGTCCGGGCCTTTGCCGGCAAGACCTTTGAACTGATGAAGTTCGACAGGGCCTCCATCGATGCCCTGCTCTATTCCTTCAACCGCATCACCCTGCGTCTGCGGGCCGTGGCGATCATGCAGGTCAGTTTCAATGCCTCCATGGCCGGAATCATCTGGTACGGGGGCCACAAGGTGGCCTCAGGCACCATGACCGTCGGCACACTGACTTCCTATCTGGGCTATATGTCCCTGCTGCAGGGACCGGTCCGGCAGATTGCCATGATCTTCAACTCGGCGGCACGGGCGACTTCGTCCGGGGGCCGCCTGTTCGAAATTCTCGACCTCGTGCCGGAAATCACCGACCGGCCCGGCGCACCGCCCCTCAAGCCCGGGGTCGGCGTCCTGGCCTTCGAACATGTAGACTTCGGCTACGCCCCGGGCGGCAAGACCATACTGTCGGACATCAGTTTCGAAGTCCGGCCAGGCAGGACCCTGGGCATTGTCGGACCGCCCGGCTCGGGCAAGTCGACCCTGGCCAACCTGATCCCCCGTTTTTACGATGTGACCGGCGGTAAGATTACCATAGACGGCGTCAACATCCGCCATGTGACCCTGGCCTCGCTTCGCGAATTCGTCGGTCTGGTGCAACAGGAGGCTTTCCTGTTCGACTCCTCCATCGGCCACAATATTGCCTATGCCGATCCATGGGCCGAGGAAGACCGGATCGTCGAGGCGGCCCGGGTCGCCCACATCCATGACCATGTTGCGGGTCTGCCCGAAACCTATGAGACCCGGATCGGTGAACGGGGCGTAGCCCTGTCCGGCGGCCAGCGGCAGAGGATGAGCATAGCCCGGGGCGTCGTGCCCGGGCCGGGCATCATGGTCTTTGATGACTCAACGGCAGCCATTGACGCGGTCACCGAACGTCGGGTCCGCGACGCCCTGTCCCGGGCGACAGCGACCAAGGCGACCCTGATCATTGCCCACCGGCTGTCTTCCCTGATGCACGCTGATGAGATCATCGTCCTGGACGAGGGCCGGATCGTCGAGCGCGGCGATCATGCCAGCCTGCTGGCCAAGGGCGGCGTCTATGCCGACCTTTATGAGTTGCAGTCACGGTCCGACACGACGGCCACCCTGGACGACGACGCGCCAACGGAAGGTCCGGCATGACCCAGGCCCAGAAACGCAAGTCACCCCGCGCCTCTCTCGGCAGTTCCGAAGGCGACGACATTTTCGGCACCTTTGACGTCGCCATAGCCCGGCGGTTTCTGGGCTATCTCGAACCTCACCGGAAAACCCTGCTTGCCGCCCAGGCGGCGGTGCTGATTTCTGCCGGCTGTCAGGTGCTGATCCCGAAGCTGACCGGGGACGCCGTCCGGCATGCGGTCAACCATCAGATCGGGGCCCTGGACCAGACCCTGATGGCCTTCGGCCTGGCCGCCGGGGCCTATGCCCTGTTCTTCTTCATCGGGGAATTCCTGTCCTCGCGCCTGGCGCAGCAGGTGATTTTCGACATCCGGCGCGCCATGTTCTCGCACTTCCAGGATGTCTCCCTGAGCTTCATGGACAAGACCCATGTAGGCCGGATCATGGCGCGGCTGCAGGGGGATGTGAACGCCTTGCAGGAATTCCTCGACACCATGAACGGGGCGGTCGGCGACGCCGTAACCCTGATCGGCATCACCGTGGTCCTGCTGTCGACGGATCTCAAACTGGGCCTCCTGACCCTGACCGTGCTCCCGGCCCTGATCGCCGTCCGCGCCGTCTGGCTGCCCTATTCCAAGAGGAGCTTCCGTCAGGCCCGGGATGCCTCGTCCTCGACCAATTCCGCCCTGGCCGAAAACATCAACGGCATCCGCACGGTCCAGGAAACCCGCCGCGAGGCGATGAATTTCGACCTCTACAAGGTCAAGGCCGAAGAGAACTTCCGCGCCCAGAACGCGGCGTCCTGGATGACCCAGATCATGGTGCCGACCGTGGACATACTGACCGGCCTGGCCATCGCCGTGGTGGTCGTTGTCGGCGGTCAGGCCGTGCTGGGCGGGACAATGGATGTTGGCGTCATGGTGACCTTCATCCTCTATGTGCAAAGGTTCTTCGAACCGGTCCGCCTGTTGAGCATGCAGTATACCATCATGCAGCGGGCCATGGCTGCGGGACATCGCATCTTCGAGGTGATCGATGTACCGGTGACCATTGCCGACAAGCCCGATGCCATTGTCCTGAAGGACGCACCGGCAACCGTGGAATTCCGCAATGTGACCTTCGGCTATGATCCGGCGCGGCCCATCCTGCACGACATCAACCTGATCGTCCGGCCAAAGGAGGTGGTGGCCCTGGTCGGCCCCACGGGATCTGGCAAGACCTCGATCATTGCCCTGACCCACCGGTTCTATGAGGTGGACAAGGGCCAGGTCCTGGTCGGCGGACACGACGTCCGCGACATCAGCCTGGACAGTCTGGGCAAGACCATAGGCATGGTCCTGCAGGAGCCCTTCCTGTTCACTGGCACCATTGAGCAGAACATCCGTTACAACACCGACGCCACCCGCGACCGCATCATCGAGGCGGCCAAGGCCGTCAGCGCCCATGACTTCATCATGCGCCTGCCGGAGGGCTATGACACGCCACTGGGCCAACGGGGCCGCAATATCTCCATGGGTCAGCGTCAGCTGATTTCCTTCGCCCGCGCCCTGGTGGCCGACCCCCAGATCCTGATCCTCGACGAGGCCACCGCCAATATCGACAGCTTCACGGAAATGGCCATCCAGAAGGCGCTCAAGGTGCTGTTCGCCGGCCGGACCTGTATGGTCATCGCCCACCGGCTGGCCACCATCCGGGACGCCGACCGCATTGTCGTCCTGCAGCAGGGCCGGATCCTGGAACAGGGCAGCCATGATGTCCTGATGCAGACGGGCGGCCTCTATTCCCACCTCTATACCTCGGCCCACGCCTCCTTTGACGATCAGGTGGTGGCCGTCACCGGCGATGCCGAATTCGCGACCCGGACCTGAGGCGCATGGCCGACAAACCCGGAAATGGCGTGCTGCTGGTCCTGGTGGGGACGGGCCTGGCGGTGATGACCCACCTGCGGCCCCAGGGGCTGAACGTCCCGCCCGTCATCATGGACGCCCTGTGCCTGGCCATCGTCTCTGCCGGGGGTGCCATACTGCTCGGCGCCAGCGGGAGGCCGCGCCTGCGGGCATGGGCCATGGCCCTTTGCCTGATCACCCTGACGGCCGGGCCTGCCTGGATCGCGCTTGGGCCTGGTGGACGCAGCTGCAATGCCGGGACCAGCGCACCCTTTTCAGAAGGCGTCCTGAGCGGCCGGGAAAAGATTCAGGGCCTGGGGTGCCGGGTCGCCTTCGGGTTCGGCGGTCTCTTCCTTGCCGGCATGGCCGTGGCTGCCGTGGTGATGGCGATCCGGACCAAGCCCCACAGCCCTATTTGAACCAGCAGAGCTGTTCGGTTGTGGCCAGCAGTCGGCCGTCCCGGCTCCACAGGGTGGCCGCCTGATCGAAGAACCCGCTTTCGAACCGCCGGGCCGAGGCCTGGGCCAGGATGAAGTCCCCGCCGATCGCCGCCAGCTCTTCCTGGGTGGCATGGAAATAGATGGTCATGGACACGGTCGAGACCGGGCGGCGCTCGGTGATCCGGTAGAAGATCCGCGGCACGAAGACATCGGCCAGGGCCGCCAGCAGGGGATAGTCCAGGGGACGGGCCTGGGCGTCGCGGATCCAGGACAGGGTCTCTGTTGAGACATCGGGCTGGAGCGGCATTTGGGTCGTGACATACCGGCTCTCGAACATGGAGCCGAAGGACAGGCCGGGACGCCGGACGGGCTCTGGCAGGGTCTCCGGCGCCGGGGCGGACGGCGCGACGACTTCGTGGGTCGCCAGGGTCTCGCGCCTCTGGCCGAGCGTAACCATGGCCATGGTCGCCGGGGCACCGTCCTGGCTCAGTTCAGAAGTCCAGAACTCCATGGAGCGCCCCTGCCGGGCGGCGCGGGTGGTAAGGGTCAAGGGTGACTCATTAAGCCCGCCCATCAGATTGATGGTCATGGCGACGGGGGTCCCGGCGTGGTCGGTCTCAGCCAGCACCGCCTTGAGCAGCAGAGCCACCGTCCAGCCGCCCCAGGGGCCGATGGCGTTCCAGTAGCGCTTGTCGATCCGGCTGGACCACTGACGGGCACCCGCAGGAGACAGGATCAGACTTGAGTCAAAATCGCTCAGGGCGGCTTCGGGCGCGCGCATGAAAACCTCACTGGAAAATCAATCGTGGATCCGAAAATTCATGGAGCCCGGGGGCTATATCGCCCCGACCAGGGAGGCGCGCTGGGAAAGTTCGATCCAGTTGCCGTCCGGGTCGCGGACCATCGAGATCCGCGCCGTCGTGCCCAGGGTGGTCGGGGCCATGGCCTCCCGGCCGCCTGCGGCCAGGACCCGGGCATGGTCCTCATCGACCTTGAACACCTGGAAGGTGATATAGCGCCAGCCCCGGCCGGTCATGCCGGCATCCGAAGGGGCATCCGGGCTCTCGTCCAGCAGAAGCAGGGTTTCACCCGCACGGAAGGCTGCGCCTGTCGAACGGGGTTCTTCGATCAGGCCCAGGGCCCCGGTATAGAACTTCCGGTGGGCCGCAAGACTGCGCACGGCCATGCGGATGCCGATCTGGGTGACGCCTTCGTGGCCGGGCGGGACCAGGGTCACCCGGTTGCCTTCAGGATCCTGCAGGGGCCTGGGGGCGGTCAAGCCCTCCCGGGCGACGACCAGTTCCCGATAGCCACCGGGCGGAGCATCGACAATGGGGGTTTCCTGGTGATTGATCTTCAGGACCGAACCCAGGGCATCGTGGCGGTGCTGGTTGTGGCCCCGACGGACCTTCAGCAGGTGATCAAAAGGGATTCCTGCCTCCCCCTGCCAGAAGGCCAGCATGGGTTCGATGTCATTGGTGGCAAGGCCGATATCGACCCTTGGCTTGGCGAGTTTCACGGCTTCGCCCCTTCCTGAACAATCGGGATGTCAGACTCGGACTTGCCCCCGAACCAAGGCCGTGACAAGTCGTGTTCCAAACAAATGTTTAAGCCAATATGTGATCCTGGGAGGGCGCAATGAAGGCAGCGGTCTATTACGAGAACGGCGGTCCTGAGGTCCTGAATTACGAAGAGGTTCCAGACCCTCAGCTTCACCCCAAGGGCGTCATCATCAAGGTCGAGGCCATCGCCATTGAAGGCGGCGACACCCTGAGCCGCTGGCGGGGCCAGCTGGCCACCCGGCCGCACATTGTCGGCTATCAGGCGGCAGGTGAAATCATCGAAGTGGGATCAGAGGTCCACCATCTGCATGTGGGCCAGAAGGTCGCCACCCTTAATTCCATTGGCAGCCACGCTTCCCTGCGCGCGGTGCCAGCCCGCAATTGCTGGGTCGTTCCCGACGGCTATGACCTGAAGAAGGCCGCCGCCATTCCCGTGACCTTCGGCACGGCTGATGACTGCCTGTTCGAATTCGGCCGCCTGCAGAAGGGCGAGACCGTCCTCATCCAGGCGGGTGCCAGCGGGGTTGGCGTCGCGGCCATTCAGCTGGCCAAGCGGGCAGGCGCAGGCCTGATCCTGGCGACCGCCTCGTCGGATGCCCGGCTGGAGCGGCTCAAGCCGCTCGGTCTGGATCACGGCATCAATTATGCGGAAAAGGACGTGGTCAAGGAGGTCATGCGCCTGACCGATAACAAGGGTGCCAATGTCATCGTCGACTCCGTCGGTGGCCCCACCCTGCAGGGCTCGATCAACAGCCTGGCCTATCGTGGCCGGGTCTCCATGGTCGGTGCCGCCGGGCGCGAGCCCATGGTGGTGGATGTGGGCTCGATGATGGGTGGCAACCGCACCCTTTCGGGAGTCTTCCTCGGCGCGGAAATCGGTACGGACCGGGTCCATGACAATATCCAGCGCCTGATCGAGGATGCCGCGAAGGGCGAGCTGGAAGTGGTCATCGACAAGGTCTTCTCCCTGTCCGATGCCGCTGCAGCGCACGCCTATATCGAGAGCCGCGCCGCCGTCGGCCGCGTGGTCATGGTTCCGTAAAATCGAAAGACCACTTCATGCCCATAGCGAAAAACGGCGCCGTCGAGATCAACTACGAGACCTTCGGCGAGGCCGGCGCGCCGTCTGTCCTGCTGATCAATGGCCTCGGGTCCCAGATGACCCGCTGGCCGGAGGCCTTCTGCGCCTTGCTGGCCGGGCGGGGCTATCGGGCCTTGCGGTTCGACAACCGCGACACCGGCAAGTCCACCTGGTTTCAGCCAGGCGAGTCCTACAGCCTGTCGGACATGGCCGCCGACGGCATGGCCGTGCTGGACGCCATAGGGGTCAGGACCGCCCATGTGGTTGGGGTCTCCATGGGCGGCATGATCGCCCAGCTGACCGCCATCGAGCACCCTGGCCGGGTCCTGTCCCTGACCTCCATCATGTCGGCCACCGGGGCGGCCGGGACCCTGGACCCAAGGCCCGACGCCGGGGCGACCCTGACGGCCGTCCCGCCGGATCCGGCGACGCATTACGAAGCCTATCTGGACCATGCCGTCGCAAGTGCCACGACAATCAGCAGCCCCGACCATCCCTGGCCGGAAGGTGCCCTGCGCGCCCGGGCCGCCGCGGAACATGCCCGGGCCTTTAACCCCACCGGCTCCGCCCGGCAGATGGGCGCGATCCGCGGGGACGGTGACCGGACCGAACGGCTTGGCAAGCTGAAGATCCCGACGGTGGTCCTGCATGGCGCAGATGACCCCCTGGTCCAGCTGGTCGGGGGCGAGGCAACGGCCAGGGCCATTCCAGGGGCGGAACTGCGGGTCATTCCCGGCATGGGTCACGACATGCCGCCAGCCCTCTATGATATTTTCCTCGACGCCATTCTGGCGGCGGCGACCAAGACACACTGATCCAGCGACAAGAAGGAATTCGGAAATGGGACGTCTCTCCGGCAAGACCGTAGTCATCACCGGCGCGGGCTCGGGCATTGGCCGGGCCAGCTCCCTGCTGTTCGCCAGTGAAGGGGCCCGGCTGATGATCGCCGACAAGTTCGAAACGGTCGATGAGACCGCCCGGATGGTCCGCGATGCCGGCGGGGTGGCCAGTTCCAGGGTCGGCGATGCCGGCGAAGAGGGCTTTGTGGAAAGCCTGCTGGCCGGGGCCGTGTCGGAATATGGCAGCCTCGATGCCATCTGGGCCAATGCCGGGATTTCCGGCGGCGCAACCGCCTTTCAGGACCAGGACGCCGCCTTCTGGTCCGAGGTCCTGCGGGTCAACCTGATCGGCCCCTTCCTGGCCATCAAGCACGCGACGAAGATCATGGTCCCCCAGGGCAAGGGCTCGATCATCTGCACGGCCTCAGTGGCGGGCATCCGCTCCGGCGCCGGTGGCTCGCCCTATTCGGCGTCAAAGGCCGGGGTGATCAACCTGGCCCAGACCTCGGCCAATGAGTTCTACGGCACCGGCGTGCGGATCAACTGCATCTGCCCCGGCCTGATCGAGACCGGCATGACCAAGCCGATCTTTGACGGTGCCCGGGCCCGGGGCAATGAAGACAAGATCGGCCAGCTCAACCCCATGAGCCGCTATGGCGTGCCGTCGGAAATCGCCCATGCCGGCCTGTGGCTGGCCTCGGACGACAGTTCCTATGTGAACGGTCAGGCCATTGTCGTGGATGGCGGCCTCTCCAGCTCCCACCCCGTGGTCCGCCGCAAGAAGTAGACCGACCTGGGCCCCTCAACGAGGGGGGGCCTCCATCACCCGCAGGACTGCAAGAACACCCAGGGTCAAGGCGACCCCCAGGCTGAAGGCCGCAGCCACGGCACCACCGAGGGCCACCGGCGCTGGCGGGCGTTCCTGCCAGTGCACGACAGGCTCATCGGGCGGGTCTTTGAGAACATCGATGTCGATCTTGGGCATACGGGTCTCCCGGCTTGACGGGTGATCAGATCACGGATCAGGGCGCGCTTCCTTGATCTGGAACACCTAACCCTCGCCAGCGTCTGGTCTTCCTTGCCTCCGAAGGCTAAAAGCGCTGTCCACCACAAACGCCTGATCGAGATTCCATGGCCGGCCATTCGAAATTCAAGAACATCATGCACCGCAAGGGCCGCGCCGACGCGGTCCGGTCCAAGCTGTTCTCCAAGCTGTCGCGCGAAATCACTGTGGCCGCCAAGTCGGGCATGCCTGATCCCAACATGAACGCCCGCCTGCGTCTGGCCGTCGCCAACGCCAAGGCCGAGTCCATGCCCAAGGA
>Ga0007791_10000758_pt1 | contig 10915 bp, 15 predicted proteins | sample CryBogmetaGMA05M_FD_60368 | JGI IMG/M metagenome (GOLD analysis project Ga0007791, IMG submission 60368) | Freshwater microbial communities from Crystal Bog, Wisconsin, USA - MA0.5M | ecosystem: Environmental > Aquatic > Freshwater > Lake | place: Crystal Bog, Wisconsin, USA | collected 2009-07-06 | reverse complement strand
CTTCTGACCGCCGGGGGTCTCGTAGCGGGTGATCGGCACGTCGCCGAGGAACACCTCGACCTCCGGCAGCACGCACTGCGGGATCGGCTCGCGGGCCACGGCGAAGGCGGTGGCGTGGGGCGGGTGGCAGTGCACGACCGAGTTGATGTCGGGCCGCTCCTTCATGATCGTGAGGTGGAGGAGGATCTCGCTCGACCGCTTGCGGTTCCCGGCGACCTGGTTGCCCTCCATGTCGACGATGCACAGGTCGGAGGGCTTCATGAAGCCCTTCGAGATCATCGTGGGGGTGCAGAGCACCTCGTTGGGGCCGAGACGGAACGAGATGTTGCCGTCGTTGCCGGCCGCGAAGCCCTTGGCGTAGATCCGGCGGCCGATGTCGCAGATCTCCTCCTTGAGCTGGTTCAGGGACTTGTCGGTCGTCTTCGGGATGATGTTCGCCATGGCGGCTCCTTCTCTGGCTGGTGGGAACGGGTGTCGTGGAAAAATGGGGTGGTGTTCGGTGTCCTGACGATTCTTGCCCACGCTGACGGTCGCGGTCGGTGTGCGGGCGGCGAAGTGTTTCGTGGTGGCGATGGCCGAAGCGGTGGTATCGGTCGTGACGGTCATCCGGCGAGGTCGAGGCGGTCGATCAGGGCGGCGACGTACGCGTCGACCGGCTTGTCGGCGGGGCGGAAGGGCTGGGCGGCCTCGCCCCCCTCGCTGAAGGCGACGAGCTGGCCGTCGCCGGCGCCGAGGTCGTCCCAGGCGACGAGCGGCTCCGCAGCGCCGTCGCCCGTCGCGAGGTCACCGATCGCCAGCGGCACGACGACGCGGAACACGCCACCGCGCATCGCGGGGTGGGGCTCCACGAGCGTGACCGTGCCGATCGTCCTGCCGAGTCGCATGGGTGGGTCCTGGTGAGCGGTCAGTGCGTGCAGCCGCAGCCGGCCGGGGCGTGTGACAGTTCGGCCGGCACGGCGGGAGACGGGGAGGCGTGGAACTCGGCGCACACCCGCTCGAGGCTGCCGCCGGCGAACGTGGCAGGGTCGATCACGAGCAGGTTGGCCGCGGCGTCGGCGGCCGCGGCGGCGAGGCCCGCGGCGTCGCGCGCCGAGACGGCCCGGAGGCTCGCCGAACGGTTCGCGAGGACGAGCGCCACGGCCGGACGGCCCGTGAGCAGGACGCCACGGGCGGCGTCCTTCGAGGCATGGGACGCGAGGGCTGCGACCACGTCGGCGAGGCCCGATGCGGGCAGTTGCTGCGCGGCGGGCACGGCCCGGGCGATGGCGGCCGCCCGGGCGGCGCCGTCGCCCCGGCAGGCGGCCTGGGCCACGACGAACGGACGGGCAGGGGCCGCGGCAGTCGCGGCCGCGGTGCCACGGACGATCGTGATCTCTTCGTCGCGGGCATGGTCGCGGGCCGACGGCGTGACGACGGCCTTCGGATCGACGAGCACCACGCGGGTTCCGGCAGGGAGCCGTTCGAGCTGGGCGAGCGTGATCACGCGGCCCGGCACGGCGGTCGCCGGCGATGGAGCGGCGGGCGGAGCCACCACCGCGGTCGCCCTGGGTGCCGGTGCGGCGGGCTGGGACGCGCGGAGGCGGCGGATCACCTCGGCGACGAGGGCCTGGACGGCGGTGGCATCGAGCGGGGGTGTGGTCATGTGGGGTCCACCAGGGCGATCGTGCTCCAGCGGGCCGGGGTGGCGTCGCTCTTGAGGATCTCGCGCAGCAGCCGGCCGTCGCTCGTGATCACCACCGTGTCACCGACCGCCGCCGCCACGGTATCGACGGCGATCTGGGGGTCGCCGTCGGGCGACCGGCGGTCGGCCATCAGCGGCTGCACGACGAGCAGCCGTGTGCCGGCGAGCGACGGGTGCTTCACCGTCGCGGTCGTCGTGCCGATGATCCGGGCCAGTTGCATGGGGAGGACGTTCGGGTCTGGAGGTTGTCGCGGGGTGATCACGAGCCGACGGCGTCGGCGCTGCCGAGGATCCGCAGGTCGTCGACGAGCGTGCAGCGCCGCTGCCGGGTGAACGTGAGCGGGGTGGTGACGCCCTCGCCGGTCGGCGTGGCGATCGAGAACGAGAGGTAACCCTCGCCGCCGAGCCCGAGGCCGGCGACGCTGGGGCCGTTCTTCACGAACAGCGTGGTGTCGAGGAGCCGGCCCATCCGGGTCATGGCCCGCACGTCCCGCGAGTGGATGATCGCCGTGTGGCGGAAGCCGTGCTCGCTCTCGTGGGCGAGGCGGATCGCCTCGTCGGTGTCCTTGCAGCGGACGAACGGGAGGAACGGCATCATCTGCTCGGTGGGCACGAACGGGTTGTCGTTGTCGGTCTCGCCGAAGACGAGTTCGAGTCCCGCGTGGCCGCTGGCGCCCGCCGCCTTCGCGAGGAGCGACGCGTCCTGACCGAGGAGGTCCTTGCAGGGCACCCAGTGCCGGTGGGCCCCCTCGCCGGCCATCACGATGGCCCGCTTCGTGAGCGTGTCGACCTGCTGCCCCGTGAGCCGCAGGGCGCCCGCCCGCTCCATCGCCGCCATCATCTTGTCGAACACGGCGGCGACCACGAACACCTGCTTCTCGCCGATGCACAGCAGATTGTTGTCGTAGGCGGCGCCCGCGATGATCGAACGCGCCGCGTTGTCGAGGTCGGCCGTCTCGTCGACCACCACGGGCGGGTTGCCCGGGCCGGCGACGATCGCCCGCTTGCTCGACTGGAGCGCCGCCCGCGCCACGGCCGGACCGCCGGTCACGCAGATCAGCTTCACGCCACGGTGGTTGAAGAGCGCGCCCGCCGACTCGAGCGACGGCTCGGCGACGAGCGAGATCAGGTTGTCGATGCCGATGTCACGCTGGATCGCGGCATTGAACCGCTGCACGCCCTCGGCCGCGATCTTCCGGCCGCTGGGATGCGGGTTGACCACCACGGTGTTGCCGCCCGCGATCATGTTGATCGCGTTGCAGGCGATCGTGGGGAGCGAGTGGGTGACCGGCGTGATCGCCCCGATGACGCCGAACGGGGCGTGCTCGATCACGGCCAGGCCGTGGTCGCCGCTGAAGACCTCGCTCTGCATGAACTCGACGCCCGGCACCTTCTCGCCGAGGACCTTCAGTTTCTCGATCTTGTGGTCGAGGCGGCCGATCTTCGTCTCGGCGAACTCCATCTGGCCGAGTTCCTCGGCGTCGTCGATCGCGATCCGGCGGACGTGGGCGATCGCCTTGCGGCGGCCCTCCACGCCGAGTCGCTCGAGTTGCGCGAAGGCCTCGGTGGCCGCGGCGACGGCCTCGTCCACCGAGCCAAACACACCATTCGCGCCGTCGAAGGAGCCACGGTGAGCCGGGCCGGATGCACCGGACGGCTTCGCCGCCGGTGATCCGTCGTGGCCAGTTCGTGCCGGCGGCGTGCCTGCGGTCAGTTCGGAGATGACCTGGCGGACGATGGCGGCGATGTCGGGGGCGGAGGCGGTGGACATGATCAGGGTTCCATCACTTTCTGCTGAAGACTTCCTGGCCGTCGATGCGGACGGTGTCGATCAGACCGATGACGACCGCGTCGATGGGGAGGGACTTGGTTTCGGGAGTGAGGCGGGCGCTCGAGCCCTGGGTGACGAGGACGAACTGGCCCTCGCCGGCACCGAGCGTGTCGACGGCGATGAAGGTGCGGCCCGTCGAGACGAGCTTCGTGCGGCTCTTCTCGTCGAGCCGGTAGGGCTCGACGACGAGGAGCCTGTGGCCGGTCATCGATTCGGTCTTCTGCGTGGCCACCACGGACCCGGTCACCAGGGCGACGAACATCAGGCACCTTTTCCGTTCGTGGTTTCGCGGTCGGCGGCCAGCAGGTCACGCGCCTGTCGGGCGACGATCAGTTCCTCGTTCGTGGGGATGACCCACACGGCGACCCGTGACGAGGCGGCGTGGATCGGCCGCTCGCCCGCGGCCTTGGCGGCGTTCTTCCCGGGGTCGAGCACGATGCCCAGATCCTCGAGCCCCGCGAGCACCTCCGCGCGTGTCAGCGGCGAGTTCTCGCCGATGCCGCCGGCGAAGCCGATCGCGTCGAGTCCGCCGAGCTCGACGATGCCGGCCCCGAGCCAGTGCCGGATCGACGCCACGTAGACGTCGATCGCGGTCCGCGCCCGGGCGCTGCCCGCCGCGGCCGCCTCCTCGAGGTCGCGCATGTCGCCCGAGGTCCCCGACATGCCCGCGAGGCCGGCCTTGCCGGAGAGTTCGCCGAGCAGATCCTCGAACGAGCGGCCCGTCTGCCGGGCGACGTGCAGGAGCGCGAAGGGATCGAAGTCTCCGGCCCGGTTGTTCTGCGGCAGCCCCGACTGCGGGCTCATGCCCATCGACGTGCCGAAGCTCTTCCCCTCCTTGATCCAGCACACGCTGCTCGACCCGCCGAGATGGCAGGAGATCGCCCGCCGCCCGCCGGGCACGAGTTCGCCGAGGCGGCCCGCCACGAAGCGGTGGCTCGCCCCGTGGAATCCCCAGCGGCGCACGAGGTGCTTCTCGACCCAGTCGGTCGGCACCGCGTAGAGCGCGTTGCGGTCGGGGATCGTCGCGTGGAATCCCGTCTCGAACGCGGCCACGAGCGGCACGCCCGGCATCCGCTCGCCGAGCAGCCGCATGGCCCGCACGTAGGGCGGGTTGTGGGCCGGGGCGACCGCCGCCATCTCTTCCATGGCGGCGAGGACCCCGGGGCCGACGCGGACGACGCCGCTGACGCGGCCGCCGTGCACCGCCTTGAAGCCCACCGCCGCCACCTCGTCGACGCTCGTCAGTGGCCCCCCCTCCGCCGTCAGCTGCTCGAGTGCCGCCTGCAGGGCCACGGCGTGGTCGGGCACCGGCATCACCGTCTCGAGCGCCCGTCCCGCCCCCGAAACCGAGTAGACGCGGCTCTCCGCGGCGCCGATGCGCTCGACGCCGCCGCGGGCCAGTTCCTGTTCGGCACCGGCTTCGCCTGCCCGTTCGGGCAGGTCGAAGAGCCGGTACTTGAAACTGGTCGATCCGAGATTGGCGACGAGGATCTTCATGCGTGGAGGCTTCCGCGGTCCCGGCGCTCTCGCGCCGGGCTTCCTGGGGGCGGGTACGGTCCGTCAGGGCTGCACGATCAACCGAAGAACGCCGTGACGAGCGTCTCGGCCGGCCGCGGGATGACGTGGCTGGCGATGAGCTCGCCGACCTGCTGGGCCGCGTTCGCACCGGCCTCGACGGCCGCCCGCACGCTGCCCACGTCGCCCTGCACCACCGTCGCCACGTAGGCGTTGCCGATGCTGATCCGCTTGAGGATCTTCACGTTGGCCGCCTTGGCCATCGCGTCGGTGGCCTCGACGAGACCCACGAGACCCTTGGTTTCCAGAAGTCCGATCGCCGTGTTCATCGCTGTTCCTTGTGAATGAAGTGAAGAAGGATTCCGTTTCGATCCACGATCCCGATCAGCCGCTCGTCGGCAGCACGACCTGCAGGTCCTCGTGCGGACGCGCGATCACCTGCACGCTCACCACCTCGCCGATCCGGCCGCCGGCCGCCGCACCCGCGTCGGTCGCCGCCTTCACCGCGGCCACGTCACCCGAGACGAACGCCGTCACGAGTCCGCTGCCGATCTTGTCCCAACCCAGGAAGGTCACGTTCGCGGCCTTCATCATCGCGTCGACCGCTTCGACGAGCGTGACGAACCCCTTCACCTCGATCATGCCGAGGGCTTCGACGTTCTTCGCCATCTGTTGCATCGCTCCTGTATCGAACAACCATCCAGCCTTGGCGGGGCGATCCCCGCCGACCGCACCGGCACGCGCCGGCTGAACGGTCTTGTCTTGCTTGTCTTGCGTCGGCGTCGCCCGCCGGGGCCGGGCGGCCTTCCGGGGGGCGGGCTTCTTCTTGCTCATGTCTGCCTCACGAGTTCCACGCTCGTGGCGTGGTCGAGGTCGGCCGCGTTGCCCTCGTCGGTGTCGATGTGGACTTCGAGTTTGCTCGTGGCGTCGGCCCGCACGAGCAGGTCGCGGAACACCGCCCCGCACGATCCCTTGATCGCGAGGCTCATGCGGTCGCCGTCCTTGACGCCGAAGAAGTCGGCGTCGGCGAAGCTCATGTGCACGTGCCGCTCGGCCCGGATCACGCCCTCGGCGAGTTCGATGGCGCCGGCGGGGCCCACGAGCACGCAGCCGGGCGTGCCGGCGATCTTGCCGCTGGCCCGGACGGGCAGGTCGATGCCGAGCGAGATGCCGTCGGTGAAGGCGAGTTCCACCTGCGAGGCCTTGCGGGTGGGCCCGAGCACGCGAACCGTGGGGAGCATCTTCCGCTTCGGGCCCACGAGCATGACCGTCTCCTCGGCGGCGTAGAAGCCGTCCTGGTAGAGGTTCTTCATGGGCGTCAGGGTGCGGCCGGGGCCGAAGAGCTTCTCGACGTGCTCGTCGGTGAGGTGGCAGTGGCGGGCGGAGATGCTCACCACGAGCTTGGGCTCGGTCCGCCGCGGCGCGGCGGCCTGCGACGGCGGCACGCCGCGGGAGGCGAGGACGATCTCGCGGACGAGCCGCTCGACGGAGGCGCGGTCGAGCCCGGAAGGGATGCCGGCGACGGTCGGGACGATCATGGTCATGGGGTGCCTGCTCAGGCGCGGTGGTGTCGCGGGAGGAACGAGGCCGATTGCCGGGCGACGGCGTCGCCGTCGGGCACCTCGGCCACGATGAGTTCGGAACCGATCGACGCGATCTTTCGCCTCCACTCCTCGGACAGCCCCGCGTCGGAGACGAAGACGTCGATCGCATCGAGTGCGGAGACGAGCGTGAGGCTCTTGTGGCCGAACTTCGAACTGTCGGCGACGACGACCACGCGGCCGGCGGCGCGGAGCATCGCCTGCTCGGTCTCGGCGAGGAGGAGGTGGGCGTTGAACAGCCCCTCGTCGGCGATGCCGGCGGCCGAGAGAACCGTGGTGGTGACGTGGAGCCGGCCGAGGAGCTCGTTGGCGTAGGGGCCGAGGCAGACGCCGGTCCGCGGCGACACGTACCCGCCCAGGAGCACGAGGTCGGCCCGCGACTCGGAGGCGAAGAGATTCGCCACCGGCAGGCTGTTGGTCACCACCTGGAGCGAGCGGCCGGTGAGCAGCCGCGCGACCTCGTAGGTCGTCGTGCCGCCGTCGAGGAGCACCGTCTCGCCGTCGCCGATGAGCGCCGCCGCCCGGACGGCGATCGCCCGCTTCGCGGCCCAGTGGGCGGGCTGCCGCTCGTCGAACTCGGCCAGTCGCGGCATGCCGCCCGCGTAGAGCACCCCGCCGTGCGTGCGGCGGGCGGAACCCTGTTCCTCGAGCGCATCGAGATCGCGACGGACGGTCGACTCCGACACGCCCAGTTCCCGGACGATTTCATCAAGCGCGGCGAAACCGCGAATGCGGATCATGTCGAGCAACCGGCCGCGGCGTTCGTGGTTATGCACGGGTTCAGGCTTTCTGCAAGCAGCATTATGCATGACCAAAGACATTATTCAATCCCGAAAAGCACGAACTACGCCGCACCCTTCCGCCAAATGACTGTTTTCAATGATTGAACCCGAGCACGTGATCGCTAGCCCGGAGTTTGTAGTGCCTGCGGCCTCTGTAGCGGTGCTCATGCGAGGCTAGTTCGCCATCGTGGAGCTGAAAGGCCTATGCTGGCTGCCAGACCCCGATTTGCTCCGTACAGCGTCGGAGTTTCCGGCACAATCGGCACGACAATGCCCATCGAGCGGTGGATTCTGGTGCCCTGCGACGGATGTCTCCCGCTGCCAGGTCGCTTGCAGGGGGCGGCCACGGGCGTCGTGGCGACGCTGGCCGATTCCGTGCTCCTCCGGGAGGCGGTCGATGCGGTGGTGACGGCCTGTCGGGGTGAGGATGCCGGCATGGCCGGCCGCCTTTCGACGGCAGGGCTGCGGGCCGAACTGACCGATCGGCCCGGGAGGCACCACCGGGTCTGGATCGCGACCGTGGCCGGAGAAGCCCCGCTCGGGCTCGCGTGCCTCGCCCGCGTCGAGGCGGGGAGCGGCGGCGTTCGTTTTTCGCTCAGCTGGCTCCTCGTTCATCCCCGCTGGCGCAGGCGGGGCGTGGGGCGGCTGCTCGTGGGCCACGCGCTCGCCGACGCCAGATGCTGCGGGGCGGACCAGGTGCACGTCGAAACCCGCGCCGACTGGCCCGACGCCGCCGCCTTCTGGAAGCGGTTGGCCATCGAATCCGGGTGCCGCGCGGCGGGGTCGTGAGGGTCGCCGCACGCCACCCCCGCCGCGTCGCCGTTGCCGGTATGCTGACCGGTGAGCGGCGGCCCGCGCGGAGCGCGTGGGCCGGCTTCCACGGAACGTCGCACGCGGGGAGAAATGGATGGCCGATTCACCGCGACAGGAGCTCGAGCAGGACATCGACCGCGTGCGATCGATGCACGAGGATCTCGTCCGCGGTGCCGGTGGCACGCCGGGAGGCACGTGGCTGTTTTTCACCGGACTCGTGCTTGCCGCCGCGGGGCTGTGGTTCTTCCTCAGCAACGTGCACGTGATGACCAATCCCTTCGGGATGGTGTCGGGGCTTTTCAGCCGAGGCATGTTCGGCGGCGGCCAGCCGGCGATGAGCACCGGGATCGTGTTCGCCCCGATCTTTCTCGGGCTCGTGCTCCTCTTCTACGACGCCCGCTGGAAGTCGGGCTGGGCGCTCTTCTACGTCGGCCTGGCGATCATCGTGATCGAGATCCTCAGCCGCATCGAATTCCACATGGACATGCGCACGAGCAACCTGCTGCTCATGCTCGGGATGGTCGCCGCCGGCATCGGCATGATGCTGCGGAGTTTTCGCGACATGTCGCCACAGCCGCCGTCCGGCGGCGGCTGACGCGTCAGTCGATCTCCCGCTTCAGCCACAGGCCGGAGGCGACGAAGGCGACGCCGCTCGACAGCAGGTTGATCCCGATCAGCGTGCCGAGATAGACGCCCGCCTGGGCGGCCGGGGCCGTCAGGAGGATGCCCCCGAGCACGGCCGTGATCAGTCCGTCGGCCAGCAGCCAGCCCCAGGGGAAGTCCCGCGGCAGCGAGAACGCCGCCATCAACTTCGCGGCGGCCTCGAAGAGGATGACCAGCCCGAGGAACGTCGCGAGGGCATGGACGCCCGCCACCGGGATCATGAGCATCGCGGCGCCCGAGACGAGCGAGAGCACGCCGCAGAGGAGCGTGAGCCAGAAGCCGCGCCAGTCGTAGGTGCTCGCCGTCATGCCGAGCTGCGTGACGCCCGCCGCGATGAGCGAACCGGCCACCATGAAGTCGACGACCGTCGAAGCGGCCCACGGCGCCGCGATCGCCAGGATGCCGAGGATCGCGAGGGCCGCCCCGAGTCCGAGGAGGCCCGACTTGAGCCGTGAGAAGGGGGCGGGTTGGTCGATGCCGTGCGTGTTCATGGGGGAGGCTCCGCAGGTCCTGACGCCCCGCGTGATGCGGGACGGTCTTCCCGCCAGTCTACCGGAGGAAGTCGGCCCGGCGTCATGCGGCGCCGAGCCCCTCCATCCGTCGCCAGCCGCTCATCTGGCCGAGGTGCATCATCATGTGGCCGCCGCAGTAGAAGGCCTGCACCGAGCCGATCGTCGGAAAGCGCTCCCGCATCGGCCCCTCGGCCGGGTTCGGCAGGTCGAACGTCGCGTCGGCCGTGCTTCGCAGGGCCCCGGTGACCATGCGGTGGCCTTCCCGGAAGAACGCCACGATCGAGTCGAACGCCGGGTAGAACGTGCCGTCGATGTCGTCCACGCACTTCGCGTCCTTCGAGAACAGCATCTCGAAGCCGTCCGGAACCGGCGGCGCCGGATGGGAGATCTGGCGGAGGATCCTCGGCGCGTAGAGGCTGAGGTGGCCGTAGATGAACGCGGGATGATTCGACTCGACGACCACGCCGCCGGGCCTGGCGAACCGCCCCGCCCGTTCGCCGGGCACGTCCTTCAGCAGCCGTTCGGCGTAGCCGAGGGAGAGGTGGAGCGAGTCGGCGATCACGTTACCGAGGGAGCGGTGCATCGGTTCGTCTCCGGGCGAAGGAAGTCGGTCAGGGATCGGGCGGCACAGCGGTTGATCGCCTCGGGCAGGGCCATGCACTCCGCGGCGAACACGCGGGCGGCGAGCGACTCGGCCGTGTCGTCGGGAAGGACGGGCACGGCCCGCTGAAGGAGGATCGGGCCGTGGTCGTATTCGTCGTCGACGACGTGCACGGTGCAGCCCGAGACCGTGCAGCCGCGGGCGAGCACGGCGCGGTGGACATGCATGCCGTGGAACCCCTGGCCGCCGAAGGCGGGGAGGAGCGACGGGTGGATGTTGATCACGCGGCCCGCGAAGTCGTCGGGTATCTCGACGAGGTGGAGGAAGCCGGCCATCACGACGAGGTCGGGTGTCGTCTCCCGCACCGCGGCGAAAATGGCGCGGCTCCAGTCGCCGCGATCGCGGCCCGAGGGGGGCAGGACCGTGACCGGAACGCCCGCGGCCGCAGCGATCCGCACGCCCCGCACGTCTGCGCGGCTCGAGACGACGGCCTCGACGGTGGCCGCGAGGGTGCCGGCCGCGATCCTCGCGAGCAGGTTGTCGAGCGTGCGGCCGGAGCCCGAGAGCAGGACGGCAAGACGGAGCGGGGGGTGGATTCCCGGGGCGGCACTCATCCCGTCCCCTCCGCCGCCACCCGCTCGACGGCGACGGCGAGCGGGTGGCCGTCGATGTCGTGCGGCTCCGAATCATCCTGCACGGGGCCGAAGTGCGCCGTCGCGGCGAGGGTTTCCGCACGGATGTATCCGAGGTGCGTCTCGATCGCCTTCCGAAGCTCGGCCGACTCGGTCGCGAACACGAGGCCGATCCGGTCGGTGAACTCGAGGTCGAGGGCCTTGCGGCGGGTCTGCACGACGTGCACCACCTCGCGAACGAGCCCCTCCGCGACGAGTTCCGGCGTGAGCTCGCTGGCGACGAC
>Ga0007791_10000757_pt1 | contig 10922 bp, 8 predicted proteins | sample CryBogmetaGMA05M_FD_60368 | JGI IMG/M metagenome (GOLD analysis project Ga0007791, IMG submission 60368) | Freshwater microbial communities from Crystal Bog, Wisconsin, USA - MA0.5M | ecosystem: Environmental > Aquatic > Freshwater > Lake | place: Crystal Bog, Wisconsin, USA | collected 2009-07-06 | reverse complement strand
GAATGACATTCGCCCCGGGGGTGAATGACGTTCGCCCCAGGGCTCAGTGACGTTCGCCCCAGGGCTCAGTGACGTTCGCCCCAGGGCTCAGTGACGTTCGCCCCAGGGCTCAGTGACGTTCGCCCCAGGGCTCATTGACATTCGCCCCGGGGCTCAGTGCGCCAGCGCCGAACGGATGCTTTCGATGCGGGCGCGGTTGACGCCGAAGTCCTTGCGGCCCAGCCTCGAGGCTGACCTCACCTCGATCACGCCGCCCGGCTCGTCGAGCAGGAATTCGACGTCGTCGACGAAATGCCAGATGCGACTCTGAAACTCGGCATAGAGATAGTCGGGCTGATCGACGACGATGGTCGCCCCCGGCATGGCAGCCACGAGGCTGCGCAGACGCTCGAAGCCCGCCTTGGCATTAGGGCCAGCTGCGAGCGGCGCGATGCGGTGATAGTCGGTGCTTGCCGTGCTCGAGACCGCGTTCGAGAGCTGCGTGCGGACCGGTTGCAACTGCCCGTCAGTGACACCGAGGCGCAGCGGTCGCTTGCCGGCGAGCAGTCCCAGCTGTGCCCCGATGAACAAGCCTGCGATCAGGACGATAACGGTCAGCAGGATCCACCGCCACAGCGAGGTACGGCTGCTTGCAGGCGGCGGGGACGAGGATGATGACGCCATGTCAGCGCCTGGCGCGCAGCCGGCGGACCAGGCTCGAGGTGTCCCATCGCTGGCCGCCCATGCGCTGCACATCGCCATAGAACTGATCGACCAGCCCGGTCAGCGGCAGCGTTGCGCCGTTGCGTCGTGCTTCGTCCAGGCATAGCCCGAGATCCTTGCGCATCCAGTCGACCGCAAACCCGAACTCGAACTGGTCATCGACCATGGTCTTGCCGCGGTTGTCCATCTGCCAGGATTGCGCCGCACCTTTGCCGATCACCTCGAGCACCAGCTTCATGTCGATGCCGGCGGCCTGCCCGAAGGCCACCCCCTCCGACAGCCCCTGGACGACGCCGGCGATGCAGATCTGGTTGACCATCTTGGCCAGCTGACCTGAGCCCGACGGCCCGATCAGGGTGAAGGCGCGAGAAAAGGCCATCGCAACTGGCAGTGCACGATCGAACGCGGCCTGCTCGCCGCCGCACATCACGGTCAAGAGGCCATTGACCGCGCCGGCCTGGCCGCCCGAGACCGGCGCATCCAGAAACCCGATCGACTGGCGTTTGGCCATCTCGAAGAGCTCGCGCGCCACCTGCGCCGAGGCGGTGGTGTGATCGACGAAGAGCGTGCCGGCGGCCATCCCGGCGAAAGCGCCGTCGGGGCCGAGCACCACGCTGCGAAGATCGTCGTCATTGCCCACGCAGGCAAAGACGATTTGGGCGCCTGCCGCGGCCTCGCGCGGCGTCGAGGCGGCTGAGCCGCCGTATTCGGCCGCCCAGGCACGGGCTTTTTCGGCGGTCCGGTTATAAACCGTGACCTGATGGCCTGCGCGGGCCAGATGCCCGGCCATTGGCGCGCCCATGACGCCCATGCCAAGAAACGCAACTTTGTGCGGCGCGACTGCGTCGTAGGTCTTTGTCATTGTGGCCTCCGTGGGCGCTTTTCGGATCGTCCGATTCTACGGGACACCGACCGGGTCGACCCTCACCCCCAGTGTCGACAGAATGCCGGTGATCGCATCCGGGCCGGCCAGATGCATGACCCCGATAATCGCCAAGCCAGGCTCGGGCTTGTCGAGTTCATCGCGCAGCCGGATCGCCATGGCCCGGTCGCGGTCGGTAAAGACCCGCCGGCGCAGGCCTGCCATGTCCGCCGAAGCCGGGAAGGCCCGGTCCTTCAGGGCAGCGAGCGCGCTCATGTCGCCGCGACGCCAGGCATCGACAATCTCGGTGTAGGTGCGGTCCCAACCTGACCGTTGCGCCAGGCGCAGGGCCAGCATCGCGTCCTGCTCTTCGGGTGATCCGCCGGCAAAGGCTGCAATCTGCGTGGTCGCCGATTCAAGTTCGATCACCGGCAGGCTGCGACGCCGGCCGCGCTCGATCAGATGTGTTTCGATGCCATCACCGCCGTCGGCCAGCAGGCTCACGTCATCGGCATTGGGCAGCAGCATCGACATGACCCAGGGCCGCAGGCGCATCAGTCGTTGCAATGCCCAGGGATCGGCCTGGAAGGAGCGGGTGAGCGCCGCCATGGTTGACGCTTGCAGCACCTGATCGATTGTGCCGCCGTCTGGCAGCAGCGCGGCGGCGGCGGTGGCCGATCTGATTGCGCCAGCCTGAGCACGTGCGTCAAGTTCCACCAGCAGACGCGCCGCGTCGTCGAATGCGGCTTCGACCGGCTCAGGCAGCGGATAGAAGCGCCTGAGCCCTGCATGGACACTGCCAAGCAAGGTGATGCGACCTGGTGCGTCCGGGGTCGACAGCGAGAACATCGGCGGCTGATACCGCCATCCCGGGATGCTGCGATAGGCGCACCCGGAGGCCGACAGGCCGAGGGCGCCTGCCAGCGCAAGGACGCCACGTCGGCCAGCCGACGTCACAAGCTCAGTAGCCGGCAGCGTATCCGTCACGACGGCTGTCGCTGGCCGCCACATAGCCGTCTTCGATCGCGTCGCTCAGTCGCCAGATGAACTGGCCGGAGCCGAAGTCGTGGTACGGATCATCGACATGGGCCAGGTTGTGGCCCATCGCGCCAAGGGCCGCCTTGATGTCGGCGGGCATGGTGTATTCGAGATCCACCTCGAGTCCGCGATTGACCTTGAAACGCGGCGCATCGCAGGCGGCCTGCGGGTTCTGACCGTACTCAAGCATCCTGACCAGCGTCTGCATATGGCCCTGCGGCTGCATGTTGCCGCCCATCACGCCAAAGCTCATCTGCGGCTTGCCGTCGCGGGTAAGGAAGGCCGGGATGATGGTCTGAAACGGACGCTTGCGCGGTGCGACCACATTGGGATGAGCCGGGTCGAGCGAGAAGCAGTGGCCTCGGTTCTGCAGCGAGACGCCGGTGCCCGGCACCACCACGCCTGAGCCGAAGCCCATGTAGTTGGACTGGATGTAGCTCACCATCATGCCGTTGGCATCGGCGGCGGTCAGGTAGATCGTGCCGCCGCGCGGCGGCATGCCGTGGTTGAACTCGGTCGCGCGATCGGGCCGGATCAGTTTGGCGCGTTCGGCGAGATAGGCCGGGTCGAGCAGCTGGGCGGGGCTGATCCGCATGTGCCGCTCTTCGGCGACATGCGCATAGACATCGGCGAAGGCACACTTCATGGCTTCGATCTGCAGATGCCGGCTCTGTGCCGAATCGGGCCCGAAGGCGGCGATGTCGAAATTCTTGAGAATGCCGAGCGCCATCAGCGCGGCGATCCCCTGGCCGTTGGGCGGGATCTCGTGAAGTCGGTAGCCCTTGTAGTCCATGCCGATGGTGTCGACCCACTCGGGTCGATAGTCGGACAGGTCGGAGGCCGACATCGCGCCACCGTTGGCCTTGGCATGCGCCACCATCAGAGCGGCAGTCTCGCCTTCATAGAAGTCGCGCCCGAGGGTGGCCGCGATGCGCTTGAGCGTGGCCGCAGCCGAGGCATGCACGAAGCGCTCGCCGATCGCCGGCGCACGGCCATGAGGCAGGAAGTGCTCGGCAAAGCCCGGCTGATCCTTGAGCACATCGACATGCGCGGCCCACTTGTTGTGCACGATCGTCGAGACGTTATAGCCGCGCTCGGCGTATTCGATGGCGGGTGCCAGACACTGTGCAAAAGGCAGCGTGCCGTAGCGCTCGTGCATCGCCGCCCAGCCGGCGACCGCACCGGGTACGGTCACGGTATCCCAGCCGCGGACCGGAAACACGCCGCCATGCTTGCGGGCAAAGTAGGCCTGATCCCAGGCAGCGGGCGCCCAGCCGGACGCATTGAGGCCCTGCAGCGTCTTGCCGTCCCAGATGATCGCAAAGGCATCGGACCCCAGGCCGTTGGAGACCGGCTCGACCAGCGCAATCGCGCTGGCTGCAGCGATAACTGCATCGATCGCATTGCCGCCAGCCGCGAGCATCTTCAAACCGGCCTGCGCCGCCAGCGGCTGGGAGGTGGCCACGACATTGCGGGCGAACACCGGCGTGCGCACCGTGGGATAGGGATTGGTCCAATTGAAAGTCATGAGAGTTTCCGTGCGCTCAGCAGCCAAGCTGTCTGGCGAGATCGTCGATGGAGGAGGCGAAGAAGTCGAATCGGTCTTCGGGACTCGGCACGTCGCCGAGTCGGTCAGGCCCCCATTCTAACGGTCGGTCGATATAGGCGGTCCGCAGTCCGCTTTGGGCCGCGGCGCGCAGATCGGTGGCATGCGCCGCGCACAGCATCACCTGGGCCGGATTCAGGTCGAACAGACCCGCCACGCCAAGGTAGGTGCGAGGGTCGGGCTTGTAGGCCTTGAAGGTCTCGGCCGACAGGATGCAGTCCCAGGGCAGGGCCGCCCGCTTGGACAGGTTGGTGAGCAGACCGATGTTGCCGTTGGACAGCGTCGTGACGACGAAACGCGTCTTCAGTCGAGCAAGGCCCTCGACGGTATCGGACCATGGGTCGAGCCGATGCCAGGCGCGGTTCAGATCACTGCGAGCGGCATCGTCGAGGCGATCGGCAATCCCGAATTCCTGCAGCACACCATCGAGGTTCTCTCGGTGCAGGGTGTCGAGATTGACCCAGTCGCGCGTGCCCTTGCGCACCGCTTTCATCGCCGGAAGGTAGCGCTCGCGCCAGGCGTCGGCAAAGGCTGCGCCGTCGATGCCCAGGCCGAGCGCTTCGACTTCACCGGCGACCGAGCCGCGCCAGTCGACAACCGTCCCGAAGACGTCGAAGGCCAGCAGTCGAATATCGGCATGAGTGTTCACGATGGTCAAATCCGAACTGAGCCCGACTTGGTGGGCGATAAGGGGAGGAGGGGGCGCGCAGGAGACGCGCGGAGGAGACGTGGCAGGTGAAAACAGTCAGGCAAAAAGTTCTCGAAAAAAAAGGCCGCTGACGAAGGCGGCCCCGGGTGCTGATTGCGCCGCAGGCCTGCCCAACCGGCCAGGCCCGGGCAAATGAATCCTCAGTCGTCGCCGGCAAACGCCTCTGCGCGCTTGCTCTTGATCGACGGCAGGAACACGATCACCAGCAGGATGGCGGCGACTGCAAGCAGGCTGGCCGACAGCGGGCGCGTGAAGAAAACCGACCAGTCCCCGCGCGATATCGTCATGGCTCGTCGCAAGTACTCTTCCATGAGCTTGCCCAGCACGAAGCCCAGCAGCATCGGTGCCGGTTCGCAGTCGAGTTTCTTGAAGACATAGCCGAGGATCGCGAACGGAATCGTCATGAAGACGTCGAAGACGTTGTTGTTGATCGAGTAGGCCCCGATGCAGCAAAACAGCAGGATTGCCGGGTACATCACGCGGTAGGGCACCGACAGCAGCTTGACCCACATGCCCACCAGCGGCAGGTTGAGAATCACCAGCATCAGGTTGCCGATCCACATCGAGACGATCAGACCCCAGAAGAGCTTGGGGTTGCTGCTCATCACCTGAGGGCCCGGCTGGATGTTGTGAATCATCATGGCCGCGACCATCAGCGCCATGACTGGCGTGGTCGGAATGCCAAGGGTCAGCATCGGGATGAAGGAGGTCTGCGCGCCGGCATTGTTCGCCGATTCGGGGCCCGCGACACCTTCAATTGCACCGTGGCCGAACTCTTCCGGATGTTTGGAGATTTTCTTTTCGATGGCATAGGACGAAAACGATGCCAGCACTGCGCCGCCGCCCGGCAGGATGCCAAGGATCGAACCGATGCCGGTGCCCCGAAGAATCGCCGGGAAGGCCCGTTTGATGTCGTCCCACTGAGGCATGAGGTTGGTCACCTTGCTGGTGAAGACCTCGCGGTTTTCCTTTTGTTCGAGATTGAGAATGATCTCGGCAAAACCGAACATGCCCATCGCGACCGCAACGAACTCGATACCGTCAGACAACTCAGGCACGTCGAACGAGAAGCGTGCGACGCCTGAGTTAACGTCAGTGCCGATCATGCCCAGCAGCAGTCCGAGCACCACCATGGCCAGTGCCTTGAGGACCGAGCCGTTGGCCAGCACCACTGCAGCGATCAGGCCCAGCACCATCAGCGCGAAGTATTCGGCCGGGCCGAACTTGAAAGCGACTTCGGCCAGCGGCGGTGCAAAGGCGGCCAGCAGGAAGGTGGCAACCGTGCCGGCGAAGAACGAACCAAGCGCAGCAATAGCCAGCGCCGGGCCGGCTCGGCCCTTGCGGGCCATCTGATAACCGTCAAGGGTGGTCACGACCGACGATGACTCGCCCGGCAGGTTGACCAGAATCGCAGTAGTGGAGCCGCCGTACTGCGCGCCGTAGTAAATGCCGGCGAGCATGATCAGCGCGGTGGTCGGGTCGGCCATCTTGTAGGTGGCCGGCAGCAGCATCGCGATGGTTGCGAGCGGGCCGATGCCCGGCAGCACGCCGATCAGCGTGCCGAGCGCCACGCCGACGAAGCAGTAAAAAAGGTTATTGAGGGTTCCCGCTGTTGCGAAACCGATGGCCAGGTTATTGAGCAGTTCCATGGGAGTCGGCGCGAGGGTCAGTTATTGGTAAGGAAAGTCGGCAGGAACGGAAACTGAAGCTCCAGGCCCTTGACGAATACCAGCCAGGAGAAGACCAACAACACCACCGAGGAGATCAGCGTGGTCTTCAGGTTGAATTCGTGGCTGGCGATGGATGAGATCAGGATCAGTGCGAAAAGCGCGACGATGAAGCCGAGCTTTGGCAGGGCAAAGGCATAGACCGCGACCGCCACCAGCACCAGCAGGACCATCCGCGGTTCGATCTTGGTGATCTTCAGGACTTCAGCGCTTTTCAGTACCGACGGAATCAACACCATCACGCCCAAGATGGCCATCAGGCCGCCGAGCATCATCGGAAAGTAACCGGGGCCCATCTTGGCCGAGGTGCCGACGTTGTACTGACGCGAAAGCACCATGAAGATGAGGCCGGTGACGATGAAAAGCACCCCCGCCCAAAAATCGCGCTGATTACGAATTCGCATGGTTGTCTCCCGCCATTGGGATGTGATGTTCTAGTGAATGCGCCAGAGAATCACCCGGACGCAGGATGCCGAATACTACCCGACCCGCTTGATGTCGCAAGGGTTGAACGATGCGGATCGATTGAATCATGCTGAAGTCGGGGTTCTGCACGGACCTCTGTTAAACCTCAAGTTCCAATCGCGCCGCCCTTGCGTGCCGCCGCAATCCGCTGCTCATCCCATCCAAGCACACTGCCCAGCACTTCGTCGGTATGTTCGCCCAGTCGCGGCGGCGGCCGGCGATAAGTGGGCGGGGTGCGTGAGGCCTTGATCGGATTGGCCACCAGAGCCACCGGGCCGGCATCTGCGCGTTCGATTTCGATGCGCATGCCGCGCGCCTTGACCTGCGGATTGTCGTAGACCTGCTTGAGGTCGTTGATCGGGCCGCAGGGCACCCCCGCGGTCTCCATGCCGGAAATCCAGTCGGCTGATGAGCGCTTTTCGACCATCGCCGCGAGCAGCGGCAGCAGTGCATCCCGGTTGCGGATGCGGTCTTGCACCCGGGCAAAGCGCGGGTCATCGCACAACTGTTCCTCGCCACCGAGCGCGCAGAACTTGCGCCACTGCCCGTCGTTGCCGGCGGCCACGATGATCCAGCCGTCGGCGGTCTTGAAGGTCTGATAGGGCACGAGGTTGGGATGGGCATTGCCCCAGCGCCGCGGTGCTTCGCCGCTGTGCAGGAAGTTGGAGCTCATGTTGGCGGTCATGGCGACCTGCACATCGAGCAGGGCAAGATCAAGATGTTGGCCCTCGCCGGTTCGCTCGCGGTGAAAGAGCGCCGCCAGCACTGCCTGCGTGGCGAAGGTGCCGGTCATCAGGTCGGCCACCGCAACGCCGACCTTTTGCGGTCCACCGCCAGGTCGGTCGTCGGCCTCACCGGTGATCGACATCATCCCGCCGATGCCCTGGATGATGAAGTCGTAGCCGGCCCGATGCGACCAGGGTCCGGTCTGCCCGAAGCCGGTCACCGAGCAGTAGATGAGCTTCGGGTTGATGGCTGAAAGGCTGTCGTAGTCGAGGCCGTATTTCTTGAGGTCGCCGACCTTGTAGTTCTCGATGACCACGTCGCTGATTGCCGCCAGGCCGCGAATGATCTCGCGACCCTCTTCGCTTGCGAGATTGACCGTGATCGACCGTTTGCCCCGATTGGCGGCGAGGTAGTAAGCCGCATCGGTGGTGTCGGCGCCGTCGCGATCCTTCAGGAAGGGCGGCCCCCAGCCGCGGGTGTCGTCGCCCGCGCCCGGGCGCTCGACTTTAATCACGTCCGCGCCAAGATCGGCCAGGTTTTGCGCGCACCAGGGACCGGCAAGCACACGGGAAAGATCAAGGACGCGAATTCCGTCAAGAGCGCTGGGCATGGCATTCCAATCCGAACGAATGAGCGGCGATGTTAGCCGGATTCGCAAGCGCTGATGGCCGGCTAAGTCACGCAGACCCTGTGATAATCTTGCCGGCTAACCCGATTTTCCTGTGAAATCAACGAGATGAATTCGGCCGAAATCCGCAGCAAGTTTCTGGCGTACTACGAGGCGCAGGGTCACACCATTGTGCGTTCGTCGTCGCTCGTGCCGGCCAATGATCCGACGCTGCTGTTCACCAACAGCGGCATGGTCCAGTTCAAGGATGTGTTTCTGGGCAAGGAGCAGCGGCCCTACAAGCGCGCCACGACCGCGCAGCGCAGCGTGCGAGCCGGTGGCAAGCACAACGATCTCGAGAACGTCGGTTACACCGCCCGGCACCACACCTTCTTCGAGATGCTCGGCAATTTCTCCTTTGGCGACTATTTCAAGCAGGACGCGATCCGCTTCGCCTGGCAATTGCTGACCGAGATTTATCGCTTGCCCGCCGACCGTCTGTGGGTCACGGTCTACGCTGAAGACGATGAGGCTTATGGCATCTGGGCCAACCAGATCGGCGTGCCCGCCGAGCGCATCATCCGTATCGGCGACAACAAGGGCGCGCGGTATGCCTCCGACAATTTCTGGCAGATGGCCGACACCGGCCCCTGCGGCCCTTGCTCCGAGATCTTCTTCGATCATGGTCCCGATGTCGCCGGTGGCCCGCCCGGCAGCCCCGATGAAGACGGTGATCGCTACATCGAGATCTGGAATCTGGTTTTCATGCAGTTCGAGCGCGATGCCTCGGGCCAACTCACGCCGCTGCCGCGCCCCTGCGTGGATACCGGCATGGGCCTGGAGCGAATCGCCGCGGTACTGCAGGGCGTGCACAGCAACTACGAAATCGATCTGTTTCAGCAGTTGATCGCAGCCGCCGCGCGCGAGACCGGCATCACCGATCTGCATACGCCGTCGCTGCGGGTCATCGCCGACCATATCCGTGCCTGCTCATTTCTCATCGTCGACGGCGTGATCCCGGGCAGCGAAGGCCGCGGCTATGTGCTGCGTCGCATTGCTCGCCGTGCCTTGCGTCATGGTCACAAACTGGGGCAGAGCCGGCCCTTCTTTCATCGGCTGGTGCCCGATCTGGTCAAGGCGATGGGCGATGCCTATCCCGAACTGCGCGAGGCCGAGCAGCAGGTGATCGATGTGCTGCGCCAGGAAGAGGAGCGCTTTGGCGAGACCCTCGAGCACGGCATGCAGATCCTCAATGCCGCGCTGTCGTCCGATCCCGGTGTACTCGATGGTGAGACCGCCTTCAAGCTCTACGACACCTTCGGGTTTCCGCTCGACCTGACCGCCGATGTCTGCCGCGAACGCGGTGTCTCGGTCGATGAGGCGGGCTTTGAGGCCGCCATGAACCGTCAGCGCGAAACCGCGCGTGCGGCCGGAAAATTCAAGACCGGCGGTTCGCTCGACTATTCGGGCGTGACAACGCAATTCCATGGCTACGATCAACTCGATATTGCTGGCGCACGAATCTCGGGCCTCTATGTCGACGGTGTCGCGGTGTCGCGAGTCGAGGCAGGCAGCAATGCGGTGGTGGTGCTCGATCGCACGCCGTTCTACGCCGAGTCGGGCGGTCAGGTGGGTGACCAGGGCGTCATCGCCACCGGTGCGGCGCGCTTTGCCGTGGCCGACACGATCAAGATCCAGGCCGACGTGTTTGGCCATCATGGGCGGCTCGAGTCGGGTCATCTTGCGATCGGCGATGAGGTCAGCGCGATGGTCGACGTGCGTCGACGCGCGCAGACGCAGCGCAATCACTCGGCGACCCATCTGATGCACAAGGCGCTGCGTCAGGTGCTTGGCGGCCATGTTCAGCAAAAGGGATCGCTGGTCGATGCCGACAAGACCCGTTTCGACTTCTCGCATCATTCGCCGATGACGGCTGCGCAGATCCGTGAGGTCGAGTCGCTGGTCAACGATGAAGTGCTGGCCAATGCCGCGACCCGATCGCAGTTGCTGTCCTTCGACGAGGCAGTCGCCGGCGGTGCGACCGCGCTTTTCGGCGAAAAGTACGGCGATACCGTCCGGGTGCTCGACATCGGCTCGAGTCGTGAATTGTGCGGCGGCACGCATGTGTCTCGTACCGGTGATATCGGCCTGTTCAAGATCGTCTCGGAAGGTGGCGTCGCAGCCGGCATCCGGCGCGTCGAAGCCGTCACCGGCGCGGGCGCGCTCGGCTGGGCGCAAGGCGTCGAATCGGCGCTTTCTGAGGCGGCCGCCGCCTTCAAGGCACCGGTGTCCGAGTTGCGCGGCAAGATCGAACAGCTGCTCGAATCGTCGCGTGTGGCCGACCGCGAGCTTGCTCGTCTGAAGTCGAAGCTTGCTGCCAGTCAGGGCGACGATCTGCTGGCGAACGCGGTCGACATCAAGGGGCTGCGGGTGCTGGCCGCCCAGCTCGATGGCGCCGACGCCCGTGCGCTTCGCGAGAC
>Ga0007791_10000756_pt1 | contig 10924 bp, 6 predicted proteins | sample CryBogmetaGMA05M_FD_60368 | JGI IMG/M metagenome (GOLD analysis project Ga0007791, IMG submission 60368) | Freshwater microbial communities from Crystal Bog, Wisconsin, USA - MA0.5M | ecosystem: Environmental > Aquatic > Freshwater > Lake | place: Crystal Bog, Wisconsin, USA | collected 2009-07-06 | reverse complement strand
TGTTCGTCATCCGCGATTATAGACATCCTCAAAACGAACGATATCGTCTTCGCCTAAATAGGATCCCGTTTGCACCTCAATCAGCTCAAGGTCTATTTTTCCAGGATTCGTTAAGCGATGCTTGCAGCCTATCGGCAGATAGATTGATTCATTTTCATGAACAAGATGGGTCTCATCATCGCGACCAACCTCTGCTGTGCCGCGCACGACAATCCAATGCTCGGCGCGATGAAAATGTTTCTGCAAAGACAATCGTTCTCCGGGCTTCACAACAATTCTTTTAACTTGATACCGTTGACCGCCATCAATGGATTGATAATAGCCCCAGGGTCGAAAAATGCGCTTGTGTTCGCCAGCCTCACGACGATTTTCTGTTTTCAGCTGATCAACAAGCTGTTTAACCTGATCGCCATGCTCCTGACTGAGCACTAGAACTGCGTCTTGTGTCGTGACAACGATGATGTCGCTCACGCCAACAACAGTCGTCAGTGTTTCATCTGAGCGCACATGAACATTTTGTGCGTTCATAACGACCGCATTTCCACGAATTGAATTACCAAATTCATCGCGCTCTGAAAGTTCCCAGACCGCTCGCCAGGTGCCGACATCGGACCATCCAATATCGGCTGGAATAAGCGCCGCTTTCTCCGTCTTTTCCATAACCGCATAGTCAATTGATTTCTTCGGCGCCTCTGCGAAGGCTTGCGCATTCAACACGAGAAAGCCAAGATCCTTTTCAGCGCCGTCAATCGCCGCTTCTGCCGCTTGAGCAATTTCAGGTTCATATTGCGCAATCTCTGCTTGCATGACATCGGCGCGAAAAATGAAATTTCCACTGTTCCAGAAATACCCAGCATCTATGTATTTTTGCGCCGTTTCTCGATCTGGCTTCTCAACAAATGAATCAAGTTTGAGAACGTCGCTTCCAGCTCTAAGACGCGCGCCAGGGCGCAAATAACCATATCCGGTTGCTGGTTGGTCAGGCTTAACGCCTAAGGTGACAATATAGCCTTCGGCTGCAGCTTCTCCCGCCTTCTTACACAATTCAACAAGACCGACGCGGTCGCGCACAACATGGTCTGCGGCAAGCACAACAACGATCGTGTCTGGCGCGCGCCGCGCCGCAATTCCTGCAGCAACGGCGACAGCCGGGCCAGAGTCGCGTCGTGATGGCTCAAGAACAACATCAGCCTCCGCATCGATCTCCCGCAGCTGATCGGCGAGCAAGAAACGGTAATCCTTGTTTGAGATAATCAATGGTTTTTCAAACACTGGATCTGACAGCATTTGCATCGTCGTCTGAAACGTCGAGCGCTCGCCAACAAGCGGAATAAATTGTTTTGGCAGCGTTTCCCGCGACTCCGGCCACACGCGCGTCCCTGAACCGCCGCACATAATCACGGGCTGGATTTTTCTCATTCAACGTCCTCTTTCAAATCTCGCAAGGCAGCGCTCTTCAAGCGCCAGAACCCGATGATGCGCGCGCATAAGATTTTCTAACGTCCGACGACGACAGCCTGTTTCAAGCGAGGGTTATCGACAATTATTGCGAAAGTCGCAAACGCCCGCCGCAACATGAGCCTCAACTACTGCCCTTTTTTTCCAACTCGGCCTTTAACGCAGCAAGTTTTGCAAAAGGTGAATCCGGATCTGGCGGCCGATCACGACGCTCTGGAGCGACAAAGCTCTTTGCGGGACGTTGGCTGCGTCCATCTTCGGGGCGTGAGCGTTTCTCAAAACGCGCAGCAGATCCGCCTTCAGCCGCGCGGGGAGTCTGGCGCGGCGGCCGACGCGTCGCGTTTCCACGATCGCCACCCTCTTGTTGCGCACCGGCGCGACTTGGCGCCGTTTGTCGGCGTGGCGCAGGATGCGCGTGGCGCTGCTGCGTCCAAACTTCAATCAATGCCGGCTGGCTCGCATTACCCACTGTCTGATCAGGGGGAGCCTCGTCCGACGCTGACACGAGGGAAGCGACTTCTGGCTGCGGCTTCTCTATGTCCTCTTGCGGTGTCTCAGTCTCGGCCACATCGACGACGGCAACGTTCAGCGGCTCGGTTGAAGCCGCTGGAACAAGCTGGGCTGTGATCGCCGGCCCACTGCGCTGCGTCGGCGCGTAATTCAAGGATTTCAGAATTGACGCAAACGCCTCGCCCGAACAGCCCGTCAAAGACGTCATCGCTACCGTAACTACGAAGCCCTCGCCATCGGCAGCCCCAGCCGGCGGCTCACCTGCTGTTACGCCGGGTCGATAGGCGATTGCCGGACGAATGAGATCAGCCAAACGCTCAAGAATATCAACGCGCACAACTCTCTCGCCACAAACCCGAAAGCCCGCAGCGCGATAAAAACCTTTTGGAATCTCCGAAACGGCAGCAAATGAGGTCCGGCCAGAGGCCGCCAGGTGAGGCACTTCATCAAGTCCTTTGACCTGTTCAAGGCCACCATGATGCAGGGCCCAGAGTAGCGCCGCTAAACTTCGGGGCGCCGGCTTTAACAGCAGGGGCATGTAAATATGATAAGCGCCAAAGCGCACGCCCAGTTTCCGCAAGGCGCCGCGATCATCTTGAGAAAAAGCCTTTATTTCTTTGGCGACCCGCGCGCGATCAAGAACGCCCAATTCTTCTGCGAGCTGAAATGCGACGCCGCGCGTCGCCCCCTCCAGTCCTTCGCCTTTTTCAAGCTGCTCAAGCGGACCGAGGAGTTTTTTCACATGTTGCGCCAACCATAGCTCAAGCCGCTGTTTAACCCTATCCAGCGCAGCGCCAGTCAATTGCTCATCGGCCAGAACACAGAGCGTGGGTTTAAGCACGCCGGGACCTGCGGCAATTTTCGCCAAAGGTTCGCCAAGCCAGCGAATGGCGCCGTCATTGGCCAAGGCGAAGGCGTCATCAACGGCGTCAAAAACGCGGGTTGCCCGCGCCTCAAACTCACCTGCAAGCGCCTTGAGCGCGGCCGCATTAAGAGTCTTTGCAGCCTCCCCGGCAGCGGCGGGATCAGGCGTGAAGCGAAAACCTTGGAGGCTTCCCACATGCTGGCCCTCGACAAGAACATCGCCGGCGGCGTTAATTTCGGCTTCTAACATTGCATTCTCTCTAAGACGACGCATCAACACACTGGTTCGGCGATCGACAAAACGCTGAGTTAACCGTTCATGCAGCGCATCCGACAAGCTGTCCTCTACCCGACGCGAGACGCTCTGCCAATGCTCTGCATCATCAAGCCAGCCCGATCGATTGCTGATGAAGCTCCAAGTGCGCACTTGCGCCAGGCGATTGGAAAGTGTGTCAATGTCGCCATCAACCCTGTCAACCGCAGCAATATGCTGCGCCATCCAATCTTCTGGTATTTTACCGCGACGCGCAATAAATCCAAATATTGTCAGGGCAAGCTCGGCATGTGCAGCCGGGGTGGTTTTGCGATAGTCGGGGATCTGACAGGCGTCCCAGAGCCGCGCGACATCTGCTGGGGTTTTTGCATGTCTTTGCGCTGTTTCATCTCGACTGACGGCCTCAAGCGTCAGCTGATCCGTTGCAATAGGCGCGCGCGCAAAACGCGAATGCGTCACTGTCTGATCAAGCGAATGCGCAAGTGAGTCAATCGAGGAAAAATCGAGCGCGCTGTTGCGCCATTGCAAAAGACTAACTGGATCAAAACGGTGATCCTCCAGCGCTTCGATCAATTCATCTTCAAATGGCGGACATCGGCCTGTGGCGCCAAATAACCCATCGGCCATATGACGTCCCGCGCGACCAGCAATTTGTCCAAATTCAGCCGCACTTAACCGACGATAACCCCATCCATCAAATTTTCTGTCAGAAGCGAAGGCGACATAATCAACATCAAGATTTAAACCCATGCCAATAGCGTCTGTCGCAATGATGTAATCGACATCGCCTGATTGAAATAAGTCAACCTGTGCATTACGTGTGCGCGGACTGAGCGCGCCAAGAACGACAGCAGCGCCGCCGCGCTGACGCTTGATCCATTCTGCAATGGCGTAAACCTCCTCCGCAGAAAACGCTACGACAGCCGTGCGCGCTGGCAAACGAGAAATTTTCTTATCGCCTGCAAAGGATAGTTTTGATAAACGTGGACGCGAGAAAATCGTTGCGCTTGGAAAAAGCTCTGAAATTATTGGCGCCATTGTCGCCGCGCCGATCAATAATGTTTCCTGTTTGCCGCGCCAGTGGAGAAGTCGGTTTGTAAAAATATGGCCGCGATCGAGATCTGCTGCGAGCTGAATTTCATCTACAGCAAGAAAATCCACGTTAATATCGCGCGGCATCGCCTCCACTGTCGACACCCAATAGGCTGGCGCGCGTGGTTTGATTTTTTCTTCGCCTGTTATCAACGCGACATTGGCCGCACCGACGCGCGCGACAACTCGATTATAGACTTCGCGCGCCAATAAACGCAGAGGTAAACCAATCAGGCCGCTTGGAAACGACAGCATACGCTCAATCGCATGATGCGTCTTACCTGTATTGGTGGGCCCGAGCACAGCCGTAACGCCAGCGCTGTCGATGCGTTCGCCCGCGCCTGATAGAAGCGCTCTCATGATGTCATCATCTTGTCGCGTTAAGAGAGGTCAATTTTTCTAACTATTATCGTCAACAGCGGCGCATGATTTCCCAGATTTGGAGCCTACCGAACATCAGGCGAACAAATCACGCCCGAATCGCCGACATGCGAAGAGTCATGATCTGTTCCGCCATCATATAGGAGCTGGGCTAAAAATAGCCATGCAGTTTTAACGCGTGTTGCGAGGCCTGAAACGCTTAAAGAGGCGCGTAAAGTAAAGTAATTTTGATTTCTCCGGCGTCTTGGTTACAACCCGCGCCCTTTGTTTCATTGATTCGAGGCAACGTAAATGACGTCAATCGTCGCGCGATTAAGCCACGAGCTCCAAGCGAACTCCTGGCAAGTTCAGGCCGCTGTCGATCTCTTAGACGAGGGCTCCAGTGTCCCTTTTATCGCACGCTACCGCAAAGAGGCGACAGGCGCGCTTGATGATGTGCAATTGCGGAAACTGGAAGAAAGATTACGATATTTGCGTGAGTTGGATGAGCGGCGCAAAGCTGTTCTTGAGTCAATTGACGCGCAGGGTAAACTCACCGACGTTTTAAAAAAATCCCTGCTTGAGGCAGATAATAAAGCGCGCCTTGAAGATATTTATCTTCCTTTTAAACCCAAACGCCGCACCAAGGCTCAGCTTGCCATAGAAGCAGGCCTTGCGCCGCTGGCGGAGGCCTTGCTGGCGTCGCCTGAACGCGATCCAAACATCCAAGCAGAAAAATTTATCGACCCCAGTAAAAATATCAGTGATGTCAACGCTGCGCTTGAAGGCGCACGCGCTATTTTAGTTGAAAAATTTTCCGAAGATGCAGATCTTATCGGACCGCTACGAGAAACATATTGGTCACAGTGCGTTCTTATATCAAAAGCGCGCGGTGGAAAAGAAACGGCTGGCGTTAAATATTCTGATTATTTTGATTTCTCTCAGCCCATTGCAAAACTGCCCTCACATCGCATTCTTGCTTTGCTGCGCGGCGAAAAAGAAGAAATGCTGGAACTGACAATGCAGGCTGAGCCGCAAGCTGGCGTCGGCGGCTACGAGCGTCAGATCGCACAACGTTATCATATTGTAGACCGTGGACGCAAAGGCGATCGTTGGCTGCTTGACGCCATACGCTGGGCATGGCGAACAAAAATTGAGTTACATCTTTCTCTTGACGCCCGCGCAAGGCTTTGGCGTTTTGCAGAAGATGAAGCCATTCGCGTTTTTGCTGAAAATTTAAGGGATCTCTTACTCGCAGCGCCCGCTGGCGCATATGCGACGATTGGATTGGACCCAGGGTTTCGAACCGGCGTAAAGGTCGCTGTGATCGACGCAACAGGAAAAATTGTCGCCACTACCGCAATTTATCCGCATGATCCACAAAGACGCTGGGATGACGCCCTTGCAACACTAACAACACTCGCCCGTGAACATGCCGTCAAATTAATCGCTATTGGCAATGGTACGGCTTCGCGTGAAACAGATCGTCTAGCGCAAGAGCTGATCGTCAAAAATCCAGAGCTAAAACTTTCAAAGATTGTCGTTTCAGAAGCCGGCGCCTCTGTTTATTCGGCCTCTGAATATGCCTCACGTGAATTGCCTAATCTTGACGTTTCTCTGCGCGGCGCGGCGTCTATTGCGCGTCGATTACAAGATCCGCTTGCTGAACTTGTAAAGATTGAACCCAAAGCGATTGGCGTTGGTCAATATCAGCACGATGTGTCAGAGATTAAATTGTCGCGCGCATTGGATGCTGTTGTTGAAGATTGTGTGAATGCTGTTGGCGTTGATGTCAATACAGCATCAGCCCCCTTGCTTGCGCGCGTGTCAGGATTGAGCGAAACAATCGCCATGAATATTGTCGCGCATCGTGACCAACACGGAGCCTTTCGCAGCCGCAATGACTTAAAAAATATTCCAAGACTTGGACCAAAAGCCTTCGAACAAAGCGCAGGATTTTTACGTATCCGCGATGGCGATGATCCTTTGGATCGCTCAAGCGTCCATCCAGAATCCTATCCACTTGTGCGGAGAATTTTGGACGCCTTACAAACAAACATTCATTCTCTCATCGGCGACATCTCAAAATTGCGCAGCATCAAACCAGCTCAATTTGTTGACGGCTCATTTGGCTTGCCAACCATTAGCGATGTTCTCACAGAGTTAGAAAAACCTGGCCGCGATCCGCGTCCAGTTTTTAAAACCGCCGTATTTCAGGAAGGGGTTGAAACGATCAAGGACCTCACACTCGGCATGACTCTCGAAGGGGTCGTCACCAATGTCGCCGCTTTCGGAGCCTTTGTGGATATCGGCGTGCATCAAGATGGACTTGTTCATATTTCAGCGCTGTCAAAGAATTTTGTTAAAGACCCCCGCAGCGTCGTCAAGCCAGGCGATATTGTCCGCGTGAAGGTCATGGAGATTGATGCGCCGCGCAAAAGAATTTCTCTGTCCATGCGATTAGACGACACGCCGCCTTCTGAGGGGAAAAAACCCGTTATGACGCGCGTTGCCGCGCCGACAGCCAAAAAGCCGTACAGCCCCACTGCGCAGGCCGATGGCGCTCTTGGCGCCTTGCTGAACGAGGCCTTCTCGAGAACGACGAGACAAAAGCCACCGGGGGGGGCATGACAGGGCGGAAACTTGGAGCGGGTGAAGGGAATCGAACCCTCGTATTCAGCTTGGAAGGCTGCTGCTCTACCATTGAGCTACACCCGCCTGACACGTTCCTATGCCAATCCCTTTCGAACTTGGCAATGCCCTGTCTATAACGCCCGGCGGCGATGTCGCATTAATCCATTTGACAGCGGCGCTAGAGCCAACTAACCGAAGCGCCCAGCCGTGTGTCAATCAGGCGGGCATTTCCACGCAGCTGTTTTCCAAGGATCAAAGAACCGTGGCCAAATCAGAACTCGGCGCGAAGCGCCAATGTCAATCATGCGCGGCGAAATTCTACGATCTCAATAAAGATCCAATTATCTGCCCAAAATGTGGGGCGATCTTCCAAGTCGCCGCCCTCGCGCGCGCCGCGAGCAGGGAGGAGGATGAGGAAGAAAATGAGATCGAGAAGGACGCCGTAGATACTGTTTCTCTCGATGAAGTTGAGGCGGAGGAAAACGCCGTCGAGACGATTGACGTCGACGATGATGTTGAAATCGACGATGACGCAGACGACACCTTCCTCGAAGAAGACGAAACTGAAGATGACGATGTGTCCGGTCTGATCGACGGCGATATCGAAACTGATGAAGAAAGCTGATCTCGGCGCGCTGCTAGGGTCAAATCAAGTGACGCCTACGCAGCTTCTGCTGGTCTTGAAGAGGAAAATCGTGGAGCCAGTCCATGATTTTCCTCATGCGGCTTAGCCTATTAATTTAAGAATTTATTTTAATATCAGATGAATAAGATCCGCTGTGATCTTGCCATGGCTTGCGTCTCATGTTTTTAACAGGCGCGGGCGCTCTGCTCGACCCAACCTCTCGCCGACATGACTTCTCTTACAGATACGACATCCGTATTTAGGGCGATCCGCATCGATCAGGACGCTGTGGGGGGCGTTCGGGCGGCTTATGTCGATATGCGTGAGCAAGATTTAATGGATGGCGAGATCGATCTTGAGGTCACCCATTCGGCAATCAATTTCAAAGATGGGCTCGCTATCACAGGGTTGCGCCCCGTTGTCCGACGTTTTCCAATGGTTCCCGGCGTAGATCTAGCTGGCAGGGTGCGCCATTCGTCCCATAAAGATTTTGCGTCAGGAGATCTTGTCGTCGCCACGGGCTGCGGTCTGGGGGAAGCGCATTATGGCGGTTTTGCTGAAAGAGCCAGACTTAGCCCCGAATGGCTCGTCAAATTGCCCCCGCATCTTACCCCTCAACGGGCTATGGCTGTCGGCACAGCCGGTTTGACTGCAATGCTTTGCCTGCTTGCAATCGAAAAACATGGCCTCTCGCCGGCCGATGGTCCTGCGGTAGTGACGGGGGCGGCCGGCGGCGTTGGCTCTTTTGCCGTCGCTCTGATGGCCCACGCCGGTTGGCGCGTCACCGCGGTGACGGGACGCGCCAGCGAGGAGGACTATCTGCGCAAAATCGGAGCTGAAAATATTCTAATGCGTGATTCGCTAACAAGTCCTGGCAAAGCCCTGCAACCTCAACGCTTCGCTGCCGGAATTGACACCGTCGGCGGTCAGACGCTTGCAAATCTTCTGGCTCAAACACAGGCCGATGGCGCCATCGCTGCTTGTGGCAATGTCGGCGGGATGGAAGCGCCAATGTCTGTTGCCCCCTTCATTTTGCGTGGCGTCGCCCTTTTGGGCGTTGAGAGCGTTAGACCGCGTCTTGCGTTACGGCGTGAAGCCTGGTTGCGTATCGCGCGGGATCTTGATCCCAATTTGATTGACGCATTGACGGAAGTTATTCCTTTTGATCAGGCGCTTGAACGCGCCAAAACCATTGTCGCCGGCGCGATCCGCGGTCGCGTGGTGGTTGCAATGCCGCAAAAATAAAACCTAACTTTGAGCGAATTGTCGCAAGCCGCCTGTTAACCTCGACAATGGCGTGCGTCTCGGTTCTAATAGTCGCAACGGCCCCAATTGGGCCGATTGTTTTTTTACGCGGATTTTCTGATAATTTAAGGATCGACAAATATGAGCTCGGCTTTCACCAAAGAGCAGGATGACAATAATCCACGCGAAGATTTACCTGATCGGCCAATCAGCGAACATCGTAATCTCGTAACGCCTGAAGGTCTTCAGCAGATTGAATCCCATCTTTCGCATTTGCATAGCGATATTGAACGCGCCACAGCGAAAGACGATCAACATGCGCTTGCTGTTTTGCAACGTGATTTACGCTATTGGCTGGCGCGCCGCGCCAGCGCTGAATTGATTTCAACGATTTCTGATCACGCACATGTGAGATTTGGACATCGTGTGGTCGTCCAACTGGATGATGGTGAAAAACGATCATTCAAACTTGTTGGAGAAGATGAAGGTGATCCCGCACAAGGTCTCATTCCATATGTTGCCCCTCTCGGGCAGGCACTAATGGGGAAAAGTCTTGGCGACAAAGTCGAGGTCATTCATCATAGCGCAAAAATAATTGATATCAGCTAAAGCCATGAAGCGTGCTTAGCCAGCTTCAATACTTTAGCTGAAAGCTTATGTCGGATCTTTTCCAGTCGGCAAATTTAGAAACTAAGGCGATGCGTCCACTCGCGGATCGTCTGCGCCCGCAACAGCTGAACGAGGTTGCCGGTCAGGAACATCTCCTTGGACCGAATGGCGCGCTGTCTCGCTTGATTACAGCGGGCTCTCTGGGATCTTTGATCTTCTGGGGACCGCCTGGAACAGGCAAGACTACAGTCGCGCGATTGCTGGCGCGTGATACAAAGCTTGCCTTTGTCCAGATTTCAGCAATTTTTTCTGGCGTTTCAGAATTAAAAAAAACTTTTGAGACAGCGCGCGCGCAGCGGCTTGCCGGAAAAAGCACGCTTCTATTTGTCGATGAGATACATCGCTTCAACCGCGCGCAGCAAGATTCCTTTCTTCCCGTCATGGAAGACGGGACAATAACCTTGATTGGCGCAACAACTGAAAATCCTTCTTTTGAACTCAACGCCGCTTTGCTGTCGCGTGCGCGCGTTATGATTTTTAAATCTCTTGAGCCCGAAGCAATTGAAAAATTACTGCTGCGAGCGGAGGAGGTGGAGAATAAGCCGTTACCGTTGGATGACGCGGCGCGCACAGCCTTAATCGCAATGGCTGATGGCGATGGCCGCGCAGCATTGACGCTATCAGAAGAAATCTGGCGCGCGGCGCGCGCTGGAGAAATCTTTGACCCCGCTGGATTAGCGATGGTCGTTCAACGGCGCGCGCCAATTTATGACAAGGCGCAAGAAGGTCATTACAATTTAATTAGCGCCTTGCATAAATGCGTGCGTGGATCTGATCCTGACGCGGCGCTTTATTATCTCGCGCGCATGCTGGATGCTGGCGAGGATCCGCTTTTCTTGGCGCGCCGTATCGTGCGCATGGCGGTTGAAGATATTGGGCTGGCTGATCCTCAGGCGCTTGTTGTCGCCAATGCCGCCAAGGAGGCTTATGATTTCCTTGGCAGTCCAGAAGGCGAGCTCGCGCTCGCGCAGGCGGTGATCTATGTCGCGACCGCGCCAAAATCCAACGCTGCCTATGTCGCCTACAAAGCCGCGCGCCGATTGGCGCAGGAAAAAGGTTCGCTTTCGCCGCCGCAAACAATTCTCAACGCGCCGACAGCATTGATGCGTGAAGCAGGCTATGGCGTAAATTATCAATATGATCATGACGCCCCGGACGCCTTTTCTGGGCAAAATTATTGGCCTGACGCACTT
>Ga0007791_10000755_pt1 | contig 10925 bp, 7 predicted proteins | sample CryBogmetaGMA05M_FD_60368 | JGI IMG/M metagenome (GOLD analysis project Ga0007791, IMG submission 60368) | Freshwater microbial communities from Crystal Bog, Wisconsin, USA - MA0.5M | ecosystem: Environmental > Aquatic > Freshwater > Lake | place: Crystal Bog, Wisconsin, USA | collected 2009-07-06 | reverse complement strand
GTCGGCGATGCCGCCATCGCCGGGGCTCGTTTGGCTGGGGCCCGCACCATCATCGCCGTCGACATCGACGACCGAAAGTTGGAGTGGGCCAAGGACTTTGGCGCTACCCACACCGTTAACTCGCGAAGTCAGAATGCAATTGAAGCTATTCAAGCTTTGACCGAAGGCAACGGGGCCGACGTCGTTATCGACGCAGTTGGACGTCCTGAGACGTATGAAACTGCGTTCTACGCACGCGATCTTGCCGGCACCGTCGTTCTGGTTGGTGTCCCCGATCCAAGCATGCGCCTGGAGCTTCCACTGATCGACGTGTTTGGTCGAGGTGGTTCGTTGAAGTCGAGTTGGTACGGCGATTGCCTGCCATCACGGGACTTTCCGATGCTTATCGATCTGTATCTGCAGGGGCGACTTCCACTTGAGCGCTTCGTGTCCGAGGAGATCTCACTCGATGGTGTAGAGGCTGCGTTCGAGAAGATGCACCACGGTGATGTTCTTCGCTCGGTAGTGGTGTTCTGATGTCCGCTCGGATCGAACGACTCGTGACGAGTGGCACGTTTTCCCTCGACGGTGGCACCTGGGACGTCGACAACAACGTCTGGCTGATTGGTGACGATAGCGAAGTCATCGTCGTGGATCCCGCTCACGAACTCGAGGCCATCGTCGCCGCCGTGAACGGACGCACGGTAGTAAACATTGTGTGCACACACGGACACAACGACCACATCGGTCAAGCCGTCGCTTTGGCTAGTGCAACCGGATCACCCATCGCGTTACACCCGGCAGACCAGATGCTCTGGGACGTCGTCCACGAAGGAGTCACTCCGGCGCCTTTGGCCGATGGGGATGTTCTGACGGTAGCCGGATCCGACGTCCGCGTCATTCACACCCCGGGCCATTCACCGGGTGGTGTATGCCTCTACATGCCGGAACTTGCAACGGTGATCACGGGCGACACATTGTTTTGCGGAGGCCCCGGTGCGACCGGACGCTCGTTCTCAGACTTCCCAACAATCCTGGACTCAATTCGCGAATCGCTACTTTCGCTTCCTGCCGACACGCGTGTTCTAACCGGTCATGGAGACGAGACGACGATTGGGGCCGAAGCCGCGCACTACGAGGAATGGGTCGCTCGCGGCCACTGAATCACGACACCCGCAGAAGTTCTAAACAGTGACGGTAGATGCGCTTTCTCGATCGGGCATCGGACCTGGGCGACCGTAGAAGTAGCCCTGCCCGTAGCCCCAGCCCTGCTCAGCGAGCACCTGGGCCTGATGCGAGGACTCAACACCTTCAGCGATTCCGGCGAGGTCAAGACCACTCACCAAGCCCGCGAGGCCGCGAGACAACGCATTCGCTGCACCCTCACCGGAGCTTACGTCCTGAACGAAGCGTCGATCGAGCTTCACTCCGGAAACGGGCAGATCACGCAGAATCGAAATCGACGAGAAACCGGTGCCGAAGTCGTCCAGGTGCAGGCCGATGCCTCGACTGGTGAGCGCCCGCAGGGATGTCTTCGTGGTCGGCAACATGTCCAACACCGCAGTCTCCGTCACCTCAATAACGAGGCGTGACGGATCAATCAGATGTCGATTGATGATCGCGTTGAAGTTCTTGCCCCAGTTGGCTTGTGCCAATTCAACTGCCGACACGTTGATAGCAACGTGACCGGTAAAGTCTGGGCGGCTTACAAGGTCTTGACAGACTCTCTCGAGCACGAGCGGGCCAATGCCGGCAATCAGACCGGAGGCCTCAGCGACATCTAGGAAACTAGCGGGCATCATCAACCCGGCCGTTGGATGCTCCCAACGAACGAGCGCCTCATATCCAGCCAGTTCACCATCCATCAGGGCGACGATTGGTTGGTAATGCACGACGAACTCGTTGCGCACAATGGCGTCGCGAAGTTCATCTTCGGTTGTTAGCCGCGATAGTGCCTGCTCATGCATTTGCTTATCGAAGAACTGCCAGCGTGCACGTCCGGCGTACTTGGCCCGGTAAAGCGCTGAATCCGCATCTCGCAGAAGCGAGTCAGGTGTTGACGCTGGCGTTGCTAGAGCAATGCCAATCGATGCCGATGGAACCATCCGATGACCACTGAGGTGAAGATCGGCACCCAACGCCGTTGAGATTCGTTCGGCCGCGTTCTCCAATTGACGAGGGTTGTCAACGTCAGGGAAGACAACAACAAACTCGTCGCCACCGAAGCGTCCAACACGATCGATCGCTCGCAGAGATCCCTTGATCCGCTCAGCCACCGTCACGAGGTAGTCGTCGCCAGCAGCGTGGCCTAGAGAATCATTTACCACTTTGAAGTGATCTAAGTCGATGAACAAAACGCCAACGGAGGTTCCCTTGCGTCCGGCCGCTTCAAGATCCGTGGCCAACGAGTCGAGAATCCACGCGCGATTCCTCAACCCAGTCAGTGGATCGTGGAATGCCCTGAACGCCAACAAGTCTCGGGCTTCGCGCTCGTCGGTGATGTCCTCGACCTGCAGGAGATAGACGTCATGCTGCTCGCCGGCACTGGGCACTCGAGCCACAGCAGTTCGCGCCCAAACCTCCACTCCATCCGAGCGGACCAGACGTAGTTGTTCGACAACATTGTCGAACTCGTTGCCAGTCATCCGGGCGCCGAGCTCGCGTACGTGCACCATCGAATCTGCATGGACGAGTTCATCAACGTTCATTGCCAGCAGGTCGTCTTCTTCTAGACGCAGCATCGTGCACAGCGATTGGTTAACCACTACAAACGAACCGTCAAGTCGAACGATAGCCATACCGATGGCGGCTGACTCCATGCTCGTTCGGAACAAGTTTTCCGATTTCTCCAACGCTTGACGCGAGTCAACCGAATCCTGAATATCTCGCAGCGAGACGATACCTGCCTCGCTAGATTCTGCCGCCTTGGGAGCGGCCACCGTCTTGGTGGCCGCGCTCATCCAACGCCAGCCACCACCAAGGGTCGCGAATCGTAGCTCGCCACTAGCGGGTACGTCGCGGTAGCGCTGCGCCGCCGAAATCAATTCCGTGCTTCGGGCACGCTCGTCTGGGTGGATGAAGTCAGCAAGTGGCTTACCTAAGAGCTGGTCGGTATCCCAGCCGAGTACGCCCGTGAGCGAGGGACTCACCCACGTGATCTTTTGGTCAGAGCCGGAATGCTGTAAAACCACGTCAGCGGAATTCTCTGCGAGCAACCGGTAACGGTTTTCAGATTCCTCGATCGCATCCGACGCCATCAGCCCACGGAAATAAATGAGAAGCCACGAGCCGGCCAGGAAGAGTAGTGCCAGCCAGGTAAGCCGACGAACATTTGGATCAATTCCAAACCCTTCACCGGGGCTCGCCGTCAACGTAAGAGACGTGTCTCCGAACGCGACGGACGTGTTTACCGGAGTCACTCCCAAGTCGCGTGAATTACTAGCCACGCCCTGTTCAGCAACGAGCGCCACTTCGGGGTTGCTCACCGTTGGAACAGTTTCGAGCGTGAGATGCAAGGTGTCCTGCTGTGACCCCAGGGATCTCTCCGCCGCTTTACTCAGCGCTTTGGGAAGTGATTCGGCTACCGTCAAGATTTGTGCCGGACTCCCAGGCGCGACCGCCTGCGTTGCTGCGTAGATCGCACTAACCTCGGAAACACCCTTGTGATCCACTTTGCGTAAACCAAGGAGTTTCGAATGCTCCCCGACGGCGCTGATTGCTGCAGCATCGGAAGCCGCACCGCCAAGCTCGGATGCCAGTTGCGGAGCTGTAAATCCCTGGCTGTCGGCGACGAACTTCATCCTGAAGGCGCCCGCCTGCTGTTCTAGCAGCCCGCTTGAAACAAGGGCCGGAGTGCTGTTGAACATTTGTTGGGCGGCGTCAGCAAAAGTTTTTTCATCGGACCAGGGAACACTCGGGATCGCTGAAGATGTCGTCGCGAATCCGTTGAGATCATCTACGAAGACAGCGCCGAGTGCATCCGACACACTCTTGCTCGAAGCATCAAGTGCCGCCCGCTCTTGAGACCCCCACGAATAGACGAAACCCTGCCCTGCAACTAAAACCGCCGTCACGACGGACAATGCCATGGGCCAACCTCGGGTACTCGTCATCCCGGTTCGGCGACTGTGACCGGCAAAAGTCCATGCTCCGGCGATGAAGCATGCAATCATGACCGGAAGAGACGCCTGTGCGATCACCACCCAGTCCAACGAATCGCTATTGATCCACAGATCAGCGGCAGTTGCGATGAAACTCAGCGCCGAAACAATCAAGGTGACGAAGATAAAGCCGACCCACGCTCGTCGCCAGACCACGCGCGAAGACAGATAGCGATAGATGAATCCAACGGCTACCGCAAGGATCATCGCGATGGCGAAATCACTTGTTAGCTCACGATCGAAACCTGAAATCGCAATAACAATTGCGCTTCCAACTAAGGCTCCGAAGAAACCGGCGCCAACGGCAATCCACGGCGCGGATGCCACGATGACGGCGAGCACGAAGACATCGGTGCGCACATAGTCGTGGGTGACGAGCGGCGGCCACTGGCAGACTACGGCCGCGAGAAAGCACACGATGGGTAGCCATCGACTGCGCCCGTGAGCGTTATGAGGAGAGGCTGAGGGGGCAGAAACCGAGGAAACACTCGTTTGTGAAGCCATCGGCTCTACCACGTACGTTGCTTAGGCCTCGTCAGCCCTAGCAACCCTTCGCACTCTTGGTAAGTGCCGTGGTGCCCGTCGCTACAGTCCCGGTTGAAAGCCACAGGGTTGAACGAGTGAAGTAGTTATAGCTGGCAGTGGCCGTGCACGTTGCAGACCCGGAAACCTTCGTCACAGGGACGCACACGCTGGTGCAATTAGCAGTCACCGTTGCGCTTTGGAAGTTCGCCTCTCGCGTGCAGCCGGCGGGCGTTGCTCCGTTCACAGCAATGCTGGCTGTGGTGGTAGGGCAGCGCCAAATCTCGATCTGAAGGTAGACAGGTGACGCAGCGGCAGTTTTAACGCCCGTGTACGAACCGGTCCCGCTCAGTGAACAGGTATAGGTTTTTCCCGCCAGAGTGCAGGTAGGAGTCGTGGGCGCGGTTGCGGTGACCGAACCGTATGTTGCGGCCCACGACGGCGAGGCTGTGAACAAGATCAAGACGACGGCGGCGAGAACGCCAACGACACCCTTCCCTCGTGCACTGAGTGCCCCGCGCATGCGCTGATTCATATCTGAACAGTACGCTTTTCGACACTGACGTACATCATCAGATTCCCCGTTCGGCTCATTCTTGACTAAGTCAAGAGAGTGAATTCAGGCGGCCCTTGCCCCGTAGTCACGCACTGTTAATTCGGAAGATGATGGCCACCTCTGACATCAACCGTTCGGATGATGTCGAGGGTAGATTGTCACTCTCGGTGAGGAATATTCCATGTCCGATATGTCAGTTTTGGTAAAAGAGCAGACTCCGCGCTTAGATCAGGCACGTTCGAAGGCCAAGATCTTTCCCGGCTTTGTTGCAACAACATGTGTTTCGTCGGTATCGGAGATCGCAACGAACGCAGTGCGCAAATCTGACCCGCCGAATGTCACGTCATAGACCCCAACACCCGGCAACTCGATCACGCGGTCAACGCGACCTTCACGTTCGACCCGGAGAACGGCTTGCCCGTATGCACTGGCCACCCAAAGCGAGCCATCCGCAGCAACACTTAGCCCGTCGGGCGTCGCACCGATCGGAAGTTTGATACGCGAGGTCACCCGCGCTGACGGCACATCGATGATGGCTAGGCGATCTGCGAAAGTTTCGGAGACGACAAGAGTTTGATCATCGATGAAGGCCATTCCATTCGGAAAGATCAAGCCACCGACAAGTTCGGAAACAGCGCCCTCTGGCGACACCCAATAGATGCTTGACGGTGTGGGCTCATCGCGCTCGGGGTCATAACCATAGCCACCGACGATCGCCCAACCGCGCGAGTCAGTGATCATCTCATTGGCAGGATGCGTCATGACGTGCGAGAGATCAGCATGTAGGTGGCGATTGCCATCCTTGCCCAGGCGCAGGAGCCTGCGATTACCGCCGTCGCATATCAACAACTCGTCGTCCCGCGACCAGCCAAGCCCTGACGGGCCTGACTCCACCTCCGCCACAAGATGAAGGCCACCCACGTCACTCCACCGATAGACGGCACCACCGAGAATGTCCGAGAACCACAGTTGATCTTCACGCCAACGCAAACCCTCAGGAAATGCAAATCCTTCAGCTGCAATCACTGGCTCGCTCATGTCCCACCTCCGAAGCCCGCAACGAACGCTCAGCACACTATGTCAGTCGGACCGCGCGCACACACGCAGCGAAGAATGACTATTGTCGAAGAAGCAGTCGTACTCACGACAGGAGTTCACGTGACTATCCCCATCCCTTCCGGTGAGCCGTCGCACTCACGAGCTCCTGAGCGTCATGTTGGTCATCGTTCTGGCTGGCTGCGTGCGGCCGTCCTCGGCGCTAATGACGGCCTAGTCTCGACGTCGAGTTTGATGGTCGGTGTTGCCACTGCGAGTAGCTCTCAACCATCGGCAGTCGTGGTCGCGGGATTGGCCGGACTTGCCGCCGGCGCAATGGCAATGGCTGCAGGCGAATGGGTGTCTGTTAGTTCTCAGGCAGACATTGAAAGCGCTGATCGCGCCATGGAACGCCGTGAGCTCATTGCCGATCCGGCAGCAGAAAAGCAGGAACTGGCCGCGATCTATCGAGAGCGCGGACTATCGCCTGCGTTGGCTGAACAAGTCGCGGAAGAACTCAGCAACAAGCCAATCGACGAACTCGTCGACGTACATGCCCGAGATGAACTGGGACTTTCCGAGATTCACCAAGCAAGGCCCGGGCAGGCAGCACTCGCATCCGCATTGAGTTTTACACTCGGCGGCCTCGTTCCCTTCTTGGGATTACTCGGGCCCTTTGAAGGAACAGCCCGGATCGCACTGATTGTGGCCGTCACCATCATCGGCCTTATGGTGGCCGGCATTCTCGGCGCAAAGGCTGCCGGAACCGCATGGCCGAAGCCAACTGCTCGCGTCGTACTGGGAGGTACAGCGGCCATGGCGGTGACGGCACTCGTGGGACATTTCGCCGGGGTTGCCGGGATCTAACGCTCCAAAGAGTCCGACAACAGCTGCACAGTGCGCGAAATGTCATCTGTTGTTGTGTGCGGATTGATCGTGCACAACCGAATCACCGTTCTTCCATGCAGCACAGTGCTTGTTGCGGCGGCAAATCCGCCAGCAGTTACCTCGGCCACCGCTGCCGAATGCATCGCTGGATCGGCAGAGTTCGACGCAAACGTCACGACGCCAAGTCGCGCCGGTGTCACGACGTAAACTCGATCATCAGCCTCGACACACTGCTGCGCATACTCGGCAAGTGCGATACCCCGCTGAACAGCGTCGACAAGTGCGTCCATCCCATACGTACGCAGCGTCAACCACAGCTTCACTCCTCGAGAACGCCTGGTCAGTTCCAAACTTCGGTTATGCAGATCTACCTCACCACCTTGCGTATCGGCGAGATACTCCGGATACATGGCAAAGGTACGTTCCAAAGCACCTGGATGCGCCACCCAAACGCAGGCAGCGTCGTACGGCTGGAATAGCCACTTGTGTGGATCAAGGACGAACGAATCAGCAAGTTCAAGACCGCTGATTCCATTACGTCCCGGCGCCAAAGCTGCGGGCCCACCGTACGCACCGTCAACGTGGAACCAGATTCCATATTCGCGGCAAAGGGCAGCAAGTGCGGCCAGGTCGTCAACGGCCCCCGTGTTGGTTGTGCCTGCAGTGCCCACGAGAACTGCCGGCCGTCGACCTTCGGACACATCCTGTTCGATGGCGGTACGCGCCGCGGCTGGAGAAAAGAGAAACTCTGAATCCGTTGGGATGACTCGGATATCTGCAGGATCCCAGCCAATGCCCAACGCGCCACGCTTAATCGACGAGTGCGTCTGATCACTCAAGTACAAGATCCCCGAACCGCGCTCGGCACGAGCAGTAATGAGAGCCGTCGTACTGGCAAGTGAGCCACCTGAAACCAGCACACCCTGAGATCGCGAATTCAGACCAAGTGAATCGCGAAGCCAATTGAGCGCTACGACCTCGACAGTAGCCGTGCCCGACCCGCCACCCCACGATGACGCAACACCCTGCATTCCGCTGGCTAGCCAATCGCCAAGAATCGCAACGTGGGAGGAAGGGCCCGGAACCCGAGCGAAGTAGCGAGCATGATCTCCGTGCTGTTGATTTTCAAGGGCAACATCGGCTAGGAGGTTGAGCCCCTCGGAGAGGTCTTCACCTGAGTTCGACAGCGGCCCACCAAGGACAGCACTGAGTTGATCAAACGAACTCGTCGTAATAGCTGGACGATCACCGAGCGTCGTTAGATGCTCAATCGTGCGATCCACAACCCAATAGCCCAGCCGACGAAACTCATCAACGTCGAGATCGAGAATGTCGGGCGCAATCTCTAGACCAGGAATCTGCTCTTCACTACTCACAGGCGACAGCCTCCCATGCGAATTCATGCACCAACAACGGCAACACGTACGTTGCGCCACGATGTTGCGCACCGACTGTGCCTGGTGCATTTGCTTAGTGGAGTTGCACTGGCGCGATGGTCCAGTAGCCGGGTTGGTTGGGTTGTTTGCCGGGGGTTGGTGTGATCTGGATGTTGTGTTCGTGGATGGCGTGGTGGTGGGTGTTGCATAGGGATGCCAGGTTCGCGAGGTTGGTTTCTCCACCGTCTGCCCAATGGGTGACGTGGTGGGCATGCGTGTGCTGGGGTGGTCTTGTGCATTGGGGATAGATGCATCCGCCGTCGCGGCGCGCGAGGACGCGGCGTAATCCGGGTGGGACGATGCGTTCTTCGCGTCCGTAATCAAGGATTTCGCTGGGCGCGCGTAGTAACCATCGGATGAGTCGTTCGCGGTGTTGACGTTGTCGTTCATGGTGTGCGTGTTGGTGTTCGGGATCGGGTGGTGGTGGTTCGGGCAGGCCGGTTAATCCGAATGCGGCATCAAGGTCAGCTGCGCGTTGATCACGCTCGGCGATATCAGTTGGCGTGTTCGACGTGAACTGGACGCTCGTTCGACTGGTTCGGCTGGTGTGAACAAAGCCCTCGTCAGACATAGCCGATGGTTGGTTGAGGATGACTCGTCGGATGTGTGCGTCACAGGTGTGTTCACGCACGGTCGTCGCCGGGATCGGTGTTGTGCGGTCAGGGTTCTGCGCACCGATGAGGGTGAGGTCACCATGACCGGTCTGATCAACCAGGTCGTTAAGGGTGACGGTGATCTCCACGTGGGGTCGTTCCCCACCAATCACCCCCGCGTGACCACCGCCCAGTAACTCGTCAGCGATCTCAGCGAGCACATGCGCGTTTTGCTCATACATACGGCGCGCGGTTTGCTCATCGGGGTAGATCCGATCCCCGGCCTGGTCCCGCACGACCGAATCAGCCGTGCGTGCATCCGTTCGCCCCACATCGTCTACGTCACGGGTGAGTTGGCCGGTGTGGTACTTGGTGTTGCGTCGGCCTTCCAGGATGGTGGCAAGTTTGGTGCCGTTCACGTGCGTGAACCAACCACTGGCCATGTATCCATCAGCAACGGGCGTGAGTTTAAAGAATTCTTTACCGTCGAGCTCTAACGCGCTGGCGCGTAACCCGTCAGGATCCACTGCGGCTCGGATCCGTTTCACCGCTGCGATCGTGTGATCCACCGAATACTCGGTCGAAATGTTGATCAACGCGGCTTCTGATTCATGCCGCGCTTCCGCACGTAGTGACGGTTCAACAGCTTTCATCGCCTGATGCACGCCCCGCACCACAGTGGACGCGTGCGCGGCGGTGATCTGACCGGCAAGCCACGCGTGTCGTGTTGCGTGATACGAATCCGATAACAAACGAGCTGTACGGATCTGATCACGACACGACCGAGCATCTAACCGGGTTTGATCACGCAACCACGACGCGGTCGATACGTATCCCTGACCATGCGCAACCCCCGCACGATCCACCACCGCTAAAGCAACCGAACGAACAGCGGACGCATCCTCCACCACGCGTGACAACTCCGACACAAACTCGCCCACCGCCACATCCGCGACCTCGACAAACGCTCCATCGGCTACCAGCCCAGCAAGCTCCGTCATCGCAGCGCGAGCAGACGCCACCAACTCCGCACACCGGACAGCCCGCGACCTGACCATGGTGACCGGATCACCATGGAATCGTCCCGACCCCGACCAGTTAATATCGAACATGTGTACTATTCAACATCATGCACGAAAACCTGTCAAGCCCGAAACACGTTTATCCCCAATGAATTACGCGTGTCGCAGTACATGTGGAAAATCAATGACAAGCAGGCAAGGAGGCAATCCACCCGAAAGATAACGCGAGCAGAACAGGACGTTAGATCGTCACCAATACAACCGATGCGGCCGCCATCACCAATCCAGCTGCCTGCACGTGGCGCACCCGTTCGTGCAGGAACAGGAACGCCAACAGCACAGTGAAAGCCGGGTAGAGGGAGGTGATCACCGACGAGATCGCCAGGCCACCTGCGGATGCGATTAAGAATCCACCGCTAGCTAAACCAGCCAATGCTCCGGACACACTCACTCCGAGGAACACTCGCGGGGTAAAGATCACTCCCTGATCAGCCGGTAATGCCCTCAGCGCAAGGGGAAGAAGAACAACGACCGCCACCAGACTCAGCCATACGACGGGCCACAGCCCGGCCGAATTTCCCGCGCCATGCAGCCCAATGAACATGACCGAAAAAGCGATTCCAGCGCCTAACCCCTCTAAGAATCCTGAGGGACCAACATGCTCATCGCCGACCCTGCCGATCAGAGCGGTCGCCGGAATAGCAAGAGCGATCCCCAGCCATGCGATCGTCGAC
>Ga0007791_10000753_pt1 | contig 10928 bp, 8 predicted proteins | sample CryBogmetaGMA05M_FD_60368 | JGI IMG/M metagenome (GOLD analysis project Ga0007791, IMG submission 60368) | Freshwater microbial communities from Crystal Bog, Wisconsin, USA - MA0.5M | ecosystem: Environmental > Aquatic > Freshwater > Lake | place: Crystal Bog, Wisconsin, USA | collected 2009-07-06 | reverse complement strand
TTTGGCTGGCGTTCGGATGCGTCATGGTCAGGGTCCTGGCGGCGCGTTGTGTTCGGGTATCCACGAAGTATAGAGGGCTGCATCAGGCGCTTGACTGGCGCGGCCAGACGGCAGCGTCGAGCCCATCGATACGATCGTTCGCTCGAACCCTAAGCCGGCCGGCCTGCGCCGACGCCGAGCAGCATCACGAAGATGCGCCAGAGGCCCGGCTGAGCTCAATCGGCGCGTCAGCGTTGTGCGTCAGCTCAGGAAGTGCGTCGCGATGAAGGTGTAGAGCGGAATCCCGAACAGAATGTTCAGCGGGAAGGTCACGCCCAGCGACAATCCGAAGTAAAGCGAGGGATTGGCCTCGGGCAGGGCGTGCCTCAGCACGGCCGGCACGGCAATGTACGAGGCACTCGCCGAGAGAACCATGAGGAGGGCCGCGTCGCCGGCAGGCAGGTTCAGCATGATTGCCAGACCGAGTGCAAGACCTGCATGCACAATCGGGCCGAGTGCCGCATAGGCGATCAGCACCGGGGATTTGCCCCGTGCCTGGGGCAAATTGCGGGCCGCCATCAAGCCCATGTCCAGCAGGAAGAAGGACAGCATCCCCTTGAACAGGTCGCCCGAGAATGGCTGCATCGCGGCCTTCCCGGCGTCACCCGTGATCAGACCCACGACCATTGCCCCCAGCAGCAGCAACTGCGCACCATCGGTGAAGGACTCGTGAAGGATCTTGCCAAGCGGCACACCGGACCTGCCTGGTGGGTCGCCAAGGGCTGCAACCCCACCTCCCACGGTCAGCGTGGCGGCAGCGGGACGGCGGCGCAGCGCGTTGGCAAAGACGACCGCCATGATGATTGCCGGCGACTCCATCAGGGCCATCGCTGCGGCCATGTGACCTCCAAACGGAATCTGCTGGTTTTCAAGGTATTGCACCGCAGTCACGAAGGTCACCGCACTGACCGAACCGTAGGTGGCCGCGATTGCAGCGGCGTCAAACCCCGATACGAACCGGCGCAGGATCCAGTAGCCCAGCAAGGGAATGCAGATCGCAAGGGTCATCGCCGCAGCAAGACTCACCCCGACGTCGGCGGTCAGTCCTGAGTGCGACAGCGCAAAACCACCTTTCAGGCCAAGGGCCATGAGCAGGTAAAGCGACAGGAAGCGTGAGATGGCCGGTGGAATTTCGAGGTTTGACTTGAGTGCGCCGGCCAGCACACCGAAGACGAAAAACAGGATCGCGGGATCGAGCAGGTTTTGCATGGAAGTTCTCCGAGTGCACCGATGCTATGTCGTCCTATCAATCGAGTAAAATCGATTATTTAATGTCTATACATATCAAAAAACTGATGACCGTTTCCGTTCCGATTTCTTTCCGTCAGATGCGCCTTTTCATGGCGCTGGCAGACACCGGCAGTGTCACGGCGGCAGCGCGTGCCTGCCATGTCACGCAGCCGACCGCGTCGATGCAACTGCGCGAGATCACCGATGCGGTCGGAGTGCCGCTTTACGAGGTGATCTCGCGGCGCGTACATCTGACCGATGCCGGGCAAGACCTTGCCCGAACAGCACGATTGATCGCCGATGAGTGGGAGGCCTTCGGGCAACGCGTCAACGCGGTCAAGGGACTGGCGCGAGGCAGACTGAAAGTCGCGGTCGTAAGCACCGCGAAATACTTCGTGCCGCGTCTGCTTGGCACGTTCTGCGCGAGATATCCCGACATCGACATCGCGCTTGAAGTGCTCAATCGCGATGGTGTGCTCGCCCGGTTGCGCAACAATCTTGATGACCTGTACATCATGTCGATGCCGCCGACCGATATCGATATCGAAGATCAGGTTTTCATGCCGAATCCGCTGGTCGTGATCGCGGCCAGTTCGCATCCGCTCGCCGCACGGCGCAGGCTCTCGCTCGATGATCTCGCCCGACTTCGATTCATCCTGCGCGAGCCCGGCTCGGGAACGCGAATGGCGGTCGATGCGCATTTCAAGCGTCACCACTTCAAGCCGGATGTGCGTCTGGCCCTCGGCTCCAATGAGGCGATCCGCGAGGCGGTCGCGGCCAATCTCGGCCTTGCGGTGGTTTCGCGCCATGCGCTGCCGGCAAAGCCGGCCGATGACGGGGTGGCGGTCTTGAAGGTGACCGGCTTTCCGGTCGAATCAAACTGGCATGTGGTGCACCGAAAGGGCAAGCAACTCTCGCCGATCGCAACCGTGTTCAAGGCGCATCTGCTGGCTCTGCGCGACTGCTAAGATCGCGAGCAACACCAATCAGCCGGGAAACCTCACATGGGCGCCATCGAAAACATTGCACCGATCGAAGAACTGGGCCGCTATCTGCCGCAGATGACCCAATGGCGCCGGCATATCCATGCCAATCCCGAAACCGCTTTCGAAGAGGTCGGCACCGCAGCCTATGTCGTCGAGCGGCTGCGCAGTTTCGGTGTCGACGAGATCCACGAAGGCATTGCGAAAACCGGCGTGGTGGCATCGATCCGGGCCGGCACGAGTTCGAGAGCGATCGGTCTGCGTGCCGACCTCGATGCCCTCGATATGCAGGAAGGCACCGGTCTGGCCTGGCAATCGACCCGCAATGGCAAGCATCACGCCTGTGGCCATGACGGGCACACCACCATGCTGCTGGGGGCCGCTCAGCATCTGGCGACCACCCGCAACTTTGACGGCACGGTGCATCTGATCTTTCAGCCGGCCGAGGAAAACGAGGGCGGCGGTCGCGTGATGGTCGAAGAAGGCCTCTTTGATCGATTTCCGATGCAGGCGGTCTTTGGCATGCACAACATCCCCGGCATGGCAGCCGGGCATATGGCGGTCAAGGCCGGGCCGATGATGGCGTCTTACGACATCTTCGAGATCACCATCACCGGGCGTGGCTCGCACGGCGCGATGCCGCATCGGGGTATCGATCCGATCACGACCGGGGCTGAGCTGGTGCAAAAGCTGCAGACCATCGTCAGCCGCAACATCGATCCGCTCGAGCCTGCCGTCGTGTCGGTGACGAAATTTCATTCGGGAACGGCCTGGAACATCATTCCCAACGAGGCGGTCATCGGTGGCACGGTGCGGGCTTTCAGCGAAGCGGTCCAGAGCCAGATCGAGGAGCGAATCCGCCAGCTGTGTGAGGGCACCGCGGCATCTCATGGCGCCAGCATCTCGGTTCGCTATGAGCGCCGCTATCCGCCGACCGTCAATCATCCGGAAGAGGCGGCGCTGTGCCTGCGCGTGGCGCGAGAATTGTTGGGTGCCGATGCGGTGAACGACAACCCGCGCCCGGCCATGGGCTCTGAGGACTTCGCGTGGATGCTGCGCGCTCGACCGGGTGCCTATGTCTGGATCGGCAACGGCAATGACAGCGTCGGCAGCTGCATGGTGCACAACCCCGGCTATGACTTCAACGATGCCATCCTGCCGACCGGGGCCGCCTACTGGGTCAGGTTGGCTGAGACAGCGCTGGCGCGCACTTGATCGACCAGCGTCCTGAATCGTTCGACTTCGAAGGGCTTGCTCAGGAATGCATCCATGCCTGCCTCCAGGCATAGCTCACGGTCAGCATTCATCGCGTTGGCGGTCATCGCGACGATGGGGGTTCGACGACCGTTGGTCTCGGTCGCCCGAATGGCCCGGGTCGCCGCCACGCCGTCCATGTTTGGCATCTGCATGTCCATCAGCACGAGGTCCCAGTCACGCTGGCCAAAGAGCGTGACCGCTTCGAAGCCGTCCTGCGCCAGGGCCACTTCATGGCCCCAACGTTCGAGAAGCAGAACCGCGAGGCGCTGGTTCAGCGGGTTGTCCTCGGCCAGCAAGATCTGTAACCGGTGATCGGCTGGCTGGGACACCGGCCTCGTCTTTTCGGCAGGCTGCGATTGAACTGGCTCAGCCGGCCTGTCACCAAACCCCGCTTGCCCGGGTGGGGCGACCACCCCCTGCACCGTGAACCAGAAACTGCTGCCCTGACCGGCTTCGCTTTCAAGCCAGATCCGTCCGCCCATCAAGGCTGCTAGGCTTGCGCAGATGGTCAGACCCAGGCCCGTTCCGCCATATTTGCGTGTCGTCGAGGTATCGGCCTGATTGAAGGATTGGAAGATGACGTCCTGCTTGTCCGCAGGAATACCGATGCCGGTGTCGCGCACGCAGACCATGAGTTCGCAGTCGCCGGTGTCGGTGAGTGTGGCCTGAGCGCGGACACTGACCGAACCGGTATCGGTGAACTTGATGGCGTTGTCGCACAGGTTCAGGAGGATCTGGCGCAGACGCACCGGATCGCCCAGAACTTTTTCAGGCACAGACGGGTCTGTCTCGCATTGCAGTGACAGCCCCTTGGCCTGGGCACGGGCGCGAACCGCCTGGGTGACGTCCCGCATCACGCCCGCAGGTGAATAGGGGACTTGCTCAATCCCCAGTTTGCCGGCTTCGATTTTCGACAGATCCAGGATGTCGTTGAGGATCACCAGCAGCGACACGGCAGCGCTCTTGACCAGTTCGAGGTGCTCGCGCTGCTGCGGCTCAAGCGGTGAATCGAGGACCACTTCGGTGAGCCCGAGCACGCCATTCATTGGTGTGCGAATTTCGTGACTCATATTGGCGAGGAATTCGCTCTTGGCCCGATTGGCCTGTTCGGCCTGTTGCGTGGCCTCGCGCAGCGCGGCGTCTGCTGCCTTGCGTTCGCCGATGTCGCGAAGGAAGGCCACCAGGTAGCGGTCGTCGACACCGGTCACCGTGATCTCGAGCTCGATCCAGTGGCCGTCGATATGCCGGTGCCTGGTCTCGAATCGCTCATAGCCTTTCTGGATGATTCGCTGGATCTGTGCCCGGATCTGGACCATGGTGGCCACTGCCTCGAAGTCGGCAATGCACATCTTCATGATCTGCGCATGCGAATAGCCCATCATCCGGCAATAGCCCGGGTTCACTTCGACGAAGTTGCCGTCTGCGTCGATGACCCAATAGCCTTCATTCGTGCTGTCGATGGCTTTTTCGGCGTACTGCACTTTGCGTGTCAGGCGCAGCATCAAGGGCAGGATGAGCGCCAACACCAGACCGCTGACCACGGCAGCGGTCAGGACCGACTGCGACAGGCTGGATGGCGTAAAGGGCAAGATCGCCGGCAAGGCCAGCAAGGCAAGCAACTGGCCGCCGAACACCAGCAGGCTGACCAGTACGATGTCGGTGCGCTGACGGCGTGCTGATATGTCCCGGGTGGATTCCTTAGTCATCGCGTCAGCTTGCCTTAGTCTTGACTTAGGGTCGAGACCTGGCTCGGATCTCATTCTTACTGGTGCAACTCCGCCACTGCCAGATGCCCCTGTGCCGCAGGCCAGGTGCGCAGGGCGATGCGCTCATTGTTAAAACGGGCCACCACCGTGCGTGGCGCCGCCGAGGGCAGTGACAGGCGTGCGCTGGCCAAGCCGGGTACGCCAGGGCTAATGCCAGGCAGTGCCTGATCATCGAGGCTCATTGCGTCGCGACCGAGGCCGAAGTAGCCGCGCGGTCGGGTCATCGAAACCAGCGCGCCTGCCTTGAGGTCAGCGTCGCTGATGCGCACGGGGCGCAGCGAGACGATGTCGGACGAGCGCGGGAACGGCGCTCGGTAGTGGTGTGTTGTGGCAAAGCCCGTGGCAGCGTATTCGAACTCAAGACAGGTCTGCGAATCGGTCTGCAGCGGCCCCCATCGGCCATCTGCGCCGGTCGTCCGGCTAAGCAGTGCCGCGCCGCGCCGCTCGCCGCTGGCGCAGTCGAGCGCAAAGACCTGCACGGCAACCCCCGACATCGGCAGATTGGTGGGTGAGCTGCTGGCAAGGCCGGTGACTCGGCCATCGAGGACCACTTGGGCCTGCGCCACGATGTCGTGTACCGGCAGGCTGCCAGTGATGAACTGGAAGGTCTGCTCAAAGGCCTTCTGGTGGTAGGACACTTCACGATGGTCAAGGCCCGGCAGCACCCGGTTGTCGGCGCCTTTCAATTCTGGCCCCCGCGCATCGACGTTGGTCTTGTAGGTCTTCGATTGGCCCATCCATTCGCCGGTGGGCTGCGCGAACTTGTCGTTGCCGTCTGAGCGCAGGGTCATCCATTTCACACCGGGCGAGACCTCCAGACCCTCAGGGCCCTGCGGTGTGTTGAGTCTCGTCAGCACCGGCCCCGCGCCGTTGAATTCATTGCCCGGACGCAGTTCGATGTTTGCCCACACTCCATGATTCGGCGTGCCGCCCAGCACTGCATGCGAGACCTTGGCTGATCCAAAGTCGCGCACATACGTGCGAATGGCATTGCCCCCGCGCGAATTACCGACCAGCACCACCTGCTTTGCACCGGTGCGATTGAGCAGCGAATCGATCTGGGCAGCCAGATAGGCGGCGTTCTCCGAAGCCGATGTGCGATCGGCCTGCGCCACCGCATCGTCGTCGCGAGCCAGCGGGTTAGGCACGTCGATGGCCAGCAGGCGGTCGCGCGGCCAGCCGTTGGATTCGAAGCGCCATAGGGTGGTCAGCCACAGCGCGGCGGTGTCGCCGTTGCCGTGAACGAAAACGATGGGCGGGCGCTCGGCGGCAGACGGTGAGGCGCTGCCTGGAACACTGCCTGGCGTCGAGCAGGCGAGTACCATGGCGCCGGCAATCAGCACTGTCACTAAGCCAAGCAGACGACGGCGACGCGGAAAACTGATGGCTTGGCTGTCAGGCATGATGGGGATAACGAACGCGGCCAAGATCTGGCGGATCCCGATTATCGCGTCAATGATGTTGCAGCGGCGAGGCATTAGGACATGATTGCGCCTGATTTCCATGCCCTGCATGACGTGAGCATCGCATTGCAACCTAGCCTGTTGACTCAGTCGCCGATAAAAGCGGTGTTGTCAGGCGTTTGTCTATTGCTCGAAGATCAGCTGCAAGACGCAATCCCCCCGCTCTTCGAAAGCCTGGATCTCACCGCACAAGCGGGTTAGCAGCGCTTTTGCAAACCGTGCACGCTGAGCTGAATCGCCATCCAGATCGTCGATGTCGAGTCCTGAATCTTCACCCAGCTTCAGGACGCTTCCCCGATAACTGATCCGCACCTTCAATTCGGTGTCGTCGCCGAAGAGCGACACCTTGATCGGTGAACCGGGCGAGACCAGATCAGGGGCCAACTCGAGAAATTCGATGCTGGCCGCAACGGCCCGAGACAGTGGCTGTTGGCGCATTCCCCAAGTGGCCGCAGCCACATGGAGGAACTGAGAGATTGCCTCGAAGCGGTTTTCGTCGATCGGGATCGAGATTGAACGGTTTCGGCTGACGCCAGCTCGAAACACGATGCTCAGGCTCAGAACAATCAGCGTTGCCAGAGTCAGTTCTGACTGCACGACGCTGGCAAACAAGGGGGGGAACCCTTCGAAGAGTTTGGGAAACACCATTCGGGCAATGCCCAGGAATAAGCCCATGCCCAGCGCAATGATTTTGCGGTTGTCGAGCACTCGATCCGAAATGATCTGGATGCCGTTAAAGACGATGAAACAGGAGGTGAACAACAAAGCACCGCCCAGAATCGAACGCGGGACAACCGTCACGAGCTGGGGTAACCCAGGGATGCAGGCCAGGATGATCCACAGTGCACCGATCGCGAGAGCGACCCGTCGTGAGGTGATGCCGGTTGCGGCCGACAGACCCACCGAGCCTGAATAAGTGTTCAGACCAACTGTCCCGATCAGACCCGCAAAAACAGTACCCATGCCATCGGCCAGCACCCCGCGGTAAATGGACTGTTGCTCCGGGCGTTTCCAGTTGCTGTCGTTGATTCGCTGGCACGTGATGATGTCTGCCATCGATCGCAATGACGTCGCCAGTGCTGCGGCGGCAAAAGGAAGGATGAAATTCGGATCAAAGCTTGGTGTGGCAATCGGCCAGCGGAATGATCCGCTCAAGGCAGGGTGGTCGAGTGATGCCAGACTCAGCGAGTCTGTTGCGAGGCCAAGAATGACGGCGATGCCAAGGCCGATCAGCACACTGAATGATCGAATGGCTCCCTTGAACCAGATCGAGGCGATGATCGTCACAACAGTCATCAGCAGGGCCAGGTGCGGCATCGGGTGCAAATCGGGGTCGACCACCCCTGCCGCGCTCAGCCCGAAAATCAGTCGAATCGATACTTCGCCCAGCACCAGACCAATGAACATCACGACAAATCCGGCGACCTCGGGAGGAAACAGTTTCGGATAGCGTCGAATCAGAAAGGCCAGCCCTATTTCAAGCAGACCGGCAAAGATCGTCATGCCGAAAACCAGTCCGAGCCCGCCTGCATGGGCAGCCGCAAGACTGGGCGGCAGGTAGGCGGCAGTAAATACCGCAGGCGCCAGAAAACCGGAACCGATTCCGCCAAATCGGCAAGCCTGAAACAGCGTCGCGACGCCAAGGGCCACAAACGAGGTGACCATGAGCGTGCTGACCTGATCTGCCGGCAGCATCGAGCGCGGGTAAATGTCTTCAATCACCAGAAGCGGAAACGACAAGGTGACCAGGCCAAGCAGGACATGCTGGAAAGCGCTGCCGAGCGTAATGGCCAGTTTCGGCTGATCTTCAAGGCCGTATTGCAATTCTGATGTCTTCACGCTGACCCTCCGCGCGATCAGGCGCGAACAATTCACTGGCTGACTCTGCGCACACCCGTGATTCCTGGGCCGAATGCTGCGCGAGTGTTCTGTCGAATGATCAGCTTTGCCGCTTCGCCGTGGCGAGAAACACACCCAGCCCGATCATCGTGGCTCCCGAGACGCGGGTCATCAGCCGAGCCCGAGCGTCGTGCGCCACCCCCGAATCCAGAAGCCTGTGCGCGGCAAGCACCGCCATCACATCGACCAGCGTGTTCAGCGCGACACAGAGGCTGCCCAGCAACGCGAGTTGTGGCACCAGCGGCTCGCCGGGCACCACGAACTGCGGCAGAAAGGCCAGGAAAAACAGCGCCGTCTTGACATTCAAGGCCTCCACCAGAATGCCCTCAATCAGCGCACGGCGCGGCCCCTGGGCTGATGCCGCCTGAACGGCCGCGTTTTGCTGCGTTCGCATCAGCATCCGGATGCCCAGATAGACCAGATAGGCAGCCCCCAGATACTTCATCCAGGTGAAGGCAAGCGCTGATTGCGCGACAAGCAGCGACAGGCCGACAGCGGCGGCGAGCACATGGAGCAGGCCGCCGATGCCTGTGCCAACGCATGAGGCGAGGCCTTCCTGACGACCGCCGGCCACCGTGCGCGCGACGACATAGGCGATGCCCGGTCCTGGCGTGATGGCGAGCAGGGTGGCTGCGAACAGGAAGGTGATGAAGGACATGGCTAAAAAAAGGGCCCAGAAATGAATCTGGGCCCAGTGGGTTGGTGGAGCCGGCGGGAATCGAACCCGCGTCCGCAAGTCATCTGCGTAGCCGATCTACATGCTTAGCCGTGTCAATTTTTGTCTCGTCATTGCCCATGCCGACAGGCAGGCTCAGGCAACGACCAGCCACCTATTTTTTAGCGTCTCGACAAGCGGCCCGCCGAGAAACGATCCGATGTGAATGACACTGCAGTCCCTTGCGGGACCCGGGCCATCGGCAACCCGGTGCAGCGGCTTAGGCCTTAAGCGGCCAGAGCGAAACGCTCGTCGTTGGCGTTTGAAGTTTTCTCGAAGGATTTACGAGGTTACGAGAGTCCTCGGCATGCACTGAAACGCTTCACTACCCACGTCGAAACCAGGTCGGCCCCAGTCTTGAACAATCCAGTATAGACCCTGTGGGCCTATTTCACCTCGAAACTTACTCGCGAGGCCGGCAGCTTGTCGTCGGGCCCCGGCAGCCGCGGCGCCATCAGGTACAGACGGTCGTGCGAGATGGCTTTGCGGTCGCGCAGATAATCGCGCGCGGCTTGCGCGCGCAATTGCGCGACCTGCTTCACATCGGCCGGGGTGACCGCTTCATGCTCGAGCAGCTGCGCTTCGAGGGCCTCGGGCGACGGTGGTTTGCTGAACATCGACCCGTTGAGCTTGGCATTGCGCCAGGCTCGCTCAAGCAGGGCAGGGCGCTCGGTCGGATCGATGGTGATGGCATCGATCGACGGCAGCTCTGCGGTGCGGTTGGCGCGACGCAGCTCTGCAAACTTGAGCGCGCGCAGTGTGTGCTCGAGGCGCGCCTGCTGCATGCCGATCCGGTCGCCGGCTTCGTCGCCATAACCAGCAATCTCGAGTGAGACCCCCGGGCGATCGGTCAGCCCCTTGGCCAGCGCATCGAGCCGATTGCGATCGTCCTCATCGAGCGTCGAGGTGCCCGGCGCAAACTCGATATAGCTGATGTCATTGGCGGCTGGTCCATTGCCGAGTGAGGCAAGGAAGCTGAAGGGCGAGGTCACGACCTTCACGATCAGATTGCCGATGACCTGCCAGATCAGGCTGCCGACCGAGAATTGCGGATCGGACAGGCTGCCGGAGATCGGTATGTCGAGGTCGATATTGCCGTTGCGGTCCTTGAGCAATGAGACTGCGAGCAGTACCGGCAGCTTCGATGCGCTCGGGCTGTCGACCTTCGGCCCGAAGGTCAGCTGATTGATCACCAGCTTGTTCGTTGCCTGAAGCTTGTCACCGTCGATGCGATAGCGCACATCCGCGCTCAACTTGCCCTTTTCGATTGAGTAGCCGGCCCAGCGCCCCGAGTAGGGGCTGATCTTCGGCAGATCGAAGCCGCTGGCCACTCCGCGCAGGTCGATCAGGCGATTGGGCGGCAAAGGGTGGAACTTGCCGGTGATCTCGAGCGGCGCGTCTTCATCGACCCGTCCGCTCACGCTCACTTCAGAGGGCTCGCTGCGGTCGCTGGCAAGCGCATCGATCGATCCGTTGAGCTGCGTGAGATTGGCGTTGTAGTTGGGTTTGATGAAATTGTCGCTGAAGTTGATGTTGCCACCGCCGATACGGATGGTCCCGATTCGCAGCGTGGGTT
>Ga0007791_10000752_pt1 | contig 10930 bp, 3 predicted proteins | sample CryBogmetaGMA05M_FD_60368 | JGI IMG/M metagenome (GOLD analysis project Ga0007791, IMG submission 60368) | Freshwater microbial communities from Crystal Bog, Wisconsin, USA - MA0.5M | ecosystem: Environmental > Aquatic > Freshwater > Lake | place: Crystal Bog, Wisconsin, USA | collected 2009-07-06 | reverse complement strand
GGAGACGGTCTGGTCGCTTCAGCCGGAGCGTTTACCTTCGGCCGGATCCCGGGCCGGTTCCCAGGCGCCCCCGACGCCCTGAATCCGGGCATCGCCGCGCGAATCCGATCCGCCAGGTGCCCCAACGCCGATACCATCCAGTGACCTCGACCGGGACTGGCCCGAGGCGCTTCGCGGAGAGTTGGGACCTATGTCTTCGAATACAGCTGCCGAGATCGTCAACAAGCTCGGTGGGACGGCGAATATCGAGAGCCTCTCGCACTGCGCCACCCGCTTGCGGTTCCAGCTTCGCGATGCGGCGGGGGTCGCACAGTCCGATCTCGAGTCCGTGTCGGGTGTATTGGGTGCGGTGCCCCAGGCCGGTAACCGCTATCAGGTCGTGATCGGGGGGGGAGTACAGACGGTCTACAACCAAATCAAGGCGCTGCCCGGGATGGGCGGTGGTACCGGCGGGGATGACGCCGAAGCCATCAAGGCTGCTGCTCGCGCCAAGGGCCCGCGCGGCAAGTTCGCTTGGATGGACTCGTTCTTTGAGTTCCTGTCCGACTCGTTCCGCCCGATTCTCGGTGCATTACTGGGCGCCTCGCTGTTCATCACTTTCATGGCCCTCATGAGCACGCTCAAGGTCATTCCGAACTGGGCAGACCCGCGCACCGAGCTGTCCCCGTCGTGGCAGTTCGTCAACCTGTGCTGGCAGAGCGTGTTCGTCTTCCTGCCCCTGATGGTCGCGTACAACGCGTCGAAGAAACTCAATGCCGACCCGTGGGTCGGCTTCGCCATCATGGCGGTGGTGATGCTGCCGGGATTTGCCGCGCTGAAGGATGTTGCCGCTCCTCAGAACGTCTTCGGTTCGACCGTCGACGTAGTGCAGATCTTCGGGTTGCCGTTGACGATCTTCAACTACAGCTCGCAGGTCTTCCCGCCGTTGCTGATGGCCGCTGTTCTCGGACCGCTCTACAAGGTCCTGAAGAGGATCATCCCCGAGAACGTTCAGCTGATCTTCGTGCCGTTTCTCTCGATGCTGATCATGATTCCTCTGACGGCCTTCGTGATCGGCCCGATCGGCGTGTACACCGGGGCTGGCCTTGCCAACCTGCTGAAGGCCATCAACGACTTCTCACCGTTGATCTTCGCCATCCTGATTCCGCTTGCCTACCCGTTCATGGTGCCGCTGGGCCTGCACTGGCCGATCAACGCGATCATGCTGCTCAACATTCAGACCCTGGGTTACGACTACATCCAGGGCCCGATGGGCGCGTGGAATTTCGCCTGCTTCGGAGCCACCGCCGGGGTGCTCTTCCTGGCCTGGAAGGAACGCGACAAGCAGATGCGGCAGACTGCGATCGGCGCACTCGCCGCAGGACTGCTGGGTGGTATCTCGGAGCCGTCGCTGTACGGAATCCATTTGCGCTTCAAGCGGATCTATCCACGAATGCTGGTCGGCTGTCTTGTGGGCGGGGTCATCATCGGCATCGGCGGCGGTGTCAAGACCAGTGCCTTTGTGTTCACCTCATTGTTGACGATCCCCGCATTCAGCAATATGGGCCTGTATGCGGCGGCGGTGCTCGCGGCGTTCTTCACCGCGATGATCCTGGTCATCTTCTCCGGCTATCGATCGCCAGAGGAGGCTGCTGCAGCGGCCGCGGCCGGGGTATCAGTCGCCGATTTGGAAGGGCCGATGTCTGCGGCCAGCACCGGCACCCTGATCGCTGCCGCGGCGACCAAGGCAGCGGGCGATGCGGGCGTAGTGACCGAGATCCAGTCACCGTTGGCCGGCACGATCGTTGCTCTCAGCGATGTGCCTGATCCGGTCTTCAGCAGGGGAACCCTGGGCCCGGGCATCGCGGTGATCCCGTCCGGGAATACCGCATATGCGCCAGGTGCCGGTGTTGTGGTCGCCGCGCAGCCGACCGGTCACGCCTTCGGGCTGCTCCTCGACAGCGGCGTCGAGGTTCTTATTCATATCGGTATCGACACGGTCAAACTCAAAGGCTCCGGCTTCGACGTACACGTCGCCAAGGGCGAACGGGTGAGCGCAGGATCACCGCTGGTGACCTTCGACCGCAAGGTCATTGAGGAAGCGGGCTACCCGCTGGTGACTCCGATAATCATTCTCAACTCGAAGAAGTTCGGGTCGATCGAGCCGACATCGGCTGGTGAAACAGCCGTTGGCGCAACGATTCTCACGGTGTCGCCCGCACCTGTCCCCGCAGAGGTTGGACTCTAGGCCGCGCGCCGCTACGCCTTGATCCTGATCCGTCCAGGCTTCCAGAGTCCGCTCCGAGTCGCGGTCCCCAACTCGATCTGTGCGGGTTCGGCGTCGATGATGGTGTCGAACTTGCGGAGCGATCCCCAGTCCCGGCCCCAATCGTGGGACAGGTAGGTGGCCATGACCTGCGCCCGCAGCATGACGTCGCTCACCCCGAGAAGGCCGCCATTGCGTCCGTCCTCCCAGGTGTCGGTGTCCTGCTTCTTGGCCGTGTAGTCCGGAGTGATACGGAACTTCGGCACCTGGGTGACGCCGTTGGCGTGCAGCATCGGCTGCTGGCACGGGAAGGCCAGCCCCACCGCCCAGTCCATCAACACCGGCTGGGTGGAGCCGACGTAGGACTGAAGCGTCCGCAACTCCGGCACCCGAGGCGGGGTGATGGCGACCCAGTCGCCCAGGGACAGCGAGCGGTCTTCCGCCACGATTCGCACTGCGGTGGCATCGGTGGGAATCGCCGAGCGTGGGTACCGGAGATTCCGCCACGACGGCGCTGGGCCCAGGTCATAGGGCTCCACCCGGCCGGCGGCCACCGGTGCACCGCCGGGCCCGGCTTTGCCGTATTCCAGCTCGACGGTCTGGCCGTCGGTGTGCGCATTGAGCACGCTGTTGCCGGCGATGGTCCCAGCGGCCGTCACGACCACCAGTGGGTGGCCGGAATCAGCGGGCGGCAGCTGGTACCAAGCGGATGTCAGCATGCTCTCCTGCTGAGCGGAGCCGACGTAGCTTCCCGCCAACGGAACACGACTCGGGTCCAGGCTGTAGGGCAACGGAATGCTGGAGCCGTTGATACCCGGTTTGTTGAGCTTGACCGGCGCTTCCCAGTCGTAATCGATACCGGGCGTCGCATTGAGGACCCGAATCGCCTCGGCCACAATGTGTTCGGGTACACCATTTGGTGTGAATCCGACGGGTTTGGACCCACCCAGCGGGCCGAGTGGCCCGTAATCTCCGGCGAACGGGCTCATGAATCCGACGTTGGTATCGGGTTCGACGAGGACGTCGTCGGCAAGTCCGCATCCCCCGGACAGGGCTCTCAGGTTCGCCAGCGCATTGGAGTAGGTCGGGTATTGACGCACCACGCCCGCTGCCATCGACGCAATGAACACCAGGACCATGAAGCCCGCGGCCAACGGGATCGGGGCGGCAGTCAGTGCGCGGGTGATGCGGCCTTCGCCCCGAATCCGGGCAGCGAAATGTAGCCAGACGGTATAGATCGCTGAGACCACGAAAAGCGTGAAGAACATTGCGCTGACGCTGATTCCCGCGAACCGCGGCATGTCATTGTTGAACGGCACACCGTAACTGGAGACGTACCACCAACCATTGGTAGTGGCGAAGCACAGAGCCAGCACGAACAGAACCGCCGTCACGACGGTCATTCTGTTGCGCGACCACCTCAGCACCTTCCGCGACACCAGCACAGTGGCAAGGGCGGCCATCGCCGCACCCACGGCGGCGAACAAGCCGAAGTGGTGGACCCACTTGGTCGGGGTGAACATCAGGGTGAACATTGTCGCGAGGATGACACCCATCAGACGCCAGGCGGGGCCTCGCGCAACACCAGGAATCCGCTTGCGGCGCAACATAATGAACATCGAAACGAACAGTGACAACGCGGTAATCAGGAAGCCGAAACGGCGCGACAATGACCCGTCGACCGTCGGCAGGATCAGGTAGTAGTAGCGCAGATTCTCGGTGTACCACGCCTGGCTCGGGCCGATATCGGTACGAATCCGTGTCGCCTCCAGCACCGTCGCCAGAGTCTGGTCGGCGAACACTACCGTCAGCACTATCGTTCCGACCGCCAGCAGTGGTGCCACCAGGGGCAAGGTGCCCACAACCGCACGGCGCCGGGCGAGGATGCGCAGGATGGGCCGGCCACCGGCGATCAATGCGGCCACGGCGATCAGGCCGGTCGGTTGGATACCCAGGGTGAACGCAGCGGTGAGGATAGCCAGCGCTGCCGGAGCGAGCCGACCAGAGCTGATCGCGCGTTCGATGAGCACGTAGGTGATCAGCGCGCCAGTGGCGATCTGGCCTTCCGGCCGCAGACCGTTGTTGAACGGCATCCATGCGGCGAGCAACACCAGACCCGCGGCCCACAGGGCGGTTCTACTACTGACCACAGCCGGACCCAATCGGGGCAGGACTTCGCGGGAGAGCAGCAGCCAGCACACCAGCGCGCAGAGCAGGTCGGGTAACCGGATCCAGATGCTCGCGTCGCTAACGTGAGTCATCAGCGCCAGCACGTTGTAGTACCAGCCGAACGGGTCTTCAGGGCTGCCGAACCAACGGAAGTAGTTCGACATGTAGCCGGCGTGATCGGCGACGCGGGCCATACCCAGGATGTAGCCATCGTCGGATGAGTTGGCGCCCAGTACATGCCAGACGAGGAAGCTGGTCACCACGGTCACGTCGACGGCGGTAAACGTCCGCCATCGCTGCGGGATCAGCTTGTGCATCCGGCGGCCGTCAAGTCGGTCGAGCCGCCACAGCGCCGCCAGTGCGACCGCAGTGGATGCCATGGCCAGCAGCATCGCCGCCAACTTCAATGTCGTTGGTCTGGTGGAGAATCGGGTGTCGATGGTTGCGGTGACGTTCAACCCTGGCGGCGCAGGACCGGACAGGTCGGTGAACACCCCGACGATCGCCGGACGCAGATTGGGATCTTTGAATCCGCTGCGCAGGTCCACGTAGCCGGTCTGGGCGGAGTCTGCATCCTGATCCTGCGTGGCGGTGCTGGGCGGCAATCCGACGAAGGTGGCGAATGTACCTGCATCCGTTGAGTTGATCTCGACGCGCTGGCAATCGCCGAGTTGTGAACGAAGCACGCTGGCAATCACCACATTGCGATCGGTGACGTCTACCCGTTGGCGGGTGGCCGTGACGAAGAGAGAATTCAGTGCGGCGTCTTTGCCCTTGGGCGGTGCCAAGCCCAGAACCAGTCCGCCCTTGTCCGGCATCGACCGGAGCACCTCGCACGGCACTGTGATGGAGAGTGACACCGGCGCCTGGGAGATCAGCGGTGCCGTGACATTGGTGAGTTGTCCGTTTTGCGGCCAGTTCAGTGTCGCGGTGGTCTGCACCACGGGAAGCAGTGGGGTAAGCACCGAAAGCACGAAGCCCAGCAGGCCGGCGATTGTGGCCACCCATCGGATGATCTTCACGTCGCCTGCCGCATCGCGGGCACTGGCTTCAAGTGTCTGCGTCATGGCAGCGCCCTGATCGGTCCGTTGCGGTTCCAGCCGAACACCCGTTTGGAACCCTCCTCGATAACGGCGTCGGGCGACTGCGCCGCGGGCACGACTCGGATATAACGCTCAAGTGCGCCCCAGTCGCGATACCAGTCGTCGCGCAGGTAGGTCGGCACGGTCGCGGTGGTCAGCAGCGCCTGGATGAACAGGAACGGGCCGCCCGCGCGCGCCGACTGCCACATATTGGACGACACCACCACCTGCTTGAGGTTGGGCAGTATGCGGTATTGCGGGAGTTCCGCCACTCCGAGATGTTCCGAGAAGGGCCGCTGGCAGGGGAAGTTCGCCGCGGTGGCGATATCCATCAGAATCGGGGTCTGGGCGCCCAGGAACTCCTGCGCGCTTTGCAGAGGTGGCACGCGGGGCGGGGTGAACCCGAACCACTGATCGGCGCTCAGGTTGGGGTCGTCCGCCACGATCCGGGCCACGTTGGCTTCCGGCGGCGCCCATGCGAGCGGGAAACGCAGGTTGCGCCAGGCTTTCTGCTCGATGGTGTCGATGGGCTGAATCTTGTCGAGTGCGGTGAAGCCGCCGTCGGCGCCTCGGACTCCCCATTGCAGTTTGAGCGACTGGCCGTAGTGGAATTCTTGCTCGTCGTCGTAGTACCAGATCGCGCCGGCGGCGGCGACGGTCACGAGTGGGCGATTCGGCGAGCGGGGCGGCAGGTCGTACCACGCCGAAGTCACCTTGGCCGCCAGCGTGTCCTCTTTGTAGCTGCCCATCACCGGTGTGGTTTTGGGGTCAAGACCGAACGGCAGGAACACATTCGAGCCGTTGACACCCACTGGTCCATAACCGCCCCCGGTGCCGCCGGAGAAGGCGATCCCGAAGCTCGGCTTGTTCGGCGATCCATCGGAGTTGACGGTCCCGGGGTTGGCGATGAATGGCGCGATCGGATCGAGATTGTCACTGATTCCATTGGGTGTGAACCCGACTGGGCTCTCTCCGCCCAGTGGGCCGTACTGTCCCCACTTCTGGCCCGGTGCCGGTTGTAGCATCCCGGCATTGGCGTCGGCTTCGACGAGGACGTCGTCGGCCATCGCACAACTTGTCTTTGACAACCCGGAAGCCAGTGCAGCAAGGTTCGCCTTGGCGGTGGTGTAGGCCGGGTAGCGCTGCGCGAAACCCTTGGCCATGGACCCGACCGCCAACAGCACCATGATGAGCGAGAGCACCAGCAGTGGCGTGGAGGCCAGCACGCGGTTTCGACGGGTGTCTTTGACCTCGGTGTGTCCGGCGTAGTCAAGGCGGAAGTGCAGCCATCCGGCGACCAGCCCGCTGATGACGGTGAGCGCGAGGAACATTGATGTCACCGGCTGATGTAGCAGTACCGGCGCCCGGTCGTACCAGGGCACCCCGTAGTTGCCGACGTAGAACCACCCGTTGATACCCGAGGTCGCCCAGGCCACCACGAACAGCAGCGCGGTGATATACAGCGCCAGGTTGCGTCTGCTGTGCAGGCCAACCCTGGCGAAGGTGAACGCGGTCACCGCTCCCAGAGCGGCCGTTAGACCGGCGAACGCACCGAACTGGACGGCCCACTTGGTAGGAGTGAAGGTGAGCAGCAGCAGGCCCAGTGCGGTGCTACCAATCAGCCGCCAGAGCGGCCCACGGGCCAGCCCGTGCATGCCTCCGCGGCGCAGCAGCACTGTCAGCATTCCGAACAGGCAGAGCAACATCACCAATACGGCGAAACGCCTCGTCAGTGAGCTCTCCACATGTTCCTCGACGGTGAGGAAGTAGTATCGCAAAAAGTCCTGGTACCACGAGATCGTTGGTCCAACAACATATTTGATCCGGGCTGACTCGGCGACGGTGGCCAGTGTTTGATCGCGGAACACGATGACGAAGATCACTGACAGGGCCGCGGCCAGTGCAGCCAGCGGGGCCAGCACACCGTCGTGTGCGCGGCGCTGGCCGATGATCCGGCCGATGGCACGCGCGCCGACCAACAGCGGTGCTGCCGCGACCAGGCCCTGCGGCGCCAATGTCACGCAGAAGACGGCGACGATGATCGCGACTGCCGTGGGAGCCAGTCGTCTGGTTGCGATCGTGCGTTCGACCAGCATCCACACCACCAGAACCCCGAAGGCGATCAGCGGTTCCGGACGCAGGCCGTTGTTGAACGGCAGCCAGGCAGCGAGGAAGACCACTGCGCCAGTGGCAACCGCTACCCGGTTGCGCGATAGTCCGCCCACCCCTGAACCCAGGCGGGGTAGCACCCAGTGGCTGAGGATCAGCCAGCTTCCAATGGCTGCCGCAGTGGCCGGAAGCCGCATCCAGACCCCCGCGGTACTCACCGATGCCAGCTGCGCAAGCACCGACTGATACCAGTCGAACGGTGCTTCGGTTGTCCCGAAGTAGCGGTAGTAGTTGGTTGCGTAGCCAGCCTCACTGGAGATTCGCGCGATGGTGAGGTTGTACCCATCGTCAGAGGAGATGGCACCGATCACGTGCCACAGCAGCAGCGTCCCGATGACGCCGATATCGGCCGGCCAGTGCCGGAGCAGCTGATGCGGTGAGCCCGGAACCCGCCGACCGTGCAACCGGCGGTCCAGGACCGCCAGCGCCGCGATCGAGGTGATGACGCACGCGATGCCTGCCACCATCACCGCCAGCTTGAGCACCGTGGGTCTGGTGATGAAGCGGGTGTCGACGTCGATTCGAGCCGAAAGTCCCTGCTGGACGGGAACCTTCAGCTCGGTAAAGACCCCGGTTACCTGGGGCTTCTTATCCGGGGCGAGTGTTCCGGCAGCGCCGGGGATGCCGACGAAGTCCGCACCGACCGCGGCGGGATTAGCCCACGCCCGCAATGTGGTGCAGGCGCCGGAATTGACCGCTTTGCGGGTTGCGACTGCAGCCACCTTGTCGCGGAATGCCACGAAAACCGAGTCGCTGTTCGCCCGCACGAACAGCCCGTTACGGGATGCGTCTATGCCGTCCGGAGGATTGGTGGCGAATACCAGTCCGCCAGCCGGTGGCAGGGTGGCGATCGCAGCGCAGGGGATCGACACGTCGAGGGCCTCTGGAGCACCGGAGACCAGCGGTGCCGTGATATTGCCGACCACCCCGCCGGGGCCCCCACCCTGCGGCCACAGGATGGTGGCGGTGGTTTGCCGGACGGGCAATAGTGGTGCCAGTCCGCAGAGCAGAACACCCATGACACCGGCGAGAATTGCGACCAGCCGAACCGATCTCAATTTGTCGCTGGACACGAGGGTCGATGGTAGGCGACGAGACCGTGGGCATAGCGAACAGCGGGCCGGATGTCGCCGGAATCTATGCCGGGCACGATTCCGCAGGGATTTAGGTGGGCCTCAGCGGAGCGGGACTCCATAGGCCACTGCGGGTTGCTGTGCCGAGTTGCAGTCGAGCCGTGGTGGCGTTCGGATAGAACTGGGCCAGCCGTTGCAGCGCACCCCAGTCGCGGAACCAGTCCCCCTTGAGATAGGTGGGCACTGTGGTCGCGCGGAACAGTAACTCGCTGATGCCCAGAGGGCCGCCGCCGATATTGTCCATCACCGGGGAGTTGGCGTCGGCGCCGAACCGGTCGGGCAGGATCCGCCACCGGGGCACTTCGGCCACGCCGTTGGTGTGGCCGAATGGCCGCTGGCAAGGGAAGGCCAGGCCCACAAGCCAGTCCAGCAGTACCGGATCGTCGGATCCGACCACCTGTTGCAGGGTGCGCAGTGTGGGAATTCGTGGCGGGGTGACGGCGATCCAGTGCTGCGGCGCCAGATCGTCATCCTTGGCGACCACCCGGACCACGGTGGCGGCTGCCGGTATCGCAGCCAGTGGTGCCCTGAGATTGCGCCAGGCCGGCGTCGGGCCGATATCGGCGAAGCCCAGTGAACCGCCTGCCTTACCGTCGGCCGCCTGTTGATCGGTGGCCCACTGCACCTGAACCTCACCCTGGTCGAAGCGACCTGCGGCGGAGACCACCAGCAGCGGTGCGGAGTCTTTGCCGGTGGTCTCCCGTGGCGGCAGCCGGTACCAGGCCGACCGCAGCAGTGCCGGTTGCTGGACGCCGGCCCGCCAACTGCCCAGAACCGGGGTCTTGGCGGGGTCGAGGCCATAGGGCAGCCGGGCTTGCGAACCGTTCACACCGGTCTCGGTGGTGCTGCCGAGCTCGGTTCCCAGTTCGCCTGCGGTGACACTCTTGTCAGCGGCGTCGATGAAGTTGCCGCCGCCGGGCGGCTCTTTGACCGGATCTGCTGCGATGTCGGCAGGAATGCCGTTGGGGGAGAAACCTTCTGAGGTAACCGAGCCCAGTGCCGCACCGACGGTGACTCCGACCGGTGTCAGCATGCTGGCGTTGGGATCCTGTTCGACCATCACGTCGTCGGCGAGCCCGCAGGTCTTACCGGTCAGTGCCTCCAGATTGGAACGGCCCACCGACCATGCCGGGTATTGGTTGGCCATTCCCAGCGTCAACGAGGCCACTTCGAAGATCACCAACGCCCATGCGGCGATGGCTAATGGTGAGCCCGCGACCCGTGACCATCTCCGCTGGCCGGTATGGCCGTCGCCGCGGTTGGAGAAGTGCAGCCATGCCGCGACGAGCAGTGCGACCACCGTCAGGCCGAGAAGCGCCGTTGTGACGCCGAAATGCCACTGGGGGAATTGATTCGACCACGGGACGCCGAAGCTGGAGACGTACCACCAGCCGTTGACACTGGCGAATGACAGTGCCGTGATGAAAAGCACCACCGCGGCGAATACCGCGCGGTTGCGGGCCGACCTCAACACGTGTGGCATGACCGCAATGGCGGCAAGTGCACCGAGAGACCCGGCGAGACCGGCGAAGACACCGAAATGGTGGGTCCACTTGGTCGGAGTGAACATCATCGCCAGAAATGAGATGGTGGTGATGCCGATGATCCGCCGGCTTGGTCCGGCTGCGGTGCCCGGAATATGGCCGCGGCGCAACATCATTGCGACCGACACCGCTAACGCAATGAGTAGAGCCAGCACGGCGAACCGGCGGGCAATCGACCCGTCCGGCGTGGCCATGAATAACCGCTCGTAGCGCAGGTGTTCGTCGAACCAGCTCAGACTTGGCCCGACCGCGCGCTTGAGTGCGTTGGCCTGGACCTCCCCGGCGAAAGTCTGGTCGCGAAAGATCAGGATGATCGGCACCGTGGTCGCGGCGAGGATAGGAGCCAGCAGGGGTGACAGGCCGAACTGCCGGGCGCGCCGCCGCAGGATTGTCCGCAAGGGGCCGACGGCCACCAGCAGCGCGCCTATCGACGCGATCCCGGTGGGCCCGGAGAACAGGGTCAGCGCCCCGATGATGCAGGCCATCGCAACCGGCAGCAGTCGACTGGTGGCCACCCCGCGTTCCACCGAACACCAGGTGGCCAGGATGCCGAGGGCGATGATCGGCTCAGGTCGTAGCCCATTGTTC
>Ga0007791_10000751_pt1 | contig 10932 bp, 9 predicted proteins | sample CryBogmetaGMA05M_FD_60368 | JGI IMG/M metagenome (GOLD analysis project Ga0007791, IMG submission 60368) | Freshwater microbial communities from Crystal Bog, Wisconsin, USA - MA0.5M | ecosystem: Environmental > Aquatic > Freshwater > Lake | place: Crystal Bog, Wisconsin, USA | collected 2009-07-06 | reverse complement strand
TGCAACACATTGCGTCCGGTCATCCGGAAATACCGGGCGTAGACGTCGGTGGCGATGTATCCCAGTGGGTGGCCGACGTGCAGACCCTCGCCGGACGGGTAGGGGAACATGTCCTGAACGAACATCTTGTCGGTGGGAACCGGTGAACCGTCGGCACGGGCAAGAGAGCCCACCGGGTTAGGCACGTTGAACGTTCCCCACTGCTGCCAATTTTCCTGCCACTGATGCTCGATGCGGCCCGCCAGGTCTGCGGTGTATCGGTACGGCGGAACATCCGGGTCGGCCTCCCCTGGGCCAATGGTCGCGGATTCGCCCGTCGACGCGGTCGGGGATTCGGTCACGGTCACAGGGTATCGGGGTGTGCGAGTCGGCAACGGCGCGGTATCGGTTGCGTTTCATGCCGGTCAGGGGTTGGTTCCAAGTCGATTCCGGCCCTGTCATCGATGCTCTGCACGTGCATACAGTCGACAAGGACAAGTGGGCCACCCTGGCCAAAACGTACTGAAGAGGACATCTGCGATGAACAGGATCGCCCGCAACTGGCGGGTATTGGTAGGCGGTGTCGCCGCCGGGTCGGTTGCCGTGATCGGCTTCACCGGGGCCAGTGCTTCAGCCGAACCGGTACAACCCGTACCGCCGGTGCCGTCAGCGGCCACGGCGACGGTGACGGCGACCCAAACCGTCACAGTCACGCCCCAGGCGACCCCCCCGGCCGCAACGGATCCCGCCAGTGCGCCGGCGACTGCAGCTGCGGCGACCGCTGTGCCGGTTGCGACAGCTGTGCCCGCGACCGCGGTGACTACCGTCACACCATTGGCGCCGGCCACATCCGGAACCCTGGCGGAGTTCTTCAAGGCGAAGGGCGTGGTGATGGAGCCGCAGAAGGCGGCCGGATTCACCGCGCTGAATATCGTGTTGCCGCTGCCGACAGGCTGGCGGGTGATTCCCGATCCCAATGTCCCGAATGCGTTCACCGTGATCGCCGACCGGCAGGGCGGCGACGGCCTTTACAGCTCTAATGCCGTCCTGATGGTGTACAAGCTGACGGGGCAGTTCGATCCTCGCGAGGCAATCAGTCACGGCTTTGTCGAGAACCAGAAGCTGCCCGCATGGCAATCGACGTCGGCGTCGATGGCCGACTTCGGCGGTTACCCTTCATCGATCATCGACGGAACCTACCGCGATGCCGATATGACGCTCAACACCTCCCGCCGTCATGTGATCGCACAATCCGGGTCGGATTACTTCCTGGTCACGCTGTCGGTAACGACCGCGGCGAACCAGGTGGTCGCCACCGCTGGCGCCACCGACGGGATTCTCAACGGCTTCCGGGTCACCTCACCGACGGCGACACCGGCACCGAGCGCTGCGGCAGTGGCCGCACCTGCAGTCGCCGCACCTGCAGTCGCCGCAGCGGCACCGGCGGCAACCCCACCCGCAGCGGCGGTCGCTGCAACCGTCCCGATCGCCCCCGCTGCCGCCGCACCGGCTGCCGCAACCGCACCCGCAGCGGTGCCCACGCAATAGCGGCCGACCTCGGCTCGTATGGTGAAACCGATGGTTATCGGGGCGGTGCTGAGTCTTTGCCTGGCCGCAGTGATCGCCGCATCCGGATTCTGGACTCTAGCCCGCCGTTCCGGTGTCGACGTCACGGGGCAGGTCATGCGTGCGGTGGCACCGACTCAAATCGCCGCCGCGGTGATGCTGGCTGCCGCCGGAATCGCGGCCTTGGTGGCACCGGCGCCGATCGGATTGACCGGGCTGGTCATCGGCGCCGTCGGGGCGATCGGCACAATTGGCGCGGGTTCCTGGCGCGCCGCCCGCTACGCGGCGCAGCGGCAAGTCTCGCCCAACTGTGGATCAGCTGGCGGCTGCGCCGGGTGTACCCAGTTGTGCAACTGACCGATTAGTTACGACCCAGGTCGATGGGATGCGTCGCCAGCAGTGGCAGTGGCATGGGCTGGCGGCGCAGAACCTGGGACCACAAATCCACCCGGGGCTCCACCAATACGTCAGAAGGTAAGGCAGACAGCACAATCCAATCGTCCCGCTCGATTTCGCTATCGAGTTGGCCAATAGTCCACCCGGAATAGCCAGCGAATACCCGGACCCCTTCGACCGATTCAGCTATCGATTCCGGATCAGTGTCAAGGTCGACCATCACGATGCGGCCCGCGACATGGCGCATGCCCGGCAACCCGTCGGGATCGACGCCGATCCGCAGCGTGCCCAGGCACAGCGCAGCGTCACGCTTCACCGGTCCTCCGACGAACATCGTCTTCGGCTTAGCGACCAGATCGGTCCATTGCGGCAGCACGTTGTAGACCGCGGTCTCGCTGGGACGATTAAGCACCACCCCGAGAGTGCCGCCATCGTTGTGCTCGACGATGTAGATCACACTGCGCCGAAACGTGGGTTCAAGCAGGTCCGTACTGGCGAGCAGCAACGTTCCGGGCCGCACCCGGTTTGCCGCGGGCGCGATGAAATCCTCAGGATCCTCCTGCTGAGCCACCCCTCAATCATGGCATGGCGGCATGCGACGAATGGGACCGTGTCGCGGTGATGTTTGTAGTGTAAGCCGGTGGTCGACACTCGCACGTCCGTCTCCTTTCGGTCGGTGCGCAGCCTGACCGACTTCTGGCGGCTCCTTCAGTTGCGGATGGCGAGTCAGTTCGCCGACGGACTCTTTCAAGCCGGCCTGGCCGGGGGCTTGCTATTCAATCCCGAACGGGCCGCAGACCCGCTGGCGGTGGCTGGGGCGTTCGCGGTGTTGTTCCTGCCCTACTCGGTCCTAGGACCCTTCGCCGGGGCGCTGTTGGATCGCTGGGACCGCCGGGTGGTACTCATCGTGGCCAACACCGCCAGGCTGGTGCTGGTCATTGGTGTCGCTGCGCTGCTCGCCGCGGGCGCCCGCGATGTATTCGTCCTGTGTGCGGCGCTGACCGTCAACGGCTTCAGCCGGTTCGTGACGTCGGGCCTCGGGGCGGCGCTGCCGGATGTGGTGCCGCGCGAACAGGTCGTGACCATGAACTCAGTGGCGACCGCGGTCGGTGCGGCAGCAGCATTCCTGGGCGCCAACTTCATGTTGGTCCCGCGGTGGATCTTCGGCTCCGGCGATACCGCATCGGGCACCATCATCGTCGTGGTCGCCGTCCCAGTCGCGGTCGCGTTGCTGCTGTCGATACGTTTCCGGCCACATGTGCTCGGACCGGTCCGGCTCGCCATGCACCGCTCAGCGCTCTACACCGTTGCGACCGGCTGGGCCTACGGCATCCGCACGGTGCGCGCGACACCATCGGTGGCCGCGACCCTGTCCGGTCTGGCCGCCTACCGAATGGTGTTCGGGATCAACACATTGCTGGTGCTGGTGATCGTCCGTCACTCCGGTGCAGCGGGCTTCGCCGGCCTGGGCACAGTGGTGGTATTCGTCGCCGCCACCGGAAGCGGCTCATTCCTGGCCAATCTGGTGACTCCCCCGGCGGTGCGCCGGTGGGGCCGTTACGCCAGCGCCAACGTGGCACTTTTGTGCGCAGCGGTCATTCAAGTCGCTGGTGCGACTCTGCAGCTGGTGGTGATGGTGGCCTGCGGCTTTTTCCTCGGCTTGGCCGGACAGGTGGTCAAGCTCTGCGCCGACACTTCCATGCAGATCGACGTCGACGACACCATGCGCGGGCATGTCTTCGCCGTTCAGGATTCGCTGTTCTGGATGTCATTCATTATCGCGATCAGCGTGGCGGCCGCGGTGATTCCCGCCGACGGGCGGTCGCCCGCGCTGGCACTTTCCGGTTCGGTGCTGTACCTCGCCGGGTTGGCCGCACACGCGAGCATCGGCAGGGGCCGGTTGCCGACGAACTAGGCTGCGCCCTATGGCATCTGCGGACCCGATGGTCGATGATCTGCACGCTGAGAGCGAGGCGCTGGACGCACTGGTCGCAGAGATTCCTGCGCAGCGCTGGGCGCTGCCAACGCCGGCCCCAGGCTGGACGATCGCCCATCAGATCGGGCATCTGCTGTGGACCGATCGGGTGGCACTGACGTCGATCACCAACGAGGCCGAGTTCGGCGAACTCGTCGCGGCCGCTCAGCCAACCATCGACACGTTTGTCGATGACGCCGCCGACGAGCTGACCGAACTCCAGCCGGCACAGCTGCTGGCCGACTGGCGGCGCACACGCAATAAACTCCACGCTGAGTTGCGTGCGGTGCCGGACGGCCGCAAGCTTTTGTGGTTCGGGCCGCCAATGAGCGCTCCATCGATGGCAACCGCCCGGCTCATGGAAACCTGGGCACATGGGCTGGACATTGCCGACGCATTGGGTGTGACGGTGCCGGCGTCGAGCCGGATCAAGTCGATCGCTCACCTGGGCGTGCGCACGCGCGACTTCGCGTTCAATGTTCACGGCCTCACACCGCCGGCCGAGCCGTTCCGGGTGGAGTTGACGGCTCCCGGTGGCGATCTGTGGACCTGGGGTCCCGAGGATGCGGCGCAACGGGTCAGCGGGTCTGCCCTCGACTTCTGCTATCTGGTCACCCAGCGGCGGTCGCGGGCACAACTGGACGTTGTCGCACACGGCGCTGACGCGCAGCAGTGGGTGGAGATCGCTCAGGCTTTCGCGGGGCCGCCCGGCTCGGGACGCTGAGCGCTCCAGTTCGCGGCAGATTCACACTCGCGAGCTACAGCGCGGCCGCTCCATCGGCGGTGCCGTCACCATCGGTATCGGTAAGCGCGATATCCCAGCGGCCGTCGCCGTCGGAATCCACATATCCGTTGGTGAACCGGCCGTCCGGGTCGGCTCGCAGCATACGGTCGGCAAGACCATCACGATTGACGTCGAACAGGCGGTCCGGTTCGCCGTCACCGTCGACATCCACCGGTGCACCAGTGTCGTCATGTTCAACCCCGTCGAGGCCGAACCACCGCAGTTGCCGACTGTGCGCTAAGCCCCCACTCACCGCCCAGGAGCCGGATCCGTCGTCGGTGTACTGCGCTTCGGGCCTCCCGTCGTCGTCGAGGTCCAGTGCAGCATGGTCGGCCAGACCATCGCCGTCGACATCGACGAGGGCATCGTCGAATGCGCCGTCACCGTCGAAATCCATTCGGACACCGTCGAGTTCACCGTCACCGTCGATATCTACGTCCAGCGCGTGGGTCCAGATCGACGCCGTCCCGTCCCCGGCGTCCAGGCAGTAATCCATGCTCTGTTCGACGCCAGATCCTCTCCAAGCGTTCCACCAGAATCAATCGGTGTCGCCGCCGCGGGCGCGCCACCAGGCGAGCAACTCGGTCGTCGCTTCCTCACGGGACATCGGCCCACGATCCAGCCTCAGTTCCTTGAGGAAATTCCACGCCTCGCCGACCTGCGGCCCGCCCGGGATGCCGAGCACCTCCATAATTTCGTGGCCGTCGAGATCGGGCCGGACCCGGGCAAGATCCTCCTTGGCGGCCAACTCGGCGATTCGCGCTTCCAGCTCGTCATAGTTGGCCTGTAACAGCGAAGCGCGTCGCTTATTGCGAGTGGTGCAGTCAGCGCGAACAAGTTTGTGCAATCTCGGCAACAGCGGTCCGGCGTCGGCCACGTATCTTCGCACCGCCGAGTCGGTCCATCTGCCCTCGCCGTGGCCATGAAAGCGCAAATGCAGATACACCAACTGGGAGACATCGTCGACCAGCTGCTTGGAGTACTTCAGCGCTCGCATGCGCTTGCGAACCATCTTGGCACCGACCACCTCGTGGTGGTGGAAGCTGACGGCGCCGTCAGACTCATGACGCCGCGTGGTCGGTTTGCCGATGTCATGCAATAGCGCCGCCCAGCGCAGCACCAGGTCCCGTTCGGCTGGGTTTTCCAATGCGATCGCCTGCCGCAACACCGTCAGCGAGTGCTGGTAGACGTCCTTGTGCTGATGATGTTCGTCGATGGCCATCTGCATGCCGCCGATCTCCGGCAGCACTACCTCGCCGAGTCCGGTCTGCACCATCAACTCAATGCCGGCTACCGGATCCGCGCCCAACAGCATCTTGTCCAGTTCGACCGCCACCCGTTCGACGGTGATCCTGGCCAGTTCAGGTGCCATCGCGATGATGGCTTCCCGAACCCGATCGGCCACCCCGAACTCAAGCTGCGAGACGAACCTCGCGGCCCGCAGCATTCGCAGCGGATCGTCGCCGAAGGACACCGACGGTGCGGCCGGGGTGTCCAGAATCCGTTGCTGCACCGCCGCCAGTCCGCCCAGCGGATCGAGGAACTCTCCCGGTCCGTCCGCAGTGATCCGAACGGCCATCGCGTTGACAGTGAAGTCGCGCCGCACCAGATCGTCCTCGAGGCGTTCCCCGAAGCGCACCACCGGGTTTCGCGAAACCTGGTCATAGCTGTCGGCCCGAAAAGTGGTGATCTCCAGTCGATGACCGGCCTTGCCAACGCCCACGGTGCCGTAATCGATGCCGGTATCCCACATAGCGTCCGCCCACGGACGTACGATTCGCGCAACCATCTCCGGCCTGGCGTCGGTGGTGAAATCCAGGTCGGTGATCAATCGGCCGAGGAGGGCGTCACGGACGCAGCCACCCACCAGATACAGCTGGTGACCCGCTGCGGCGAACAGCCCGCCAACCGCCCCCAGCAGCTGGCCCTGTCGCTGCAGCTCGACGGCCGCTCGTCTGAGCAGCTCATCCTCCGGCGTGGGTTCGGACACTTCCGTGAGCCTAATGCTCGCCACCCAGGCGGTAACCGGCGAGTGTGGGCAGGCGGGCTTATTCGTGCCAGCTACTATCGCTTGGGTGTCGGAGGGCGAGCGGGCCAAACCACGACGGCGGCGAGGTAGACGGCGCGGCCGCAGTCCGGCAAGCCCTCCGGAGCAGGTCGTCGGCCACGACAGCGATCCCCGCCCCGAGCTGAACGCCGAGTCGCAACCAGCCAGCGACGTCACGGACAACCCCCCAGCCGCGAGTGCCTCGCGTCCACGGCGACGTCAGGGTGCCAGGCTGCGTACGGTGCACGAAATCTCCGCGGGTGGTCTCGTTATCGACGGTATAGACAAACCACGGGAAGAGCAGCTGGCCGCCTTGATCGGTCGCGTGGACCGGCGTGGCCGCATGATCTGGTCACTGCCCAAGGGTCATATCGAGCAGGGCGAGACAGCCGAACAGACCGCCATCCGGGAAGTTGCGGAGGAGACCGGCATCCACGGGCACGTACTGGCGGCGCTGGGGAGTATCGACTACTGGTTCGTCACCGAGGGACGGCGGGTTCACAAGACGGTTCACCACTATCTGCTGCGATTCTCCGGTGGCGAGCTGTGCGACGAAGACGTGGAAGTCACCGAAGTGGCATGGGTGCCGGTCACCGAACTATCGCGGCGGCTGGCCTATGCCGATGAGCGCCGTCTTGCCAAAGTCGCGCACGAGCTCATTTCACTGCTGCAGTCGGGCGGCCCCGCGGCTCTGCCTCCATTGCCAACGAGCACACCTCAACTTCGTCCACAGACCCATTCCCGCACCCGCAATCGTCCCTCGTCCGACGAGGCGGCCGGCGAGCCTCGGACGAACGGCCGTGGTTCGGGCGCGTGACCGTCCTGCTGCGGGTCGTGATCGCACCCCGGATCATTGTTTGCGTTCTCGGTCTGCTGGCGCTGCTGCTTCTGCCGACCTCGCCGCCGAACGCCGCGGGGGAGCCCGGGTCTGATTTCCTCAAACTGCGCCTCGACAGCGTGACCCCGGATGTGGTCACCACGTCCAGCGACCCGACCGTGACGATCACGGCGACGGTGACCAATGTCGGTGACCGGCCGGTGCGCGACGTCGTCGCGCGTCTCGAGCACGGCGCGGCGGTGACCTCGTCATCGGAACTGCGCACCAGCCTCGACAGCACCGGCGAACAGTACGAGGCAATTGGTGAATTCATCAATGTGGCAACCGAACTCGGTCGCGGACAAGCCATCGGGTTTACCTTGTCGGTGCCGATCAGGTCAATCCCACAGCCGTCGCTGGGCATCTCGGCACCCGGGGTGTTCCCGCTGTTGGTTAATGTCAACGGCACCCCGGACTATGGCGCGCCGGCTCGCCTCGATGCCACTCGGTTCCTCCTACCGGTCACCGGCGTCCCCTCGGGGTCCGGCAATTCCCCGGGCAACACCGTCACCGATGTGGTGGCTCCGGACACCACCAATCCCGTCGCGGTCACAATGCTGTGGCCATTGGCCGACAAGCCGAGGCTGGCGCCGGGAGCCCCTGGAGGAACGACACCCGTCCGACTGATGAATGACGATCTGGCAGTGTCGCTGGCCGCGGGAGGGCGGCTGGAGACACTGCTGGCGGCGGCGGAGTTTGCCACCAGTCCAGGCGCCATCGAGCAGGACAACGGCGTCGCCCGAGCGCTCTGTCTGGCGATCGACCCCGATCTTCTGGTCACCGTGAACGCCATGACGGCCGGCTACGTGGTGGCCGATGCACCTAACGGCCTCGGTACAGCCGCCCACACTGGAAGCGGGCAGGTCGCCGCGGTCGCCTGGCTGGAACGGCTGCGGGTCCTGGCAAAGCGGATGTGTGTCACCGCCACTCCCTACGCCCAGGCCGACCTTGGCGCGCTGTTCCGGGTGGGCGACCCGCGGCTCAGCATGGCTGCCACGATCACCGCCGCCGACATCGTCGACCGAATCCTGGATGTCACGTCCACCCGTGGTGCCACAATCCTTGGTGACGGTCCGCTGAGCGCCCCGGCCCTCGATCTGCTCAGCGCCCAGGACCCCACCGTCGCGATTGCCGCCGCTCCCTCAGTCGCCGCGGCTACCGGGGCGCCGTTCACCGCAGATCTGGCAGCCAGACGGCTCTCGGCGACGGTGGTGGAGGTGCCCTTCGATCCCGCCGTGGGAGCCGCGCTAGCTGGCATGGGTACCGACCCGGGCGTGCCGGCTTACCTCGACTCCGCACTCAGTGTGGCGGTCGACCAGGACTCCCCGATCGCGCGCCGCCAGGATGCAGTGGCGGCCGTGCTGTGGCGAACCCTGCAACCCGGGGTCGAACCGCGAGGACAGATACTGCTGCCGCCACTGAAGTGGAGCCCGCAACCCGACGATGCCCGCGCACTATTGACGGCGCTGGCCAACGCAGTGCGGGCAGGCCTGGCCAGTCCACGGCCACTGGACGCGGTGATCAGCGACGCCGCCGGTGCCCAGCCACCGTCCGAGCCGGACCTGCCGACCGAGGTTCGCGGCGGCTTCGATGAGGACGTGGTGACGAGCATCAGTGCTCAGGTGAGTCGGTTGTGGGACCTCAACGCGGCACTGACCACCGACAGCCGCACCGGACTGACCGGCCTGCAGTACACCGCGCCGCTGCGGGAGGACATGCTTCGGGCGCTGAGCCAGATCGAGCCACCGGACGGCCGCAACGACATCGCCCAACAACGTCTTGCCGTGGTCGGTACCACCATCGAGGATCTGTTCCGCGCCGTGACGATCGTCAACCCCGGTGACTCGTACACATTGGCCACCGAACGCAGCGCACTGCCGTTGGCCCTGCGAAACGACCTCGCGGTCCCGATCCGGGTGCGCCTCCAGGTGGACGCTCCGCCGGGCATGAGCGTGACCGATCTCGGCGAGCAGGAATTACCCCCGGGCTACCTACCGCTCCGGGTACCCGTCGAAGTCCGCGTCACCCAACGAGTCGCCGTGGACGTCACCCTGCGAACAGCAGACGGAGTACAACTCGGCGAACCGGTCCGGATATCGGTGCACTCCAACGCTTACGGCAAGCTGCTGACCGCGATCACCGTGGCCGGCGGGCTCGTTCTGGCGTTGCTCGTCGGGCGCCGTCTGTACCATCGCTTCCGCGGCGAACCGGACCGGGCCGACCTGGACCGGCCGCTTCACCCACCGGGGGGCGGCGAATGACGCAGCAACCGACAGGCCGCCCCGTGCGCGTGGAACTCTCGGACGCAGCGGTGGTATCGCGCTCGTGGGGAATGGCATTGGCGACACTCGTCAGCCGCGTCACCGGTTTTATCCGCATCGTGCTGCTGGCCGCAATTCTCGGCGCGGCGCTGTCCAGCGCATTCACCGTCGCTAACCAACTGCCCAATCTGATTGCGGCCCTTGTGTTGGAGGCCACCTTCACCGCGATTTTCGTCCCGGTGCTGGCCCGCGCCGAACGCGATGACAGCGATGGTGGTGAAGCCTTCGTACGGCGACTCGTGACGATGGCAACCACTGTGCTGTTGGCCGCAACGGTGCTATCGATCGGTGCGGCACCCTTGCTCGTGCGGCTGATGCTGGGCGCCGATCCGAAGGTCAACCAGCCGCTCACCACGGCATTCGCCTACCTGCTTCTACCGCAGGTTATCTTCTACGGACTGTCCTCGGTCTTCATGGCAATCCTGAATAACCGCAACGTGTTCGGGCCACCGGCTTGGGCGCCGGTCATCAACAACCTGGTTGCGGTCGCGACACTCGGCCTGTATCTGATTGTGCCGGGAGAACTTTCGGTCGATCCCGTGCACATGGGCAATGCGAAGTTACTAGTACTTGGTATCGGCACAACGCTCGGCGTGCTCGCACAAGCTGCCGTGCTGCTGATCGCGATCCACTCCGAACGCATCAGCCTGCGGCCGCTGTGGGGAATCGATGCTCGGCTGAAGCGATTCGGGACGATGGCAGCGGCCATGGTGCTCTACGTATTGATCAGCCAGGTTGGTCTGGTGGTGGGTAACCAGATCGCAAGCACCGCGGCGGCATCAGGGCCGGCGATCTACACCTACGCCTGGCTGGTGCTGCAACTGCCGTTCGGAATCATCGGTGTCACGATCCTGACGGTGGTCATGCCGCGACTGAGCCGCAACGCCGCCGCCGATAACGTCCCGGCCGTCCTCGCTGATCTCTCATTAGCCACCCGGCTGACCATGCTGACCCTGATCCCGGTGGTGGCGTTCATGACCATCAGCG
>Ga0007791_10000749_pt1 | contig 10935 bp, 10 predicted proteins | sample CryBogmetaGMA05M_FD_60368 | JGI IMG/M metagenome (GOLD analysis project Ga0007791, IMG submission 60368) | Freshwater microbial communities from Crystal Bog, Wisconsin, USA - MA0.5M | ecosystem: Environmental > Aquatic > Freshwater > Lake | place: Crystal Bog, Wisconsin, USA | collected 2009-07-06 | reverse complement strand
CTGTACATGCAGGTCGGGCGCAGCGACAGCGTGCGTGACAGCGGCGGTGGCAGTGTGGAGCAGTTGCGCGAGCAAATCGTGGCACTGGCGCTGGAGCGGGCCTTTCTGCTCGAACCGCTGACCGCCGATGCACCGGCGTTCCTGCGCCGCCTCGAGGAAGGACGTGGCCGCCTGACCCTGATTGCCCAGGAGGTGGCGCGGCTGGCCCACACCATCCTGGTCGAATATGCGGCAGCGGCGCGCAAGGTACGCGACACCCGGAACGCGCCGGAGGCGGTGGCGGACGCCGCCCAGCAGCTGCAGCGTCTGATGCCGCTGCGTTTTTTGCAAGCGGCCCCCTGGGAGCGGCTGCACCACCTGGCGCGCTACCTCAAGGCGGTCACGTTGCGGCTGGAAAAGTACCGGGCGGACCCTGCCCGCGATGCGCAGCGCCTGTCAGAGTTGCGTCCGCTGGAACAGCGCTACTGGCGCCTGGTGGCCGAGCGCAAGGGGGCGATCGATGAGCGCATGCTCGAATTCCGCTGGCTGCTCGAGGAGTTAAGGGTGAGCCTGTTTGCCCAGGAACTGCGCACGCCCCAGCCGGTCAGTGTCAAGCGCCTGGAAAAGGCCTGGCTTCAGCTCGATTAAGGGCTCAAACCCGCATTCTGCCTGGGCCTCGTGCTCCTAAATCGAGAGCGTTTGCAGCCGCTCCAGGGCCTGCGCCAGGGTCGCATCCTGCTTGGCATAGCAAAAGCGCACCACCCCCTGGTCAAAGCCGCTGGCATAAAAGGCCGACAGCGGGATGGCCGCAACACCGACCTCGGTGGTCAGCCACTGGCAGAACGCGGCGTCGCCGAGGTCGCTGACCTGCGAGATGTCCACACACTGGAAGTAGCTGCCCTCGCTGGGCAGCAGACGCAAGCCGGTCTGCGCCAGGCCGGCACGAAACAGGTCGCGCTTGCGCTGGTAAAAGACCGGCAGGTCGCGGTAGGGCGCCGGATCGGCCATGTACTGCGCCAGGGCATGCTGTACCGGGGTGTTGACGGTGAACACATTGAACTGGTGGACCTTGCGGAATTCGGCGCTCAGCGCCGCCGGCGCGGCGACATAGCCGACCTTCCAGCCTGTGACGTGGTAGGTCTTGCCAAAGCTGGAGACGATAAAGGTGCGCTGCGCCAGCCCGTCAAAGCGGGCCGCGCTCTCGTGGGCCGCGCCATCGAACACCATGTGCTCGTAGACTTCGTCGCTGATCAGCAGGACATCCGTGGGTTCGAGCAGGGCTTGCAGTTGCAGCATGTCCTGGCGCGTCCAGACCGTGGCGCTGGGGTTGTGCGGGCTGTTGATGATGATCGCCCGGGTGCGCGGCGAAAGCGCAGCGGCAATCCGATCGAAATCGGGGCGAAACGTGCCGGGTACCAGCGGCACCCGCACCGCCACCCCCCCGGCCAGCGCAATATTGGGCACATAGCTGTCGTAGCAGGGTTCGAGCACGATGACCTCATCGCCCGGATGCACGATGGCCAGGATCGCGGTGAGGATGGCCTGCGTCGCACCGGCGGTGATGGTGATCTCGTTGTCCGGGTTGTACCGGCGCGCGTGCAGTGCCTCGATCTTGGCAGCAACCGCCTGGCGCAGCGCGGGCACACCGGTCATGGGGGGGTACTGGTTGTGGCCGCGTTGCATGGCGGCGGTGACATAGTCCACCAGCGCCGGGTCGCAGGCGAAGTCCGGAAAGCCCTGGCCGAGGTTGACCGCCCGGTGCTCGGTGGCCAGCGCCGACATCACGGTAAAGATGGTGGTGCCGACCTCGGGCAGGCGCGACTGGAGTGTTGGCATGGTGGCGGCGCCTCAGAGTTCGTATTCGCTGGGCTGGCCGCTCATGGCACGCGCAATCAGGTCGCGGTCCAGATGGTTGTTGAGCAGCCTGGCGAAGGTATAGACAAAGTTGCGCAGGTAGGCGCTGCGCTTGAACGCCACGCGTGTGATGTTGCGGCCAAACAGGTGGCCCGCAGGGCGCGCCACCAGCCCGCCGGTGCCCGCCCTGGCGCAGTCTTCAAGCACATCCTGCACCGCCATTTCAGCCGCAATGCCCACGCCGAGCCCGAGCCGGACATAGGTCTTGATGACGTCCGAATCGATGGCTTCGAGCGCAATGCGCGGCGTGAGTTTGTGCTGGGCAAAGGCCTGGTCAATCTTGGCGCGCCCGGTAAACGACGGATGGTAGGTGATGAGCGGCTCACGCGCCACCTCTTCGAGCGTGATGGCGTCCTTTTTCGCCAGAGGGTGGTCCGCCGGCAGCACCAGCATGTGCTGCCAGGCGTAGCAGGGCAGGGTGATCAGCTCCGCGTACTCCGCCAGCGATTCGGTGGCGATGCCGATTTCCGCCACCTCGTCGATCAGCATCCGGGCCACCTGGTCGGGCGCACCCTGGTGCAGGCTGATGTTCACCTTGGGATAGGCCGCGCGCAGTGCCGCCACCTTTTCGGGCAGGACATAGCGTGCCTGGGTATGGGTGGTGGCGATGGACAGGGTGCCGCTGTCCTGGGCGCTGTACTGCTCGCCGATGCGCTTGAGGTTGCCGACTTCGCCCATGATCAGCTCAATGCTGCGCAGCACATGCTGCCCGGGCTCGGTAATGCGTTTGAGCCGCTTGCCGTGCCGGGCAAAGATTTCTATCCCCAACTCTTCCTCGAGTTCAATGATCGCCTTGGAAACACCGGGCTGCGAGGTGTGCAGTGCCCGGGCGGCCTCGGTCAGGTTCAGGTTGCGCCGGGCGGCTTCCTGGACGAAGCGGAACTGGTGGAGGTTCATATCAAAATTCAGCTAAGCGGGAGCTTTATTATGTCGCAAACACCTTAAAAACCATCCAGCGCCATCTCTGCCAACAGGCGCACCAGGCGCGGGTCCTCGCCCACTGCCGCCTGCAGGTGAAAGAGGGTGTGGGGATGCTCCAGCCGCAGGGCCGCCACCAGCAGCGGCAGGTCGTCCCGGGCATGCTTGCCTACGCCCAGGAACAGCGGAACGATGCTGACTTCGCGCACACCGGCGGCCAGCAACTCCCGGGTGGCATGCGCCAGGTCGGGCGCACGCAGTTCCAGGTACGCGCAGACCACTGGCGTTGCCGGGGCGGCAGCAAGAATGGCGGCCGCCACCGCCTCGATCGGCTTGTGCCAGAGGGGGTCCCGTGATCCGTGGGCGAACAGCACAATGCCTTTGGCAGCAGCGCGGGGGGATGGGGTCATCGTCGAATTACCAGCCAGGTGAACGCTGTCAGCGACAGCATGGAATAGATCAGGCCCGGCAACGCCGCAGTGACCCACGGCTGCCAGCCCTGCAGGTTGCCCAGGTCACTGAGCACATTGTTGAGCAGCACAAAACTGATGCCGGCCATGACGCCACCGAAGACGTACCCGGCAATGCCGCCGGCGCGGAAGTTGAGGTAGGCAAAGGGCAGCGCCAGCACCACCATGACCAGACAGCTCAAGGGGTAGAACACCTTTTTCCAGAACTGGATTTCGTACTTTTGCGTGGACTGGCCGTTGGACTGCAGGTGGTGCATGTACTGGAACAGATCGATGGTGCCCATGCGCTCGGGCCGCAAGATGGCGGCTGCGACCATTTCCGCCGAGACCTGTGTGGGCCAGACCAGGGTTTCCGGAAAGGTCCGGTCCACATGGCCGGCCACCGCGCCGGAGGCCGGGAACTCGGTGCGGTCCACCTGCTGCAGCAACCAGTCTGCGTGGGTGCCGAACCGGGCGGTTTTGGCATCGGTCATCGACACCAGGTGGCCCTGGTTATCAAACTCGAAGATGCGCACGTCTTTCATGTCGCCGGCCGGGGACAGGGCGCCGACATTGACGGAGTAGCTGGCATAGGACTGCTTTTCCCGCAGCCAGGCGCCCGTCTTGCCCACCGTCATATTGCCCTGGAACCGCGATTTGAGGATCTGCCCGGCCTTGTCCGCCAGGGGCGCCAGATAGTCGCCCACGGCGAACGTGAACAGCACAAAGCCCAGGCCGAGCACCAGCAGCGTGCGCAAGGCCCGCCAGGGTCCCAGCCCGCTGGTGCGAAGAATGGTGAACTCCGAACTCTGGGCAAAGCGCGCCATGACAAAAATGGTGCCGATCAGCACGGTGATGGGCAGGAGCTCGTACAGGTGGCTGGGCACCATCAGCGCCACGTAAATCAGCGCTTGCGGAATCTTGTACCCGGCAGCGCTGATACGCCCCACCGACTGGAGTTCCTCGACAAAGTCAAAAAACGAGAACAGCGCCACGAACCCCAGCGTCACCAGGCCGACGGCGCGCACCACCTCGCCGTAGAAAAGCCGGCGTATGGTTCTCAAACCTGCACTCCCGGTGCGGCGGTCGGAGCGCTGCGCCGGCCTGGCAGGCGGAAAATCCAGTTGTTGTGCCGCTTGGCCAGCAGCAAAACGCCGGCGGCCAGCGCGCCGCCGTGCACCGCCGGCATGAACACCGCGAAGGGCACCAGCCCGTCCTGCACCCAGCTCTTGCCCAGGATGAGCAGGTTGAAATAAACCACGAAGGCCAGAAACGCGAAGCCCAGGTTGGCGACGCTGCCCACACGCGGGTTCATGCCGGCACAGGCGATGCCGATGACGATGAAGTTGACGGCGGCCAGCACCAGCCCGATGCGCCACGACAGCTCGGCCAGGTTGCGGGGGGTGGGCTGGCGCACCAGCTCCAGCGTGGTGACAGAACTCACGGGGATGTAGCTGCGGTCCGAGGCATTGTCCGCGCCGACACGGGCTGCGTAGCGCCCGAACATGCTGACTGTCATCTCACCCGTGCTGAGGGTCTTTTCCAGCCGCTGGCCGTCGTGCAGCACCAGAAAGCGGTCGGGCCCTATGAGCGTGATCTGGCCGGTTTTCGCGGAGGTGATGGTCTGCTTGCCCGCCTCGTTGGTGGCGATGAACACATTGTTGCCAGTCTGTTTCCCGTTCGAATTCTGCTCGATGAAGAATACCCGGTCGCCGTTGGCCGATTCCTGGAATTTGCCGGGTTCGATCCGGGCGATGTCACCGCGCTTTTCGTACTGGTCGCGCAAGTCTTCGATTTTTGCAAACGACCAGGGCAGCACAAAAAACGCCAGCACCACAATCACCACCAGGATCGGCCAGGCAAACCGCAGCAGCGGACGCAGCAGCGACAGCAGGCCCCTGCCACTGCCAAACCAGATCACCATCTCGCTGTCCTTGAACATTCGCGTCAGTGCTGTGAGAATCGCCATGAACAGGCTCATGGACAAGATGGTGGGCATGTCCGAGAGCACGGTGTAGCCCATGATGATCATCACGTCCGTCGGATTGAACGTGCCACGGGACGCCTCGCCCACCGTGCGGATCAGCGTCATGGTCATCACCACCGTCACCAATACCACCAGGATGGCACCGAAGCTGCGGGCGAGCTCTTTGCGGACGGACGAATGGAATAACATGGCAGGGAAGGAAAAACGCGATTATGAACTTTGAACTCAAAACTATGGGCCTTGCGGCTGCGGCCGACATCAAGTGCGATGCACTGGTGGTGCTGGTGTGCGATGCATTCAAATCCGACCGCGGCGCGCTGGCTGCGCTGGTGGCAGCGTCACTCAAGTCCGGTGACTTCGCCACCAAGGGCGGCCGCCTGTTGCCACTGTACCGCCCGACCCAGTCCAATGCCACCCGGGTGCTGTTCGCCGGTGTGCAGGACGGCAGTGCGCGCCAGGTGCGTGCCGGACTGCAGGCCGCCATGGCCAGCTTCAAGGGCCTGCAAACCAAAAAACTGGTGGTGACCTTTGCCGCCCCGGCGCAGGAGGCTTCGGTGCGCGCGGCAGTGCAGGCCATTGCCGATGCCAGCTATGTGTACACCACCACCAAGTCCAAGCCCGAGGGCCGCACCTTGCAAAAGGTCACGCTGGCGGCTTCCAATGCATCGGAGGTACAGCGCACGTTCGAGCGCGCAGTGGCAATCGTGCAGGGCACCGAGCTGGCCAAAGAATGGGCCAACCGGCCTGCCAACCATGCCACGCCGACGCGGCTGGCCAAGGCGGCGCAGGAACTCGCCAAGGGCCACCGCACCAGCTGCGAGGTGCTGGGCCCCAAGGAGGTCGCCAAGCTCGGCATGGGATCGTTCATGGCGGTAGCGCAGGGCTCCGAAGAGCCGCTGCGCTTCATCGTGCTGCGCTATGACGGCGCTGCCAAAACGCAGGCGCCCACGGTGCTGGTCGGCAAGGGCATTACCTTTGACAGCGGCGGCATCTCGATCAAACCCGCCCCCGAAATGGACGAAATGAAGTTCGACATGTCCGGTGCCGCCAGCGTGCTGGGCGTGTTCAGGACCCTGGCGCTGCTCAAGCCGGCGATCAATGTGGTCGGGCTGATCCCCGCCTGCGAGAACCTCATCAACGGCCGTGCCGTCAAACCCGGCGATGTGGTGACCAGCATGAGCGGGCAGACCATCGAGATTCTCAATACCGACGCCGAAGGGCGCCTGGTGCTGTGCGATGCACTGACCTATGCCGAACGTTTCAAACCCCGGGCGGTGATTGATATTGCCACCCTCACAGGTGCCTGTGTGGTGGCGCTCGGCGCGGTGCGCAGCGGCCTTTTTTCGCCCCAGGACGAACTGGCGAACGCCTTGCTCAAGGCCGGCGACACCGCCCAGGACCTGTGCTGGCGGCTACCGCTGGACGAGGACTATGCCGAAGGGCTCAAGACCAGCTTCGCCGACGTGGCCAACGTGGCGGGGCGGTCCGGCGGCGCGATCAGCGCGGCCAAGTTTTTGCAGCGTTTTGTTGACAAGTTTGCCTGGGCACACCTGGACATTGCCGGTTCGGCCTGGAAAAGCGGCGCGGCCAAGGGCGCCACCGGTCGGCCCGTGGGTCTGTTGACCGAGTACCTGCTTTCAGTCTCTGACGCTGCGCACGAGGCACGGTGACAGAGGTTGCATTCCACTTTGGTGCCGCCGACCGCCTGCAGTACGCCTGCCGCTTGCTGCGCAAGGCCACAGTGGCGGGCAACCGGGTGCTGGTGGTATGCACCGCGCAGGACCAGCAGAAACTCCAGGATGCGCTGTGGAGCGTGTCCGCGACCGACTTTGTTTCGCACTGCAGCGCCGATGCCGGCGGTGCGGAATTGCGCAGGGCCCAGGTGGTGCTGTCGCCCGATGCGCAGCAGGATCCGGCAGCTTTCGCAGTGCTGGTCAACCTGGGGGCGGAGATTCCGGACGGCTTTGAGCGCTTCGGCCGGGTGATTGAAGTGGTCAGCCAGGACGCGCTGGAACGCCAACTTGCGCGCGACCGCTGGAAGCGCTACTCCGCGCTGGGCTACGCACTCATCCGCCACGATTTGCAGCAACAGGCCAAGGGCTGAGTCCACCGCAGTACCCACCGTGCGCGAGGGCAGGCCATCCGGAAAATCTGCGCCTGGCGACCCCAAAACGCAGCATTGGGGGGTTATTTACCCCTTTGGAGCGCCAATTTCCTTGCACAAAACTTGCTTTTTACCCCTTGATTGCCCCGTGCTGCGTTGGTTTGCGCACAAAACTGGGTTATCGTATGCGGGTGACGAAAGTTTGTTCACGCGGGTTTCTTTTTTTAATTTTTTGGAGTTTTTATGCAATTCAAAGTTAAAAGCACTTTGACGGTTCTGGCTGCAGCAGCGTTGCTGGTGGCCTGCGGCAAGAAAGAAGAAGCGGCTGCACCTGCCGCTCCCGCCGCTGCTCCCGCAGCCGCCGCCGCTGACGTCATCAAGATCGGCCACGTCGGCCCCACCAGCGGTGCGATTGCACACCTGGGCAAAGACAACGAAAACGGCGCCCGCATGGCCGTGGAAGAACTCAACGCCGCTGGCGTGATGATCGACGGCAAGAAAATGACCATCGAACTGATGGCCGAAGATGACGCTGCAGATCCCAAGCAAGGCACCGCAGTGGCCCAGAAACTGGCCGATGCCAAAGTGGCAGGCGTGGTCGGTCACCTGAACTCCGGCACCTCCATCCCCGCATCCAAGATTTACAGCGATGCTGGCATTCCCCAGATTTCTCCTTCCGCGACCAACCCCAAGTACACCCGCCAGGGCTTTAAGACGACCTTCCGCGTCGTGGCAGATGACACCCAGCTCGGTGGCACCCTGGGCAAGTACGCAGTGGGCACGCTCAAAGGCAAGTCCATCGCCGTGATCGATGACCGTACCGCCTACGGCCAAGGCGTTGCAGAAGAATTCGCCAAAGCCGTTGAAGGCGCTGGCGGCAAGATCGTTGCCAAGGAATTCACCACCGACAAGGCGACCGACTTCAACTCCATCCTGACCACCATCAAGGGCAAGAAGCCTGATGTCGTCTTCTTTGGCGGTATGGACGCTGTCGCCGGCCCCATGCTCAAGCAGATGAAATCGCTGGGCATCAAGGCCAAGTTCATGGGCGGTGACGGCATCTGCTCCACCGAGTTGGTCAAGCTCGGCGGCGATGCAATTGCTGACGACCAGGTCTTCTGTGCAGAAGCCGGTGGTGTTGAAGGCGAAGCCAAGGCTGGCATGGAAGAGTTCAAGACCAAGTTCAAGGCCAAGTACAACGCTGACGTGCAGGTGTATGCACCCTATGTGTACGACTCTGTGAAGGTCATGGTTGCTGCCATGGTTGCCGCCAAGTCCTCGGACCCCGCCAAGTACCTGCCGGTGCTGGCTGCCACCACCGACTACAAAGGTGTGACCGGCCCGATCTCCTTTGACGAAAAAGGCGACATCAAGAACGGTGCTTTGACGCTCAAAACCATCCGTGGTGGCAAGCTCGAAACCCTGGCAGTGATCCGCTGATCCTGGCGTTTCAACGCCTGCGCTTCGGCGCGAGAGGGGGCCCTTTTCGAAAGGGGCCCTTTTTTTATGCCGCTGTTTGCGCCAGGAGGAAACGACCGGCAAGGCCGGTTAGAATACGGGGCTTCGGAGCGGTGGATGAGCGGTTTAAGTCACACGCCTGGAAAGCGTGCGTGGGGTTAAACCCACCGCGGGTTCGAATCCCGCCTGCTCCGCCAGAACAAGTCCTGCTAACTCGCTCAGTCGGGTTGTCAGGCGCTCAGAGCCCCGCACCACGCGGGGCTTTTTGCTATGGGCTCCTGACTGACCCCATAGCGATCCACCCCCAAAATCCGTCTCAAACCCCGTTTCGTCTCAGAACCTCCTGACTTTTTCGCCGTGGTACGGCAGGAGGGGTGTGGCGAAAAATCGGCGTTTTGGTGCCGTACCGATTGGCAATTGAGATTGTTTCAAGCAGAGGGGATCGATCTTGGTCTGTGCATCTGCGCCTGCACAGATCGAGCGAGAGCACCTCAGATCTAGCCTAATGATTTTTGGCGTCTGCCAACACTCAAATGCGGCAAGAAGCAGATGAACACCTCTTGCTTGGGCGCCGGAGGCGCAGCGCGCCGCCATACTGGCCGTGCTCAGACAGGAGGGTTTCATGCAGCGCGAGCAACCCCAATGAAACCGCAGGCCACGGATGGCGAACCTGTCGAATTGCGAACCGTTGACGGTACGGATCTTCAGGGTGTGCTGTACCGGCCAAAGGGGCAGCACCGTCGCGCGGTGCTGGTCGCGGGTGGCCTGGCATACCGCAGCGCTTTTACACGCCCTTCGCCGCCTGGCTCGCTCAGCGCGGGCATCTTGTCATGACCTTCGATCTGCGGGGCATGGGTGCCTCGCGCAGGCCTGAACACCGTCGTTCTCTGCGGGGCTTGGACGCCGACATGCTGACCTGTGGCGCGTCAGGACTTCCCGGCAGCAGTGCGTGCCGTGTCGGACATAGCCAATGGCGATTCAATCGTCGTGATTGGCCATAGTCTGGGCGCCCACCACGCTGCAATGACCGATGCTGAAAGCCAGGCTCGCATCGATACGGTGGTGTCTGTGGCAGCAGGTTCAGGTTACTGGCGTGACTGGGCCACCCCATCGCGCCGCCTTGCGCCTCTGATGCTTCACCTAGCGGCTCCGCTTCTCACGCCCTTGCTTGGTTACTTTCCTGGCAAGGCGCTCCGCATGGTGGGCGACCTGCCTGGCCCGGCGATGCGACAGTGGACTCGATGGTGCCGGCACCCCGACTTCGCCTGGGGCGCAGAGCCCGACCTGGTGCGGCCAAGCCTGCAATCGGCTCGCTTTCGGATCGAGGGGTTCAGTTTCACCGACGACGATGCCATGACGGAGAATTGCACGCGCAAGCTCCTAGCCGCCATGCCGAATGCGCTGTCGAATCTGCATATGATTGAGCCACAGGCATTAGGCTTGCCAGCGATTGGCCATGTTGGCGCCTTCAGGCCTCAGGCATCGCAAACGCTTTGGCCGTTGTTTGAACAATCGATGGTCGAGACCATGGCCAGCGGCGGATCTACTGACGGATGACGGCCTTTTACATTGAAAAGGAGTGTCAGATGACTTTCTCTACCCGGTCGCGCATGTCTACGGTATCTCAAGGACGCCGGGGTGCTCGATTGGCCGGTTCTGCGGCGGATCAGAATATTAGGCCCGACACGGAGATAAGTTATGCGTGCTCTTGATCGAGTTGCTGCCCTGAACTTGACGCTTGTGATGGTGCGTCAAGCCGATGCAGCGTATTGGAAAGAGTGGGAAATGTTTGGGCTCCCGGGTGGAATCCAAATTTTTACCCTCTTCAACTTGGGTGCCTTCTTGCTCTTGCTGTGGCTCTACACGACAGTGATCTCTCGCAAGCCGATTGGACTACGCGCTTCCTTCCTGATTGCAGGGCTTTCCGGAGTCGTCTTGCCAATACACGCGGCATTCGCGTTCGCCGGGTTTACAGAGTTTCACTTGCCGGTCTCAATCGCGGTCATCGTTGGCACCTTCGTGGTTTCCATTTGGCAGGCCGTCCTTACGTGGCGAACACGCAGAGAGTTTAAAGACGGTGTCACCGACCGCCATATAGGATCCATTCTGTGATCAGCATATAGGAT
>Ga0007791_10000748_pt1 | contig 10936 bp, 5 predicted proteins | sample CryBogmetaGMA05M_FD_60368 | JGI IMG/M metagenome (GOLD analysis project Ga0007791, IMG submission 60368) | Freshwater microbial communities from Crystal Bog, Wisconsin, USA - MA0.5M | ecosystem: Environmental > Aquatic > Freshwater > Lake | place: Crystal Bog, Wisconsin, USA | collected 2009-07-06 | reverse complement strand
CCGAGGCCGGCCGGTTCGACCACCTCCTCATCGACGAATACCAGGACACGAGCGGCATCCAGGAGCGGATCCTCTCCGCGCTCGCCCGCGACCACCGCAGCATCTGCGTGGTCGGTGACGACGACCAGTCGATCTACGGCTGGCGGGGAGCCGAGGTGTCGCACATCCTCGAGTTCGCCTCCCGCTGGCCCGGGGCGCGGATCGTGCGGCTCGAGGAGAACTACCGCTCGACGCCCGAGATCATCCGGGCGGCCAACCTGCTCATCGCGCACAACGGTCGGCGGCACGGGAAGGAGCTCGTCGCGACCGCGACCCCCGGCGTGCCGCCGGCGATCATCCAGGCGCAGGACGAGATCGACGAGTCGCGCCGCGTGGTGGGCGACGTCGAGAGCCTCCTCCGCGAGGGGCACGTCACGCCCGCCGAGGCGGTGATCCTCGTCCGCACGGGCGAGCAGACGCGGTCGTTCGAGCAGGAGCTGCGGCGGCGAAACATCCCCTACGAACTCGTCGGCAGCCGCTCCTTCTTCGACCGCCGCGAGGTCAAGGACGTGATGGCGTTCCTCCGCGTGCTCGTCGATCCCGACGACGACCTCGCGCTCGGGCGGATCGCCAACGTGCCCCCCCGCGGGCTCGCGGCGGCCGCCGTGCAGTCGGCCCGCGCCGCCGCCACCACCGCCGGCCACAGCCTCTGGCGGGAGCTCCGCGACCGCCGCGACACGGGCCGGATCTCGCCGGCCGCGTGCGGCGGCGTCGATGCCGTCGCGCGGCTGGTGGCCCTGCGCGAGGCACCGCTCCCCGCCGCCGGCGAGGCGCCACGGGCCGCCGGCGTGCTGCGGGCGCTCCTCGACGCGGCCGGCTACCGGGCGTTTCTCGAGAAGGAATACGAGGAGGACCCCGCCGAGGCGCAGACGCGCTGGGCCTGCGTGGAGGAGGTGGCCGCGGCGCTCGACGAGCACGAACGGGCCCACGGCGTGCAGCGGGATCTCGCCGCCGTGGTCCGGGCGTTCCTCGACGACTTCGTCCTCCAGGTGGAGGACGACGACCGCTTCAAGGACGACAAGCCCAAGGGCAACGTGCTGCGGCTGATGACGCTCCACGCGGCCAAGGGGCTCGAGTTCGACTGCGTGTGGATGGTGGGCCTCGAGGAGGGCATCCTGCCCCACCACCGCTCCCTCGGCGACGGACTGCGGGCGATCGACGAGGAGCGGCGGCTGTGCTACGTGGGGGTCACGCGGGCGAAGCGTCGGCTCATGCTCTCGCTGTGCCTCACGCGAACCAAGTGGGGCAAAAGCAAGCCCTGTCGCCCGAGCCGCTTCCTCTACGAGCTCACGGGCCAGCCGGAACGGTTCAGCGAGACGCCGCCGGAGAAGCCCGAGCCGGGCGGGCCGCCATCGCGCACGCGGCGCCGGTGACGCGGCGCGTGCGCCGCCGCCACCTCACTTGCCGATGCAGTGCCGGGCGAAGATCCGGTCGAGGAGATCGGGGCCGACCTCGAGCCCCGTGATCTCCGCGAGCGCCGCCACGGCCGCGCGGAGCCCGGCCGCCACGATCGACTCGTCGATCGCCGTGCCGCCCGCGGCGGCGCGGGCCTCCGCGATCGCGGCGACCGCCGCGGCCGCCCCGACCGCCGTGCGAACGGTGGCCGACGGGCCGCGATCCGGGAGCGCCGCGACGGCGGCGGCGATGTCGGCCCGCAGCCGGTCGATGCCGGCCCCGGTCACCGCGCTCGTCGCCAGCGCGGTGGGATCGGTCCCCTCGGCGCGGTCGCACCGCGTGAGCACGTCGATCCGCGGCCGGTGCGCGGGCACCCCCGGAACCAGCCCCGGCGCGGCGGCGTCGCGGCAGACCACGACCACGTCGGCCCGCGCCACCTCGGCGACCGCCCGGGCCCGGGCCGCGGCGGCGATCCCGGCCGCCGAATCGGGTCCGGCCCCCTCCTCGTCGGCGGCCGCGGCGTCGAGGCCCGCGACGTCCACGAGCACGAACGGCCGTCCCGCCGGGCCCTCGAGCCGTGCCTCGAGCCAGTCGCGGGTCGTGCCCGCCTCGTCGGCGACGAGCGCCGCGGCATCCCCGACGAGCGCGTTGAAGAGGCTGCTCTTGCCGATGTTCGGTCGGCCCACGAGCACGACCCGCGGCACGTCGGCCGCGGCCGCGTCGCGCCGCGCGAGCCCCGCGGCCACCTCCGCGACCGCCGCCGCGCAGGCGTCGAGCCGCCGCACGAGCGCCGGCCACGGCGGCGTCGCCGGCACGGCGTCGGGAATCGTCTCGTCGGCGAAGTCGATCGCGGCTTCGACGTCGGCGAGGAGGTCGAGGAGCTCGTCGCGGGCCCGGCCGAGCGTGCCCCCCGTGCCGCCCGCCATGCGGTCGAGCGCGGAAGCGAGTTCCGCGGGCGACCGCGCATCGACGACACCGAGCACCGCCTCGGCCTGCACGAGGTCGAGGCGGCCCGCGAGAAACCCGCGGAGCGTGAACTCGCCGCCGCGCGCGAGCCGCGCCCCGAGCCGGCACGCCTCGGCGACCAGCGCATCGACGAGCGGCGGGGAGGCGGGGAGCTGCACCTCGGCGAGCGGCCCGCCGACCGGCCCGCCCGGCCCGGGCCACGCGAGCACGTCGACGTCGAGCGGGCCCCATTCCCGTCCCAGGCCATCGGCGGCGAGCGTCGCCCGCACCACGCGGGGCGGCGTTCCGGCCGCCGGCCAGCCGGCCCCGTGGGAGACGAACATCGCCTCGAGCAGCGTCGCGAGCCCGTCGCCCGCCAGCCGCACGATCGCCCGCGCGCCGGGTCCGGGCACCGTCGCCGGCGCCACGATCAGCTCGTCGGCCGACCACATGGCACGCCACCTTCCAGGACGGGAACCACGCTCCCCGGCCGGACGCCCGCCCGGGACACCGGGGCCGCCGCTACTTCCGCTTCCGCGCCTGCCGCTTCTCGCGCGCGGCCACCGCGGCGGCGCCCGCCGGCCCGCCCGACACCGGCGCGAACGCGGCATCGACCACGCGGCCGCCTCCCGGCGCGGCCGGCAGCGTCTTCGGCAGCCAGAGCCGCTCGGCGATGCCCCACAGGCTCGACGCGATGAAGTAGAGGCACAGGCCGCTGGGAACCTTGAAGAACATCAGCGCCATGAACCACATCATGTAGTTCATCACCTGCTGCTGGATCCGCTGCTGCTCGTCCATCGCCGGCGGCATCATCAGCTTCTGCTGCCAGAGAAACAGGCCGATCGTGATCAGCGGAAACACGTTGAGGAACGGTCCGAGCCAGCCCTCCGGGGCGGTGAGGAACCCGGGCAGGAACTTCGACCAGTCCCAGAGCATGTCGGGCGCGGCGAGGTTCGAGCACCAGCGGATCGCCGAGCTGAACAGCGGGGCCTGGCGGAGCTCGACGTCGGTGGCGAGCGAGCGGTAGAGCCCCATGAAGATCGGGACCTGGAGGAAGACGAGGAGGCAGCCCCCCATCGGGTTGTAGTTGTGCTTCTTCCACAACTCCTGGGTGGCCTGCGTCTTCTTGACCGCGTCGTCCTTGTACTTGTCGTTGATCGCCTTCATCTCGGGCTGGAGCGCCTGCATCTTCTGCGACGAGATGGCCTGCTTGCGGCTCACCGGGAACATGGCGGCCCGCACGAACACGGTGAGGAGAAGGATCGCGATCCCGTAGTTGCCGATCACGGCGTGGAGCGCGTGGAGGATCGCGATCATCGGCCGCGCCACCCAGCCGAACCAGCCGTAGTAGACGAGGTCGTCCATGCCGGCGCCGGGGGCGCCGAACTCGGCGAGCAGTTCGGGCCGCTTGGGGCCGGCGAAGATGCCGTAGCGATGGGTCACCACGCCCCCCGCGGGCACGACGAGATCGCGGGAGACGAGCCGGGCCGTGACGTCCACGAGCTTCTTGCGGGCCGCCGGGGGCACGTCGCCCGCCCGCAGCGGTTTGACCTCGGCGAGCGCCGGCGCGTCGGGGCCGCCGCGGGAGGGGATCAGTGCGGCGGCGAAGTAGAGGGCGTCGACGCCCGCGAACGACAGGGGCGCCGCGTCCCCGATCGTGGAGGCCGGGAAGTCGAGGTTGCCGTCGGCGATCTTGAGTCCGCTGATGATCGCGCTCTGGTTGCCGACGAAGCGCACGGCGACGTCGCGGACCGCGAGCGTGCCCCAGTCGCGGGCCACGCGCTGCGTGTACCACCAGCCCTCGGTCGGCAGGCCGGTCGGCCCGTCGAGCGCGTAGGCCACGGGCACCTCACTGCCCGCGGCGCGGAGTTCGACGACCAGCTCGAGGCCGTAGCCGTTCTCCGACCCGCCGGCGGGGGCGAGGCCATATTCCTTCTCGACCGTGAGGCCGCCGGGAAGCGTGCGGCGGAACCGCACGCGGTCGGCGCCGGTGCCCTCGACGACCTCCCAGTCGGCCGCGGCGAGCTCCTGTCCGGGGATCTCGCCGTCCGCGTCGGGCCGACGGCGTCCGTCCCGCGCATCGAGCGAGAGCTGGAAGGAGAGCGGGTCGTGCGGGTCTCGGTCGGGATCGAAGACCGGCGCGGTGCGAAACTCCGGCCGCACCACCTCGAGCGGCCGCCGCCCGAGTTCCGCCTCGAGCGTCTGCGGGCTGCCGGCGCGGACGATCTCGACCGGGACACGCTCGCCGGGCTTCGTCTTCCCGAGCGCGTCGCGGAGGGCGGACGGCTCCGGCGTCGCCCGACCCGCGATCCGCACGATCGTGTCGCCGGCGACGAGTCCCGCACGATGGGCGGGTGTCGCCGGACCGACGACCCCGACGCGGCAGCCGTCGGCGACCCGCTCGAGGGCGAGGTGGCCGAGATAGCCCGAGCGATCGTCCTGGTCGTGGAAGCGGTCGTCGGCCAGCTCGATGCGCTCGACCGCCGCCCCGCGGCTGGTGAGCGTGACGAGCATGCGGGCCGCCTGCGGGTCGAGCGAGCCGAGCGTCCGCCGGGTGCGCGGCGCGGGCGTCGATGAGGCCGGTTCCGACGCCTCGGCGGCGGCCGGGTCACCGGCCGGCGGGCGGGCGGCGCCGGCGTTCGCCTCGCGATCCGCACCCTCCGGCGCGGCCGCACCGCCCGCGACTCCTTCCTCCCCTGCCCCCCCGGCGGCAGCCGGGGCCGCCGCGGGCGCACGGGGCCTCGGGAAGAGCCACGTCTGCAGGGCCTGCGTGGCGACCACGATGGCCAGGGAAATGGCGAAGAACTGGATGTAGCGGCGTTCCACGGCGGGATCCCTGCGGGCGGGGGCGGAAAGACTCGTGAGGATACCGGGCGGTCAGCGGCCCTGCCCCAGCCTGTCGCCGAGAAAGTTGTCGAGGTCCGGGATGCCGTGGATTTTCCGCGACGTGACCTCGAACGGATAGGCGACCCTGCGGTACCGCACCCGGCGGTCGTCCTCCACGAGCACGTAGCAGGCCCGCGGGTCGCCGTCGCGGGGCTGGCCGACGGAGCCGACGTTGACCATCGCCTTCGTCGCCGGGAGCTCGATCGCCGCCTCCGTCTCACCGCGGGGCACGCCGGGCGAGATGAACTCGGGCGACGTCGTGAACACGCCCGGGATGTGGGTGTGGCCCTGGAAGCAGTAGCGGCTCACCAGTTCGAAGATGTGCTCCATCTTCAGGGGGTTGTAGATGTCCTCGGGAAAGACGTATTCGTCGAGCGGGCGGCGGGCCGAGCCGTGCACGAAGAGGAGGTCGCCCTCGGGGTGGGTGCGGGGCAGTTCGCCGAGGAAATCGGTGAGGCGTGTGGCGGCGTTGCGGGGCATGCGGTCGTGCAGCTCGAGCTGGCTGCGGGTCCAGCGGATGGCCCGCTCCGCGCCGGAGTTGAACCCGTCGGGGTCGAAGAGGGCGCCCTGGTCGTGGTTGCCGAGGATGACGAGGCCGCACCGGTCGCGGACGAGCTTCACGCACTCGCAGGGGTTCGGCCCGTAGCCCACGATGTCGCCGAGGCAGGTGATTGTGTCGACCTTCTGCCGGTCGATATCCTCGAGCACTGCATGGAGCGCCTCGAGGTTGCCGTGGACGTCGCTGATGATGGCCCGCTTCACGAATGCTCCAACGCAGCGCGGGCCGCATTTTCGCCGGCTCTGCGCAGAATTTGAGCGTACGCCCCCCCTTGGGCGCGGTCAAGGACGTTGCCTGCGAGTCCACCCCCGCCCATGAGAATCCTCGCGATCGACACGAGCGTCGGCGCCGGCTCGGTGGCCGCCGTCGACGACGAGGGCGGCGTCGAGCGGCCCCTCGGCCCGCAGGGCGAGCATGCGCGGGTGCTCGCCGGCGCACTCGTGGAGGTCGCCGACCGCCGTGGCTGGCGGCGCGACGGCCCGGCGCTCGCGGCCGCCGATCTCGTCGCCGTCGTCCGCGGCCCCGGGTCGTTCACCGGGCTGCGGGTCGGCGTGAGCGCCGCCAAGGCGCTGGCGTGGTCGTGCGGCGCGCGGCTGGCGGGGGTGTCGGGCTTCGAGGTCGTGGCCCGGCGGACCGCCCGGGTGACGGGCTGGAACGACGCGCTGATCACGGTCGCGTTCGACGCCGGCCGCGGCGATGTCTACGCCACCACGGTGGAGCCTTCGGCGGGCGGGTGGCGCGTCGCCGATGCCGTCCTCGTGCCGCGCGAGTCTTGGATCGACGCTCTGCCGCGCGGATCGCGGGTGTCGGGGCCCGCGCTCGGGGCGTGGGGCGAACGCCTCGCGGCCCGCGGCCGGCTCGAGATCGCCCCGCCGGAGGCCTGGTTCCCCGCGGCCACCGACGTCGCCGAGGCGGCCCGGTCGCGGGCGATCGCGGGGGCGTACGACGATCCGCGGACCCTCGTGCCGGAGTACCTGCGGCCGAGTTACGCGGAGGAGGCCCGGCGGCCGGGCCCGTGAGCCGGCCGCGATCCGGCGCGGCTGTCTCCCGCGTGCGGCCCCGCTACATTGATGCCCGACTCGGGCGGGCTCCGGGGCGGACGGCGTTGCGGCCGTTCGGCCGAGTCGCGACGTCCGGCCACCAGCCACGGGAACCCACACTTCATGCGGCCGATCACGAAGCTCCTCGTCGCCAATCGCAGCGAAATCGCGATCCGCGTGTTCCGGTCGGCCCACGAGCTGGGCATCCGTACCGTCGCCATCTACGCGCACGAGGATCGTTTCGCCCTCCACCGCTTCAAGGCCGACGAGGCCTATCTCGTCGGGCGGGCGGGCGAGCCGATCCGGTCGTACCTCGACATCGAGGCGATCGTGGCCCTCGCGAAGGCTCACGGCGTGGACGGCATCCACCCGGGCTACGGCTTCCTCTCCGAAAACCCCGACTTCGCGGCCGCCTGCGCGGAGGCGGGAATCACGTTCGTGGGCCCGCGGGTGGAGCTCCTCGAGACGCTCGGCGACAAGACCGCCGCGCGTGAGCTGGCGCGGCGGGCGGGCGTGCCGATCCTCGCCGGCAGCGCCAAGCCGGTGGCCAGCCACGCCGATGCCCTGAAGATCGCCAAGGAGCTCGGCTGGCCGGTGATCCTCAAGGCCGCCCACGGCGGCGGCGGACGCGGCATGCGCGTGGTCCGCGGCGAAGACGAACTCGCCGTCGCCCTCGAGAGCGCCCAGCGCGAGAGCAAGACGGCCTTCGGCTCGGCGGCCGTGTTCGTGGAGAAGTTCATCCAGCGGGCGCGGCACATCGAGGTGCAGCTGCTCGGCGACCTCCACGGCAACCTCGTGCACCTCTTCGAACGCGACTGCTCCGTGCAGCGGCGGCACCAAAAGGTGGTGGAACTCGCCCCGGCGCCCAATCTCGACGAGCCGACCCGACGGGGCATCTGCGACGCGGCGCTCGCCATCGGCCGCACCGCCCGCTACGAGAACGCGGGCACCGTCGAGTTCCTCGTCGACGCCGACACCGGCAAGTTCTATTTCATCGAGGTCAACCCCCGGATCCAGGTGGAGCACACCGTCACCGAGGAGATCACCGGCATCGACATCGTGCGGCGGCAGCTCCTCGTGGCCCAGGGCCACAAGCTCTCCGATCCGCAGGTGGGTCTCGGCGACCAGCAATCGATCCGCTCGATGGGGGCGGCGATCCAGTGCCGCGTCACCACCGAGGACCCCGAGAACCGCTTCCTCCCCGACTACGGCCGCATGACGGCGTACCGGTCGGCGAGCGGCATGGGCATCCGGCTCGACGCCGGCACCGCCTTCTCCGGCGCCGTCGTCACGCCCTACTTCGACTCGCTGCTCGTGAAGGTCACCGCCCGCGGCCTCACCCATCAGGAAGCCGCCGGCCACATCGAGCGCTGCCTCGAGGAGTTCCGCATCCGCGGGGTGAAGACGAACATCCCCTTCCTCATCAACCTCGTCACGCACCCCGACTTCCTCGCCGGCAACTGCACCACCCGGTTCATCGACGAGACCCCCGCGCTCTTCGACTTTCCGATCCGGCGTGACCGTGCCACGCGGGTGCTCGAATATCTCGGCGACGTGATCGTCAACGGCAACCCGCTCGTGAAGGGCCGGGCTGCCGCGGCACGCCGCCAGCCGGCCCCCCTGCCCGCCTTCGACCGCTTCGCCCCGCCGCCGGCCGGCACGCGGACGAGGCTCCAGGAGCTCGGGCCCGCGAAGTTCGCCGCCTGGGTTCGCGACCAGAAGCGGCTCATGCTCACCGACACGACGATGCGCGACGCCCACCAGTCGCTGCTCGCCACTCGGATGCGCACCCACGACATGCTCGCCGTGGCCGACGCCTACGCCCGGCTGTGCAGCGGCTTCTTCTCGCTGGAGATGTGGGGCGGGGCCACGTTCGACACGTCGATGCGGTTCCTCCGGGAGTGCCCGTGGGACCGGCTCCTGGCGCTCCGCGAGCGGATCCCGAACATTCTCTTCCAGATGCTCCTCCGGGCGAGCAACGCCGTCGGCTACACCAACTACCCCGACAACGTCGTGCAGGCGTTCGTGAAGGAATCGGCCGCGTCGGGCATCGACGTGTTCCGCGTGTTCGACCCGCTCAACTGGGTGCCGAACATGAGGGTGGCGATCGACGCCGTGGTGGAGAGCGGCGCGATCTGCGAGGCGGCCGTCTGCTACACCGGCGACGTCCTCGACCCGAAGCGCACGAAGTACTCCCTCGACTACTACGTGAAGCTCGCCAAGGAACTGGAGAAGGCCGGCGCCCACATGCTCGCCATCAAGGACATGGCGGGCCTCTGCAAGCCGTTCGCCGCGGGGAGGCTCGTGAAGGCCCTCCACGACGAGATCGGCATCCCGATCCACTTCCACACCCACGACACGTCGGGCGCCCAGATGGCGAGCGTGCTCGAGGCCGCCCGCCACGGTGCGAGCGTCGTCGACGCGGCGTTCGCCTCGTTCGCCGGCCTGACGAGCCAGCCCAACCTCAACGCGCTGGTCGACGCGGTCCGCCACACGCCGCTCGACACCGGCCTCGACCCGGAGCCCCTGCGGCACCTCTCCCACTACTGGGCCGCGGTCCGCGAGCACTACACGGCGTTCGAGTGCGACATGAAGGCCCCCGACGCCGACCTCTACCTCCACGAGATGCCCGGCGGCCAGTTCACGAACCTCCTCGAGCAGGCCAAGGCCCTCGGCCTCGGCGACCGCTGGGAGGAGGTCTGCCGCGCCTACGCCGACGTGAACCAGCTCGTGGGCGACATCGTGAAGGTGACCCCCACGAGCAAGTCGGTGGGCGACCTCGCGCTCCTGCTCGTGACCAACAACATGCACGCGTCGGACCTGCTCACCGACTCCCGCGAACTGGCCTTCCCCGAATCGGTGATCGACCTGCTCGCCGGCCGCATGGGCCAGCCGCCGGGTGGTTTTCCGGCCGACGTCGTCAAGCGGGTCGTCCGCGCGGGCGACGTGGTCACCGGCCGCCCCGGCGAGTCGCTCCCCCCGGCCGACTTCGCCGCGGCCGCGAAGAAGGTGGCGGAGTTCGTGGGCCGCACGGCCTCGCCCCGCGAGGTGCTCTCCTGGCTCCTCTACCCCAGGGTCTTCGCCGACTTCGCCGCGCACCGCGCCAAGCACGGCGACGTGAGCGTGCTGCCCACGCCGGCCTTCCTCGAGGGGCCGAAGCCGGGCGAGGAGCTCTCGGTCGACATCGAGCCGGGCAAGACGCTCCTCATTCGCCTGCTCACGGTGGGCGAGCCCCACGCCGACGGCACGCGGACGGTGTTCTTCGAGCTCAACGGCCAGCCGCGGAGCGTGTCGATCGCCGACAAGAGCCTCGAGGCCAAGGTCCAGCGACGGCCGAAGGCCGTGGTGGGCGACGCCCGCGAGGTGGGCGCGCCGATGCCGGGTCTCATCGTGACGGTCGCGGTGAAGCCGGGCGACACGGTCACGAGGGGCCAGAAGCTCCTCTCGCTCGAGGCGATGAAGATGGAGACGACCGTCTACGCGGAGCGCGACGGCAAAGTGGCCGAGGTGCTGGTCACCCCCGGCACGCCCGTCGAAGCGGGAGAGCTTGTGGCGCGCTACGCTGACGCGTAGCGGCACGGCTGCCGGGCCATCCCTGGCCCCGGCAGCCTCGGGCAGTCGCAGGCCCAGCCTAGGTGGGCCTGGACTGCCGCCGCGGCTTCCTGCCGCGTTTGCGCGCGACACTGACGCGTAGCGGCACGGCTGCCGGGCCATCCCTGGCCGTTGCAGCCTTCGGCGGCCGCAGCCACAGCCGAGGTGTGGCTGGTCCGCCGCCGCGGCTTCCTGCCGCGTGACGCGCGACGCTGACGCGTAGCGGCACGGCTGCCGGGCCATCCATGGCCCCGTCAGCCTCGGGCAGTCGCAGGCCCAGCCAAGGTGGGCCTGGACTGCCGCCGCGGCTTCCTGCCGCGTTGCGCGCGACGCTGACGCGTCATCGTGAGCTCACGTCTCACTCGGCGCCTCGTACATCCCCAGCGAGGGACTGCCCGTGCCCCGAGAGCCGGCGTCGTTTGCAAGCGGAGCCAGGATGGCGGAGCGCCGCAAACGTCGAGTGAGCGGAGGGCTGAGCCCG
>Ga0007791_10000747_pt1 | contig 10940 bp, 12 predicted proteins | sample CryBogmetaGMA05M_FD_60368 | JGI IMG/M metagenome (GOLD analysis project Ga0007791, IMG submission 60368) | Freshwater microbial communities from Crystal Bog, Wisconsin, USA - MA0.5M | ecosystem: Environmental > Aquatic > Freshwater > Lake | place: Crystal Bog, Wisconsin, USA | collected 2009-07-06 | reverse complement strand
ATCGCCCGGCTGCGCGCCGTCCACGATCAGGCCCACCCGAGGGCTTAAGGATTCAACGGCTCAGGGGTTAAGCGGCTTGAGCCGCACCGGCGTGCTCACCAGCAGCCCGAGCGGGTCGACGTACTCGGCCCGCGCGGCAGGTCCCCACATCGCACCCCAGTGCAGGCAGGCCGAGGCCGGACAGCCGGGGTGCCCGGGCGCCAGGCGCCCCAGTGCACTATCTGACCCGACCAGCTGGCCTGCTCGAACCACCGCCTCGACCGGCTCGTAGCTGGTCCGCAATCCACCAGGGTGGGCCACCGACACCACCGCACGCCCGGCCAGCCGGCCCGCGAACACCACGGTTCCCGGCCCGGCGGCGTACACCGGCTGGCCCGGAACCCCGATCAGGTCCACTCCGCGGTGCCCGGGTTGCCAGTCCGGCGCCGGCGCATCGAACGATCGGCAGACCACCGGAAGCCCGGGCCGCAGCGGCCAGTGCAGCCCGATATCGTCGGCGTGGGCCGGCGCTGCGCACACCCACACCGCGACCACGGCCGCTTTAAACCGCATCACCCCAGTTCAGCACCCCCGCGGCGGGTGCGCCGTCACGGTGATCGCCGATTGGGGATCAGCAGGTGGCTGTGTGTAAACTCAGGCTTGCAATTCGCGCAAGCGGATTGACTTCGCGCGCCTGATGGCAGTGTCGCCAAGCGTCATCTGCCCGCGTATGCCAGTTGGTCCCGTTCCGACGGGTTGGTATGCGCGCAGTCGCCAGGGCCCGGCTTCATACGAAGCCAGGCGAGGAACCGACATAAAGGAATACACGGCATGCCTGTCGTAACAATGAAACAGCTGCTTGACAGCGGCGCGCATTTCGGGCACCAGACCCGGCGCTGGAACCCCAAGATGAAGCGGTTCATCTTCACCGACCGCAACGGCATCTACATCATCGACCTGCAGCAGACACTCACCTTCATCGACAAGGCTTACGAGTTCGTCAAAGAGACTGTCGCCCATGGCGGCAGTGTGATGTTCGTCGGCACCAAGAAGCAGGCACAGGAGTCCATCGCCGAAGAGGCCACTCGCGTCGGCATGCCGTATGTGAACCAGCGCTGGCTCGGCGGCATGCTCACCAACTTCTCCACCGTCCACAAGCGCCTGCAGCGGATGAAAGAGCTTGAGGCCATGGAGCAGACCGGTGGCTTCGAGGGTCGCACCAAGAAGGAAATTCTGATGCTGACCCGCGAGAAGAACAAGCTTGAGCGCAGCCTCGGCGGTATCCGCGATATGAACAAGGTGCCATCGGCCATCTGGGTTGTCGACACCAACAAGGAGCACCTCGCTGTTGCGGAGGCCCGCAAGCTCAACATTCCGATCATCGCAATCCTCGACACCAACTGCGATCCGGATTTGGTCGACTATCCGATCCCGGGTAATGACGACGCGATCCGCTCGGCCGCACTGCTGACCAAGGTGATTGCTTCGGCGATCGCCGAGGGCCTGAAGGCTCGCGGCGGTGCCGGCGGCGACAAGGCCGGTTCCGATGCCGCGGCCGAACCGCTGGCCGAGTGGGAGCAGGAGTTGCTGGCCAGCGCAGCCATCGAATCGGCCCCGACCGAGCCTGGCCCGGTCGCGGACGAATCAGTGACCGTCGAAGTCACAGAGGGCTGAGATGGCTGACTACACCGCCGCCGACGTCAAACGGCTCCGCGAGCTCACCGGCTCGGGAATGTTGGACTGCAAGAACGCACTCGCCTCCAACGGTGGCGACTTCGACAAGGCCGTCGAGGCACTGCGGATCAAGGGTGCCAAGGATGTCGGCAAGCGTGCCGAGCGGGCCACTGCCGAGGGGTTGGTGGCCGCCAAGGGTGGCGCGATGATCGAGCTCAATTCCGAGACCGACTTCGTCGCCAAAAACGCTGAGTTCCGCAAACTCGCCGAAGAGGTCGTTGACGCAGCCCTGGTCTCCAAGGCTGCAGACGTCGACGCTCTCAATGCGGCGAAGATCGGTGACAAGACGGTCGAGGAGGCCATCGCCGAGCTGTCGGCCAAGATCGGCGAGAAGCTGGTGCTGCGCCGGGTGCAGTACTTCGACGGCAACGTCGAGACCTACCTGCACAAGCGTGCCGCCGACCTGCCGCCCGCGGTGGGCGTACTGGTCGAGTTCGAATCCGGTGATGCTGAGAAAGGCAGGGACGCCGCGCACGCGGTGGCCCTGCAGATTGCCGCGCTCAAGGCCCGCTACCTCACCCGCGATGAGGTGCCCGAAGATCTCATCCTCAACGAGCGTCGCATCGCTGAGGAGACCGCCAAGGCCGAGGGTAAGCCCGAGGCTGCGCTGTCCAAGATCGTCGACGGCCGCATCACCGGCTTCTACAAGGACGTCGTGCTGCTCGATCAGCCGTCGGTGTCCGATAACAAGAAGTCGGTCAAGGCACTGCTCGATGAGGCCGGCGTGACCGTGACCCGGTTCGTCCGTTTTGAGGTAGGCCAGGCCTGACGGGCCAGGGCCCGCGATATGAGGCATGTAAACGCCTTCGGCGACGACGCACTCGGCGATCTCGACGCCGTGGCGTTGGTCGATGCGATGCGCACCGGCAAGGTGTCATCGGCTGAGTTGGTCGAGGCTGCGATCACCCGCGAACAGGCGGTCAACCCGGCCCTCAACGGATTAGCGCACGAGATGTTCGATCGGGCCCGCGCGCAAGCTGCCACCCGTCAAGGCGGGTACTTCGATGGCGTGCCGACATTCATCAAGGACAACGTCGACGTCGAAGGCATGCCGACCATGCAGGGCACGGACGCCTGGGATCCACGGCCGCAGGCCGCCCACGGTGACTTTGCGAAGTTCTTTCTGGCCACCGGTCTCATTCCGTTGGGCAAGACCCAACTGTCGGAGTTCGGCTTCAGTGCCTCTGCAGAACATCCCCGCATCGGTGCGGTCCGCAATCCGTGGGATACCGACTACACCGCGGGCGCGTCATCATCGGGATCGGGCGCCTTTGTCGCCGCGGGTGTGGTCCCCATCGCCCATGCCAATGACGGTGGCGGCTCGATCCGGATCCCGGCAGCGTGTAACGGACTGGTGGGCCTCAAGCCTTCGCGTGGACGGCTTCCGTTGGACAAGATGTCTCGGCAGATGCCGGTGCGACTCGTCAATGACGGGGTGCTGACCCGCTCGGTGCGCGATACGGCGGCGTTTTACCGTGAGGGAGAACGGATTTGGCGCAATCGTTCCCTGCTGCCCATCGGTGCGGTCACCGCACCCGGCCGTGAGCGGCTGCGGATTGCCGTCGTCACGCGCTCGCTGAACCGTGACTGCAGCCCGGAGATGCGTGCTCACACCCTGCAGACCGCAGCCCTTCTCGAAGAACTCGGTCATCGGGTCACCCACCTGGATAACAACCCGATCCCGGCCACCTTCGCCGACGATTTCCTCATCTACTGGGCCTCGCTTGCCATGACGCTGGTGCGTACCGGAAAGCGCACATTTGGGCCGAGCTTCGATCGCGAGCGATTGGACAAGCTGACCCTCGGGCTGGATCGGCACGCGACGCGCAATCTGCACCGCTTGCCGCTGGCCATCACCCGGCTCAGCCGGCTGCGCAAGGTCACCGAACGGCTTTACCGCGACTACGACGTCATGTTGATGCCGACGCTGGCCGAGGAAACTCCGCGGATCGGTCATCTCGACCCCACCGCGGACTATCAGCAGGTGATCGACCGATTGGTGGACTGGGTGGCTTTCACCCCGCTGCAAAACGCCACCGGGGAACCGGCGATTTCGCTGCCACTGAACTCCTCGGCGTCGGGGATGCCGGTGGGCATGATGTTCAGCTCCCCGCTCGGCCACGAACGGCGACTGCTGGAGCTGGCATTCGAACTCGAAGCGGCCAAGCCGTGGGCGCGGATCCAGGCAGGGGCCTTGACCTAACGGGGCCTAATCGGGGGATAACCCCGGGATGATCGTGTCTGCGGTGATGAGGCAGGATGAGGACGCTGTTCCGGCCCCGCTGGAGCGGCACTCTCATGCCAGCCCCGACGAATCCGAGGAGTCTGATGGGGGAGCCCACGATCACCAACGGTGCCGCACCGGATTCGAAACCCGGGTATTCGCGGGTCCTGCTCAAACTCGGCGGTGAGATGTTCGGCGGGGGCTCAGTGGGCCTTGATCCGGACGTGGTGGCACAGGTCGCCCGCCAGATTGCCGAAGTCGTGCGCAGCGGCGTTCAGGTGGCCGTGGTGATCGGTGGTGGCAACTTCTTCCGCGGCGCGCAGCTTCAGCAGCGCGGGATGGAGCGCACCCGGTCGGACTATATGGGCATGCTCGGCACCGTGATGAACAGCCTTGCCCTACAGGACTTCCTCGAGCAGGAAGGCATCGTCACCCGGGTGCAGACCGCAATCACCATGGGTCAGGTCGCCGAGCCCTACATCCCGCTGCGGGCCCGCCGGCATCTCGAGAAGGGGCGGGTGGTGATTTTCGGTGCCGGTATGGGGCTGCCGTACTTCTCCACCGACACGACTGCCGCACAGCGCGCCCTGGAGATCGGCGCCGAGGTCGTGCTGATGGCCAAGGCGGTCGACGGGGTGTTCACCGACGACCCACGGAGCAACCCGGACGCCGAACTGCTGACCGAGATAAGCCACCGGGAAGTCATCGACCGAGGCCTGCAGGTGGCCGATGCGACCGCTTTCAGCCTCTGCATGGACAACGGAATGCCGATCCTGGTGTTCAACCTGCTGACGAGTGGGAATATCGCCCGCGCGGTCGCAGGTGAGAAGATCGGGACACTGGTCACCACGTGACCGGATGAGGAGGAGCGCCGGAAATGATTGACGAAGCGATCTTCGATGCTGAAGAGAAGATGGAGAAGGCCGTCGCGGTCGCCCGCGATGACCTGTCATCCATCCGCACCGGGCGCGCCAATCCCGGCATGTTCTCCCGCATCGTCATCGACTACTACGGATCCCCGACTCCTATCACGCAGATCTGCAGTATCAATGTGCCCGAGGCACGCATGGTCGTCATCAAGCCCTATGAGGCATCCCAGCTCAAGCCAATCGAGGAGTCCATCCGCAACTCCGACCTGGGCGTCAACCCGACCAATGACGGCAACATCATCCGGGTGGCAATCCCGCAGCTGACCGAGGAGCGCCGCCGGGAGTTGGTGAAACAGGCCAAGGCCAAGGGTGAGGACGCCAAGGTGTCGGTGCGCAACATCCGCCGTCGCGCCATGGAGGAACTGCATCGCATCCGCAAGGATGGCGAAGCCGGCGAAGACGAGGTGGGTCGCGCGGAGAAGGATCTAGACAAATCCACCGCGCAATACATCTCGCAGATCGACGATCACGTCAAACACAAGGAAGGCGAACTGCTCGAGGTCTGAGGACCTCGACAGCGAGCTACTGTGGCTGACACAGACTCTGGGGGCGCCGGCCCCGCGGCGCCGGCACCGCCGGCGAAGACCTCACGCGCCGGCCGCGACCTTCCCGCCGCGATCGGCGTCAGCCTGATCCTGGGTGGCACCATCATCGCCATCCTGTTGCTCGCACCCAGGGTGTGGGTCGCGTTGGTGGCGGGGGGGATGGCCGTGGCCACCCACGAGGTGGTGCGGCGGCTGCGCACAGCCGGATACTCCATCCCGGTCATTCCGCTGCTGATCGGCGGCCAGGCAATGATCTGGCTGACCTGGCCCTTCGGTGCGGCCGGTGCGCTGGGTGGTTTCGGTGCGACAGTGCTGGTCTGTCTGATCTGGCGACTGCTGGGTCAGGGCCTGAAGGGTCATCCGGTCAACTATCTGCGCGATGTCTCCGTCACCATATTCATCGCCGCCTGGATTCCGTTGTGCGGGGCGTTCGCCGTGCTGCTGGTCTACCCGGCCGACGGCTGGGCGCGGGTATTCGCCCTCATGCTTGGTGTCACTTTCTCCGATATCGGTGGGTACACGGCCGGGGTGCTATTCGGCAAGCACCGCATGGTGCCGGAGATCAGCCCGAAGAAATCCTGGGAGGGTTTCGCGGGTTCGCTGATCTGCGGTACAGCCGGGGCGATGCTCGCGGTGGTCTTCTTCATGCATAAGCCGGCCTGGGTTGGCATTCCGTTGGGTGTGATGCTGGTCCTCACCGCCACCCTCGGTGATCTGGTGGAGTCTCAGGTCAAGCGCGATCTCGGTATCAAGGACATGGGCACACTACTGCCCGGTCACGGTGGCCTGATGGACCGGATCGACGGCGTGCTGCCGTCGTCGGTGGCCACCTGGATCGTCTTGACGTTGCTGGCCTGAGCATTCACATGGAACAGGAACTGATCTTCGAGGCGCCGCGCCGCGGCCTGCCACCGCGTCACTTCGCCGACCTCGATACCGAGGGTCGCATCGCTGCGGTCACCGAACTGGGGCTACCGGCGTTTCGCGCCAAACAACTCGCGACGCAGTACTACGGGCGGCTGCTCGCCGACCCGCGTGAGATGACCGATCTACCGGTTGTGGTCCGCGAGACGGTGGCCGACGCATTGTTTCCGCCGCTGTTGTCGGTGGTGCGCGAGATCGAATGCGATGCCGGCGATACCCGAAAGACGTTGTGGCGCGGCCACGATGGCACCACCTTCGAGTCAGTGCTGATGCGCTACCCGAACCGCAACACCGTCTGCATCTCATCACAGGCCGGTTGCGGAATGGCGTGTCCATTCTGCGCCACCGGCCAGGGCGGACTCACCCGCAACCTGAGCACCGCAGAAATTCTGGAACAGATTCGTGCCGCCGCGGTCACCTTGCGCGATATGCCTGAAAACAGACCGGGTGGTGACCGGCTGTCCAATGTGGTCTTCATGGGCATGGGGGAGCCGTTGGCCAATTACTCCCGTGTGCTGTCAGCTGTGCAGCGCATTACCGCGGCGCCGCCGGACGGTTTCGGGATCTCCGCACGCTCGGTGACCGTGTCGACGGTGGGCCTTGCTCCGGCGATCCGCAAACTGGCCGATGAGGGTCTCAGTGTCACGCTGGCGGTGTCGCTGCATACCCCCGACGATGAACTGCGCGACACCCTTGTGCCGGTGAACAACCGCTGGAAAGTCAGCGAGGTGCTCGACGCAGCCCGCCACTACGCCGGTGTGACCGGACGCCGGGTGTCGGTCGAATATGCGCTCATCCGCGATATCAACGATCAGGGCTGGCGGGCCGACCTCTTGGGCCAAATCTTGCACCAGGCGTTGGGTCCACTGGTGCATGTCAATCTGATCCCGCTCAACCCGACACCGGGCAGCAAGTGGGACGCCAGCCCCAAGCCGATTGAGCGCGAGTTCGTTCGGCGTGTTTTAGCGCAGGGAGTGTCCTGCACGGTCAGAGACACCAGGGGCCGCGAGATCGCGGCCGCCTGTGGACAGCTGGCCGCCGAAGGCGGGTAGCTGTAGCTCAGGCGTTTAGATCGAGCCTGTGGACAGCTGGCCGCCGAAGGCGGGTAGCTGTAGCTCAGGCGTTTAGATCGAGCCTGTGGACAGCTGGCCGCCGAAGGCTAGCGCAGGAATCCGCGCCGGCGCAGAACGAAGTCCCGCAGTATCACGAACGCGACGATCGCTGCGAAGGCGATCAGGAACCAGTTCTCCACGTGGCCGACGTGGTTGCCGTGCATCATGCCCAGCAGAAACACGATGACGAAGCCGCCCAGGGCGTACCAGGTCCGGTAGGTGATCTTGCTCCAGCCCCAGGCTGCCGACGGAACATCGGCGGGATCGACTCCCGAGTAACGCTCCACTTCAGTCTTGGCCATGTCGGCCTCCTGTCGACTCGTCTCTGCGGCCATTCTGGCACATCCGGCTCAGCCGATCAGCCCGTACCGCCTCAGTGCCTCGGCGCGTTCGGCGGCGTGGTCGACAATCGGCTCCGGGTATTCGGCGGGGCGTCCGGCCTTGAGTTTGTGGACCTCAGCGGTATCGGCCAGTTCGGGTACCCAGCGCCGCACGTAATCACCGGCCGGGTCGAACTTCTCACCCTGGGTGGTCGGATTGAACACCCGGAAGTATGGCGCGGCATCGGTTCCGGTGCCCGCCGCCCACTGCCAGCCGTGCTGGTTGCTGGCCATATCGGCGTCGACGAGTTGCTCGAGGAACCACTGCGCACCCCACTGCCACGGCAGATGCAGATCCTTGACCAGAAATGATGCGACGATCATCCGCACCCGGTTGTGCATGAAGCCGGTCTCGGCGAGTTGGCGCATCCCGGCGTCGACGATCGGATAACCGGTGCGGCCCCGTTTCCACGCCTCGAACAACAACTCGGCATTTGTGTCGGTGTCGAGTTCGATGCCGTCGAAGTTCGGGTTCCAGTTGTGCCACGCGCTGCGCGGCCACTGGTGCAGCACCGAGGCGTAGAAGTCTCGGAACGCCAACTCGCGGAGGTATGCGGCGGGTCCGGAGTCGTGCGAGCCAAGGTCGGCGGCCATGGTCCGCGGATGGATGGTGCCGAATTTCAGATGCGCTGACATCCGGCTGGTTCCGGGTTTGTCGGGCCGGTCGCGGTCGGTTGAGTAGTGCTCGATAGTGTCCGCGAGGAACTCGGACCACCGTCGTCGTGCTTCGGCTTCACCGCCTGGAACATCCAGTGACACAACGGGATCCGGCGCATCCACCCGGGCGGGAATCGCGGAGACGCGACTCGGGTCGACCCAACTGATGGTGGTGGGGTCGGATAGCGCGGGGGCGCGCCAGCCGACTTCGCGCCAGCGCCGGAAGAAGGGTGTGAACACCTTGTAGGGACTGCCGTCGTCTTTGGTCACCCGACCCGGTGACACCAGATAGGGCGAACCTGTGGCGACCAGTGGGGTGTTGGATAGCGCCGCGGCAACTGCTTCGTCGCGACGCATGCCGAACGGGCTGAAGTCCGCTGAAATGTGCACAGACTTGGCGTCGATCGCCGCAGCGATCTGCGGTATCCGCTCCTCGGGGCGCCCGCGCGCGATCAGCAGCCGCCCGGCCAGGGCATCGTCGAGGGCGCGCAGGCAGTCGCCGAGGAACTGCAGCCGGCGCGCGCCCGCGCTGGCCTCCAATCGTGGATCGAGCACGAAGCAGGCCAGCACATCAGAGCGGTCGGCGGCGGCATCCAACATCGGCGGCAGGTCACGCAGTCTCAGGTCGCGGCGGAACCACAGCAGCGTCGATGGCATACCCCCATGCTGCCTTGCCGGTGCAGACGCAACGAGGGCCGGTCGCTTTCGCGGCCGGCCCTCGCCTTTGTCAGTACTGCGAACTACTCCGTTAGGCGTGGTTCGCGGCGTGCGTTCCGAGCTTCGAAACTCCGGTGACCAACAGGATCCCGAACCCAACCTTGGCGGTCAGGTCGATGATCGTGAAGACGATCACCTCAAGATCGAGGCTGATCGTTCCGGTGCCCTCGGTCCCGAGGAGCCAGAGAATCGGATAGATGAACCACAGCACGGTCAGAATTGCGGCCAGCTTCGTGTACAGGGCTGCGACGCCGCCGCCCTGCTCGGCCGCGGCCGCTCGCACCGGACCCCAGACCGCAGCGATCACGGCGAGGAAGAAGCCACAGGAGATCGCGAACCAGATGTACTTGTGCTGGCTGTTCATCGACAGAGCGCCGAACAGTCCGGTGATGATCATGAGCACGTCCGCACCGACGACGCCGGCGACCAGTCCGAGCCGATCCCGCACGGCCTCACCGTGCCCACTGACCGCCCGCAGGCCGAGCGTGAGCAGGCCGATGAGCAGAAGCGGTGTGGTGAAGACCCAATCCAGATACCGGGCCCAGTAGACCAGTGAGGCGGTTTCGACGTCCAGGACACCGTCGGGGGTGAAGAACAGGTTGTTCTGGGTGACGATCACATCGCCCTGACCGAATGCCATCAGCAGGTACATGCACGCGGCGATCGCGCACACGAACACACTGGCAACCCGATGGTGGTGGCTTCCCTTACTTCCCAAGGCGTAAATCAGCACGGCACCGAGTGCCATACCGATCGTTCCGATCCAAAGCCAGGTCTGCTGGCTGGATGATTGAAGGAGGGCGTTCATTTTTCTCCTCTCGAGGAGCGGTTACCGCTCCCACAGGCTGCGACGTCGAGCGATGTCCAGAATCAGGACTCTACTGCGACGCCGAGCCTATGGGCAGCGGCATTCTCTTTACTGATGCGACACCGTGACCGCGTTGAGAAAATTCCCGGCCCGATTGGGGCCTTTAGGGTGTCGTGGTGGTGGTCGCCGCCGGCGATGCCGGGGTCGACGCCGCCGGGGGCATCAGGACGGTGTCGATCAGGTACAGCGTCGCATTGGCAGTCTTGATACCGCCGCAGACCACGCTGGCATCGTTGACCTTGAGGTCGTTGCCAGATCCGGTGACCTTCAGCTGAGCGCCCTGCACGGTGGTGTGCTCGCCGACGACCTTCGTCGGATCGGCCTGACCGGACACCACGTGGTAGGTCAGGATCGAAGTCAGCAGGGCCGAATCGGTCTTCAGCTTCTCGATGGTGGCCGCGTCGATCTTGCCGAATGCGTCATCGGTCGGGGCGAACACGGTGAACTGTCCGTTGTTGAGCGTGTCCACCAGGTTGACATCGGGGTTCAACTTGCCCGACAGCGCCGAGGCGAGGGTGGTCAGCACGGGGCTGTTTCCGGCGGCGGTCGCGACCGGATCCGCGGCCAGACCTGCGACCGATCCCGGGCCGGTGGGGTTCGCTGCCGCGTAGGCAGCGCAGCCCGAGCCGACGAGATCGCCGGCAGCCGGCGCAGCCATCGCCGAGGTCATGGCCGAGGTGGCGGACTCAGCAACCGACGAAGCCTTTTCAGTAGCCGATGACGCAGACTCCTTGGTGGCCGTCGAGCAGCCGGAGAGCGTTATGGCCGCAATAGCGGCAAGGCCTGCGGCGGTGAGGACAGAGCGCTGGGAAATCATCTAGTGGTTCTCCTGGTTGATCGGATGACGCGCGACCGCGAATCGGCCGCAACC
>Ga0007791_10000746_pt1 | contig 10943 bp, 12 predicted proteins | sample CryBogmetaGMA05M_FD_60368 | JGI IMG/M metagenome (GOLD analysis project Ga0007791, IMG submission 60368) | Freshwater microbial communities from Crystal Bog, Wisconsin, USA - MA0.5M | ecosystem: Environmental > Aquatic > Freshwater > Lake | place: Crystal Bog, Wisconsin, USA | collected 2009-07-06 | reverse complement strand
TAGCGCCGGTACCAGCGCATCGCGGCAGTCCTTCAGGTGCCTTACCAGGCGTGGCGTGACTTCGTCCGCCCGCGCAATCGCGGTTATTCCGGCGCGTTGCACAAAGACGCTGGAGCAAGAGGTGTTGAACTCGATGAGCTTGCCCATAGCCGCCGTCATGGCTGGCGGCATGATGAGCCAGCCCAGGCGCCAGCCGGTCATCAGGTAGCTCTTGGAAAAGCTGTGCACCACCACCAGCCGGTCTTCGGGAGCGGAGACGTCCAAAAAGCTGGGCGCGCAGCCGGTCGGGCTGGGCGCGAAATACAGGTTTTCATAAACTTCATCGGCCAGTATCCAGGTGCCGGTGCTGCGGCAGTGCGCGAGGATCGCGCGCTGTTCGTCGGTGCCCAATGTCCAGCCAGTGGGGTTGTTGGGGGCGTTGACGATCAGCAGCCGGGTTGCGGGCGTAATGGCGTCGAGCAGCTTTTGCAGGTCCAGCGTCCAAGCGCCACTCACCGGCGCGAGCGGCACCATGCGCAACTGCGCGCCCATGATCCGCGCTTGCGCCGTCAGGTTGGGCCAGACCGGCGTGACAGCAACCACCTCATCGCCCGCATCCACCAGCGCCTGCACCGCCAGCATCAGCGCATTGACCCCACCGGCCGTCACCGCAATGCGCTCCATGGCCACGGCGCCGGCGCCACCCTCGCCATGCCCGGGATGCCTGTGCGACATGGCGCTGGCAATGGCACTGCGCAGCTCGGGCAGGCCGAGGTTGTGGGCGTAAAAGGTTTCGCCCTTGTGCAGCGAGTCAATCGCCGCCTGGCGGATGAAATCGGGCGTGACCTCGTCGCTTTCGCCAAACCAGAAGGCCAGCACATCGGCCCGGCCGATGCCAGCGTTGGCGACTTCGCGGATTTGCGATTCTTCGAGGGTCAGAATGGATGGGCGCATGGGCGTTGTTTGCAAAGCAGGTGCCCCATTGTGGCCGCACGCAAGCAGCTGTGCCTACAGCCAGCGCACGGCCAACGGGATCAACAGCGAGGCAAACAGCACCTGCAGGCTCAGCGCCAGGCCCGCCCAGGCGCCGGCATCCGCATCCACCTGCATGGCGCGCGCGGCACCAATGCCATGCGACGCCGTGCCCAGTGCAAACCCGCGCGCCATCCAGCCCCGGGCATCACGCCCGATACCGAGCGCATCAAACAGGTACTTTCCCGACAGCGCTCCCACCATGCCCGTCAGCACCGCGAATACGGCCGCCAGTGCAGGGACACCACCGATTTTCTCGGCCACCCCCATGGCCACGGGCGCGGTGACTGACTTGGGTACCAGCGACAGCACAATGTCGTGCGGCAGGTCCAGTGCCCACGCCAGCCCGGCGGCGCTGAGTGCCGCTGCCGTTCCGCCTGCCAGTGAGGCCAGTGCAAACCGGCCCCAGCGCGCGTGCCATTGCGTGCGGCGCAGCCACAGCGGCCACGCCAGCGCCACAACCGCCGGCCCCAGCAAAAAATGGATGAACTGCGCGCCCGAGAAATAACGGGGGTAGGCCGTGCCGGTCAGGGTCAGACCCAGTGCCAGAACGACCACCGACCACAGCACCGGATTGGCCCAGGGGGCCTGCTGCATGCGGCTATAGAAGGCCTGCGCCAGCAGGTACACGAGCAGCGTGGCCGTCAGGCCGAACAGCGGCGTGGACGACAGGTAGACCCAAAGCTGGACGAACTCGCTCATGGCAACCCCGTGCCCTCACTGCGCCCGTTGTCCCTGCCCATCAGCGCGCGCAGTACCAGCGCAGTGACGGCCAGACTGGTCCAAGTGGACACCAGCAGCACAATGCCAATGCGCACCCCGTACTGGCTGATGAGCGCCAGGTGCGTCATCACCCCTACGCCTACCGGCACAAACAGCAAAGACAAGTGGGCCAGCAAAAACTCAGCGACTGCGCCCACCCAGGCCTGCACCCGGGGCCAGCGCAGCGCCAGCAACAACAACAGCATGCCCAGGACCGGACCCGGCAGCGGCAGGTGCAGCAGCCGCGATGCGAGTTCCCCCAGCGACTGCAGTGCCAGCAGGCAAGTGAGGCCGCGCAGCGCCTGCATGGAGGGCGCGCCTAGAAGCGCGGCAAATCCGGGTGCTTGATTCGCCCGCCGCGCACCAGTTCCTTGCCGTATTCGGCACAGCGCTGCAGCGTGGGGATCACCTTGCCCGGGTTGAGCAGACCCTTGGGGTCAAAGGCCGCCTTGAGTGCGAACATCTGCGCGTTCTCCTGCGGACTGAACTGCACGCACATGCTGTTGAGCTTTTCCACCCCAACTCCGTGCTCGCCCGTGACTGTGCCGCCCATGGCCACGCTGGTTTCCAGGATGTCGGCACCAAACAACTCGCAGCGCCGCAACTGGTCCGGGTCGTTGGCATCAAACAGGATCAGCGGGTGGAGGTTGCCGTCACCGGCATGAAATACATTGGCGCAGCGCAGATGGTATTTCTTTTCCATCTCGGCAATCGCCAGCAGGATGTCCGCCAGGCGCTTGCGTGGAATGGTGGAGTCCATGCACATGTAGTCCGGGCTGATGCGACCGGACGCGGGAAAAGCGTTCTTGCGCCCGCTCCAGAAGCGCAGCCGCTCGGCCTCGCTGGCGCTGACAGAAATCCGGGTGGCACCGGCTTGCGTGAGAACAGCATCCATGCGGCCGATTTCTTCTTCCACTTCTTCGGGCGTGCCGTCGCTCTCGCACAGCAGGATTGCCTCGGCCGTCAGGTCGTAACCGGCGTGGACAAAGTCTTCCACTGCCACCGTCATGGGCTTGTCCATCATTTCCAGGCCGGCAGGGATGATGCCCTGGGCGATCACCTGCGCCACGGCATCGCCCGCCTTGCGCACGTCGTCAAAGCTGGCCATGATGCAACGCGCCAGCATGGGCTTGGGGATCAGCCGGACCGTGACTTCCATGGTCACCGCCAGCATGCCCTCGCTGCCGATGACCACACTGAGCAGGTCGTAGCCGGGGCCATCGAGCGCATCCGAGCCGAAGCTGATGGGCTCGCCCTCCATGGTGAAGCCGCGCACTTTTTGCACATTGTGCAGGGTCAGGCCGTATTTGAGGCAATGCACGCCGCCAGAGTTCTCGGCAACGTTGCCGCCAATCGTGCATGCGATCTGGCTGCTGGGGTCGGGGGCGTAATACAGGCCAAGTGGCGCTGCGGCTTCGCTGATGGCCAGGTTGCGAACGCCGCACTGCACCACCGCTGTGCGGCTGCGCGGATCGATCCGCACAATCTTGTTGAACTTGGCCAATGACAGGGTCACGCCGGCGGCATGCGGCATGGCGCCACCGGAGAGCCCGGTGCCGGCGCCACGCGCTACCACGGGGACATTGAGCGCATGGCAGGTACGCAGCACCGCCTGGACCTGGGCCTCGGTCTCGGGCAGCGCCACCAGCAGTGGTCGCTGCCGGTAAGCGCTGAGCCCATCGCACTCGTAAGGCGTGGTGTCTTCCCGCTGGTAGAGCAGGGCATGTTTGGGTAAATGCGGCTCAAGCGCCCGTACTATCATGGCCTGCAGCTCTGCTTTTTGTAGCAATTCACGGGTGGATGTGCCCAGTGGTGCGTTCATGGTCGGATACTTTCAGTCATAAAGCACTGTACGCCACGGCCTTGGTGCCGGATGTGAAGAAACTTGCACGCCGCTGTGAATTGCATCTGGGCGTACTCACAGCAGGGCCTGCTTGAGCCATTCCGCGAAGGCGGACACCTCCCAGCGGTCCATCGTGCCAGTGCGCCAGCACAGGTAATGGGCATGCGGGCTGGGCACGGTGCGGCCGAACACCGGGTTGGCCGCCAGGCGCACCAGAGCACCGGTTTCCAGCCAGGGCGCTCCCAGGCGCAGCCGCACCAGGGCAATGCCCATGCCGGCCGCCGCACCATCGCACATCAGGCCGATGTCGTTGAACTGCGAGCCATCGACAGGCTCGGGCCAGTCCAGCCCGGTGGCAGCAAACCAGGTGCGCCACGGCTCCAGCGGGCTGCGCAGCAGCGCGCACCCGGCCAGATCCTCGGGTGTGTTGAATGGGCCATGCTCGCGGACATACGCGGGCGAGGCCAGAGGGGTCACCTCGTCGTGGGCCAGGCAGACATACTCCAGGTCCGCATAGCGACCCGCGCCAAAACGTACCGTGAGGTCGGCATCTTCCGCCACCACATCGAGCAGGGGAATGGACACCTGCAGCGTCAGATCGATCTCCGGGTAGGCGTCGGTGAACTGGCGCAGCCGCGGAATCAGGATCGAGCGGGCGAACGTCGGTGTCACCGCCAGGCGCAATTTGCGCTTGCCCGGGGCGGTGGTGGTGGTCGGAAACTGTTGCAGGATGCCCAGGCCCTGGCGCACATGTGCCAGGTATTCGCTGCCTTCCACCGTCAGGGAGAAATCGGCACGGCCAAACAGCTTGGTGCCGATGATCTGCTCGAGCTGCCGGACCCGGTGGCTGACCGCGCTGGGCGTTACGCACAATTCTTCTGAAGCCTGGGTGACACTGCGCAATCGCGCCAGCGCCTCAAAGGTTAACAGGCACTGAATGGGGGGGATGCGGGCGGCGCTCATGCCCTCACTATAATTCGCGGCCGCTTGCCCCTCCCAATTCCCTGCCTGGAACCGCCATGTCAGACACCCTTGCGGTCCTCCCGCAGTACCTCTTGCCCAAGAAGGCGCTGACGGTGTTTGCCGGCTGGATCGCCGGTGCCCGTGGCGGCGTCCTGACGACTGCGCTGATCCGCTGGTTTGTCCGGCGCTACCAGGTCAACATGGCCGAGGCGCGGCAGCCCGACATCGCCGGCTACGACACGTTCAACGCATTCTTCACCCGGGCGCTGCGGGCCGGTGCCAGGCCACTGGCAGACGCGCCCTGGGTGTGCCCGGTCGACGGCGCCATCAGCCAATTCGGTGTGCTGGAGCGGGGCCGCCTGCTGCAGGCCAAAGACCACCACTACACGGCCACGGCCCTGGTTGGGGGCGACCCGGCGCTGGCAGCGGAGTTCACCGATGGCAGCTTTTGCACCTTGTACCTGAGCCCACGCGATTACCACCGCATCCACATGCCCTGTGACGGCGTGCTGCGGCGCATGGTGCACGTGCCGGGTGACCTGTTTTCCGTGAACCCGGTCACGGCGCGTGGCGTGCCGGGCTTGTTTGCGCGCAACGAACGGGTGGTGTGTGTATTTGATTCCGCGCACGGCGCCTTTGTGCTGACGCTGGTAGGGGCCACCATCGTCGGCAGCATGGCCACCGTGTGGCACGGGGTGGTCAATCCGCCACGGACCGCGCAACCGCGCCAATGGAACTACCCGCCAGGGCAGGTCAGCCTGCGCCAGGGCGACGAGCTGGGGCGCTTCTTGCTGGGCTCCACTGTGGTCTTGCTGTTTCCGAAAGACCAGCTGCGCTTCAACCCGAAGTGGGTGCCCGGCGCGGCGATCAAGATGGGAGAGGCCATGGGAATCCTTGCTCCCTGAGAGCGCAGCCCCTTCAGTGCATGACCGCCGGGTTCTGTGCCAGACCCGAATACTGCTCAAGGGTGTCTTCCACCTCTTCCTGCGTCGGTGTGTTGACCTGCCAGGCAACAATATGCTGCTGGAACAGTTCGGCCCAGGAGCCGTCCAGGTACACCTCTTTGCCCGATCGTTTGTCAAGAATTTCAAAGCCGTGGCGCATGAGCATCGGCAGCACCTGAACCCCATGCTCGGATTTGCTGGCGCCGGAAGGGTGCTGGATCTCGGACTCGGCATTGGCCAGCATGTGCGTGACCGAGAAGGTTTCGGAGTCGTAAAGTGTGTGCATGTAGCGAGTGTTCCTGCGTTACGTTGCAATTGGGGCGCGATCGATCCGATTCAAGGGTAACAGCATTTGCCCCGGTGTCTGCATTTGCGTCAAGGATTTTGGGTGGATCGCCACAACAGCTCAGCAAAATCCCCGTTGGTCTGCGTCAGGCGGATCCGCGCCGGCAGGTACTGCAGGTCTGGTGCCAGCCAGATCTCGACCCGGGTTTCATAGTCGCCGGTCGGGTCGCGGGTAATGCGGGTGGCGGTCATGGCGCCGCCGGGCAGATCAAGCCGCTCCGGTCCGTTCACCTTGAACACCCAGACCTCGGAGCTGCGCGGGCCAACGGCCTGGAACGTCATGAGGCTGCCTGGGACAAAGCGCTCGGGCTCGCCGCCGACAAGTGATGAAAGCTGCAGCAAAACGCTGAGTTGGTCCTGCGCACCGGGCGTCAGTGGTACATCCGGGGTATTGGCGCTGAACGAAACGATGCCCTTGCCGCGCTGGAAATGGGCGGCCACCTCGCTGCTGCCCCGCCCTTTGTCACCAAAGCGCAGCGGCGCCAGTCCTTCAGGCGTCAGTACGCCCTTGCTGGTCTGGACCCTGGAACCCAGCAAAAAATGGCTGATTTCCAGCCGGGCATCGTAGCTGCTTGCATCCTGCAACCACAACAGTTCGCCCTTGGCGTAGTAGTCAAATCCCTTGACCTGTCCGCGGGTTTCATATTTCAGCCGCGTGGAGCCGGGGAATGCATAGCGGGGCAGGGCAGGCGCTGATTCCGCCGGTGCTGGCATGGAAGCCGAGGCCCCGGGTGCGGTCGCAACAGCGGTCGCTGCGGCAATGGCGGTAACGGCGCCAGCGGACTCCGGCACCTGGCTGCGTCCGTCCGCGGGCGTTAGCGCGTCGCCCGGGGGCAGCGCTCCCGCCAGCGCGCTGGTGGTCACGGCCTGCGCGCCGTTTGCCAGTGCCGCGCCGCTGCTGGCGCTGTCGCCCTCCGCCGGGGTGCGCTGCGCCTGGGGTTGGCTGGCACGCGCCGGCCTGGCCGGTGGCGGCATGCGCATCTGGGTGGGTGGGGCCGGCGCTTCGGCGCTGCGGAAGGTACGTGTCGTAAATGGCCGCTGCAGGCCTGCGGTGTCGGGGCCGGCTTCACGGCCGCCCAGCGCCACCACGATTCCTGGAGCGCCGGCCAGGAGCATCCAGTGTGCGGCCGCGACTGCCAGCACCAGCAACGCCGGCCAGCGCCATTGCCGCAGGTGGCTGGCGGGCGACGCAGGGCTTGGCTGGGACATGGCGGAGACGGCTTGTGGCAAGACGGGACAACAGCTTTACATTGGATCAGTGTAGCGGTGCCTGCAGACCCTGACCAGGCGCAGCCCTGCCGTCGCCCGTGAATCCGCGCCAAAATACCCCCATGAAACTTGCTACTTACAAAGACGGTGCGCGTGACGGGCAGCTCGTCGTGGTGTCGCGCGACCTGGCGCTGGCCTGTTACCCCTCCCGCATTGCAAACCGCCTGCAGGACATTTTGGATGATTGGAACTATTTTTCGCCGCAGTTGCAAGAGGTCTACGACGGCCTGAATGCCGGTCGGCTGCGCCAGGCATTTCCCTTTGACCCAGCCCAGTGCATGGCCCCACTGCCGCGCGCATACCAGTGGGTGGAGGGCGCCGCGTACCCCCAGGCGCGCGACCAGTTGCTCCCGCAGAGCACCGCAGCGCCGGCGCATCCAGCCATGCGCCAGGGCGCAAGCGACGCGCTCGGCGGGGCCTGGGATCCGATCCGGGTCGCCGGTGACGCGGGTACTGCGGTCGATTTTGAGGCCCAGCTCGCGGTGGTGACCGGCGACATCCCGCGCGGCTGTGCTGCCGACAGCGCGCTCGAGGGGGTGCGGCTGCTGATGCTGGCCAATGCAGTGGCCCTGCGCGACCCGGCCACCGATGCAGCGGCGGACCTCGGCGTGCAATGCAATCCGCCGCCCAGCTTCAGCCCGGTGGCGGTCACCACGGACGAATTGGGAGACGCATGGCACCGCGGCCGCGTCCATCTGACGCTGCAATGCAGCTGGAACGGCCGCAAGGTGGGCCTGTGCAACGCGGGCGCAGGCATGGCTTTTCATTTTGGCCAACTGATTGAGCGCCTGGCGAGGGTGCGCAACCTGCGCGCTGGCTCCATCATCGGCTCTGGCACGGTGAGCAATCCTGGCGTCGGGAAAAAAGGCAGCATCTCCTGGCCTGCGGGCTACAGCTGCATTGCTGAAAAGCGCGCGATGGAACTGCTGCAGGACGGGATGGTGCACACCAGCTTCCTGCAGCCCGGTGACACCATCCGGATCGAAATGAAAACCGCCGGTGGGGACAGCCTGTTCGGAGCGATTGCCCAGGAAGTCCTGCCGCCGCTGCCAGCCTAAGCGGTAGGCGCGGCCAGCTGGAGTGCAAACGTGCGGATGCCGCGCAACAGCATTTCGATGGCCACCGACACCAGCACCAGGCCCATCAGACGTTCGATGGCCTGCACCGGACGCTGGCCGATCAGGCGTTGAATCCGCTCGGCCGACACCAGTACCACCGCACTGACCAGCATGGTCACGCACAGGGCGCCGATCCACTCGAGGCGACGCTCGGGCTGTTGCGATACCAGCAGCAGCACCGTCGCCAGCGCACTGGGGCCGGCAATGGCGGGGACGGCCAGCGGTACGATCAGGGGTTCGCTGGTCTGTTCCGGGTGGCTGCCTTCCGGTGGCGGGAAAACCATGCGCAGGGCAATCAGGAACAGGATCACTCCGCCGCCGATTTGCAGCGCGAGTTCGCTCAGGTTCATGAGGCGCAGAAAGCCCCGACCCACGAACATGAAGGCCAGCAGCAGGCCAAAAGCAATCGAGATATCGCGCACGATGACGCGGGGCCGGCGTTCCGGCGCCACATGGCGCAAAGCGCTGGCAAATATCGGGATGTTGCCCACCGGATCGGTGATCAGCAGCAACAGGATGGTAGCTGACCAGAAGGTGTAGTTCATCAGGTCGCGCCGACCGACGCGAGCGAGCGAAAGCCCTTGATTTCAATCGGGTTGCCGCAGGGGTCCAGAAAGAACATGGTCCATTGTTCGCCCGGCTCTCCGGCGAAGCGCAACTGGGGTTCCATGATGAATTCGATGCCACTGGCCGACAGCCGCCGGGACAAGGCTTCCCAGTCTGGGAGCGCCAGCACCAGGCCGAAGTGCGGCATGGGCACCAGCGTGTCGCCCACGCGGCCGCTGCGCTCGGTTGTGAAAGGCGTGCCCAGATGCAGCGATAACTGGTGCCCGAAAAAATCGAAATCAACCCAGCTGTGGGTGCTGCGACCCTCGCGGCAGCCGAGCACGCCGCCGTAAAAGCTGCGGGCGGCATCCAGGTCATTCACCTTGAAGGAGAAGTGAAACAGGCTGTGCATGGCCGCAGGATAGCAGCCTCGCGGCAGACCTGTCACCCGGAATGGGCTGCACCTTCGCGTTGCTTCTGGCAGCCGATACAGCGCGCCACCTCGGGCGTGGCTTGCAGCCGGGCGCGGGCGATCGGCTGTCCACAATCGCTGCAGCGACCGTAGGTGCCGGCGTCCATGCGTTCGAGCGCAGCCTCGATCGCGTCGAGTTCTTCGGTCTCGCGCGCGTCGAGTGCAAATTCGAGTTCGCGCTCCGTATTCTGCTGGGCAGTGGGGTCTTCGTGGCCGGAGAAATGCTCGGCCGATGCCTGTACCCGCCCCCTATCTCCGCCCCGCAGTGCCGCGCGCTGGGCGCGCAATGCGGCGCGGTGCTGCAGGAGTTGGACCTTCAGCGACTGGATATCCATCAGTGTCATGGCGAACCCCCTCTTGTGCGTGGATGTCCATGATGCGCGGGTGTTCGTGCCGGCTGTTTGACCAATGTCAAAGGAGGCGGCTAACCAGATTGCAAGGAAGTCCGCAGGCGAGGGCGTGGCCCGGCACAATGCAATGGAGTACATTGGCGGCACGCGCTGAGCGACCTTGAGCGCCTGCGCGATAGGAAAAATACATGAGTGATTCAGACACCACCGGTTTCGGTAAGTTTGTCCCTGGGTTTGACTTTCTGCAAAACCTGGTGAAAGGCAGCGGCCCATCTGCACCTTCCATGCCCAGTTTCGCCGGGTGGGTGGCGCCCACATTGAATCCGCAAGAGCTTAAAAAGCGCATCGAGGAGCTCAAGCATGTGCAGTTCTGGCTGGAGCAGAATTCGCGCGCGCTGGCAGCCACCATCCAGGCGCTGGAAGTGCAGAAGATGACCATGGCGACGCTCCAGGGGATGAACTTCAACCTCGGTGACGTGGCCAATGCCTTTGTGCCCAAAGCCGCCGCGCCTGCCACCCCTGCCCCGAAACCAGCGGCAGACAAAGCGCCAGAAAAGCCGGTGGAGAAGCCAGCAGCCACCGCGCCGCGTTCGCGGCCGGAAAAAGCCGGGGTCTCGGCACCGGCCATGGTCGATCCGCTGCAACTGTGGGGTGCGCTCACCCAGCAGTTTCAGCAAATCGCCGCCAGCGCAGTGCAGCAGGCTGCGGCCAAGCCGGCGGTGGCCAAGGCCGCCAAAGCCACCAAAGCTGAAAAGGCGCCCGCCAAGCGTGCGGCGCCCCGCAAGGCGCCTCGCAAGGCGGCCGGACGTTGAAGCTGTTTCCGTATGCGCATGCTACGCACCCCCAGTGGGAAATGGCTGCGGGGCTGGTGCTTGCGCAATTGCGCGCCCAGGTAGCGCTGCACGGCTACGCCGCCAACCCGACGCTGGCGTTGCTCTACATCACGGACCGGTACGCGGCGCACGCCCGGGAGATCCTGGATTACCTCAGCGCGGAACTGCCACTGGTGACCGACTGGTCGGGGACCGTGGGCGTGGGTATCTCGGCCAACAACGTTGAATATTTTGATGAGCCCGCGATGGCGGTGATGCTGTTGGAAATTCCGTCCGACCAGTACCGTGTGTTCTCCGGGGTGGCGCCGCTGGGTATCGCATTCGAGGCGGAGTCGGCGTTGGTGCATGCGGACGGCGCGACACCGGAGCTCGGCGAGCTGGTCAGCGAGATGGCGCTGCGCACCGGTTCCGGCTACCTCTTCGGTGGTCTGTCTTCCAGCCGCACCGCGTGTGTGCAGTTTGCCGTTTCGGGCAATGGCAATATCGG
>Ga0007791_10000745_pt1 | contig 10943 bp, 13 predicted proteins | sample CryBogmetaGMA05M_FD_60368 | JGI IMG/M metagenome (GOLD analysis project Ga0007791, IMG submission 60368) | Freshwater microbial communities from Crystal Bog, Wisconsin, USA - MA0.5M | ecosystem: Environmental > Aquatic > Freshwater > Lake | place: Crystal Bog, Wisconsin, USA | collected 2009-07-06 | reverse complement strand
GAATGGATCCGGAAAGTTCGATTCCCTCTTCGGGGATTTGCCGAGGGTCGATTTTCATTTTTTGGCGTAGTGCTGTCGAAGAATGGTCACGGCCGCCGGGGGCACAAAATCTTCCAAGGGAGCGCCGAGTCGGGCGAGTTCCCGGACCAATTGGGAGCTGATGAAGGAAAGGGTTTCCCGGGGCATGAGAAATACCGATTCCAGATCGGGGTGTAGGCGGCGGTTTGTGAGGGCGAGCTGAAATTCATATTCGAAATCCGAAACAGCGCGGAGACCCCGAATGACGGCAACGGCTTTTTCCTTTCGGGCAAATTCCACGAGGAGTCCCCGGAAAGAGGTGACCTTGACCTGGGATGCCCAGGGTTCGTTCCGGGTGCTTTCTTTCAAGAGTTCGACCCGTTGGGCGGTGGTGAAGGTGGCGTTCTTGGAGCTGTCTTCGGCCACGGCGACAATCACCTCATCGAAGAGGCGGGCGGCCCGGGCAAGCACATCGAGGTGTCCCAAGGTGACCGGGTCAAACGTGCCCGGATAAATGGCGCGTCTCATAAGATGGGGATTTTCACGCAAACCGGGAAGGGAGGCAAGGGTCTCCGTTCCGGCGTGCTTCCACGATTCGGGGGCGGGAGGTGAGATCCGGGTGAACGGTAATTTCCGGGTATCCCACCTTCCGAGCTAAGTCGGATACGGTCTCGGTTTGAGAAGGTCCACATTCGAGAAGAATGACTGGGGCAATTTTCACGGCTTGGGGGAGAAGTCGGCGGATGAGGTCCAGGCCATCTTTCCCCCCGTCGAGGGCAAGCGCGGGGTCATGACGCACCTCCGGCTCGGCCGAGGCGATTTCCTCGGGAGTGAGATAAGGGAGGTTGGCGGTGATCAGCGTGGCGGATTTCGTGATGTCTTGCAGAAGGTCGTTTTGTTTCCATTCCACCCGGGTTCCTTCCGGGGGAACTGAGGATGGCTGGGATTCATTTTCACGGGCGAGAGCCAAGGCATCGGATGAAATGTCCAATCCAAGATAACGGTGTTTCGGTTGGCGGCGTGCCAGAGCTAGGGGAATGGCGCCGGTGCCGGTCCCGACATCGATGACCAGGCCCGCAGGAAGATCCTGGAGAATCCGAGTGGCGTGTTCCACGAGGATTTCTGTTTCTGGACGTGGGATGAGGGCGGATGAATTGCAGCGAAGTGTGAGTCCCGCAAAACCGGTCGTACCGGTGATGTGTTGGAGGGGTTCCCGGGCAGCTCGGCGCCGAACCATGGTTCGGAGGCTGTCGAGTTCGGCGGAAGTGAGTTCGCGTTCAAACTGGAGGTAAAGACCGAGACGGGGAAGGGAAAGAACGTGGGCAATGAGAAGTTCGGCCTGCAAGCGTGGGGAGGCAAGTCCGTGGCGGGCGAAATGGCCGGTGGTGGCTTCGAGAACGGCAAGGAGCTTCATGCGCCCATTCCGGATTCCTCCAACCGGCGGCGGAGATCATCGGCGGCGAGGGCTTCGACCAGAGGTTCGATTTTTCCCTCCATCACGAGGTTGAGGTCATGGGAAGTGAAGCCGATGCGGTGATCGGTCAGGCGGTTTTGGGGAAAATTGTAGGTCCGGATTTTTTCGTTTCGTTCTCCCGTCCCGACCTGTTGGCGGCGGGCGGCTTCCACCTTGCCCCGTTCCTCCTCTCGCTTTTTCTCGAGCAGGCGGGAGGCGAGAATCCTCATGGCGGTGGCGCGATTTTTGATCTGAGAGCGGCTGTCTTGGCAGCGGACGATGAGACCGGTGGGGATGTGAAGAACCTGTACGGCCGAATCCGTGGTGTTCACGCCTTGTCCGCCGGGGCCGCCGGATCGGCAAACTTCGACCCGAACCTCATCCGGACGGATCTGGAGTTCGACCTCTTCGGCGACAGGCAGAACGGCAACGGTTGCAGTCGAGGTGTGGATGCGGCCCTGGGCTTCGGTGGCGGGGACGCGTTGGACCCGATGGACGCCGCTTTCTTGGCGCATGGCGGCGAAAACGGCCTGGCCGCTTACTTCGAAAACTACCTCTTTGAGGCCTCCCAGTTCGGAAGGGCTGGAAGAAAGGGGCTCGAGTTTCCAGCCCCGTGTTTCCGCATAACGACTGTACATGCGGAAAAGATCGGCCGCGAAAATGGCTGCTTCGGTTCCGCCGGCGCCGGCTCGGATTTCCACGATGGTATCGCGGTGTTCATCCGGATCGGGCGGAAGAATGGAGCGAAGGACTTCAGCCTTGGCGGTGGCTTCGTCCCGGGTGAGTTCGGTGGCTTCTTCTTCGGCCATTTGGCGCATTTCGGGATCGGCGGAGTTGGCCAGAAGGGCCGCATTTTCCTTCAGCCGGTTGGCGAGGGAGACAAGACGTCGGGCAGCCTCCGTTCCCGAGCGGATCCGGGCGTGCTCCCGGGCTAGGTCGCGGGCTCGGGTGCCCTGACGGTAAAGATCCGGGTCGGCCATTTCCCGATCGAGTTCGCTGAGTCGGGATTCGAGGCGGGCGAGTTGGGCGGTGGAATCCACAGGGGAGCAGGGCGGCACCGGATCCACGCCATCGGCGGGGAAACGGTGAATCCGCGCGGGCGCCTAGGCGCGTTTGGTTTTTTTGGTTTTGGGGGCGGCGGCCGCGGCGTCGAAGCGGCGGCGGAATTTTTCCACCCGACCGGCGGTATCAACCAGCTTTTGTGTGCCGGTGAAGAAAGGATGACAGGAGGCGCAAATTCCCAAGCGGACCTGAGCCTTGGTCGAACGGGTCTGGTACACGGCCCCGCAGGCGCAGGTCATGGTGCTGGCTTCGTATTTGGGATGAATTTCAGCCTTCATAGGATCGAAAATTAAACCAGACGGGAGGCCACGATGCAAGCGTTGTGCCCCCCGAATCCGAAGGAATTATTCATCACGATGTTTGCTTTTTGTTCCCGGGGTTTTTGCGGGATATAGTCCAAATCGCATTCCGGATCGGGTTCCTCGAGGTTGATGGTAGCTGGGAGAATGTTGGTTTCGAGGGCCTTGAGACAGATCGCCATTTCAACGGATCCGGCCGCACCTAGGAGATGGCCCAGGCTGGATTTGGTGGAGCTGACGGCAACTTTTTTGGCATGGGCACCCAAGATGGACTTAATGGCTTGGGTTTCGCAAATATCGCCCTGAGGAGTCGAAGTGCCGTGGGCGTTGATATAATCGACCTGTTCAGGGTTGAGCTTCGCGTGCTTGAGGGCGAGGCGCATCGCCCGGGCGGCCCCTTCGCCTTCGGGGGAGGGAGCGGTCAGGTGGTAGGCATCCGCTGTGGCTCCGTAACCGAGAACTTCGCCATAGATCCGGGCCTGGCGCTTTTTGGCGTGCTCGTACTCCTCCAAAATGATGATGCCGGCGCCCTCGCTGAGCACAAATCCGTCACGGCCCTTGTCGAAAGGGCGGGAGGCACGGGTGGGTTCTTCGTTTCGGGTGGAAAGAGCTTTCATGGCGCCGAAGCCGCTGAGGCCAAGCCCGACCACGGCTGCTTCGCTACCCCCCGCGATGATGAGATCGGCTTCCGATTCCCGGATCAGGCGCCAAGCCTCACCGATCGAGTGGGTGGCGGTGGCACAGGCCGAAACGATGGCAAAGTTGGGACCCCGGAGCCCGAAGTGCATCGAGATGTGACCCGAGGCGATATTATTGATCATCATCGGGATCATGAAGGGGGAGACTTTTTTGGGACCGCGATCCCGCAGGATGGAATGCTGTTCCTCCAGCGTGCTCAGTCCGCCGATTCCGGAGCCGACAAGAACGCCAGCACGGTCAAAATCGAGAGAGGCTCCTTCAAGGCCGGCATCTTTCCAGGCTTCCCCGGCGGCGGCCATGGCGAGGTGGGTGTATCGATCGGTCCGGCGGACGTCTTTGGGATTTTTAAACGCCTTCGCAGGTTCGAAATTTCTGACTTCTCCCGCGATCCGGCAGTCGTAACCGGTGGTGTCAAAAGCGGTGACGGGTCCGATTCCGCTTTCTCCTCGAAGGAGGCGGTCCCAGGTTCCGGGGAAGTCGTTGGCGAGTGGAGTCAGGGCTCCCAGTCCGGTGACGACGACGCGACGCATGCTCATGAAAGGCGTGGGAAAGAATGCCTGGCCGGAAGACAATTCCGACCCGGGCCCACCTGGGCCAGCCTTATTTGGACTGCTTTTCCTCGATGTACTTCACGACATCGCCGACGGTCAGAAGCTTTTCGGCATCGCTGTCGGGAACTTCCACACCAAACTCTTCTTCAAACGCCATGACCAACTCGACGATGTCGAGAGAGTCGGCGCCGAGGTCTTCGATGAACTTGGCTTCAGGGGTGACCTGCTCCGCATTGACGCTGAGTTGTTCAACGATGATGTCTTTGACTTTTTGGTCGATGGATTTTTCGCTCATAGTGGTATGTACTCCTGTATTTGTGAGGTGCGCAGTAAGGATTCTCGGAGGCGTTTAGGCAATAAGAAAATTTAGGGGGGTTAGAAAGTGGCTTTACATCGTCATCCCGCCATCCATTGCCCAGGCCTGTCCCGTCACGTAACCTGCGTCCGGTCCACATAGAAAAGAAACCAAACCGGCAATTTCATCTGGCTTTCCAAATCGTCCTAAAGGTATGCCTGTCAATGCTTTAGACTTTATATCATCTTTCAAGATAGAGGTCATATCCGTTTCAAAAAATCCCGGGCAGACGCAGTTGCAGGTGATTCCGCGCGATGCGAATTCCCGGGCTACGGATTGGGTGAGGCCGATGAGGCCAGCTTTGGCGGCCGCATAGTTGGCTTGGCCGGCGTTGCCGACAAGGCCGACCACGGAACCGATATTCACGATCCGGCCGGTCCTAGCTTTGAGCATTCCACGGGAGGCGGCACGGATCCAACGGAAGGCACCGGTCAAATTCGTGTCGATCACGGCCGACCAGCCGGCGTCATCCATCCGCATGATCAGTCCGTCCTTTGTGATGCCGGCGTTGTTGATGAGGGCACCCAGAGGGCCCGACTCTTTTTCCACCGTGGCGATGACCTGATCGGCGGCCTTGGGATCCGAAATGTCGGCGGTGTGGACGCAGGCTTTGCCGCCGGCCGCCTCGATGGCAGCCCGGACTTCGTTGAGCTTGTCGGCCTGGCGGGCAACCAACTCGACTTTCCATCCGTCCCGGGCAAGCCGTTCGGCGATGGCACGCCCGAGGCCGCGGCTGGCGCCGGTGACTAGGGCGGTACGGGATTCAGCGGGGGAGCTCATGGATGACCTTCTCCAGTTCCGCCAGAGTTCCAGCGCTTGCGCAAGGAAGATCGGGAACAATTTTTTTTGCCAATCCCGCCAGAACGCCGTTGGGTCCGAGTTCAATCAACCGGGTGACACCCCGGCCGGCAAGATTCTTGAGACAGGCCTCCCAGCGAACTGTGCCGGTGACCTGATCGAGAAGGCTGGAGCGGATTTCCGACTCCGAGGAGGCGGGGCGCCCCAAAAAGTTCGAGAGGACGGGAACGGTGGGCATGTGCAGAGAAGTGTTTGTGATGGCTTCGGCGAGGCCTTCCTTTGCGGGGAGCATGAGAGAAGAGTGGTAAGCGCCGGCGACCTTGAGCGGAATGGCTCTTTTTACTCCGGCTTCTTTCGCGGCGGTTTGAACGGCCTCCAGTTTTTCGGCTGGGCCTGAGAGAACGACTTGGCCGCCCCCGTTGAGGTTGGCGACTTCCCAACCCGCGCTTGAGGCCACCTTGGTCGCGAGGGCTTCGTCTGCGCCGAGCAGGGCGAGCATGGCACCTTTTCTTTTGGCACAGGCCTCGTCCATGAGAACCCCACGGCGGGCGACCAAACCAAGGCCGTCTTCGACGGAGAGGGTGCCGCCGGCGGCATGGGCGGTGAATTCGCCCAATGAAAGCCCAGCGGTGGCGGTGAATTTGAAATCGGGCTTTTTTTCACGGAGGACGGCCAACAGGGCCAATCCATGAAGATAAAGAGCCGGCTGGCAGTAGGTGGTCCGGGTCAGAGTCTCTTCTGGGCCGGATTGGAGTACCGCGGAGAAGTCTGGGGGCAAGATGTTACTTCCGAGGTTGAGAATCGTTCGGGCGGCGGGAGAGGAATCGGCAAGGTCGGTCCCCATGCCGACGCGCTGGGCGCCTTGTCCGGAAAAGAGAAGAGCAATGGATTCCATGGCGTCTTATTGCAAATTCTCGAGAAGTTTGGCGTAAACGGAAGGAAGATCACCGGGGTGAATCCGGGTGGCCCCGATGGGGGTCATGAAATTAGCATCGTTTGCCCAGCGAGGAACGACGTGAATATGGAGATGCTTGGGGACGCCGGCGCCCGCGGCGCTTCCCAAGTTGAGACCGATGTTGAAGCCGTCCGGTTTGAGGGTTTTTTTCAGGGCCTGGGTCATCCGATTGACCAGCGTCCATAGATCAGACGATTCCTGGGCCGAGAGGGAGGAGAGATCATCCACCTCGCGATAGGGGCAAACCATGAGATGTCCGAGGTTGTATGGGTAACGATTCAGGACGGAAAAGGATGACTTGGTGCGTGTCAGGACAAAATGTGCAGCATCATCGGTGGACTGTGCGATTTTTAGAAAAAGATCTTCACCGGGTTTTTCTTCGCCAGTGACATAGCGGTTGCGCCATGGGGCCCAGAGGTGTTCCATCGTTTAACAATGGCGACGAGCAAAGAGCAGGGCAAACCCCAACACCTACTGGTGGGGGGAGGGGACGAACCGGAGGTGTCCCGCCGGGCCCGGGAACTGTTCCAAGAGTGGGCACCAGAGGATCCTCTGAATGCGGAGAAGATTGACGGGCGGGTGGAGACGGTCGATGCGGCCCTGCAGGCGATCGCGAAGACGAGGGAAGCTCTCGAAACATTGCCCTTTTTGGGGGGTCGGAAGCTGGTTTGGTTAGCGGACTGCACTTTTTTAGGGGAGAACCCGGCGGGGCGCAGCGAGTCGGTCTTGGACTCTCTGGCTTCCCTGCAGGAAATGCTGGTGAAACTTCCCCCCGGGGAGGCCCAGCTTCTGATTTCTGCCCCCGGTGTGGACAAGCGACGTTCTTTTTTCAGGAATTTTGAAAAAATGGGAAAGGTGGAGGTTTTTGATCCTCCGGATCTGAGGCGGGGGAGAGATCGGGGGGAATGGATGGATGAAATCAGCGAGAGGATCCGACAGGCGGGGTTGTCGGCGGGCCCGGGTGTGGCGGAGCTTCTCGTGGAAATCGTGGGATGGGATGGCCGGGCCCTAGAAAAAGAGATCGAAAAGCTGCGGCTTTACTTGAAGCCGGAAACGAAAGTGACGGAACAAGCGGTCCGGGAGATCGGGGCCGGGCGAAGAGAGTTGGAGGTGTGGGACTGGTGTGATGCCGTGGTGGCGGGGAAAACCGGTCCGGCCCGCGCCGGGTTACGGCGGTTGTTGGATCAGGGCGAGAGTGAGGTCGGGTTGGTGATGATTTTGGCGGGAAGCCTGCGTTTGGCGGCCTTGGGTCGGGCCTTGCAGGACGAAAAATTCCTTCGTGTTCCTCCGCCGGGATCTTATGGACAGCCTTCCCTGGACCCGGCCGCGGACTCCTTTCTTCCAAGAAACGCCAAAGGGGAAAAACCGAATTTATGGCGTCTGGGAAAAGTGACAGCTTTGTGTGCGCATCGTCCTGCCTCGGGAGTCCGGCGTGCCCTCCACCGGTTGCATGAATTGCAGATGGAGCTGATTTCGGGTGCGGACCGCGGTCGTGCGCTGGAGGAAGGAATCCTGCGACTCTGTCTGGATTAATTGGAAGAAACGAATACCCTAGGACCTATGTTGGGGGAAGATCCGAGGGAAAACTGGCTCAGCGAGTGGTTCCGCGGCCTCACGATGGGTGCACGGATTCAAATCGTCATGTTTTCAGCCGTGGCCGTGGCTTTGGGGGCGGCGGGGGCGATCGCCCTGATTGAAGAACCCGCGGTTCTGCTTCCGGACGAGTTGCCGGATTCCAAAGCCCTTCCCGGGGAACCCGAGCGGCCAGCTAGTCCGAATCCAAGAAGGACCTGGCAGAAGGCGGAAAAAGTCAAGAAACCCGGCGCCCCTTCGAACAAGAGTTCGACGGAGATCGAAACCATTCGAAAGATGTTGGTGGTAAGTCCGGAAGAGCCGGAGATCTGGGATCAACTGGGCCAAAGTCTTTATCGGGTTGGTCAGTATGACGAGGCAGTAAAAGCATTCCGCAAAGCCCTTGAGATCAAGCCCGGGGTGGCGGAGGTGATTGCCAGCCTTGGAGTGGTGTTGAAAACCAAGGGGGAAATGACGGAATACGAAAAAATGGTTCAAAGTTTGGCGGCAGTGAATCCCCAAATGGCAAGGGAGCTGATGGATTTTTCTCCGAAAAAAAATTCATCGACGGAATCTCCATCCACTCCAGTTGCTTCGGTTTCCCCTTCTACAGACACTCGTCCCCCTGCTGCACTCAAGGAATCCGGAGAGGTTGCAGCTCTTCGTAAAATGGTGGAAATCGACCCCCGAGATTCCGTGAGTTGGAATCAGCTGGGAAAAGCCCTTTACAAGTCGGGAAAATACGCGGAGGCGGTCGAAGCACTGGACCGGTCGTTGGCGATCAAGCCGGATGTGGAGGAGGTGGTTGTGAATTTGGGAGTTACCCTGAAAACCAAAGGAGACGCGGTCCGTTATGCGAGCGTTCTGGAGAAGTTGTCAGCCATCAATCCTAAGGTCGCCAAGGATTTGGAGGCTTTTCAGCCCTCGCCTGCCGCAAAACGTTAAGCCGGTTTTTCCTCAACAATCACGATGTCTTCGGCGTAGATCTTGGCGAAAACCTTGTCGCCCCGATGGATGATCTGCTTGTCCGTTCCGAAATTCGGCACGAGGGAGTGGAGACGGACGGGATAAACTCCTTGGGCGGAGGGCTCGAGACCAATGACCAGTTCGTCCGCCGGTCCTTTGAAAATTTCCTCCAGAACAACGGCCGGAAAGCAGTTCTCGCCCTTCAGAGCTTTGTGCTGGATCTGTACTTTTTCCGGTCGAATCGAGAGAAGGACTTCCTGAGTGGAAGGGGAAACGGAAAGAGGGGGGAGCTGAAGTTCGTGCCGGTCGCCGATCTTCGCTGTGACATGGTCCTGGGTGCGGTGGGTGATCTGACAGGGGAAGAGGTTCGTTTCTCCGATGAAATCGGCGACAAAATGGGTTTTTGGATGGTAGTAGAGGTCGTCGACCGTTCCAAGCTGCTCGATTTTTCCCCCGTTCATCAGGGCGATTCGGTCGGACATGACCAAGGCCTCCTCCTGATCGTGGGTGACAAAAACAAACGTGATCCCGAGTTTAGTTTGAAGGTTCTTCAGCTCCAGCTGCATGTTTTGGCGAAGCTTGGCGTCGAGAGCCGAAAGAGGTTCGTCGAGGAGCAGCACTTTGGGACGGCAGACGAGGGCGCGGGCCAGGGCTACCCGCTGACGTTGGCCTCCGGAGAGCTGGTCTGGTTTTCTTGTTTCCAGATCCTGAAGGGAAACCAGGGCGAGAGCCTCGAGCATGCGGCGTTTCCGCTCGGCGGGCTCGATCCCCTGCATCGTCAGACCGAATTCGATATTATCGCCGACGTTGAGATGGGGAAAAAGGGCATAGCTTTGGAAGACCTGATTCACATTCCGCCGATAAGGAGGAAGTTCCGTGACATCGGTGCCGTCGATAAAAACTCGACCCTCGGTGGGAGTGTCGAGGCCGGAGATCATCCTCAGGGCGGTGGTTTTTCCGCAGCCTGACGGACCGAGGAGGGTCAGAAATTCGCCCGGTTGGATTTCAAGACTGACATGATCCAGAGCCCGGAAGATGGGGGATTGCCCTGGTTTGGGGGAAGGGTGCGGAAAACTTCTTGAAACATCCCGCAGCTCAACGATCGGATTCAAGGTGAGCCCATCCTCCCGGGAACTTACACCTTCAGGAGTTCCGCTTCTTTTGTGGTTACGAGGGTTTCGATTTTGCCCGTGTACTGATCCGTGAGTTTTTGGATCTCTTTTTCACCGAGGGAAAGTTCGTCCTCTGTGATTTTTCCATCCTTCTGCTCCTTTTTTAGCGCTTCGAGGCCGTGACGGCGCTCATGACGGAGGGCAACCCGGCCGTCTTCGGCCAGTTTTCCGATGAGTTTGATCAGGTCTCGCCGGCGCTCCTCAGAGAGCTGGGGGATGGGTAACCGGATGATTTTTCCGTCCACCTGCGGGGTAATGCCGAGTTGGGACTCTTCCAGTGCTTTCCGCACCGGATCGACTGTGGTGACATCCCAGGGTTGGACGACCAGAAGCCGTGGTTCGGGAGCCGTGATACCGGCGAGCTCCTTGAGGCGCATGGTGGAACCATAGGCCTCCACCCGGAGATTTTCGACCAGAGCGGCTGAGGCTTTGCCCGTGCGAACCCCTTGGAAATCCTCCTCCACCTTGTGGAGGGTTTTTTCCATCTTTTCTTCGGTCTCGAGGAGGATGTCTTCGGAGGCCATAGGAGAAGTCGGTGGTTTGGGTGGAGTCTCCGTTTAGCTCTTGTTGCCTTCGCCTGGGCGGTATTCTTCTTCGGCCTTTTCGAAGGCGGCTTCCATTCCGCCGAGGAAGTCGGCGGATTTGGAGGTGTCTTCCAGCGCGTTGCGCTCTTTTTCAAAGGCTTCGTCCGAGTAAGCGGCGGCTTTGATCGATAGGCCGATGCGGCGTTCCGCCTTGTTGAGGCGGATGACGCGGGCCTCGATCTCCTGGCCGGGCTTGAGGACGTCTTTGACTTTGGCGACGCGCTCCTCGGAGATCTGGGAGATGTGGACAAGACCATCGAGCTCGCCTTCGAGCTGAACAAAGGCGCCGAAACTGGCGACTTTGCTGATCGTTCCCTTGACCATCTGGCCGATCTTGAAACGATTTTCGACCTGCTTCCAGGGGTCTTCGGCGAGTTGTTTGAGTCCCAGCGAGATCCGTTGGTTGGCTTTGTCGATGCCGAGGACCTGAGCGTCCACCGTGTCGCCTTTTTTGACGAC
>Ga0007791_10000742_pt1 | contig 10961 bp, 11 predicted proteins | sample CryBogmetaGMA05M_FD_60368 | JGI IMG/M metagenome (GOLD analysis project Ga0007791, IMG submission 60368) | Freshwater microbial communities from Crystal Bog, Wisconsin, USA - MA0.5M | ecosystem: Environmental > Aquatic > Freshwater > Lake | place: Crystal Bog, Wisconsin, USA | collected 2009-07-06 | reverse complement strand
TATATGTATGCGTTATGTTCTTTGTTATAAAAAGTTCTTGTACCATATGAACCTCTTTTTTCAACGAAGCCATATCCCTTAAATAACATTACAAAAGTATCATCTTCCATTTCCCCACCATCAGCAAAACCTTCAGCCTTCATAAATACATACAAGTTTTTAGGAATTGATAAATCCTTTCCGTGCTCAATATTATATTTACGAATTAAAAATTCAAGATTGCTACGATAGTAAGTTTCATCTTCTGATAATCTTGGCAATTTTGTATTTTCAATTAAATCAATTTCATAATCACTAAGTTTACCAGATTGTAGCTCTTTATTATATTCATCTTGAGATTCTATTGTGTCTCTAAGTCTTTTTATTTGCTCTATTATTTCTTTTTTAGATGTGATTCCAGTTGCATATAAACCTCCCTTAGCAAATTTTGTTAATGTTGTCTGAAATACCTCTTCAAGCTCTTTAATATCTTCATCTGACATTTCATCGTACCAAAAGATATAGGTATTATTTAGTTTTCTGAAATCCCTATCCATCACAAGTACAATATCAGTTAGATATTTTTTTGTTGCTTCGTCAACTTCTATTGACTTTTCATCCGTATCAATCTTATATTTTAATACTTCTCCGTCATCGGATGTTATTGTAATCATACCACCATTTTCAAATAACCTCTCTTCAAATCTTGTCCTTTTTTGTTTTCCATCAAAATAGTGTTCGGCTTTATAAACCTTACCATTGTACCCAACTCTTGCAATCTGTATATCATTTTGAAAAATATCTCCACCAGTAAAATTTGATGAACCTAAATCATTATCTTCTATAAATTCAGTAACAATTTTGCTTGCCTCTTCAAAAGAGCTAATTGGAACTTTGTATTCCTCTATATGACGGAAATCTGTATCCCATTTATAATCATCTTCATAATCATCATAATCAGGCATAGCTCCTAACTCAAGATACATTTGACCAGTTTCTCCGCCTTTTGCAAAACCTCTTCCTAATGTTAAATACATACCAGTAGCCTTCTCTATGAATGGCTTTAATTGGTCTGAATACAATCCTTGAGCTTCAGATACAACCTTATATGTATTACCCCTAATTCTACCTACTTCAATATTATATAAATCCATAGATGTCAAAGTAATCTTAATATAGTTAGCTCTCTGATTTTTTATTTTAAAAGTGAGACCATTACCAATATTTATAAAATTATACGCACCAGTCATAGCGTGAAGCCTATTAGCTCCGCCAAGTTGCTGTAAAATTGTAGAGGCTATTTGTCCTCCATCGTCATATTGCTTTCGTAGTCTCATCTTCTTTAATATTTTTATATAAAACTCCAGCTACTGCTCCAGCGCTTATCAAACCTAAACCCACTTTTAACTTATTTGTATAATCCCCTTTTGTGTAATAAAGTGCACCAAGTACGATTCCCCACCAAATAGGATTCAAACCATAATAAGCGATAGCTTCTCTTGTCCAATATTGCTTAGCCGTAATTTCTTTATTGTTAAACTTATCCCTTTCTTTTTTCATCAACCAAAAATAAACTCCGTCAGCAGGTGTCGGTATTACATCAGAAAGCAGAAGTCCAATAGCTCCTGCATACACGATAGCATTTCCGTGTCCTGATGATATTGCCGATTTTATACTATCCTGCACTTTTCTTATCTTTTAGTTCTTTGTCAACTTGTATATTTTTATTTACAGCTCCTAATACCAATCCTCCAGCAACGATTGCTAAAAGTATTCTGGCATTAGTCTTATACTTACCTCCAAATGCGTATACCCCAGTAAATAGTGTCGCATACCATAAAGAAGTCCATAAATAGTACTCCCCAGCGATATGCCACTCCAATTTTTCAGGAGATATTTTATTTTCATCATAGTCTCTTTGAAGAGTATTGACTCTTCTGAAGTAAATAGAATCAAACGGAGTAGGCAAAGTATTGGCAATAGCTGCTGCTAAAAGCGCCGTATAAATTAGCGTATTACCATTACCTTCATCTACAACCTTTTTAAATCCTAAATCCATAATTATTTATTCAAGTATTCTGTTACCATATCTTTTCTAACCAATTCGAGTCTATTATATATCGTCTTATCTCCTTGTAAGATAGTTCCAAATCTAATACCCCAATCTCCTACAAGATGAAAAAGAGTATCTCCATTAATTTCGATAACCTTTAAAAATAAAGTTCCAAATTTTATTGTTGCAGTACCATTTTCATAATCAACTGCTACTACTTGTACTTTTGGTTTATAAACATAATTAAGTACAAAAGCATACCCACCTGCTAAGGCAGTTACACCTGCTATGATAGCGGCTGTCTTTAAAAATATATCTGTGGTTCTTGAAAGCTGAACTTTCACATTATCTTGTATCATATTAAGCTAAATTATCTGGAATTACTGAAATATGGGTTTTTGCTCTCGCATAATATTTTTGTCTTTCCTCTAATCCTATTGTGCCACCATTAATTCTTTTAGTTATAGTGATAAATTCTCCTCTATCAGCTTCATCGTTTAATTGCTTATCAATAGCAAATTCCCAACAAGCGCTATCAAGTGCATATTCATCAGTACTTCTAACCAAGTCAGCAGTTTCTCCAACCTCTTTACCGATAAACTTAGCGTACTTCTCATACGACTCTTTACCAGTTAATTGCATATTCCCACCGCCTCTGTATCTAAATCCATCTCCGCTTGCAGCATCGCCGTTACCCATTCTATTAGAATAAACGGTATTTGCCAATTTCTCTTGATTTTTTACATAATTGTGAGCGTTTAACTTTCCGTTTGAACCATCCATATTAAATCTTGATGGCCAAATTGCACAAATCCTTTCTGGAGTGGTATAGTTCATACTCTCCGTCTTGATTGAAAATTCTCCACTTTCGTGAGCTACTTGAGCAATGAATGCTTGAATCCTTGCAGGAGTATTTATTTGATACTTAGGGAATGACTTACTCATCAATGCCGCTAATACATCTGCTCTTTCTTGTTTTAAATTAGGGCAAATAGCCTTTAATTGTTGTCCAGTTATCATTATTCAGGGTTTTCAGTTTTTTCTTTTTCGCCTTTGAATTTTGAGAACATATCTCCAATATCTTTTATTGAAGCTAAACCAAGTGATGTACATATAACGACAACAGCCGCCCAAACTAATGTGTCTGACGGCGCAATGTGTGATTCACTATGTGAATTTGAATAAAGGGTTACAAAAAGCGTCAATGCGCCTAAGATACCTACAAGTCTTTTGCTTGAGGATGTCTCATTGGTAGAAGAAAAGAATCCTGCTAACCAGTTAATTAGCTTCATCATATGTTAGTTGTTTGTTGTTCTTAAATAATTATTTCATAAATTTTTTATTTATTTCACTAATTACCAAAGAAGTTTATCCGCCCAATATCCAGCAGACCCTCTCTTGTGTCTATCTTTCTCGTGTCTTTGTTTATACAGCCTTCTGCGAACTTCTGCGTAGTCCTTACCTTTAGTTTTCCTAAAAGTTGGATAATCTCCCATACCTAAAGCACCAACTGAGGCAAGTTTGTTGCCCTTTTTATCAAAAACATCAATCTTTTTGCCTTTGACTTCGCTTGGCTTAACCACAACATTGTGTGCTCTGGCTTGCTCTTTCGTGTATGTTGTTATCTTATACGGCATTAATCTCTATTTTTAAAGAAGTTTACTGCTCCCCAAGTTAAAAGTAAAGCTCCCACTCCCATAATTACGAGTGGAACATTTAACTTTCTTGGTTTACTGTTCCCTACTTTTTCAAACTCTTCTGCTTCATACTCCTCAACTTCTGGCTCAAGTTCTTCTTCTTCATCTGGCTCTACTGAGAATTGCTCAGGATATACTTGAGCATCTCTTTTTAAAGCTTCCAGTCTTTCAGACACCTCTTGTTGAGATGGTTGCGGCATTGTAACGATTGGTGCTTCCACCTTAGGCTCTTCTACCTTAACTGGTTCTGCTTTTGCCTCAGATTCAACCTCTGCTTTGCGCTCAGGTGCTGGCTCTTCTTTAACTGCGGCTGGTTTTTTAATCCTGCTACGCATTTCAGCGAGTTGTGCACTTTGCTTTTTAAACTTCTCTAAATCAAAGTTATTGATATAGAAAACTACCTCCTCATCGGCTTGGTCAAATTGTAACATAATCTTGTCAAACTCGTCTTGGTAATCATCATCAACGCCGTCATTCTCGATTTGCTCAATTTGTGTCTTTAATTTCTCAATATCTTTTATCTTTTTTTGTTGAGACTTTGGTAAGTCATCTCTTGTTAGACCTTTTTCGTCTAATGCTAATTGGAATTTCATATATTTCACTTTTAATATTTCCTATTTCAATGCAAGGATAGGCTGAATTAGAGTGAACACTTCACGAGGATTGTCATAATCTAATAATCTGTCTATCGTACCTTTTGGCACTCTCATTACCGTTTTAGCTTTGATTAAGTTCTCTTTGTCGCTATCGGATAATAACTTGCTATCTTGAATCAACATACTTACTACATCTCCCACAGTCATAGTATCTGAGACTTTTTTCTCAAGTATTTCTGCATTAAACTCGTAAGTTGTTTTTACTTCAAGCAATCCATCAAAATTCTCAAGCATAGCTGCCTTTTCAGGTTCTACCTTTAAGTATTTATCAGTTACTTCAAGTAATATATTTTCATTTCCGTCAGCCAAGTCGAAATTTGGTGGTCGGAAACCTTTTTCCTCATACAAATCTAAGAATTTTTCTCTACCTATTTCTTTAAGTTCCCCTCCAATAGTAGATTTTCTTGTTTCAATAACTTTAATTTCGGCATTAAGCTGGTCATATTCCTTAATTAGCTTTGAAATACCTCTTACTTCCACACGCTCACGCTTTTTTGCAGCGCTTTTAGTAACTGGAACTGGCTTAGCTGCTGAAAATAGGTTTTTAGGTTTAGCAGGTGCATATTTTACCTCTTCCATCATTTCTTCGATTGGCATAACTACGATGTCATCGTCATCTTGGATTGTCTCAAAGAAAAATTCAGCACCATCTTTGTCATCAAAAACCTTTGTTTTAATTACTTCAGGTGCATCTTTTAAGTAGTATTTAACCATAAATTTTCCAGTAGCTACGCCACCTTCAGCAAAAAACTTAAATCTTCTATCTTCTTTTACAGAATCAAAATCGGACATAGATTTTTTCATAACTCTTTCTCCATCAGAGAACATTAAATCTCCAGAAGAGTCTTCTCCTAAAAATCTTAATTCTTGTCCTGAGCTATCTTTATAAAAACGACCTACGTCAAAACCACCACCTGCAAGTTTGGTCATTCCACCATCAGCAAATTCATTTTCATCATAAGGTAAATCCTCAGATAAAGACCATTTATCATAAATTACATCATAATTAACATTTAATATATCAGCCAATTTTGAAAAAACTCTTTCTCTTATTATACTATCTCCAACACCTATGTATTCATAAACATTAATATCATTAGCTAATGCTTTGTGTAAACCACCAAAAGTAGCTTTTGGATTTATGCGTCTACCCTCTTTATCATCTGGAAAAGTCTCAATATAAAAATTTTTAATTTTTTTAGCCAATTTTTGTTTTTGAAAAGGTACATATCCACCATCAGCAAAATGTGCGCCATTTATATTATTTAACTTATTGTATTCGTCTTTTAATATTTCATCAATCGCATCTTGTCTCTCTTCTCTATTACCATTTATCTCGATTAGAACATCGCTATAATCTGCACCTTTCATTTTAGCATATATTCTTGCAATTTGCTCATCAGAAAGAGAATTTAAATTTTTTCTTACTCTTGATAAATATTTTTCGTCATAATCTTTATTGTGATAAATAAATCCATTTGTAATTCGGGTAACATTCCCACCATCAGCCATATAATCTGGATTTACATACTCAGGAGCAACTCCCAAAACTACTTTTTGTAAATCTTTTAAATATGCTTTTTTAACCTTACCATCTGAATATTCAATTATTGCATAAGGTTCTACATCGTCTACAACTTCTATAACTGTTGAGTGATATTTTGCAAATTTGGCCTTTACTTTATCTCCAACTTCAATTTCTCCACCATCAGCATATTCGTCTTCTGAATCAAAGTCATCCCAAGCTTTTTGAGAATCAAACATTTGAATAAACTGAGTAGCATCCATTCCACTTGTGCCTATTGCGTGTAATTCTCCTTTCTTACCCCATCTTGCACCATTTTCTCCTCTTGGTGTGAAATAATATGTTTCTTTATCTCTTGCGAAATAATATTTATCTCCTTCTTTGAATAAATCTTTAGTGTAGTATTTTTTACCATTGAATATGATATAATCTTTGTCGTAAAGTAAAATCAATTTATCATTTCCTCTGCTAATTATTAATTCTTCATAATCTCCTGATTCTATATCATCAAATTCATCTTCGTTAAATTCGTATCCATAATCAGAGTCATCCTCTTTTATGAACTCATAATAACTACGCATCATTTCTGCTATTCTCAGAACAATACTTCTTCTATCACTATCACTACCACTATTTCCACTTGAGCCATTTGTTCCTGAAGTACCAGCAAAAGGATTATATTTCTCTGCATTATCAATATATTCATCAGGAATTAAATAAACATCAATAAACATTTTGCCCCCTTTCTTTCGAGGCTTCTCCATCATATATTTTAATCCAGTTTCTTCCATTGCTTTTTCAACTGCTATTTTATCTTCTTGATTTATTATTTGTTGTTCATCAAAAGTGCCTACTTTTTTATATTTGTGTATATTTGGAAACGCAATAGTTCTTCCGCCATCAGCATATGTATCTTGCTCAATCAATTCCATAATTCTTACATCTGTATCAGACGCAGTAGGAATAATCATTCCACTTTTAACAAGTTCTTCAACTAACTCAGCCTTTTCCATATCTGGAAGTGAAAACCAAACATCGTTACCTACGGCAGATGCAGCTTGTTGCTCTAATGGCATACTTGACATAGTACCGCCACGAGCATATTTTTTACGACCTTTTACATAAGCACCATCAAGTAAGTCGTCATTTTCAAATGTAACATCGTTGAAGGTAGTTACTTCAGCGATTTCATCTTTAGGGATGTAGGTAAATTTACCTCTTCTTTGTTTTTTCATAAAAACTTGGTTTTGTCTGTGTCTATATTTTGAAGCTTTTGAAGAATGAACTCTCTTGAATGCGGAGAATTTGATTTCCTTAGCGCATCTTCATATATTGATTCTTTTAGTTCTAATTTATTTATCTTTTTGCCTTGTTCAACACAATCCTTCAGGAATGATTGCAACAATTTTATTGATTCTTTCGCTTCATCGTCATCATCCAGTAATTGTAGGTTACTAATTTTTGCTTTTATTTTTTCCTCAATCTCTTGCTTAGATGAATAATCTTCAGCTATTAAGACTTGAAGTCCATAAATTGATATTTTAGTTTTTTCTACTAAACTCATTTTCTGCTTTTTATTATTATTCTCTTATACTTTAAAGGCATTTCTCTGAACCAATTAGGAACTGTTCCATTCCTTTGTTTGTATTCAAACTCTAATATCTCGTGCTCAAGACCTTCTCTCTCGTATTTATACTCATCCATCTCATCTTCAGTCATTCCACCTTTTTTATATTGCATAGCAGATGCTTCAACCATATCCAATTCAGGGTGCATACCCATTAGTTCATCTTCCTCTTCATCAATCCAACCCTTATTAACTAAGTATTCAGTTACTTGTAACCTTTCTTGACGAGACATTTTTTTCCAACTATCTTCTCCAATGATGTTTCTGGCTTCTAATACTTCCATAGCAGTAACTTCTCCACCATATCTGTATTGCTTCTCTTCAACGGATAAAATTTCAAAATCATCGTTAAAGGGATGATATTTAGCAAAAGCTATCTCTTCAGCTTCTTTTTTACTATGAGCGTGTATTTTTACACTTTTGCTTTTTTCTTCTTCGAATTGAAAAGTTACATTGTAATATTTTAAATCATCGGCCTCTCCACCTTTTTTCATTTTTTTAATCTCATAGTCCAGATAATGCTTTACATCTCCCATATCTGATGCTACACGGCTTAATTTAGATTGTACCCACGCTTCTAACTCATCGTCTGGATGAATCATATCGTTGAGTTTAGCTGCATACATTTCAATCTTCTGCAACTCGGCTTTTGCCATATCTCCTTCTGCGTCTTTGTATCTTAATTTTCTTGCCATAGTAGTTCTTTTAACGGAAAAAAGGCTGTCGTTTATTACAGCCTAATTTCCTTATCTATTGGGGGGATGTTTTAATCATTTATCCTTTCTTTTTGAACACATTTACCGCTCCTAATGTTACGAGCAGTACTGCGCCTCCAAAAATCAACCATCCTGCTGAATTGTCGCTTTTCTTTGGTGCTGGTGCTGGTGCTGGTGCTGGTGCTGGTTTTGGGTCAGAAGGAGCTGGGTCTGCTTTAGGAGCTGGCACTTGATATGCTCTAATTCTTTGTGCAATATCACTTTCGTTCTTTGCTAAAAAATCTTCTTGCTCATCTAACTTTTTTTCAGTCTCTTCATCTTCTTCATCAGCGTTGTCGTACTCATCACAAGCCATATTGTATTTCACAATCATTTCTTTGTGTTGTGCAATTTCGTCTTGAAGTTCTTGGCTCAACTGCTTTGATTTTAACTCTTTCGCTTGAAGTTCTGCATTAATCAATTTCATAATTTTCGTTTTTTTCTCTGTTTTTAAATAAATTTTTATATCGAATCAGCAGATGTCCTTGTAGGTTTTGCGTCTGCTTTGTTCAATCTGTCTTCGTAGTAAACATAGTCTGGGTATTTATCTCTCATTTTTTTAGAAGGAGACATAGCTAATTGTTTACGCTCGATTATTCTCTTTTGGAATGCTTCTTCCTTCCATCTCCAACCTGCTGGCTTTGCAAATCTGTGTTTGTCTTGTACAGATTTACCAACCTTTTTACTTGGCTTTGGTTTTGACTTAGATGTAACCTTCTTTTTTACAGTTCCACCTTTTTTAAATTCAATTTTATTTCCATTCTCATCAGTAATCATAAGAGCTACTGCTTCAAAACTTTCAATACCAGACAACCAAAATGCTGCTTCTTGCTCTGCTTCGTAAATAGCTGAATCTTCATCTTTAGCAAAACCAATCCACTGATAAGTTTCTCCATCTTCACTCGTGATTTCTACTGCCCATTCAGGTAGGTTTGAAGCCATTCCGCCGTTAGCCATCAAACCAGCTTTTTCTCTTTCTTTATCCCAAGCCTTAAAAAGCTTACTTTCCAACTCTCTTCTTTTTTTACCATTCTCTGAACTTAAATGTCCTTCTTTTTTATGTAAAGCCAAAATTCTTTTAGCTTCCATTATATCTTCTTTAGTACCAAAAAATGTTGCTATAAGAACTACATTCTCTGAATGATAGTTTTTATCTTCATTACGGTCAAACTTCTTTTGTATATCTTTAAGTACTTCGGTACTTATAGTTCCACCATCAGCCATTTTACCTCTTTCCTCAAATCTTGCATCATCTCTGCGTGCGTGTGATGAGTGTAAATCTTTACTTGACAATCTGCCGTGCTTCATAGCTAATCTTTCATCTTCTCTATCATCATAGCCTTGAGACATACCTCCGTGAGCCATCATACCACCATCAGCCATTTTATGCAAGTTAGAACTTTTCATATATACGAATTTACCTTCTTCATCTACAAAAAGTAAATCTGGTAAACCTGAACCTCCATTATATTTTTCTAAAAATTTATAATTTACATCACGATGTTTTACTGGACTATAATTTGAATATGATTTGCCTTTAACTAATTCTGATACATTTTTTGGCATTTTTTCATCTGCTTTTTTTGAGGCTTTAACAAACATATATTTATGTAGCATATCTCTCATTTCTCCCATAGTCATACCTCCATCAGCCATCATACCACCATCAGCATAATTATGTGGTTTTCTACCATCAGCAGTAATCTCAACCTTTTTTACTTTTATTATTTCATCTTTTTTAGCTTCTTCATCATTCCAATACTGCTCATATTTATTTTTTACCATTTTTTCTTGGGTAGATTCAGCAAATGGAGTATGTCTACTAAAAACATCTGAGAAAATTTCATTTCCCTTTCTAATTTTTTCTACTCTTTCTTTACCTACGAACTCTTTTGTTTTTGTATTATAAATCTGAGCTGTAACAAGAGCTACAACAGCAGAGTCTTTTACATTTCCACCATCAGCCATCTTAGTTATGGAAACTTCTTCTGAGCCACGAGAACTTGATACTTTTATCATATCAAGTTCAGGATGATTTTTACTTAATTCTGATTTTTTTGATTCAACTAATTTTTTATCATAGTCTTTGAAGTATACTTCATCAAAATCATATCCATATTTTGTATTACGAAGATTACTTACAAGAGCGTAAACAGCTCCTTTGGTACTCATACCTCCAATTTCTTGTGCCTCTTTTTCTCCTGCGGTCAATCTTCCACCTTTAGCTAATTTAGCTACTGCCTTAGGGTATTTGTCAGAACGATTAGGTCTTCCCTCGTAGTCAATAGTACCACGCTTTAATCCTTTACGAACTTGAGCTTCTGTTGGTACACGATAATCGTGTTTACCTACAAAACGATAGCCGAAGGGTTTAGCCGCACGACCAGCATCTCTTTTCAAGTCTACTCCTTTCCCTTTATATTTAGCCTTTAATTCTTTATTTTTATTGATAAGAGCATCAAGGTCTGAAATAATATTTTTGATTTTAGTTTTACGCACAGCTTTTTTGGCTACAACTTTCTTGCGCTCAACTACTTTAGCAGCTACTTTTTTGATGGCAGTCTTACGAACTTCCTTCTGAGCTGACTTTACTTCCTTCACTGCAACCTTAATATCTTTTTTTTGCTCAGCAATCTCTTTTTTTTCCTCTTTTATTTCCTCTTTTACAT
>Ga0007791_10000741_pt1 | contig 10962 bp, 6 predicted proteins | sample CryBogmetaGMA05M_FD_60368 | JGI IMG/M metagenome (GOLD analysis project Ga0007791, IMG submission 60368) | Freshwater microbial communities from Crystal Bog, Wisconsin, USA - MA0.5M | ecosystem: Environmental > Aquatic > Freshwater > Lake | place: Crystal Bog, Wisconsin, USA | collected 2009-07-06 | reverse complement strand
TGCGTGCCACGTGCTCCATCAGCACAATGACCCGCTTCACGCCGGCCACCAGGTCCATCGCACCGCCCATGCCCTTGACCATCTTGCCCGGAATCATCCAGTTCGCCAGATCGCCCTTTTCGCTGACCTGCATGGCACCCAGGATGCTGAGGTTGATCTTGCCGCCGCGGATCATGGCAAAACTTTGCTCCGAGCCAAAAATACTGGACCCCTTGATGGTGGTGACCGTCTGCTTGCCCGCGTTGATCAGGTCGGCATCCACTTCGTCTTCGGTCGGAAACGGGCCAATGCCCAGCATGCCGTTCTCGGACTGCAACCACACCTCCTTGTCCGCCGGCACATGGTTGGCCACCAGCGTGGGGATGCCGATGCCCAGATTGACGTAGAAACCATCTTCGAGTTCGTGGGCAGCGCGCGCTGCCATTTGGTCCTGACTCCAGCTCATGTTCAAACTCCTGCGCTTTCGGTGATGGTTCGCTTTTCGGTGCGCTTTTCCGGCGCGCTGTTGAGCACAATGCGGTGCACATAAATGCCTGGCAGGTGCACCTGGTCGGGTGCAATGTCGCCGGTTTCCACAATCTCTTCGACTTCCACCACGGTGATCTTCCCGGCCATCGCCACAGCGGGATTGAAATTGCGCGCGGTAAAGCGGAACTGCAGGTTGCCGGACTTGTCGGCCCGGAACGCCTTGACCAGCGCCACATCGGGCACCAATGCGCGTTCCATCACATAGGTTTCGCCATCGAATTCGCGCAGTTCCTTGCCTTCGGCCACCAGAGTGCCGACACCGGTCTTGGTGAAGAATGCCGGAATGCCGGCGCCGCCGGCACGCAGTTTTTCGGCCAGCGTGCCCTGGGGCGTGAATTCGAGCTGCAGCTCGCCCGCCAGGTACTGGCGCTCGAATTCCTTGTTCTCTCCCACATAGCTGGAGATCATCTTCTTGATCTGGCGGGACTCGAGCAGCTTGCCCAACCCGAAGCCGTCCACGCCGGCGTTGTTGGAAATCACCGTCAGGTTGCCCACCGTGCTGTCGCGCAGCGCATCGATCAGCGCCTCGGGTATGCCGCACAGACCGAAACCACCCACGGCCATCAACTGTCCGTCCTTCACGATGCCTTCAAGCGCCTTTGCCGCGCTGGGGAATAGCTTGTTCACTGCAGTTGTCTCCTGTTCGTAAAGGCCAATGGTACGCCATGCGCGCGTGCCGACTTCAGACGGAATTGCGCATGGCGCGGGCAGTTTGCTGCAGCACCGGCAGCACCCGGGCCACCGCGTCCTCGGTGGGCCCGTGGCCCACCGGCAGGGTCACATGGGGGGCGCCCACCCGTCTGGCGCGCCCGGCCTGAGCCCTTGGGCTGACAGGGGGCTTCGCACAACCGTTAAGCTCAAGACTTCAGGCGTTCATTATTCCCGTTCGCACCACCCATTTGGCTCCCGCATTCAACCCCTTGCAGACCCGCGTGCGCACCGCCGCAGCCGATCGCACCGCCCGACGGGCAGCAGCGCTGGCAGCCTGCCTCCTGGCCCTTGGCCTGGCGGCCTGCGGATCGGTGCCGTCGGTTGCGCCCGCCTCCCCGGGCACCCCGGCTGGCGTGCCGGCGCAGTGGCAGGCACCCTTGCCCCACGGCGGGGACGTTGGCGGACTGGCGCGCTGGTGGCAGCGCCTGGAGGATCCCGTACTCGTGGAACTGGTTGAGGCGGCCCAGGCTGCCAGTCCCTCGCTGGCCAGCGCCCGGTCACGGCTGCTGCAGGCCCGCGCCGCAGCCAGCGGCGCCCGGGCAGCCAACCTGCCCAGCCTGGATGCCAGCGCCAGTGCCCAACGGGGTGTCAACGCCACCAGCCCAACCCCTGGAACCGCCCTGCAGGCGGGTCTGGGAGCCTCCTGGGAAATGGATTTTTTTGGCGGCAACCAGCTGGCAGCCCAGGCCGCAGACGCGCGGGTGCAGGGGGCTCAGGCCCAGTGGCACGAGGCGCGGGTGTCAATGGCGGCCGAAGTGGCCCTGCAGTACTTCGGCTGGCACACCTGCCAGCAGCAACTCGCAGTGGCGCGTGCTGACGCGGTTTCGCGCCAGACCAGCGCCCGAATGGCCGACCTCAGTGCCGGCGCCGGGTTCCTGGCTGGTGCGAGCGCCGCCCTGTCGCGTGCCGCTGCGGCCGAAGGCCAGGCGCGGGCCGCAGAGCAGCAGGTCCAGTGCGACAGCGACCGCCAGGCACTGCGGGCGCTGACCGGTCTGGCTGACCAGGAATTGATGCACAAACTGCTCCGAGCTCCCACGAATATTGGGCTGGATGCTATTTTTTCCGTAGCAACGCTGCCGGCCGCCGTGCTGGCGCAGCGACCCGACCTGTATGCCGCAGAGCGCGAAGTGGCCGCCGCCAGCCTGGACCTGGGCGCGGCCCAGGCCCAGCGCTACCCGCGCCTGACGCTGGCCGGATCCATCGGCGCGCTCTCTTTCAGCAATGCCGCAGGCACCGCTGACCTCACGACCTGGTCGGTGGGGCCCGTTTCCCTCTCGCTGCCGCTGGCCGATGGCGGCCGTCGCCTGGCGCAGGCAGACGCGGCCCGGGCCCGCTACGAGGAGGCCGCGGCAGCCTACCGGGGCAAGGCGCGCCAGGCGGTGCGCGAGGTTGAAGTCGCCCTGCTGGCGCTGGCCGGCACCGCCGAGCGCCGCAGCAACGCCAGGACCGCGCAAGGGGGGTATGCCACTGCACTGCAAGCTGCGGAGGCCCGCTACCGGGCCGGGTCTGCCAGCCTGGGCGACCTGGAAGATGCGCGCCGGCTGGTCCTGGCAGCGCAAGCCAGCACGCTGCAACTGGAATTCGAACGCTGCAACGCCTGGATCAGCCTGTACCGGGCATTGGGCGGCGGCTGGACCCCCGCCGACGCTCCCGCGAACACCGAAACACCATGAACAATCCTCTCCACTCCCCTGCTGCACGGGCAGCGCTCTTGGGCCTGGCGCTGGGCCTGGCTGCTGTTTACGGGCTGGCCGCAGGGCCTGCCCGGGCGCAAAGCACCCAGCCAGCGGCGAACCCGAAACCCTCCATGACGGTCACCACCGCCCGTCCCATCCGCACCACCCTGCCGTTGACCCTATCGGCCAACGGCAATATCGCCGCCTGGCAGGAAGCCAGCGTGGGCGCCGAGGTCAGCGGCCTGCGCCTGGCAGACGTGCTGGTGGCAGTGGGCGATGGGGTCCGGCGAGGCCAGCCGCTGGCGGTGTTTGCGTCCGAGGGCGTGCTGGCCGATGTGGCCCAGGCCAAGGCCACGGTCGCAGAGGCCAGCGCACAGGCGACTGAGGCCAGCGGCAATGCCGAGCGGGCACGCACGCTGCTGGGCACCGGCGCCCTGAGCCAGCAGCAGATCAACCAACTGCTCACTGCGGACTTGACCGCGCAGGCACGCCTCGAAAGTGCCCGCGCCGCGTTAACCCAGCAGCATCTGCGCCTGCAGCACACCCAGGTACTGGCACCGGACAGCGGCACCATCTCGGCCCGCAGCGCCACCGTGGGCGCCGTGGTGGGCGCCGGCACCGAATTGTTCCGCCTGATCCGCCAGGGGCGCCTGGAATGGCGTGCGGAGGTCACCTCGGCCGAGCTCGGGCGCCTGCGCGCAGGATCCGCAGTCCGGATCACCACCGCCGGCGATGCCAGGGTAGACGGCCGCGTGCGCATCGTCGGACCCACCGTGGACCCACAGACACGTACCGCCCTGGTCTATGTGGACCTGGCGCCGGGTGCCGCGGCGCTCGGAGCCAAGCCGGGCATGTTCGCCCGGGGCGAGTTCCTGCTCGGCAGCAGCGCGGGGCTGACGGTGCCGCAGCAGGCGGTGGTCGTGCGCGACGGCTTCCACTACGTTTTTGTTGTCGACGCCAACCACAAGGTGGGCATGCGCAAAGTCGGGCTGGGCCGCCGCTCCGGGGACATGGTGGAAGTGGTGCAGGGCCTGGATGCGGAGGAGACCATCGCCGTTTCCGGTGCCGGCTTCTTGGGCGATGGCGACACGGTGCGCATCAGCAACGCTGCCGACCCGGTGCCAAAACCTGCGCCAGCCCCCGCCAAACCTGCGCCTTCTGCTAGCAAATAAGGAGCGCGGACGATGAACGTCTCAGCCTGGTCGATCCGCAACCCGATCGCGGCGGCGATGCTGTTCGTGATGCTCACCTTTGCCGGTGTGCTTTCGTTCAACGCCATGAAAGTGCAGAACTTTCCGGACCTGGACCTGCCCACGGTGGTCGTCTCGGCGGCCTTGCCCGGCGCTGCACCGGCCCAGCTCGAAACCGAGGTCGCGCGCAAGCTGGAAAACGCGATCGCCACCACGCAGGGGCTCAAGCACCTCTACACCAAGATCCAGGACGGGGGCCTGACCGTGTCCGCCGAATTCCGCCTGGAAAAGTCGGGCCAGGAGGCACTCGATGACGTCCGTTCCGCCATTGCGCAGATTCGCTCGGACCTGCCCACCGACCTGCGCGACCCGGTGGCGACCAAGGTCAACCTGGCCGGCTCGCCGGTGCTGGCCTACACGGTGGCATCGCGGCAGAACGATGACGAGGCCCTGAGCTGGTTTGTAGACAACACCGTCGCCCGTCGGCTGCTTTCGGTGCGCGGCGTCGGGGCCATCAACCGGGTGGGCGGTGCCGACCGGGAGATCCAGGTGGCACTGGACCCGGTGCGCCTGCAGGCGCTCGGCGCCACGGCGTCAGAAATTTCGCGCCAGTTGCGCGCGGTGCAGCAGGACGCGCCCGGCGGACGTACCGATGTGGGCGGCAGCGAGCAGCCGGTGCGCACCCTGGCGACCGTGGAATCGGCGCGGGCGCTGGGGGCGGTGGAACTGTCGCTGGCGGACGGGCGCCGCATCCGGCTCGACCAGGTCGCCACCATCCGCGACACCGTGGCAGAACTGCACTCGGCGGCCCTGCTCAACGGCAAGCCGGTGGTGGGCTTTGAAGTGGCGCGCAGCAAGGGCGCCAGCGAAGTGGAAGTGGGCGCCGGCGTGCGCGCGGCGCTGGCCGAATTGCGCCTGCAGCACCCGGACATGGAATTCACCGAGGCCTTCGACTTCGTCACGCCGGTGCAGGATGAGTACGACGGCTCCATGCACCTGCTGTACGAGGGTGCTGCCCTGGCCGTGCTGGTGGTCTGGCTGTTCCTGCGGGAATGGCGCGCCACCCTGGTGTCGGCGGTGGCGCTGCCGCTGTCTGCCATTCCGGCCTTTATCGGCATGCATTACCTGGGCTTCACGATCAACGTGGTGACCTTGCTGGCGCTGTCCCTGGTCATCGGCATCCTGGTGGACGACGCCATCGTCGAGGTCGAAAACATCGTGCGCCACCTGCGCATGGGCAAAACGCCCTACCAGGCCGCAATGGAGGCGGCCGACGAAATCGGCCTGGCCGTTATCGCCACCACCTTCACGCTGGTGGCGGTGTTCCTGCCCACCGCCTTCATGGCGGGCATTCCCGGCAAGTTTTTCAAGCAGTTTGGCTGGACGGCCTCGCTGGCCGTGGCGGCCTCGCTGCTGGTGGCACGGGTGCTCACGCCCATGATGGCGGCCTACCTGCTCAAACCCATCGTCACGGCCGAGCGGGACCCGCGCTGGATGCAGATCTACCTCAAGTGGGCCGGCTGGTGCATCCGGCACCGCCTGGTCACCTCGGTGGCGGCCGGCGCTTTCTTTGCCGGCTCGCTGATGCTCATTCCGTTGCTGCCCAAGGGCTTCATCCCGCCCGACGACAACTCCCAGACCCAGGCGTACCTGGAATTGCCCCCGGGCGCCACCCTGGCGCAAACCCGCGCCATGGCCGAAGAGGCCCGGCTGCGGCTGGGCCAGGTGGCGCATGTGCGCAGCGTCTACACCACCATTGGCGGGGGCGCCGCCGGCTCCGATCCGTTTGCGCCCCAGGGCGTGGCCGAGGCGCGCAAGGCCACGCTGACGATCCTGCTCGATCCGCGCGGAAGCCGTCCGCGCAAGCAGGTGGTCGAACAAAGCATCCGCGATGCGCTCACGCCGATTGCGGGCATCCGCAGCAAGGTCGGGCTCGGCGGCTCTGGCGAAAAGTACGTGCTGGTGCTGACCGGTGAAGACCCCGCCGCACTCGGCGCCGCCGCCCGCGCCGTGGAGCAGGACCTGCGGACAATCCCGGGTCTGGGCAATGTAGCGTCCAGCGCCAGTCTGGTGCGGCCCGAGATTGCGGTGCGGCCCGATTTTGCCCGCGCCGCCGACCTCGGCGTGACCAGCAGCGCCATCGGAGAGACGCTGCGGATCGCCACCGTGGGCGACTATGCCGCTGCCCTGCCCAAACTCAACCTGAGCCAGCGCCAGGTGCCCATCGTGGTCAAGCTCGAGGCCTCGGCGCGCACCGATTTGGACCTGCTGGGCCGTCTAGCGGTGCCAGGCGTCAAAGGCCCGGTGATGCTCAGCCAGGTGGCCAGCCTGGACATGGCCGGCGGACCGGCCGTGATCGACCGCTACGACCGCTCGCGCAACATCAACTTTGACATCGAGCTCTCGGGCATGCCCCTGGGCGAAGTGGCTGCTGCCGTGCAAAGTCTTCCGGCAATCCGCAACCTGCCCGCAGGCGTGGCTGTCCGGGAGGTGGGTGATGCCGAAGTGATGGGTGAACTCTTTGCCAGCTTCGGCCTGGCCATGCTGACCGGCGTGCTGTGCATCTACATTGTGCTGGTGCTGCTGTTCAAGAGCCTGTTGCACCCAGTGACGATCCTGGCGGCATTGCCCCTCTCGCTGGGCGGCGCGTTTGTCGGCCTGCTGCTGGCTGACAAGAGCTTTTCCATGCCCTCGCTGATCGGGCTGATCATGCTCATGGGTGTGGCCACCAAGAATTCGATCCTGCTGGTGGAATACGCCATCCTGGCCCGGCGCGAGCACGGCATGTCGCGGTTGGAAGCGCTGATGGACGCATGCCACAAGCGCGCCCGGCCGATCATCATGACCACACTGGCCATGGGCGCAGGCATGATGCCCATCGCCATTGGCTGGGGCGCCGCCGACACCAGTTTTCGCTCGCCCATGGCCATCGCCGTGATTGGCGGCCTGATGACCTCCACCCTGCTGAGCCTGCTGGTGATTCCAGCCGTCTTCACCTACGTCGATGATGCCGCCCAGTGGCTGGAAAAATGGGTGCGCCGCGGAACGGATACCATTCCCTGACGCCGTTCCAAAGACCCTGACCCACCCTCCTCGCCGTCCATGCTGCCGCCCACGCCCACCGCAACCCCGCAGGCACTCGACCTGGCATTGCGCGAGGACCTCTCGAAACTGGCCTTGCAATGCTCGGGCGCCGCCATGTGGGACTGGGATGTTGCCAGCGGTGAGCAGACGCATTCGCCTCTGTGGGAACAGATGCTGGGCTACGCCCCGGGCGAGCTGCGCCGCAGTTACCACGAGTTTTCCAGCCGGCTGCACCAGGACGACACTGCTGCGGTGAAGGCCGCGATGGACGAGTACCTGCAAGGGCGCAGCCCGCACTTCAGCTGCGACTTGCGCCTGCGCCGCAAGGACGGATCCTGGACCTGGGTGGCTTCCCGCGGACTGGCCGTGGCCCGGGATGCCCAAGGCCAGGTGCTGCGCATGATCGGCACGCATGTCGACATCAACGAGCGCAAACAGGCCGAAGCCCAGTTGCTCGAACTCAACGCCAGGCTGGTGGCTCAAACCGACCTGCTGCAGAGCACGCTGGGGAACATCAGCCAGGGTGTGTTTGTGTTTGATGTGCACAAGAAGCTCATCTCCTTTAACTCCCGCGCCTGCGAACTGCTCAACCTCGATGCCGGGTTTCTGGCGTTGCAACCCAGCCTGCAGGAGATCAACCAGCTGCAGCTCGCGCACAACGACTTCGGTCCTGAGGCGCAGGGCGTCGAAGCCTCGGCGCGCGACTATATTTTGTCTGGCGGGAGTGCGCCGCCGCCCGCGCGCTACCTGCGCACAACGCAGCAGGGGCGCACCATCAAGGTCAAGACGCGGGTGCTGGGCCACGGCGGCATGGTCCGGACCTTTGCCGACATCACCGAGCACGTTGAAGCGCAAAAGACCAGCAAGCGCCAGGACCTGCTGATACATGCGATCCAGGACCTGGCGCTGGTGGGCGGATGGGAAATCGACCTGGAATCCGACCGAACCTTCTGGACCGAGAGCACGTACCGGATTTTCGAAACCTCGACCGAGGAATTCACCCCGGGAAACATCATTGCAGCCGCCGAACGCTTTTTGCCGCAAGCCTCGCTCAAGACCATCGTTGCGTGGTACGGCCAGCTTCAGCCCGCCATCACGCACTACGACTTCGAGCTGGAGGCGCTCACCATGAAAGGGCGCAAGATCTGGGTGCGCTCTGCGGGCACCTTGGTCTGGCGCGACGGGCGGCTGGCCACCCTGACCTCCGTCATTCAGGACATCACGGAACAAAAACGATCCTGGACTGCGCTGCAGGAAGCTGAAGACCGCTGGAAGCTGGCACTGGAAAACACCGGTGACGGCGTCTGGGACTGGGATATCGCCGATGGCATGGAGTACTACTCCCGGGGCCTGTTGCATCTGTATGGTTTTGAGGATGACGACCGATTCATTCCAGCAGCCGGTTCCGCGCATACACCGGGCAACGCACTGGCGGACCCGCCGCAGTACTGGAGGATTGCGCACAGCAGCAATGCCTGCGAGGTTCACCCCGACGATGCCGAATCGATGCAATCCACCCTGCAACGGCACCTCGATGGCCTGACGCCAAGCTACCTGCATGAGCACCGCCTGCGCTGCCGCGATGGCAGCTGGAAGTGGATCATGAGCCGGGGCATGGTGGTCAGCCGCGCGGCCGACAAGCGCCCGCTGCGGATGATCGGCACCCACAGCGACATTTCCGAACGCAAACAAACCGAGGCGCTGATCCGCCAGCAGGCCCTGTTCGACCCGCTGACCGGACTGCCCAACCGCCGCACACTGGCCGACCGGCTGGACCAGGAAATCCGGCGCTGCAAGCGGGATGGGCAACAACTGGCGGTGCTTTTTATCGATCTGGACCACTTCAAGGAAGTCAACGACACACTGGGCCACGGCAGTGGCGATGCGCTGCTGGTCGAAGCCGCGCGGCGCATCCAGCACTGCCTGCGGGAAACCGACACGGTGGCACGCATGGGTGGCGACGAGTTCACCGTCATCCTCACCGACATCAGCGACTCGGGCAGACTGCAGCCCTTGCTGCAAAAAATCCTGCACGCACTCGGTCAGGCCTTTGAACTCGGGAGCGAGCGCGCGTTCGTGTCGGCCAGCATTGGCATCACCGTGTACCCCTCGGACGGCACGGAAATTGACGACCTGTTCAAAAACGCAGACCAGGCCCTCTACGCTGCCAAAGGCGCAGGTCGCAACCGTTACAGCTTTTTCACGCCCTCCCTGCAGGAAGCTGCGCAAAAGCGGCTGCGCCTGGTCAATGACATGCGCACGGCGATTGCACAGGACCAGTTCCGCGTGGTCTACCAGCCCATGGTGGAATTGGCCACCGGATCGATCCACAAGGCAGAAGCCCTGATCCGCTGGCAGCACCCGGAGCGTGGACTGATCAGCCCGGCGGACTTCATCCCCGTGGCCGAGACCAGCGGTTTGATCGCCAGCATCGGCGACTGGGTGTTCGCGCATGCCGCGCAGCAGGTGCAGCAATGGCGCGCAACGCTGCATCCGGAGTTCCAGATCAGTGTCAATCGCTCGCCGGTACAGTTTCAAAACCCGGGCGCGCAGCAGGCCTCCTGGCTGGGGCAAATGCAGGCGCTGGATCTGCCAAAGAACTGCCTGGTGATGGAAATCACCGAGGGGCTGCTGCTCGACAGCAGCGACGCGCTGGCACAGCAGCTGGCCGCGCTGCAGGAAGCGGGTGTGCAGGTGTCGCTCGACGACTTCGGCACGGGCTATTCATCGCTGGCCTACCTGCAGAAATTCAAGATCGACTTCATCAAGATCGACCAGTCGTTCATCCGGCAACTGTCCCACGGATCCACCAGCCTGGCACTGTGCAAGGCCATCATTGTGATGGCGCATGCGCTGGGCATGAAGGTGGTGGCAGAAGGCGTGGAAACCGCGGAACAATGCGCACCGCTGACCCAGGCCGGTTGCGACTACGGGCAGGGCTACCTGTTTTCCCGGCCGGTGTCCGCCGAGGAGTTTGACCGCTTGCCGGGGCTGCGCCCGGGTCCCTGATCTGCCGCCCTATTTACCAAGGACTTGCCATGGCACGCTACCCCCTGCCCGATATCAATAGCCTGCCGCAGGACATTCAGGCACGCATCCTGGAAGTCCAGGAAAAGTCCGGCTTTGTACCTAACGTGTTTCTTGCCTTTGGCCGCCGTCCTGCGGAATGGCGCGCCTTCTTTGCCTACCACGATGCCATCATGCTGCGCGCCGAATCGGGCCTGAGCAAGGGCGAACGGGAAATGATCATCACCGCCACCAGCGCGGCCAATGGCTGCCTGTACTGCGTCGTCGCGCACGGCGCCATCCTGCGCATTTATGAAAAAAAGCCGCTGATTGCCGACCAGGTCGCTGTCAACCACCGCAAGGCCGACATCAGCCCGCGCCAGCGTGCGATGCTGGACTTTGCCATGAAGGTCTGCCTGCACAGCGACGCGGTCGAAGAGCCGGACTTTACTGCCCTGCATGCCCACGGCTTCGACGATGAAGACATCTGGGACATTGCAGCCATCACCGCCTTCTTCGGCCTGTCCAACCGCATGGCCAATGTCACGGGCATGATGCCCAACCCGGAGTTCTACCTGCTCGGCCGCCAGCCCAAAGTGAAAAGCTGAACCACCATGGCCTTGCACGGCGCCTGCTTGCGCGGGCTGTTGGCCTGCCTTTGCGTTAGCCTGCTGGCCTGCGCAGCACCGTCGCGAGTGCCACCGCCCCCGCTGGCGCCAGCGTCCCAGCCCGAGGCAGCCGGTGCACTGACTCCCAAGCCGGGCTGG
>Ga0007791_10000737_pt1 | contig 10992 bp, 8 predicted proteins | sample CryBogmetaGMA05M_FD_60368 | JGI IMG/M metagenome (GOLD analysis project Ga0007791, IMG submission 60368) | Freshwater microbial communities from Crystal Bog, Wisconsin, USA - MA0.5M | ecosystem: Environmental > Aquatic > Freshwater > Lake | place: Crystal Bog, Wisconsin, USA | collected 2009-07-06 | reverse complement strand
ATCATCCACGAGCGCCATTGGGGAGCCCGCTGACGGGGTTTGCATGCATTTGGGTCAGATAAGGCGGGAATAACTGCAGACAGGATCGCCGGTTACTGCAGATCAGTCGGTAGGGGGGGGAGCTGGTAGCTGTCGGGGTGACAATCACTAAGCCCCTTCTGCGCTCCCCTGGCCTCCCCCCGACCACGGCTGCTGATTCGCCCCTTTGGGCCGGCCGACTGGCCCGCGGTTTGGGGGTTGCTGGAGCCGGTATTCCGCGCCGGCGAAACCTTCCCCCACGACCCGGAGATCAGTGAGGCCGAGGCCCGGATGGCGTGGGTGGGGCAGAACAAGGCAGTGATGGTCGCGCTGGTTGTCGCCGGAGCACTGGTAGGCACGTATTACCTGAGGGCTAACCCCCTCACCCTCGGTGCCCATGTAGCGAATGCGGGATATGTAGTGGCCGAGCACTACCGCCGCCAGGGGATCGGCAGCCGCCCCTGCCAACACTCCCTACAGGCGGCGAAGTGGTCGGGTTTCCGCTCGATGCAGTTCAACCTGCAGGCAGCGCGACTGCCAGTGGTTGCAAAAGCTGACGAGCTTGAGCTCCATGAGCAACAGTGAGAGATGTAAAGAATTGCAGCGAACTAATTTCATTGCGGATCAGTGGCTTAAGGTTAGTAAAAATATATACTTCGAAAACCGTGAACCCTAAAAAAATATCGCAGCTTCAAGCAGAATTCAAAGGAGGGTCTGCCTCAAGCGCCAGGCGTTACCCTGGCTACGGTTTTGAGCTGGGAGATGCTGTTTCAGTGCCTTCTAGATTCAATGAACCTATGCAAGGAATTCATAAAACAATAGAAAAGCCGCTTCTTGATTTAACAGATACACTTGCATCCACTGCGGGACGCGAGCGCCTTAACGCGGGAAGTAGGCAGCTTCTGCGAGGTTTAATCGTATTTCCAGATTTCGTTCCAACAAAGAACTACCCACGAAGCGATTACAGACAAGAAAAGCAGGGTGACTTTACATTGGCCAGGTCAATAGAAAATGAATGGAAACGTCAAAGAAAGCCCTTCAATCAACTCACTGTTTTCGGTGACAGTTATAGCGATTTTGGTTCCCGCTCCGCAGCTATGTATCAGCAAGTCCTGCACAAAGATGCGTTACCTGCTTACAGCGGTTCAACCTTCAGCAACGCCCAGTCGAACTGGCAAACCGTCCTTCGCAACGCACTTGGCATCCCATACGACAGAGTCACAGGGGCTGGGATCACAAATAGCTTCGTCGGCGGCGGACCTAGTCCGATACCAGCTTCATCAACGAATTCCTCCTACGCAATAGGTGGCGCGCTGTCCGGCAAGAACACTCTTTATGACGTCCTAGCGGGACTCAACCCTCCAATGTTTCCCCAAGCTCTGCTAGCCCCCCCCTATTCGGTTAGCGGTTTGGGGGTTCAGTCCCAAATTTCCCATGCACTGAATGTTGACAACAGATCGCTCGAGAATGATCTTGTCACGCTTTGGTGCGGCGGTAATGATCTGCTTGCCGCAGTAAATACAGGCCAGAAACTGGAGGCCATTCTGCAGGATGTTCTTAAGAATACTAGAGCTAGTCTGATCACCCTTCTGCGCTCTGGCAATGCACGCTCCGTACTGGTATCGAGCATGGCTGCGCTGGAGGGTGTAGTTGATGGAGTTGCCTATGCCATGCCCTTCGTCAATGAACTACCGCTCGAATGGAAGGCATTACTGGCTGGAGGTGCCGCAACACAGTTCAGAAACGCAGTTTCCTCAATGGTGGATGAAGTTAAAGCAATGTTTCCCTACGCTGCGCTCGTCGATTTCAATAATGAATACGAGTATAATTGGATACGATTTGGGGACAAGCTTGGCGACTTCGCTGATTACGGCATAACAGATACAACGCATTCAGCGCAGTTCAATCACGCAGCGTATGCCAATGAATACCTTTACCTTGACGACGTCCACCCTACGGAGTCGGCCCACAACATGATTGCGAAGGCAATTGAGCTGACGCTTAAAGCAGAAAAGTCATCACTCGATTCTGCGATGCTGAGCGACACAATTGTCGCTCAGCAATCTGTTGTGAGAGGTACCTCATTTAACGATGCTATTACTGGCAGCAGCGACGGCAGTAAACTGATTGGTCTTGGGGGCAATGACTGGCTAGTAGGACTTAACGGAGATGACTTCCTGAACGGCGGAGATGGGAAGGACCTGCTCTACGGTGGTGGTGGCGTGAATACCATGACTGGGGGATCAGATGCTGACGTTTTTGGAATCTCATCTGCGGGCCTCGACGCTGGGATCCAGACCATCACCGATTTCAATGGAGCGGATGGTGATCGCCTATTGCTATCCGAAGCCTATGCAAAAACCATCGGCGATTTCTTCTTTGTGCCGACACAGCAGGATTGGCAACGCGTCGTCAGTTTTCAACCTACAGCACATGGAGGTCTACTGAACGTTTACTTCACAGATCCATCGAAATTGGATGGCGTAATAGCTCTAAATGGACTGTCGAACTTCAATACTGCTTGGCTCTGCTAAGCGGGATGGGCGCTGTTCTGTGTGTTTTCTCACCAGGTCATTGAGTAGCCGTAAGCAAGCTGAGCTGCTGAAAGGGAGTGCGACCCGCCAAGGCCATGTGGCACCTTGCGCCTGGTCTCACAAGATGCCAAACACCCCTAGGTAGCGCCAGGTTCGCCAGAACACAGTCCTCCCGATTGAGTGGAAGTAAAAGGAATACCGGCATTGGCAGGCCTCAACTCAATCATTGGCATCCCCTCGGGCATTAAGCACAACAAGTTGGCGTTTGGTGCTCTTCAGCTATTAATCAACCCATTAATCAACCCATAATCAACCGATGGGGCTGCTGAGGCTTGCCCCAATCCCCAAGACCCATTGCAACCACTGCGCTGCAACCGATCTGAATCTCCAAGCCGGCTAACGAATTTGAACCGATGGCCTTCGCTATACAGTGACTCTCGTTGGTAGATCTTGTGCTGCAAGTGATCCGGGCTTTATTTTCGTCTCTTTAATCAACCGATTAATCATCCTGTTGCTCAACCTTCTGTGTCTAACAGGCATCTGCTTGTGGGCCCTCCTTCCCTCATTCCGGGCAGGCGAGGTAGCCCAGGCCAAAGCTGGTTTGCTCGGCAATGGCGTTTTGGATTGCGCTCTCGAGAACATGGCTGCGCAGGAGGGCAACGGCAAGCGACGTTGAGATTTGGCCCGCCACCCCTCGGATCTGGGTTTCGCTGAATTCCGTATCAGAGCCATGCACTTGGACCAGGGCATTGGCTGTCAAATGGGCGATATCTTGAAGGAAATCCGGGTGGTCCACTAGGGTTTCAGCAACCACGTTGTCGATCTCAATCGGATCCTTCAATGTGACGGGCAATGGCGGTAGTTTGTGGACCACCCGATAGGGACCTGAGCATTCGTCTGGTTTGCCATACAGCAGGGCGAGCTCGTTGTTTTGGATGTTCATTTGCTTGATGAGGCAGCGCCTTTCCGATTTATTTTGCTGGCTGCAATAGTTTTTTGCAAACAAAGGCTATCGCCAAGAGAATTAGAGCAGAGCAGAGGTAAATACTCTGTAGGCCATGCAAAAAGGCTTGCGATGCAATGGCCTGATCCCCTGCGTTTGGCAGGGGCAGCGCTTGCTGAATGCGATTGAGGTCCATGCCCATTACGGCATTTGGAAGATTGGCTTCTGTTTTAGCGTGACGCCAAAACAAACCTGTCACGAATAGCAACAGGTTGCTTTGGCTGGCGAAGCCAAGCATGGGTCCAAGGGCCTCAGCTAACACCAACCAGCCTGAGGTCTGTAGGGCAAAGCTGCTGCCCGCAGCTTGCATCGCCTTGGAGGTGATCGCTGGAATCAGCAGCCCAATACTGATGCCAATCAAGCCATTGCACAGCACCATCAGTCCAACAAGGTGGAATGCCAGCGCCAAGACCCAGCCGAACATGGCGAGGGCTATCAACTCGAGGCACAGGCTCGTAAGGCGGGGCAGAGTGATTTGTCTTAGAAGCCGGGCCGATAGGGGAATGCCCATGATCATGGGAGCACTCATGGCAACTCCCATCAGCGCCGCCTGTTCCATCGACCAGCCGAGCTGGTTTCGTAGGTAAAGCACCAGAAAAAACGAAGGCGTTGCAATCGCTCCAAACAACGCAAAGCGAATTAAAAATCCTGCGCGAAACAGAGAGCTTCGCCAGGGGCCGTCTTCTCCTTGGCGCCGCTTGCGTAGCCAAAGCCCTAAGCCAATCAGTAGCAGCACTTCAGTACTGCGCATCCAAGGGGAATCCAGGGGGCTTCCATCGGGCCATCGGGTCAATAGCAGGGCCCAAGCACCACAAAACAGGGATCCACCCCAATAGGAGCCTGTCTCCGTGATCCGGCTCACGGCTTGCATCGGTCGCCGCAAGCTCAACCATGCCAACGGAATCAGCAGCGATACCGCCAGGGATAACACGATGAAAATCGTGTGCCACTGGCCGCCAGTCCCCCCCAAGGAAGCCAGCACCGGCCCTGCTGCCAGGCCCACGGCCCCTACTCCAGCCACAAGGGCCACACCCTGATTGAGGAGGCGGCTAGGGGCGTAGACCCACAGCACGGCGAAGACCTGCGACGACACAACGGCCGTAGAGAGGCCCTGCAAAACCCGGCCAATGACAAACATGTCCAAGCTGGTGGCGTTGGCCGAGATCAGAAGCGCCCCCATAAAGCAAACAAGTGCCGCCACATAGGTTTTGGCTAATCCCGCCTTCTCCACCAAAAGAACCGCTAAGGGGATGCCGATGGCGAGGCTGATCGGCATCGCATTGCGGGCCAAAAGCAATGCGGTGGGACTGGTGTGAAAGCTGGTCTGGAGGTCTGGGGCAATGAGATCGGCGATGGTGAAATCGGCCAAGACCAAAAATCTTGAGGCGGCTGCAAGCGTGAGCAGCAACAGATAGCGCAGGGGTTCGCTCATCGTTCAGGTAGCCAATTGGCGCAGCACCGCTTGCCGGTAATCCATCGACAATTCCAAAGGTCTGGCGGCCTCGGGCACGAGAGAACAGAGGTTGTGATTGGCAAAGGAAAGCCGGTGGGCGTTCCCATGCATCCAGCGCCTATGTGTGGCTTCCAGGCTCAGAAAGGCAATGGCTGCGAGCAAATCGGGGCTTCGGGATGCGGCAGCTGCTTTCCGCAGCCGGCCGTACCATTGCTCCATCGGCTCTAGGCGCAACGGCTCCCCGAGAGCCGATGCCGCATCGATCCAATCGCGCCACTGCACTGGCGGATCGGAGACCACATGCACCACCAGGGGGACCTCTGGGGCCAGCACCATCCTCGCCACCCAACGGGCACAGAGATCCACCGGTAGAGCATGCAGGCTGAAGGCATCATCAAAACTTGCGCTAATTCGCAGGGCCGCCCGAAGCACCACATCGAGGTAGCCATGGGGATTAAGCGCGAAGCTCGATTCCGATGCCAGGAGATAGGGCAGGCGGAGCACACTTACCCCCAAACCATCCGCCGCAAAGCGGTAGCAGCTTTGTTCCGCCGCCAATTTGCTTTGGCCATAGCTGCTTAAACCTGGTTTCGGTTGATCGTTGAGCGGTGCTTCTTGCACTGGCTGTTGGTCGCTCAGATTTAAGCCATTGCAAACCGCCAGCGACGACACCTGTAGAAAGCGTTGAATACCTGCACTGCTCGCCAGTCCCAACAGCCGGGTGGTGCCGCCGGCATTGGTGCCTAGGAGTTGCTCAGGTGATGCGGTGAAATTCACGCAGGCACCCGCGTGCACCAGGGTGTCGATTCCTTCCAATACGTGCTCACGCGATTGCTCGTCCAGCCCACAATCCGGCAGGGAGAGATCACAGGGCACCACTTCCAGGCCTTCGCGTTCGAGGGCCAATTGATACTGCTGCTCCGCCAGCTTCAGACGATCCCAAGCCCCATCGACGGTCTCAGCTCGCACCAGGGCCTTCAACGGGGCGACACCCAGCTGCTGCAGCTCCTGCAAGAGGTGTAGGCCAAAAAAGCCGTTGGCACCAGTTACCAAAACACCAGACTCAGCCATCAAAGCGGGGATTCCTCAATCGAGTAGCCAAGCCATTGGCGATAGGCCTCAAACCGATGGGCATGGGCTGCGTAGACCTCCTGAATCAGTGGGTCATTGGTCAGTTTTCGAGGCTGGGAAGAGAGTCGCTCGGGAGCGACCAACCCATCGGCCAGCCCAAGCCAGCTCGAGATCCGATGGAGTTCGGGAACGGGGTCGCGGCAAAGATCTTCGTAGCGCAGCCGAATGGCTTGATGGTCGAGATCCTTTTCGTGCTCAAGATGGAAGTCGAAGGACTCTGCCAACATGAGCAGCATGGTTTCGAGGAACGATCTGTTATGGAGAGAAAATTGCAGAGCAACCTTGGCCCTGGGATTCGCCATGACCGCGGCATAGGTGGGATCCAGGGTTGCGAGGTAGGTGTTGTGCGACTTTGCTAGATGCCGCCAGGCCATCACCTGGGAGCGGAAGACAGCCAGGGGGTGACGGTGCAAGAAAATGAATTTGCCATCAGGGAACTGAGTGGCAATGTTTAGGAATCCATCGTAAAAGTCGACTGGATTCTTCAACAACAACCAGGGCGGTTGTTCGGCCTGTGCGTTCTTCTTGGCGATGAGTTGTTGTAAGGGGTCAAAGCATGTGTTGGAAATGGGCCGCCGTGTATACATGTCGAAGGCGCCGTGCTCGAGCAAAAAACCGTATTCCTCCGGAAGATCCAGCCCCACCGCCACGCCATCAAAGCCCCTGCTATCGCCCCCCCTGTCCAGGGCTTTCTGCACCTCATCGCGATCCAGTGGGGGCTCACCTTGGCGCAGTTGTTGCAATACATCCCAATAGGTGATGCAAGAAATCTGCTTTGATGCGGCCAGAAGCTGGTGCAGCCAGGTCGTGCCTGAACGATGGGCTCCAAGTAAAAATAAGCAACGCATTAGCTTTTATTTAGCTTAAAGGTTCCACCGTCAAGGCAATGGGTTTGCAGGTTTTGAGAGTGAAATAACTCCGCAGCATGGGGCGATCTATGCCATCACTTGTGAATCCATGGTTCTGAATCAGCGCCGCTAGGGCGAGCGTGATTTCATACAGCGCCAACCAGCGGCCCACACAGGTGCGTGGCCCTACCCCAAACGGCAGATAGAGGTGCTTGGCCAAGCTGGAGGAATGGTGGGGCGATCCGCCGCTTCCGCCAACTGACCCATGCAAAAAACGCTCTGGTCTAAAGAGATCTGGATCTTCCCAGTGACGTGGATCTCGGTGAATCACGTAGGGCGAGGTGATCACCAGATCTCCCTTTGCAATGGGCTGACCCATTAATGATGTGTGAGATACAGCTTCTCTGCCGAGATACCAAATCGGAGGGAATAGGCGCAACGCTTCTTCCACAACGGCTAGGGCGTAGGGCAATCGACTGGTGAGATCACAGTGGAGGGGATGGCCGCTATGGATGGCACCATCCACTTCCTGCCGCAGCTTCTCTTGAACCTCGGGATGGCGCGCCACCAGATCCAGGCTGAAAAATAGGCCAGCACCTGTGGTTTCCAGGCCTGCTAACAGCAGCGAGAGCATCACACTTCGCAAGTAGGAGCGGCGCTCTCCATGTCCCATTTGCTGAACACTTGGGTCGGCCGCATAGGCCGATAGCAAGTCATCAGCCCTTCCAGGGATTGGGCTGTCCTCTGGGCCTTCTCCCAGGGGGGGAGTGGGGGGTAATCGGTCGATGGCGGCGTAAAACAGCTCGTCGAGAACTGGCAGTAACCCGTCGAGCGAGGCCTTCCCACGGGAGGCCGCATCGAGAAAATCGGCACCGGCCAAATAATGCAGGGGCAGCAGCCAGTCGGGGGCCTCTTGCAGTAGAGAAGCGATCCGATGAGATGCCTCTTGAGGCACATCGCCGATCAGTTTGCGCAGGGTGATCTCCAGGGTGATCGCCCGGCTGAGCTCCGACAGATTCAAGGTCTGATGGGTGTCCATCAGTCGCTTGTTCAGGCACTGGCTCGCGATCGGGCCGAAATCGGCGGCCATGGTTTCCACCGCCTGGCGCGTAAACAGGGGCTGGGCCCGGTTGCGTTCCTGATGCCAGGCCTCCCCTTCAGTGGTGAAGAGATTGTTGCCATCAGTGACCATTCGAATCCCGGCAAAGACTTCTCCGCGAATGAACTCCGAATCGGGGCGCTGCATCAACGCCTGCACTTCATGGGGATCACTCAGCAGATGCACCACCTGGTGCCCCCAACGCAGATGTACCAGATCGCCGTGGCGCTGTTGCAGCTCCAGAAGGTGATCGGGCATTCCACCTTCGATGAGATCGGCCAATACCCCTGAATCATCGAGGGGGGAATCCGCTCGCCAATTCTCAGCCGCTGCAGGCATGGCTTGAGCGAGCTCTAGTAGCTGATCTGCCAGTTGCCGCAAGGTGAGAGGAGCGAGCAAGGGCTCGATCGGCAGATCAACCCGGAGGTGCTGGTCGAGATCCACCTTGAGTTCGGCCAGTTCGAGTGAGCCGAGGGCTAGATCAGCCAGGGTTTGGTCGCCGTCGATGGCGATGGGATCGATGGAGCGCAACCGGGCCAGGATGCGTTTGATCACCACCAGCAGGGCTTTGCTGTCGGCCACAGGTGCGGGTGCATCTGGGCCCGTTGCTGGGCCGGCAGTGAGGTTGGTCTTAAGACTGGCCAGGGATTGGAGGCTGCCCTGCTGATAACGCTGTTTCACTTCCTGGCGCCGCAATTTGCCGCTGGTGGTGAGAGGGATCGTGCGCGCTGAGACCAGCACAACATCGGCGATACCCACAGCAAAGGCCTGGCCGAGCTCCGAGGCCAGGGTGGACACCAAGGCGGAACCCTGCAAATCGCTGCTATCTGCCACCACCTCCGCCACAATCACCAGTTGGTCGCCGCCATCCGCTGTGGCCAGGGCAAAGGCTGCACAGCGATCCGGCTGCAGTTTGGGTGAGAGGGAGATTGCGCACTCTTCCACGTCTTGGGGGTGGATGTTGCGTCCGGAAGCAATGATCAGATCCTTGAGTCGACTGGTGATGAACAACTCCCCATCGCGGAGCGTTCCGAGGTCGCCCGTGTTGAGGTAGCCCGCTTGCAACTGTCCAGCTCGATCCTCAATCACCTGGTTAAACACCTGGCTGTTGGCGGCTTCGCTGCTCCAATAGCCCCGGTTGACGCTGGGCCCTTGCACCACAATCAGACCCTCCTGGCCATCCGGCAGTTCGCGCAGGGTGACGGCGTCGACAATCCGAATTGTTTGGTCGGCAATACCGCCGCCGCAGCTGGGTGGATCGGTGCTCTTGGCTGGAGCTGCAGTGAGTCGGTTGGGACTCGCCCTCAAGTAGCGCTTGGCTGAAACCAAAAGGGTCGCTTCTGCCAGGCCATAGCCACAGAGAAAGACCCCATCCCGTAACCCTGAGGGTTGAAAACGGGCTTGGAACCGATCCAGGGTGGGCCGATTGATCGGTTCACTGCCGCACACCAGGGTGCTCAGACTGCCGAGCTCCAGCCCAGAGATGTCGCCGGCGGCGGCACTGCGCTCACACAAATTCAATGCTGAATTGGGTGCAAGGGTGAATGTGGCTTTGAAGGTTGATACCGCCTGCAGCCACAGCAAGGGGCGCCGTGTGAATTCGGCAGGTGCCATTAACAAGGCTGGCCGACCCAGATAAAGCGCATGCAAGATCACCCCAATCAATCCCATGTCGTGGAAATGGGGCAACCAGCTGAGAATCAAGCTGGTGTCATCAGTTGCACAGGAGTGGATAATTTGTTCAAGATTGTGCACCAGATTGGTGTGGCCGACAGTGACCCCCTTGGGATCTCCCGTTGATCCTGAGGTGTATTGGAGAAAGGCAATTCCGCCCTGCGTTGCGTCCTTTCGTTCACCTGAAAGGATCCTGGCGGCTTCCACAACCTCGGGCCAGTCGAGGCCCTGGACCAATCCATGAGGATTTGCCCCCTTGTCTGGGTGCTTGGCATCCGCTTCCAGGTGACGTTGCCAAAGAGCTTTGGGCCCCAGCACCGCCTTGGCGGCGCAATTGATCATGATTGGGTTGATCGAGGCATGGTTGTGCTTTCCAAGAGATGGACTTAAAGGCACTGGAATCAGGCCGGCCCGGGTGCAGGCAAAAAACGCTTCCACAAAGGCCAGCCCTGGTGGAAACAACAACGCCACCCGGGCTCCAGGCTCGTAGGAGCACTGAAGCCATGCAGCCACTGAATCTGCCCGCCGCAGGAGTTCGGCGTAGCTCCATTGGCTTGATAGGCATCCCCCTTCCAAAAAGCCAAAGGCCAACGCATCGGGATTGGATGCAGCGCGCTCTTCTAGCAACGTTTCCCAGCACACTGGCGAGGCTGGGTGATATGGGGGCATCTTCTCAGTATTGCAATGGTGTTGATGATACGAAGAAATCTCTGCTTGCCCAAGGCCTTGATCGCTGGTGGTTGTAGCATGCCACTTGTGTGGATCTGCCTAAGTGCGGCAGCAATTACGCTGGTTTGCAGGATGCCAGCATCTTTGACATCCAAAACATCAAGTAGGCATTAATTTGCCGGGTGTTGATTGGTCTGCAAGTTGTGCCAGCCTCAATGCCCAAGAACCGCTGTAAGCACTGCTCTGCCACGCATTTGAACCAAAAAGTCGGCTAACGGATTTGAACCGATGACCTTCACTTTGCAATGACTCTCGTGTAGAGATCCACTGTGCGGCATGGGATCTGGGCTTTATTTTCGTCTTTTAAATCAACCGATTAATCAACCTCTTTCTCAACTCTTAGCTGCCTCAAAATCTCTTGTCAGCTGAAAAACCTCCTGAGACAGAACACACAGAACCCCTAGGTATCGAAATCCACGGTGCGGCCCTGGCGGCCTGACTCGATCAGGGCTTCGGCAATGCGCATGGTCTGCACCGCCTGATCCAGGTCGGCGATCGCCGAC
>Ga0007791_10000732_pt1 | contig 11012 bp, 9 predicted proteins | sample CryBogmetaGMA05M_FD_60368 | JGI IMG/M metagenome (GOLD analysis project Ga0007791, IMG submission 60368) | Freshwater microbial communities from Crystal Bog, Wisconsin, USA - MA0.5M | ecosystem: Environmental > Aquatic > Freshwater > Lake | place: Crystal Bog, Wisconsin, USA | collected 2009-07-06 | reverse complement strand
GACTACATAGACATGCTGCTCATTCACTGGCCAAAGCCGGCTCAAAACCTGTTTGTTGAAACCTGGCAGGCGTTTGAAGAAATGCTAGCGGGTGGCAGGGTCCGTGGCATTGGAGTGAGCAACTTCATGCCGACGCACTTGGACCAGCTTCTGGGCAGCTGCAAGGTTGTGCCCGCCATCAATCAGGTTGAGCTCAATCCGGGTTTCCAGCAGGCTGAACTGCGTGCCTACAACGCGACACACGGCATCAAGACCGAGGCATGGTCGCCCATAGGTCGCAACAAGTTTGCCCAGAACCCAATCATGTTGGCAATTGCCGGCACTCATGGCAAGACGGTTTCGCAGGTAATCATCAGGTGGCACATTCAACTTGGAAACCTGGTGATTCCAAAAACTTCCAATCCGGATCGTTTGGTTGAGAACATCGATGTGTTCGATTTCGAGCTCAGCGCCGCAGATATGGCGGCTATCGCGACCCTGGAGACCGGGGTCCGTTACGGACCCAGCCCCGACGAGTTCTAACCAACGAACTTCACTTCACTCCCGAACAGAGAAGGTCAAAAAATGCGAGTTCTAATCAGCGGTGCCAGCGGCCTAGTGGGCACAGAACTGATCCGTCAGCTTGAGGCTCGCGGCGACCAACCCATTCGACTGGTGAGGCGCACAGCGGCGGCTGCGGATGAGTTGGAGTGGGACCCAATAACGTTGCGCCTGGATTCAGCGGCGCTAGAGAACATCGATGCGGTGGTGAATTTGGCAGGAGCCACCACGGGCAAACTTCCTTGGACCAAGGCTTACAAAGTTGAACTAATCCAAAGCCGAATCAACAGCACTCAGACACTGGTGAACGCAATGAATGCTGCCAGCAAGAAACCCAAGGTTTTGGTGTCTGGGTCGGCTAGCGGTTATTACGGCGATGCGGGTGATCGTGTTCTCACCGAGAACGACCCACGGGGTTCGGGTTTCTTGGCGGACCTTGCCAGCAGGTGGGAAGAAACCGCCGCGGGGGTTGACCCTTCCATTCGCCTCGTGTTGATTCGCACCACCATGGTTCTATCGCGAACCAAGGGTGCACTCGGACGATTGCTTCCCCTACTGCGTGCCGGAATCGGAGGGCCGCTGGGTAATGGCAAGCAATACTGGGCATGGATATCGGTTGTTGATGAGGCCGCGGCTATTCTTCATCTCATTGATACCCAGTCAACCTCCGGTGCCTATAACCTCACGGCTCCTGAACCTGCCACCTGCAAGCAACTGGTGGATGCTCTAGGCAAAGCTCTCCAGCGACTCACCGTAATACCGGTACCCGCATTTGCGCTGCGCCTAGCGTTTGGCGAAGGAGCGGACGAACTTCTGCTGTGTTCCCAAAATATGAGTCCAAAGCGATTGATCGACTCTGGGTTCAAGTTCACGCATCCAACTTTGGCAGGCGCTGCTGCCTGGGTGGTCTCTAAAAACTAGCCAAAGAAAAACCCCACCCGCTAATCCAGCCGGTGGGGTTTTCAACTTAGAACTTACTTCTTTGCAGGAGCTTTCTTTGCTGCTGGCTTGGCAGCTGGTTTAGCTGGAGCCTTAGCCGCTGGCTTAGCTGGAGCCTTAGCTGCTGGCTTAGCCGCTGGCTTAGCTGCTGGCTTAGCGGCAACCTTTTTTGCTGCTGGCTTGGCAGCAGGCTTCGCAGCTGCCTTGGCAGGGGCTTTGGCGGCTGGCTTGGCCGCTGCCTTGGCAGGTGCCTTAGCCGGAGTCTTTGGTGCGGTGGCCTTGGCCACCTTGGCTGCTGCTGCCTTGGTTCCAGCCTGAGCAGTCTTGCTTGCGGTCTTCACAGCTGAGGTGGCTGCCTTCTCGGCAACCTTGGTTCCGGTGGTTACAACTTTTTCTGCCTTCTTGGTAGCAGATGCAACGGTCTTCTTTGCCTCGGCAACGATCTCGTCGGTTTCCTTTTTGACGTCCTGAGCAATTGCGGTTGCAACCTTTGCAACTTCTGGAGCGTTCTTCTTGAAAATTCGCTTGATGCTGTCAATAAATGCCACGGTTATTTTTCCTTAGATTAGGTGGGAATCGTTCCCAAGATTACCGCAGGCAACTCTCAGGAGCGCTCAAGAAACACCGTGTTTACGGTTAGTTACTGTTAGCCGGCGTTTCTGCGTCTACGCAGAATTTCATCGATGTTCATTCCCGGCAGTGGATCGTTTTGGGAATCTTCAATGTTTTGCATCGGGAACTCTTTCACTTCGGCCAAAATCGCTTGCTCCAGATTTCCAATGTGACCCGCGTGAAGTGGCTTTGGAATATGAACGGGATTCCAGCCGAGGGACTCCTCGGAGGTTGAAGACTGCGAATCCGAGGTCATACTTGATGGAATCGAGATCGAGCCCTGCGAGAGACGGTTTCGATTCGCCAGACTCGATGCAAGCAGTTTGTAGTGATTTTTGGTTGCCCTGCGGGTGATGGCAACAGAAAAACCGGCAAGAAAAAATCCCGCGAGGCTGATGGGCCAGAGGTTTACAGCGTCTGCAAGGGCAACAACCGCTGTCACTAAGCCGGCAAACATGATGAAGCCAAAAATCAGTCGAAGCTGACTCAATCTCAAACTTATTCGCGCAACCGAAACCATTTTTGGTGCCTCGGTACTGGGTTTTCCTTGAGCCCTAATTTTGGCCACGCCCTGCTGTCGCTCTTGACGATTTTGCTGGCCCTCGTAGCCTTTTTTAGTCCAGGCTGGAATCAGAATGCAAACCCAAACCGCCGCTGCTATGACCACAAGTAAGCCAGTAAGCGAGGATGGGTTCATACCTCAACGATATGAGTTGACACCCCGCTTCTCAGTTATTTAATTCGGCGTGTTCCAATGTTTGTTCTGGGTCATCAGGGTTTGGATACTCAAGGCTTGGAACCTCTCCCCGAAGCCAGCGATTCAGAACCCCATTGGTGACTTCTTCGTGAGTAAGAGCAAAAATGTAGTGATCCCGCCATGCCCCGTTGATGTGAATGTAGCGCTGCTTCAGCCCCTCGTATCTGAACCCCAATTTTTGCACCACGCGAAGCGAAGACGCGTTCTCAGGGCGAATATCTATCTCAACCCTGTGCAAGCAAACAACGTTGTAGAGATAGTCAGTTACCAAGGCAACGGCTGTAGGCGTGATGCTCTTTCCAGCCACAGCCGGCACAATCCAGTAGCCAATAACTGCGCTACTCACCGAACCGTGAAGAATGTTTGCCACGTTTATCTGACCAACAATTTCACCCTGGTACTCGATCACGAAAGGCAGTCCGGTGTGATCGTCCACGGCACGCAACAGCGAACGGACCATGCCTCGGATGTCAAAAGAATTTGGAGCGTGGGGGTTGGTTGCCTCCCAGGGACGCAGCCAGCTCCGGTTACTCAGCAGTGCCTTTTCGAGCGCTTTCACATCGCGCATTCGCACCAGGCGCAACTTCACATCTCCGTGAGTAAGCGCAAAAGACATTCCCATAGTGTCAAAATTAGCGTTATGCAAAGTCAGGAAGCGCAGAAAGCCAAAAAGTCGCTCAGAAAAACTCTGGCCACGGCTCGCGCTGAACTGGCAAAAAATCCGGAAACGGCATCGATGCTAAGCTCCCAACTCAGTCGGCTGGCGGCAGATGTGCAAGCCAAGACCGTTGCCGCGTATTTACCCTTTGGCGATGAACCCGACATCACCGTGTTTCTGAATGCCGCAACGGCGGACAGAATCAGGTTGCTAATGCCGGTAAGTCAGGCAAATGGACACTTGACCTGGGTGGAATACCGCGGCGATTCGGCCCCGGGCATTTTCGGTTTTCTCGAGCCCCTTGGAAATCCCGCAGCCTTATCAGAAGCAGAACTCATTTTGATTCCCGCCTCGGCTGCCGACTCTCGGGGCAACAGGCTGGGCAAGGGCAAGGGTTTCTACGATCGAGCGCTGGCCGACCTTCCGCCGGGTGTTCCAGTGGCTGCTGTTGTCTATGACTCGGAACTGATAGATAACGTTCCGGTTGAAGCGCACGATCGGCCGGTCAGCTTTGTGGTCACCCCTGAGCGAACGGTCAGTGTTGCCAAGACATCGATGGGTTAAACTCGGCTTGTGCCAACCTACTCATACAAGTGCAAGACCTGTGAACACGCTTTCGATGTTCAGCAGTCCCTCAGCGAGGACGCACTCTCCAATTGCCCAAAGTGCTCGGGAGCTTTGGTGAAGGTTTTTGGCAACGTGGGAGTTACATTCAAGGGTTCTGGGTTTTACAAGACCGACTCTGCTGGAACCAACAGCCCTGCCGGCAAAAGTGGCGACTCCGCCGCCAAATCTAACTAACGCCTAAACCTTTGGTTACTGCCAGTGCGGCGGCTTGTCCTGTTTTAGTCTTTGATCGCTGTCCAGCGCCGGCAGGTCTCCCCACGCCTGATCTGTGTCTTCAAATGCAGTTTCGTCGTCGAACATGCTCTGAACCTTGTCGTAAACCAGAATTCCAAGTTTTTGAGCGAGTTTCTTAGCGTACTTCTCGGGGTCGATGAACAACTGCAGGGCGTATGCACGCTCCACCATCCAACCGTGCGACCTCAGAAGTGCGGGACGGAAGACCAGATTTTGAACCAGGTCCTGGCCCGAGAGGTTCCAGTCCGGTTCAAGCGAAATTGCCTTGTTGGAGTAACTTGCCGCCAGGTTAATCCTTTCCTGGTAGTCCAATTTGACTGTCACCCCAAGCTTGCGCAGGCGAATTGACAGGTCTTCCAGCAACGCAAGCGTTTCGGTTGATTCGGACTTGTCAATATTTCCAACGGTTAGCATCAAGTCCCTAAGCTGAGCAACACCGCCGATTGCCTGCTCGCCCAAATCGTCAGCGCCAAAGCAACTGACTAGAGTGAACTGCTTGCGCGCGCTAACCAGCAGATTTGCCAGTGCGCGTCGCCCATCCCAGCTTGAGAGCTGCCCGAGAGTCATTAGCATGGCTCCCTGTGGCGTGCGACCAAATCCAACACTGAAAATAACTCGATCGGCAATTCGATGGGCAAGTTGGCTCATTGTGGCAATTTCGAATCGCTCACGTCCGTGTCCCTCAAAGAACTCCACCAATCTGCTTCGGGTGTTTAGCCCGTTGTAAACGGCGTTTCGAATCCGATCGGCATGTGCCGCACTGGCCGTTGCAACCAAGAGTGACTCCTCGGGGTGCCACTGAGCGTGATTGTAAATCAGCTGTACGGTCCTGTCGACTTCGGCATCTAGGCTCTCATTTGCCCCACCGATGTTGCTATTGGCTCTGTTGTTCTCAGTGATTTCTTCAAACTGAAAATGACTATCGCCAAAGTAGTCATCCACCGTTGGCTCGAACAAAATTCTGTTTTGGTAGAACTCGCGATTGATGAAATCGCCAAGCACCTGCCCCTCCGGGCGGTAGCTCACACGCAGAGTTTCTTGACCAAAAGCGTTTGCTACGTCCGTCAAAACGCTTGGCGCCGTGGCCTCGGGAACGGTAGAGACCGGCCTGGCTTCAACTTCAAAGCCAGACGGCACTCCTATTGCGTCATCACCAAACACAATGACCTGGTTGGCTCGTTTGAATCCGCTCAGGTTCTCAGCAACGCTGCTTCCGGCTCCGTCTAAAATCACCAAAACGTCAAAGTTCACACCCTGAGGTACCTGCTGGGCCACTTGATAGGGAGACATGGCCACACAACCGGAAAGACTGTAAATCAACTCGGGTGCAACTTCAAAAACTTTTCTAAGGCTCGCGCCACCAGTTTTGAGTTGTGCCCGCAGAGCTTCTGCCTGCTCGAACTTGTCCAGAAGCCCTTTCTTCCATTGCACCGAGAGCTGGTTGGCTAGCTCCAAGCGGTTCTCCACCAATAGCGATTGGTTTAAGTCGGCAAACTTTGCTTCCAACTCTGCAAGGCCCGAAGTACTCTGAGCAATCAATTCGGGATTGATTTCGGCGATGTATTCCAGCGCTGACTGGCACCAAGCGAGATCAAACTCGGTTCCAATGTGCTCGCGAGAGGCGTGCTGCCTTGCCAGGTCTCGCATTAGGTCTTCGAGTCCAAGCTCTCGCAGTTCCTTGGCCACCATGGCCCGCTCCCCGAGGTTATCCAGTGCGCCTATGTCTTCAACCAGCGAATTCAACTTGAGCGTGAGCTGTGCGAGAGAAAGCTCTACCAGCGGTGGCTCATCGTTCTTGGGGTCAAGGTGTTGCTGTATCGAATCCAAATCTGCAACCAATACCTGATAGGTAACCAGTGCATCGTTGATCCCGTTTGGCACGGTCGGTGGCTTAAGGCTTGTGCTGTAAAGGGCCCAGTCCTTGCGTTGCTGATCTATTGCCTTTAGGGATGAGTTGAGATCAGACACGTGCATTCCGGGTCGGATTAGCTCTTTGGCCAGCTTTTTGAGTTTCCTTCGGGTACCGCCGGACATCTCACCTTTTTCCTTGCGGGGTGAGGTGGCAATAATCACATCGGTGAGGGCTCGGTCGTAGGCCGCCGGGCTGAATCGATCTAGGCTCTCGCGTATTCCTGCAAACAGGCGAAGGTAATCGCCCATCTCGGCAACGCTGTTGGCGGGCTCAAACTCAACGTCGGAGATAAACTCCTGAAGCTTTTTAGCCAGCGACGGAAAGGTCTGGTCGCGCAATCTCCGAGCAACATCGATTGCGTTGACGGCTTCCTCTGGAGAGTCGAATCTGGCTTGGAACCAAGCCGAATCCTGCGGGCCGTATCTAAATTCACCCAGCTCGTATGCCTTCATCAAAAGCAGGAACGCGGGATCGCGGTTTGGGTTGTTGAGCAAGGGTTCTCTTGAAATGCGGGCGTTGGTCACCGGTGGGTGAGGCATTGCCGAGAGTTCGGAAAGTTTGTTCAGAACGTCTGCAAGGCTCACGCCAAGTTGAGGGTGAACCTCCGAAAGCGATTCAAAATACCTCTGCAGTTCGGTGTGAGCCGCCTTCAGCTCCGACTTGGTGAGGGTTGGTTTTGGCTCTCTGACTTTTTCGTGCCTGCTAATGGCCGCAATCACGTCCATCCAGGAGCTGTGGCTTCTTACTAGAAGTCCATTAAGTCCAAGTTGAGCAAACCTGTCGGCTAACTCATTGAGAGTTTGCCGCCTTGGAGCGAGCACCAAAACCTTTTTATCCGCCGAAGCCAGATTGGCCAGGAGGTTCACAACAGTTTGCGTGTAACCGCAGCCCGGAAGGGTTTCCACCGCAAAACTTTGACCGGCAAGCGCTCGCGCAACAATTCGCTGCTGAGTGCTGTCTGCCTCTGCAACTGTTAGGACATCGATGCCGTCCGGTTCGCTCATCAAGCCCACCGGTTCTTCGGTCAACTTCTTTAGCAGTGGGATGTTCGCGGTTTCGATGTCCGCCAAGAGCTCCGTGGGAGTGGTCGTGAAATTTCCCAGTGCCAGGATTCGTTTTAGGTCGAGTGAACCCGTGGCGGTGACTTTTTCGCTCAGGTAGTTCAGCATGGAGATGGGAACCAGGTCGCCATCGTCATTCAGTTGTGCCAAGAGCTGTGCCGGGTCCAGACGCACTCCGTAGCAGATCTCCAGGCTCGTAATCAGGGCCGGATTTACCTGAGCCTCTCCCACCCGACGCAGTTCGTAGTCATCGCCTTTGCGAATCAGGTTTGACGGCCACAGCAAAATCGGCAGGTTTAGGTCAAAGCCGTCGCCCTCAAAGCTGACCAACCCACCTACCAGGAACACGGATTCGATGCCAAAGTGCTCGCCAAGCTGGTGAGCCTTAGCGTCGATTCGTTTGGCGGCGGTGAAGGCTCTTGAGAATGCTAGAGGATCACGAATCAGGTTATTGAGCAGCGCAGCACCGGTACTTACGAATTGTGCGAGGCCGCTCGGATGCGCGCGCTCCAGATCGATCTGGCAAAAATTGTCCAGCTCAAAATTCAGCAGCGGGTTGCTTCCGCCTATGGAGCGCAGTTGGGTGATCCAAGAATCCCAGGCGGCCTTGAACGGCGGCGCAGGTGGCAGAGTCTCGTTCACGTGTCAAGCCTAACTTTGTGGGCTATCTTACGGCCATAAGCACCGTGCGTGTTCGGTAACCTAGTAGTGACGGGTACGAAAAACCAAGCTTCGTAACGGTCATCGGCTCCATAGCTCAGCGGATAGAGCGGCGGTTTCCTAAACCGTGCGCCCGGGTTCGATTCCCGGTGGGGCCACAACAGGTTTAGCAAAGGAGCGTCATGGTTGGTCTAGGGACCATCATCAATGTGGTGACCATTCTGGTGGGATCCTCCCTTGGTGTTCTTTTGGGAAACCGGCTGCCAGAGCGCACCAACGGCGTAATCACCGATGCCCTCGGGCTCGTCACAGTGGTTCTTGGTGGCCTGAACGTTATCGCCATGAATGACAAATCACTCGTTGACGAGGTGGGCGCCGCCGCTCCCCTACTCATAGTTTTGGGTTCGCTTTTGATCGGCGGAGTGGCTGGTTCCCTGTTGGGAATCGAGCGAAGGCTTGAAGGCTTTGGCGCTTGGCTTCAAAACCGCTTCTCAAACGACTCCACTGATGGCGGCAAGGCTCGCTTCATCCAGGGATTCGTGAGTTCGTCTCTCGTTTTCAGTATCGGCCCGCTGGCTATTCTTGGCGCACTCAGCGATGGGCTTGGCCACGGCATCAACCAACTTGCCCTCAAATCCACACTCGATGGTTTTGCGGCGCTAGCCTTCGCGGCCTCCTTAGGTTGGGGTGTTGCCGCTTCGGCTTTGCCCGTGGCCATTTGGCAAGGCGGTTTCACGCTTGCCGCCTTCTTCCTGGGTTCGCTGATGCCCGAGGCGAACGTGAGCGCAATCACCGCCACCGGCGGCGTTCTGCTTCTGGGTGTTGGAATCCGGCTCTTGGGTTTGAAGAAAGTTCCGGTTGCCGATCTGCTGCCAGCCTTGTTGATTGCGCCAATATTGACCACCCTGGTTGCCCTGTTTATCTAGCCCGCTGCGCGAGTTGATAACTAGGACTTTTTGGCAAGAGCCATTTTTGACTGCTGGGGGCTAAACCTTAGTTGCCACCGCGGCATTTTCTAGCGGCCAGGCATCGTTCAGGGTCACTGTTTTCAGCCCTCTTACTCCAAGCAACTTGACGATTGGCGCGAAATCGGCAACGGTATTGGGGCTGTTTGCGTGATCAATGACGATTCTCCCGCCTGCCAACCACTTCTTGGCATGGGTGAGAATGCGATAGGAACCCGTGCTGGCCGAATCCGCTAGAACCCCAAACCACATCACCGGTTTGGTGTAGCCGATTTCTGCAGCGACCTTCAAAACGTGATCGTTGTAGTAACCGTAGGGCGGCCGAAAATAGGGCTTGGGGTCAACCCCGTAAACCTTTTTGATGAACTTCTCGCATTCCAAAAGCTCGTAGCGAATTCGGTCGTCGCTGACCGCTGTGAGGTTCACATGGGTTTTGGTGTGATTTGCCAGTTGAATCTGGCCGGATTCAACCATGGGCCTCAGCAGTTGGGCGTTTTTTCGCCAGGAGGCGTAGGCAGAGGTAACAAAAAACGTGAGCCGCAGATCATTGTCACTTGCCAACTTGCCATACTCCGCAACCGTTGAGGCGCTCAGTCCGTCATCGATGGTCCAAGCGATGGACTTTTCGTTTCCCTTGGGGAGTTGAAAAATTACCTTTGGGATTTTTGTTTTAGCGCCGGCAGCACCACCAGAAGCGGCAACCAGATCTGAGCCGGTCAGCAGAGTTACGGCAACTAGACCTAAGAAAACTCTGCGCTTCATGAATCCGAATCTATCTGCAAGCGCGCGGAAAGTTGGCTAGGCCGCCATCAGGTAGTTGTCCCACTCCGGTTCCAGGCGTTCGGCTCCCCGCAGAGTCCAGGTGATTCCAACCGGCATCTTTGGTTGAACTCGCAGTTGCCAGCCAATCTCGTGCAGGGTTTTATCACCCTTGGAACTGTTGCACTTGAGGCAGCAGGCAACCAGATTTTCCCAAGTGTCCTTGCCTCCGCGGCTCTTAGGCTGAACATGATCGATGGTGTTGGCGTTTCTGCCACAGTATGCGCAGTGGTGATTGTCGCGCCGCAGCACTCCCCTGCGGCTAACCGGCACCAGCCTGCTAGTTGGAATCCGAACATAGCGAGACAGCAAAATCACCGATGGCAAATCATGCTCCTCGAACGCGCTGTGCACCGTTACCTCCGATGGTTCAAGCACCGTGGCCTTATTGTTGAGCACCAAGGTGAGAGCGCGCTTGAAGCTGACTACACCGAGTGGCTCGTATCCCGCGTTTAGAACGAGTGTCCGCATATTCCATTCCTTCCAATCCGCCCAAGTGGCACTTGGGCTTCGGTTAGAACCGTGAATCCTTTGACCGAATGGCAGAAGCCATCGGCGGAAACAAAAAACGCGCCAACGATAAACGTTGACGCGTTAGTTTCCCAGGCAGGGTTGGCAGAGATGTTGGAATTGTTGCTCGTGCTTGGCTGGCACAACCTTCAAAGTCATAACTACCTCCCAAACCATGGATTAGCGGTTCTTGGAAAAAGGCTAAACCCGAATGGCAGTCATCGATGTAAAGAAACACCGAACAAAAAGTAACGGTTTGGGTTTGTTGTGGGCCCGATTACTTGGTGGCCAAGCGGATGAAGAACACGTATGGAGTAAAGATCTTGGCCAGCTTCACAGTGTCACCCGGACGTGGGGCGTGGTAGAAGAAGCCATTACCGGCGTAAATGCCATCGTGACTGAGGTTATTCAGAATCACAATGTCTCCAGGAAGTGCATCCTCAGGCTTGATCAAGATACCGAAGTGCGACTGCGAAATCACAGAGTGGGGTAAGTCGATACCGAACTGGGCGAAGACGAACCGCACGTAACCGGAACAGTCAAATCCGGCCGGGTTCTCGCCGTCGAAGACATACGGTGTTCCAACATACTTTGCAGCCACCTTGAGGATGGACTGCGGGTCTAGCTTGGAATACGGCGGGTTGCTCACGAAGTCGGCAGCGGTTGGACCCGTGTAGTTGAGGTAACGAGTTTGTAGCAACTGACGACGAATCTCGTT
>Ga0007791_10000729_pt1 | contig 11023 bp, 11 predicted proteins | sample CryBogmetaGMA05M_FD_60368 | JGI IMG/M metagenome (GOLD analysis project Ga0007791, IMG submission 60368) | Freshwater microbial communities from Crystal Bog, Wisconsin, USA - MA0.5M | ecosystem: Environmental > Aquatic > Freshwater > Lake | place: Crystal Bog, Wisconsin, USA | collected 2009-07-06 | reverse complement strand
GGGAACGTAAATGGCTTTGATTAATAAGATGCTTGTTGGCGAGTCGCTTGTTGGCGAGGGTAATGAAGTTGCGCATATCGACCTGATCATGGGTCCACGCGGTTCAGCCGCTGAGCTGGCGTTTGCGAATGCGCTTGTTAACAACAAGGACGGCTTCACCACGCTTCTTGCCGTTGTTGCGCCGAACCTTCTGTGCAAGCCAAACACAATCCTGTTTAACAAAGTAACCATTAAGGGCGCCAAGCAGGCTGTTCAAATGTTTGGCCCAGCGCAGCATGGCGTCGCAAAGGCTGTTGCGGATTCCGTTGCTGAAGGCGTGATCCCTGTTTCTGAAGCTGACGACCTGTTTATTTCTGTTGGCGTGTTCATTCATTGGGATGCGAGCGACGACAAGAAGATTCAGGAATACAACTATACGGCGACCAAAGAAGCGATCGCACGCGCTGTTCGCGGCGAGCCAAAGGCTTCTGAAGTTGTCGCGCAACGCAACGAAGCTAAGCATCCTTTCGCTGCAAACTAATCGCTTCATAAGACTGATTGATCAGGGAGCAGTATTGCTGCTCCCTGAAACAATCTATTTGGATATTACCTCACTGCGCTTTGGCGCAGCACTTTAATAATTCGGATTTCCCAGCACGCCGCGTGGCGAGTCGCAGGGACGCGGACAGCACCGGAAAGGGAAGGATAATGGCTTCGTTTTTTGAGAAAATTCTTGGCGCGCTATTCCCAAAACCATCATCGGGTGGTTTTTCATCAAGCAGCGCTAAAATGGGAGTAGGCGAGTCGCTTGTTGGTGATGGCAATGAAGTCGCTCATATCGATCTGATCATGGGCCCTCGCGGCTCTGCAGCGGAAAAGGCGTTCGCAAATGCGCTCGTCAATAATAAAGACGGCTTCACGACGCTCTTGGCTGTTATTGCCCCTAACCTGCTGGTTAAGCCCAACACAATCCTTTTCAATAAGGTCACGATCAAAAACGCCAAACAGGCTGTTCAGATGTTTGGTCCCGCCCAACACGGCGTCGCCAAGGCTGTTGCAGATTCTGTAGCGGAGGGCGTGATCCCACTGCAGGCTGCTGACGATCTTTTCATCTGCGTTGGCGTCTTTATTCATTGGGACGCGAATGACGATCAGAAGATTCAGGACTTTAACTATACAGCGACTAAAGAAGCAATCGCGCGCGCCATGAAGGGCGATCCAACAGCCCAAAGCGTGCTGCATGCGCGCGTAAGCGCTAAGCATCCATTCGCTGCAAATTAAAATTCACAATCTGTTGCAATAAAAAGGGGGCCCTTTGGCTCCCTTTTTTTATGTCTCAAGCTGTTCTATGTCTTTTTGGGATATTTTTTTCTCGTGCAGCGCGCTCGCAAGAAGAACGCCAGCAAGTCCTAAATCTTGCAATGCTAAAAGATCGCTGAGGTCACGCGCGCCGCCAGCCGCATAAACTTCTCGTTTGCCAGCGCGCTCATGAATATCCGCTAGCATTTTAAAGTCTGGCCCCTTTTGCGCGCCAATATGCGCCAATGTCATGACAATGATCCGTTGCGGCCAGTGACGTGACTGATTGATAAGCTCGCAAGAACCGCGAAAATCTACGCCAAAAAAGTCTAATGAGAGAAGAATACGCGGATCACGCCGCATGCGCCAAAGATCATCGATGTTTTCTAAACTTTCGCTTCCAACAACCAAATCAATATTTGTCCCATGTAGCCAGCAGCTGACATCCTCTGCGCGCCGTAATCCTGGATCAAGCCAGAACTTAAGCTGTGGAAACAACTGGGCAATTTCTGTGATGAGTGTGCGATTATCGCCACGCTGTTCGATTGCATCCAGATCTGCAATATAAAATGTTTGAAACGGGTATACGCTCAGCAGCCCCTTGATGACATCATGCGGATCAGACCCCGTCGTCAGGTCGCTTTGTAAAGGATGATATGCTTCTCGTTGCCCCGCCAGGGCCCTGACAACAACACCTTTACGAATATCAATGACTGGAACAAGGCGCATGGGTAATTATAGGCTTATCTGTCATATTACAAATAAAAGGAATTCATCTTAGATGATTATTTTTCGCCATCTGATCCTTATACTGATTTTGGACTTTACAACCTCGGCCATTGCACAGCCTAACGCATTTTCTGATTGGCCGTGCAAGCAAGTCAGAGTTCAAGAAATGTCTTTGAGCGGAATATTGCCTGGGGGAGGACTGGAGACGGAAAAAAAAGCATGGCGTAACGATCCAATGATAAGTGATGTGGCGACACGTATCAGCGCGCGACGCACCCCGCTATCAGATGCGGAAAAGTTCATTGGTGATTTTGCAAAAAATGCTGGCGATCAACGCAAAGAGCGGATGAAGCTGTTGCTTGCAGCAACTTTTGAAACAATGAATGATGAACGCAAAGCCGTCGTCAATGGTCTTGATCGCTTTGGGCGCAGCCTGAAGGAACTCGCCGAAAAAACGCGGGAGGAAACACAAGCGTTGCGAGATCTTCAAGATCGCAAACCCCCAGAACCAGAAGAGATCAAAAAGGCGAGTGATAATTTACAATGGCGCCTACGTCTTTTTGATGAGCAACGTCGCATGGTCGGTTTTGTTTGTGAAAGCCCAGCGTTAATTGAACAGCGCTTCGGCGCCCTTGCGCGCGCCATTATTACTGGAATGGAATAACAGGCGTATAAATATTTTCTCGATGCGGCTCTGGCTGACGCGCTTCAAGCGGATGGCCCGCCGCCGCCCAACCATCGCTTCCCTCTGGATACCAATACACATGACGATAACCGATACTCAGCGCCCGCTTGGCGGCGTTCCAAGACATCCAGCAATCTTTCAGACAATAAAAAACTAACGGCCTGTCTTTATCCGCCGCCGTTGCTTTGATCAGACCTTCTTCAAAATAGCGCAGCATGACATCAGCGAGAAGGCCATAACCTGTATCCGCAAGCCAGAGGCTGCCTGGAATATCATTTCTAATGGGTTCGCGCCAAACAACAGAAGCAGGAAGACCCTCAGGTTTGGGCGCATGTGGCAGAGCGTCAATAAAAACAGCGTACTTCTTTTTCCATAAGTCAAAAGCCTGCGCCGTCGAGATCACCTTTGCGCCCGCTAGCGTCAACGGGACGGGTGCGCGATAGGAGTCGAGCCGGTAATGATCTGGTTCTGGCGGCGAGATCTGCGGCTGCGCCTGCGTTGAAAACAAAAACACAAGAGAAAGAATTAACGCATAGAGCTTCATTGCTCTTACTAATTTTTTTTCATCGCTGCGCCATCTTCATCAATCAGCAGCACGCCATAATCCAACAAAATTTTGTCTAGATCAGCCTTGTTTTGAGCAATGAATTGATTGAGTTCGCGCTTCCAGTTTTGATCTGAATGCCTTACGCCAAAACACATGCGAAACGCCATGCGTACGCCTGGAGTCTCTGCAATTGGCGTCACGATTAATTTTGTTTTTGCATTTTTTGCATAATAACCCGCAATTGGCCCCCATAAAAGCGCCAGATCGATCTCACCAGATTCAAGATCGTGGATCATATCGCGACTTGAAGAGTCAACGCGCGTGTCTATCATCAAGCGATAAGGTTTAACGGCGCCAAGCAGCCCTTCTTTTGCAAGTAGGTTTCCAGGCGGCGTATTCGCAACAAGTCCAATGCGATAATTCTTCGCTTTAAGACGTGGATCATTAAGCGCTGTTAGCCCATCGAGTTCTGACCCGGCGCGCGTGACGATTGCATATGTGGTGCGATAGTAGGGATTTGTCGGCTGCACAAGATCATTGCCTTGCGGCATGCCCAATACAACATCGCACAGATGCGCGTTCAGCGTGTTACGCACAAAACCTGTTGCGCCCGGATAAAAGGCGTAGGCGAGCTCCTTGCCAAGTTTCTTTGCAAGATATTGAGCTATTTTATTTTCAAACCCTTCGCCTTTGTCATTTGAAAAAGGTAAATTGTTAGGGTCCGCGCACACGCGCAAGACCTTGGGATCAATAAGCTCAATTGAGCCTTTGCTGTCATCAGCGCGCGCACCAGCATCGGGGCCCATGTTCTGCGCAAATGCAGACGCCGCTGCGAAACTCATCGCAACGGCGCCAATGCCAGCCAAGAGCGCGCAGAATGCGCGCCTATGTTTCTTATTGAAGATCATTTGCGGCCGCATTACGCAGACTGCGAGCCATGGCGTTATTTAGCCGCCATACATTCAGCTTCAGCCTTGGCGAAAGCTTCAGGACGATCTTCTTTTTTCTCAGGACGACCAGGCTGAATGGCATCTGTTGAGAGCGCGCGCAAATAGACGTAAAGATCGTCAATGTAGCAAGACGCATTCTTATTATCTGCGAAGGCCGGCATGACACTGTTGCCGTTCTGACGGCCGCCAATAACGATGCCTGCAAATTCTGCGTAGTTGAAACGTTTGACCGAATCCTTCAACGCCGGCGCATAGGTAGAGCCGCCGCCATTTGGACCGTGGCAAACGTGGCACTCTGCATGATAGCGACGATAACCAGAAAAGGTATACCAATCGACCTTGCCATCTGGTCCAACGTTATATGTCGGATCGCCCTTAGCGTCGAAATATTTGCCGTCGGTAGATTTCACGGCCTTAGGATCGCCAGGCGCCTCAGCTAAAGCGGATCCGCCAAAAAACACCATGACGCCCAGAGCCAAAGCCCCAGCAAGCGACAATTTCATTCTACTCTCCCTGACTTATTTAGCTCTTCGAAATAAAGACGCCCGGTGAGGCCGAGTTGGGTCACCGAGCGCACGCTTTAAAAAGCAGAAGCTCTTTGCGCTTTATTCTTCGCCTTAGTTTGGCAATGCGAAGACAGTCAGCACGCCGCCGAGCTGCGTATAGTTTGCGAGCGAGGCGTAGTTTCCGACGGCTCCCAGGCCTTCATTGCTTTTTGACAGGCCCGCGGCAAGTCCGATGCCTGCCCAACCGCCAACGCCTGACAGCACAGCGACATATTGCTTGCCGCCGGTTTCATAGGTGATCACATTGCCAATGATGCCGGACGGGGTTTTATACTTGTAGAGCTCTTTGCCGGTCTTGGTGTCGACGGCTTTCAGATAGCCCTCAAGCGTGCCGTAGAAGGTGATGCCGCCGTCTGTCGAGGTCGCGCCGCCCCACACGGAGAACTGCTCCTTGTTCGACCAGACGATCTTACCCGTCTTGGCGTCCCAGGCGATGAAGTTGCCCGTATGCGTCTCACCCTTGTCGCGGCCAGCTGGGAACATCTCCAGCGTCGCGCCGACATAAGGCTGGCCAGCCGTGTAGGACACACGGAAAGGCTCATAGTCCATGCACACATGGTTGGTGGGCACCAGGAAGAGACCCGTCGCCGCATCATAAGAAGCAGGCTGCTGATCCTTCACGCCAAGAGCAGCTGGACAAACGCCCTGCGTATTGACGTCCTCGCCGTTCTTCTCCGTCGAATATTTGTCCACGACAAGCGGACGGCCATAGGTCGCAGAAGCCTTGTCCATATCGACCTTCGTCGCCCAGTTCACCGCCGGATCAAACTTCTCAGCCACCAGCAGCTCGCCCGTGACGCGGTCAAGCGTATAGCCAAAGCCGTTACGATCGAAGTGAACCAGCGTCTTGCGGCTCGCGCCGCCAATCTGCTGATCGGCAAGGATCATCTCATTGATGCCGTCATAGTCCCACTCGTCATGGGGCGTCATCTGATACACCCACTTCGCCTTGCCCGTGTCGAGATCGCGCGCCCATACTGTCATGGACCAGCGATTGTCGCCTGGACGCTGCTTGGGGTTCCAGGTTGAGGGGTTGCCGGAGCCGTAATAGATCAGGTTCAGCTCTGGGTCGTAGCTATACCAGCCCCAGGTTGTGCCGCCGCCTGTCTGCCACTGGTCGCCCTGCCAGGTGGAAATGCCAGAATCCTTGCCAACAGCCTTGCCAAGATGCGTGGTCTTTTCTGGATCCATCAGCGTGTCCGCATCTGGTCCCATCGAATAGCCGCGCCAAGCCAGCTTGCCGTCAGAAAGATTATAGGCCGTGATATGGCCGCGCACGCCAAACTCGCCGCCGGCGATGCCAACAAGAACCTTGTCCTTGAACACATGCGGAGCCGCTGTTGAGGTCTGACCCTTCGCCGGATCGCCATTCTTCACGGACCAGGCCAGTTTGCCGGTCTTGGCGTCGAGCGCCACAAGCGTCGTATCCGCTTGCGCCAGAAGGATTTTGCCGTCGCCATAGGCCAAGCCGCGGTTCACCGTGTCACAGCACATGACCGGCACAACGGATGGATCCTGCTTGGGTTCATACTTCCACAGGATCTTATGGTCTGGATCCTTCAGATCCAAAGCGTAAACAATGTTGGGGAAGGGGGTGTGAAGATACATCACGTCGCCCACAACCAGCGGAGCCCCTTCGTGACCGCGCAAAACGCCCGTCGAAAACTGCCAGGCTGGGGTAAGTTTACCAACATTCTCAGTGGTAATCTGCTTCAGGCTCGAATGACGCACATTGGCGTAATCGCCTGTCGGCGACACCCATTGTTTCGAGTCTTTCTGAAGAGTAAGCAAGTCATCGGCTCTCGCAACGCCGGCAGCAGCGAGCGCAAGAATACCGAACGAAGTCGACAACAGAAGCTTTTGCATGAGCTTTTCCTCCTGACGGCGTCACGCGGCGCTTTCTGCGCCATCTCTGACACCGCGCCCTTTTGGCGCCTCAACGATGGGAAGGCGTTTTCCATTATTGTTCAGCATCCGCAAAGCTTAGAACTCTGCGGCGCCGAGGTGCTTCCGGTTCCCCGCCGGAAGTTGTTTTTAACTCGGAAACGGCCGGGATAATATGTCGGCGCTACATGAATCGCAATCGTAAAAAACAACATGTTATGATCTTGTCCGCAAGCATCGAGGCTGTGCCTAAAGGCTATTGGTTTCAGAATGTTATATAAATTCTTGATCTTTGGTGCGGTTATTGCTGTGTTCCTTTCGCCAAGCCGCGGCGCGCAAGCGCAACAAGGCTTCTCATTGCAAGAGATTGCGCCAGGCGTTTATGCGCACCAAGGGGAAACAGCGATGATGTCAGCCGAAAACCTCGGCGGAATCGCTAATCTCGGCGCAATTGTTGGCGACGACTCAGTCGCCATTATCGATACCGGCGGCAGTCTTGTTGAAGCTCGGGCGTTTCTCCATGCGCTCAGAGAGAAAACATCAAAACCAATCCGCTATGTGATCAATACGCATGCGCATCCAGATCATGTTTTTGGCAATAAAGCCTTTGTAGCTGCTGGCGTCACCTTTGTTGGCCACATTAACCTTCCGCGCGCGCTGGTTATGCGCGGCCCATATTATTTGTCGTCTTTCAAGACTGTCATGGGCTCTTTGATTGATGAGGTGGAGATCATCGCGCCCACACTCACAGTCTCTGAGAAAATGATGCTTGATCTTGGGGGGCGAAAACTCCAACTGACCGCCTGGAAAACAGCGCACAGCGATTGTGATCTCACAATTTTAGATGACGTCAGCCAAACATTATTTGCCGGCGACCTGCTTTTCCTTAAGCACACGCCAGTTGTTGATGGCAGCCTGCTTGGTTTTCTAGACGTCGCCGATCAGCTCGCACGCATCCCTGCCGTACGAGTGGTCGCGGGCCATGGACCAATGATTGGCGCCTGGCCTGAAGCGCTTGACGCGCAACGCATCTATCTTAACCGGCTAACATTAGATTTGCGGCAGGCTATTAAAAAAGGCACGGGCGTTAGCGAAGCAGTAAAATCAGTCGCGCAAGAGGAAGGCGCAAAATGGCGGTTATTTGAAAATTATCACGCGCGTAACGCCACTGCCGGCTATGCCGAGCTTGAGTGGGAAACGCCTTGATGCTGTGAGGGATCAGCCTCACAGCAGGAATTGAGATTTTGCATGAAGAGTCCCATGGTATTGCTTATTATTGCTCTCACAATTGTAAAAGGCTGATCGCAAAATGCTTAACAGCCTCCGCGCTTGCTTGATAAACGTTGCGATGCTGGCCCTGGCGTTTGGCAGCAGCAGTATTGCGCAGACACAGCCAAGCGATCCTTGGCCTGGCCTAGTAAAGGATCTTTTTCAAGATCGGCCCCTTATAGTCGGAGACGGCGTCGTGACGCTTGAGGCGCCGTCGCGCGCCGAAGACGCCGCAATCGTTCCAGTTGCGATCCGCTTTAACGACCCATCAGAGGTAAAGTCGGCAACGCTGGTGATTGATGAAAATCCTATGCCGATGGCGGCCGCCTTCACCCTGGGACAAAAAGCTCATGTCAGCTTTATTGAGACGCGGGTCAGAGTAAATTCTTACACCCATGTTCATGCTGTTGCCCAAAGCCTCGATGATCGCTTGCATGTCGACGCCAAATTCGTCAAAGCGGCAGGTGGCTGTTCGGCTCCGGCGATTAAAGATCAGGACCAAGCCAAGGCTCATCTCGGACAAATGAAATATCGCGCCTTTAAAACTGCGGACCCAAACTTATTGGAGGCGCAAATTATGATCCGCCACCCCAATAATTCTGGCATGCAGATGGATCAGCTGACACGCCTCTACATACCCGCCCATTATATCGACAAGGTGGAGGTTCGTCAGGGCGACGACACCATCTTTGTAATGGAGGGCGGGATTTCTCTGTCAGAGGATCCCAACTTTAGATTTTCCTATGCGCGAACCGGCGCAAAAACGATTTCCGTCATCGCTCACGACAATAAGGGCGCGACTTTCAAAGGAGAATGGCCAATCGGCGACGGCTCGTGAATGACAATTGGAGCGCTTATTCAGTGCTACATAAAAACTAGGCTAGGCGCCCCAAATTGTCAGTGCCGCGCAAAATGCCAACGGTAGGGACGCGAGGGCGCAGATTGCAGCCACACAGGCAAGTTTCTCATATTCTGATGCGCCATTACGGGCGCTACGCTTGTCACTAATGAACGCCATGTCACACACTCCCTGACCGGCAACACGGAAACACGCTCTTACGGCGAATTTTCACCTGTCGCTAATGGCCAAACGCACGACGATCAGATTCGTTGCAAAAAATATTTACTTTTTTTTAATTTTTTATTGAATGCGGTTAAAAGCCTAAGATCAGGCGAGGTTATCGCTAAAGAGCTCAGCGAGCTTTTCCGTCATCGCGCCGCCGAGCTCTTCCGCGTCAACGATCGTAACGGCGCGCCTGTAGTATCGCGTAACGTCGTGGCCGATGCCAATTGCTATCAGCTCCACGGGCGAACGCGTTTCGATATCATGGATAATTTGACGCAGATGACGTTCCAGATAATTGCCAGGATTAACCGAGAGCGTCGAGTCGTCGACTGGCGCCCCATCGGAAATCATCATTAAGATCCGTCTTTGCTCGGAACGCGCAAGCAATCGTCGATGAGCCCAATCAAGCGCTTCACCATCAATGTTTTCCTTCAAAAGCCCCTCTCGCATCATCAAGCCGAGGTTGCGGCGCGCCCGACGCCACGGCGCGTCTGCCGCTTTGTAAATGATGTGGCGAATATCATTCAGGCGGCCGGGATTGGATTTTTTACCCTCATTCATCCAAAGCTCGCGCGACTGACCGCCCTTCCATGCGCGCGTTGTGAAGCCCAATATCTCGACTTTAACGCCGCAACGTTCAAGCGTGCGCGCAAGAATATCGGCACAAGTGGCGGCAACTGTAATTGGACGCCCCCGCATTGACCCGGAATTATCGAGCAGCAAAGTGACGACTGTATCGCGAAAATCTGTATCCTTCTCGCGCTTGAAAGAGAGTGGCTGTTGCGGGTCAATAATAATCCTCGGCAACCTGGCTGGATCAAGCATCCCCTCTTCAAGATCAAACTCCCAAGAACGGTTTTGCTGGGCCATAAGCCGTCGTTGCAACCTGTTGGCCAAACGACCGACGACGGAAGTCAGATGTAGAAGTTGCTTGTCGAGATAAGATCGCAGCCGATCTAGCTCTTCAATATCGCAGAGTTCTTCAGCCCGCACCGTCTCGTCGAATTTTGTTGAATAGGCATGATAATCGGCGCCTGAACGCTCTGCAGAGGGCAATTGCGGCCGACGCGCGTCTGTAGCCTCATCAAGATCGCCTGCATCAGAGTCTTCTTCTGTTTCACCATATGGGGCGTCTGCAGCCTCGCTCTCGCCCTGCAGCTCCGCGTCTTCAGAGGCAAGAGCTGTCTCTAAGTCAGCAGCGCTTTTAGCGCTCTCATCCTCTTGATCCTCACTCTCGCTGTCATCAGGATTTTGAGGCGGCTCATCATTATCTTCTGACTGTTCTGTTTCTTCTGGCGGCGCGCCACTCGACATCTCTAGATTTGTTAGCAAATCTCTTACGATCTGAGCAAAATGCCGTTGATCTTCAAGTGCGCCGCTGAGGCGGTTGAGGTCCTGACCGGCGCGTTCTTCAATCACTTCGCGCCACATCTCGACGATCTTGGCTCCATGCGGCGGCGGCGCCAAACCCGTCAACCGTTCACGCGCCATCAACGCAAGGGCGTCTTCAATGGGCGCATCCTCGCGATGTGTGATCTGTTCGCTATGCCCGCGTTGAAAACGATCATCCAGCATGGCGCCAATATTTGCTGCTACGCCCGCCATCCGCTTCGCGCCAATCGATTCAACTCGCGCCTGCTCTAGCGCATCGTAAACGGCGCGCGCTTCAGCCGTGTCCGGCGCGTAATGACGATGCAGGGCGTCGTTATGACAGGCCAAACGCAGGGCGAATGAATCCGACTGGCCACGTAAAATTGCTGCATCGCGCGGCGTCAGCTTTCGCGGCGGCTCCGTCAAGCGCGCCTTCGCGCCATCCGGCCCAGCCAGCAGAGAGGGACGGTCAGGGGCATAGCCGACATCAAGCTGCGGCGTTCGGGCCATTGCTCGCATTGTTCCTGCGACGGCGCGTTTGAAAGGCTCTTGCGGCGCATCTTTAGACGAACTGGCAGGGCGGCGATTGGTTGGCGGCGGCGACATGATCTGATCACTATGCGTGAGGCGATGAATGGGAGCAAGCGCGGTCTAGGATAACATGTGCGTGTTGCGCAG
>Ga0007791_10000726_pt1 | contig 11031 bp, 8 predicted proteins | sample CryBogmetaGMA05M_FD_60368 | JGI IMG/M metagenome (GOLD analysis project Ga0007791, IMG submission 60368) | Freshwater microbial communities from Crystal Bog, Wisconsin, USA - MA0.5M | ecosystem: Environmental > Aquatic > Freshwater > Lake | place: Crystal Bog, Wisconsin, USA | collected 2009-07-06 | reverse complement strand
GCCCCCCTCGGCACCGATGCGCACGACTTCTATGACGGCCTGATCGCCAAACTCCGGTCCGACACCACCCACGTCCAGAACATCCAGGATTTCTGGGGTGACCCCCTGACGGCCGCCGGATCGCAGAGCGCAGACGGTAAGGCCGCTTACGTACAGCTCTATCTGGCGGGCAACCAGGGTGAGACGCTGGCCGGCGAATCGATTCAGGCCGTGCGTGACGCCGTATCCAAGATGACGCCGCCAGCCGGCGTGAAGGTCTTTGTCACCGGCCCCGCCGCGATGACCTACGACCAGCACCACGCCGGCGATAAGGGTGTGAAGAAGATCACCGCGGTGACCCTCATCGTCATCTTCGTCATGCTGCTGCTGGTCTACCGCTCGATCGTCACCGTCGTATTGGTGCTGATGATGGTCTTCCTCCAATTGGGTGCCGCCCGAGGCATTGTCGCGTTCTTCGGCTACCACGACCTGATCGGCCTGTCGACGTTCGCGGTCAACCTTCTGACCACCATGGCGATCGCCGCGGCGACGGACTACGTCATCTTCATCCTGGGGCGCTATCACGAGGCACGACTGGATGGCGAGGACCGCGAAACCGCCTTCTACACCATGTATCACGGCACCGCGCACGTCATCCTCGGCTCCGGTCTGACGATCGCGGGCGCTACGTTCTGTCTGCATTTCACCCGACTGCCGTACTTCCAGAGCCTCGGTGTCCCCCTCGCGATCGGCATGCTCGTCGCTGTCGTCGCGGCGCTGACCATGGCACCGGCTCTGCTCACCGTCGGCAGCCATTTCGGACTGTTCGATCCCAAACGCACGATGAAAACCCGTGGCTGGCGGCGGATCGGAACGGCCGTAGTGCGTTGGCCGGGGCCGATTCTCGTCGCATCCATCGCACTCGCCCTAATCGGCCTGCTGGCACTGCCGTCGTATAGGAACAACTACAACGACCGCCAGTACCTGCCACCCGATATCCCGGCCAACGTCGGCTACGCCGCGGCGGATCGGCATTTCCCCCAGGCCCGGATGAACCCCGAGCTGCTGCTCATCGAGACCGATCACGATCTGCGTAATTCGGCGGACATGCTGGTCATTGATCGCGTCGCGAAGGGCATCTTCCACATCCCCGGTGTGGGCCGGGTCCAGGCCATCACCCGGCCGCAGGGAACGCCGATCGAACACACCTCGATCCCGTTCATCATCAGCATGTCCGGTGCCACCCAGACGCTGAACATGTCCTATATGCAGGACCGCATGAAGGACATGCTGAAGATGGGCGACGATATGCAGGTCTCCGTCGACCAGATGGAAAAGATGTACGCGCTGATGACCAAGCTCACCGGCGTCACCCATGACATGGTCGGCAAGACCAAGCAGATGGTTCTCGACACCAATGAAATTCGGGACCACATCGCCGATTTCGACGACTTCTTCCGTCCGATCCGCAACTACCTGTACTGGGAACCGCATTGCTTCGACATCCCGGTCTGCCAGGCGATGCGGTCGGTGTTCGACTCCCTCGACGGCATCGACAAACTCAGTGACGATCTCGGTGCGCTCACCGTCGACTTGGATCGCCTCGATGCCCTGATGCCCCAGATGCTCACGATCATGCCGCCGATGATCGAGACGATGAAGTCGATGAAGACCATGATGCTGACAATGCAGTCCACGATGGGTGGCCTGCAGGATCAGATGCAGGCCATGCAGGAGAATGCGACCGCCATGGGACAGGCATTCGACGCATCCAAGAACGATGACACGTTCTATCTACCGCCCGAGGTGTTCAACAACGAAGAGTTCAAACGTGGGATGAAGATGTTCATCTCACCGGACGGAAAAGCGGTGCGATTCATCATCGCTCATGAGACCGACCCCGCCACCCCGGAAGGTCTCGCGCTGATCGACACGATCCGCAACGCGGCGTTCGAGGCGATCAAGGGCACACCGCTGGAGGGCTCCAAGGTCTCCCTGGGCGGCACGGCGTCGGCCTACAAGGACATGCAGACCGGCGCCAACTACGACCTGATGATCGCCGGGCTTTCCTCGCTGTGCCTGATCTTCATCATCATGCTGATCCTGACCCGAAGCGTGGTGGCCGCCGCGGTCATAGTGGGAACCGTCGCACTGTCGCTCGGCACATCTTTCGGGCTGTCGGTACTGATCTGGCAACACATCCTCGGGATGCCACTGCACTGGATGGTGCTGGCGATGTCGGTCATCATCCTGCTGGCGGTCGGCTCGGACTACAACCTGCTGCTGGTGTCGCGGTTCAAGGAAGAGATTCACGCCGGAATCAACACCGGCATCATCCGGTCGATGGCCGGTACCGGCGCCGTCGTGACGTCGGCCGGCCTGGTGTTCGCCTTCACGATGGCCTCGATGATGGTCAGTGATCTGGTGGTGGCCGGCCAGGTGGGCAGCACGATCGCACTCGGTCTGCTGTTCGACACCCTGGTGGTGCGCTCATTCATGACACCGGCCATCGCGGCACTGCTGGGGCGCTGGTTCTGGTGGCCGCGGACGGTACGTCCGCGTCCGGTTCCACAGCCCTGGCCCAAACCGATGCCACCGCGGGCCGAATCCACAACCGAAACCGAACACCCGGCACACCCGGATCAGTTGACCCTGAGCGCAAGCTCACAAGGAGGCTCATGATGAGAGATATGAATCCACAGCGATTGAGCCGATGGTCCGGCGCAGCAGTCGCGATGGCCGCTATGGCCGCCGCGCTGCTGCCGGCGACCGCTTCCGCCGACGCCACTGACGACTATCCCATTCCGCATCGAATGATCATCACCGGCTGCACCGCCGAGCAGATCATGGCCGCCGCGCGCGACGTGGAGCCGGTCTATTACGAGCGGTACATGATCGATTACAACAACAAGTCGCCGGAGGTCCAGCAGGCGGCCCAGGACTACATCCACGACTTCTTCGCCAAGTCCCCAGCAGAACGCCGCGCGTGGTCGGAACAATTGGCCACCGATATCTACGCTGACCAGTTGGCGTTCCAATGGCCGAACCATTCCAAGTTGTTCTTCAACAACAAGGGTGTGGCGGCCAACACCACCGATATCTGCCAGCAGTACCCGGTAGGTGACATGTCGCTGTGGGTGTGGTGAGCCAGTGGCCGCTCCAGTGATCGAACGGTGGCTGAATGTCATCGAGAACGGCCAGACCGCTGACCTCGATGACTTGCTCGCCGAAGATGCCGTGTTCTACTCACCCGCGGTGTTCACGCCCCAGCGTGGGCGAGTCAAAGCGGCCGCCTATCTTCGCGCCGCTGAACATCTGTTCTCCGACACAGGTTTCCACTACGTCAACAAGTGGATCGACACCCACTCCGCCGTCCTCGAATTCGCCGCGGAGGTCGACGGTATCTCCGTCGAGGGCGTCGACATCCTGCACTGGAACGACGAGGGCAAATTGACGTCGGTGAAGGTCATGGTCCGACCGTTCAAGGCGCTCCAGACCGTCATCGCGAAAATGGCGGAACTTCTCGCGGCTCCGTGAGCCGAGGCGTTCCCGGTACCACTCGATGGTGCATAGCCTCGAACTCACCACCGCACTGCTGCTGATCGCAGCGGGACTCGCGGCCGGTTTCCTCAACACCGTCGCATCAAGCGGTACCGCCGTGACCCTTCCGGTCATGATCGGCCTCGGTCTGCACCCCATGATCGCCAATGCCACCAACCGGGTTCCCGTTCTGCTGGGTTGTGCGGTGGCGGTATGGAAATTCCACCAGGCCGGCCAGATGCCGTGGAAACCTGCACTCAAGCTCTCGGTTCCGATGCTCCTAGGGGCCGTTGTCGGCCTGATCGCGGCGGAGAACCTCAGCGATATGCGCACCATCAGGGTGACGGTCTTCGCATTGGGAGTAGCGGCTTTACTGATACTGCTCAATCCCTCGAAGTGGTTGGCAGTCGAGGCAACCACTCCGGTGCGCACGTCCGGCCCGCTGATCACGGTGGCCGTGTTCGGGGTCGGTGCCTGGGCGGGGCTGATCGTTCTGGATTCGGCGACCTACATGCTGGCCGTCCTGGTTCTGATGGCCAATTTCCCGCTCCGGGAGGCCAATGCCATCAAAGTGTTCTCCCTCGGACTGGTCGCGCTGTCAGGCGTGATCCTGTTCACCGTGAAGGGGCAGATCGACTGGCTCTGGGCCATCCCACTGTCGGTCGGCGCGATGATGGGTTCCCAGGTGGGCGCCAGGGTGTCACTGGGGCCCAATGCCAGTAAATGGGTGTACACGATGCTTTTAGTCGTCCTCGCCGGCGAAGCCATACGCCTCGGTTTCCTGATCCTGTGACCGTTGCCAAGATGTGACCTCTCGCGATCTCCGGTTTTGCTGAATTCACCGGGTCCGGACCGCGCCTGGGCTGCCGTAAACTGAGCCCTACCTGGGCGGAGTTCCCCGCCTCGGACGTAGGACGCGCCTCTGGAAAGTTTGGGGCCAGTGTGAGTAGAGTTTGGGAAACACGTTGCCCCGATACCGGCGCTTCGGGTTTGCCAGCCGCAGGATTCGCAGTTAGCCAGAAGCAGGAGAGAACCCGATGACTTCGCCGAAGCGTGCCGCCACCTATATCGGCCGGATCGGTGCGTTGGCCGTCACCCTCGGCGTGGGGCACGCACTGGCTACCGCCGCCGTCGCATCCGCCGACACGGCCGATCAAGGATCCGCCCGGCAGTCAACATCAGCGGCCCACAAACCCGCGGCTCAGCGCGCCACCCGAGGCGCGGCGCTCCGCAAGGCCGCCCCGCAGCAGCCGGCCGTCGTCACCGCGGCACGCCGCAGCAACAGCTCCCCCGCGACTCCGTCGGCTGCGACCAAATCCGCACTGACGGCGTGGAGCAGAGGGGACCTCGCCGGCCCCGGCGCCAGATCGGTGGCGGCGAGGGCGGCGGCGTCGACAGCCAACGTCAGCGTCCCCGCCGCGGCGGTGGTGGCCAGCACGCCGTCAACCCTTTCTTCGACTCACACCGGCTGGGTGACCGGGCAGCGCAACATTGCCATACCCGGTTTCAACTGGCCGCAGACCAACAACACCTCCTGGGCCAACGTCTATGGCACCGATGTCGGCGTCATGTGGTTCAACGGTGTCAATGCCAAGACCCAACTCGCATTCGGCGATACCTTCAGTGGCCCCAATATGAGCGGCAACTGGCGATCCAATGTGCTGCTGCTCAGCAGTGACACCCAGTTGTACGACGGGCTAACACTTGAGAACACCGGCCCCGCATCGCAGTTCATCCCGGCGGCCCCCAGACAGGTGTTCTTCATCGGCTCCGAAGTCACCAATATCCCGTCGTCTGCCGTGTATGCGAACGGACAGAACTACGTCAACTACTTCTCGGTGAAGTCATGGGACACCCCGGGTCGCTGGACTACCAACTACTCGGCGATCTCGATGTACAACCCGGCCACCGACAAGTGGGATCTGCAAACCTCATCCGTGCGCTCGGCGGGATGGTTCCGTTCATCAACGCCGTATGTGGCGGGCAGCCAGAACTTCCAGCAGATGGCCTACGTTCTGGAACCGGAGAGCAAGGTTGCACCCGGCGGCACCCGCTATGTCTACGCCTTTGGCACCCCGTCCGGACGAGCCGGATCAGCGTTCCTCTCCCGGGTGCCCGAGGGTGCCATCACCGACCTGAAGCAGTACGAGTACTGGGACGGCAGTTCCTGGGTGACCAATAAGCCGGCGGAAGCCGTGGCGATCATCGGCGACTCGACCAAATCCGCGGGACTCTTCGGATTCATCAAGGACCTGGCCAACAACCCGAACTTCTTCGGCGGCTTTTTCGCCGGTCTCGTCGGCGCCAAGACCGGCGGCAACGTCAGCGAGATGAGCGTGCAGTACAACGAATACCTCGGTAAGTACGTGGTGATGTACGGCAACGGCGCCAACAATGTCATCCTGCGCACTGCCGACACCCCGGAGGGCACCTGGTCGACTCCGGTGACAGTGGCCACGTCGATCCAGTACCCGGGTCTGTATGCGCCGATGATCCATCCGCTGTCGGGCACCGGTGAGCTGACCGATGCAGGCGGTAACCCCGACGTCAGCACGCTGTACTGGAACATGTCACTGTGGGGCAATTACAACGTCGTCCTCATGAAAACCGATCTGTCCCCACTGAAGGCCACTCTGGTCTGATGGCCGGCTTTTCCGCGCGTCACCGCGTCGGATATCTCGGTGGGTGTGCGGTTGTACTGGGTATCGGCGCGGCGTTGGCCGCCGAGGCTCCGACCGCGTGGGCTGACACCACCGGTGGTACCGGTTCGGTGCAGGCCCCGTCCGCGACGCGGACGAACCACACGGTCAAACCAAACCGGCGCGCCGCCACGACGGTGAAAACACCCGGGGCAGCGAGGCCCATTGCCAGTGCACCTATCCGCCGGGGATTTGTCGCACCCGGCGCGACTACCCAGCCCGGTTTGACAATCACCCGCTCCGGCCAGAGTCCATTCCTGCTCGGCAGCGGTACGACCGGTGCCGCCGAACTCAGCGGTGTCACCTTTGCGGGCGGCACCTCTTACTACGCCGTGGGAGATAACGGCGCCAAGGTGATCTGGCAGATCTACACCTCGCTGGACTCCGCAACCGGCCGGATCCGATCGACACGCGTGACCGGCGGGATCAGTGCCCCCGGTTTGGGTTCCGACTCAGAGGGGATCGCCCTCGGGCCCGACGGACTCAATGTCTGGGTTTCCGATGAAGTCGCATCGAGTATCCACGAATTCAACCTCGCGACCGGTCTGAAGGTGGGTTCGGTCTCGGTGCCCGATATCTATCAGCCGGCTAACGTACAGAACAACATGGGCTTGGAATCACTCACCTACGGCCTAGGCAAACTGTGGACGGGAAACGAAGAGGCACTCAAACCGGATGGGGCGCTGTCAACCACTTCAGCGGGAAGCTGGGTCCGGATTCAGGAATTCGACGGACCGAACTTCGTAGCGGGGACCCAATACGCCTATCGCACTGATCCGATTGCCCGCATGTCTCCATTCGTTAACGTCGAACGCAGCGGACTGGTTGATTTGCTTGCCCTTCCCAACGGGGACATCCTGGCCTTGGAGCGGGAACTGGGCGGCTTCCTGCCGCATTACCGAACCCGGATCTATCTGATCGATTTCGCCGGCGCATCGGATGTTACGAATGTGTCCAGTCTCAGTGCCGGCGGTTTCACCGCGGTCGGCAAAACGCTTCTGTGGCAGGGCAATACCGGCTTCAGCAATTTCGAGGGCATCACACTGGGCCCTGAACTCAGCGATGGTTCGTATTCCCTGCTGCTGGTCTCCGACAACGGTAGCGGCACCCTCGGTCAACGTCAGAACAGCTTCAGCCTCACCCTGAACGGCGTTTCGGGGCCGACCTCGGCATCAACGTCGATCGCGGTTTAATCAGCTGCCACAGTCACCGAGCACCCCGGCGATTGCATCGTGTTCGGCCTGCGTCACCCAGAGTCCGTAGGTGGATTTGATGTCGACGATCCGCGTAACGAATGGGCAGCGGTAGGACTTGTTGGGCGGCAACCACGTTGCCGCGTCACCGTCCCCCTTCTCCTGATTGACCCACCCGATCGTGGTCTGAAGATTCAGCGGATCGTTGGCGAAGTTGGTGCGGGTGAAAAAATCCAGCTGTTGCGCGCCGGTCTGCCAGGCATCCGATAGTGCGACGATGTGATCGATCTGGACCTCCGCCGAGGTATTCGGGCCGCGCTCGAACACAACGGAGGTTCCCGTATAGGGGTCGTTGAGGATTCCGCTGAGAATCGCGCATCCGTTGGATCCGGGTTTGAAGACCACGTCCATAAGGTCGCGGCGCAGGATGTCGTTGCGGGTGTCACATCCGTTATGGCCCAGGGGCACTGTCACATCGTCGGTCCACGCGTCGCCGTACTCACCGCGCGAATATCCGGTCTTGGGTGCGCGTCCCTTGATAGGCAGGGTGTCGAGTTTGGCGAGGGTATCTGCGGCCGAAGGCGGCGGATCGGCGGTGGCCGGTGACACCGAGGCGAGAAGTCCCGCCGCTATCACCGCGACGGCGGCCAGTCGTATCAGCATCGGCGGATCGGCTAACCCCACCAGAACGAGGTCGCGATCGCGATGTAGAGCGCGATCAGCGCAGCCCCCTCAAACCAATTCGATTCGCCATCGAAGGTCACCAGCACCGCGACCAGAGCCGACATCACCATCGCCGCCAGCAGCAGCGGGGAAAGCACCAGATCAAAACCGGGCTGGCCCAGGAATCCCGCTGCGAGACAGACGATCGGCGCCACTGTCAGCGCGATTTGCACCGGCGACTGCAGAACGACCTGCACCCCGTAGTCCATCTGATTCTTGGCGGCCAACTGAATACCGACGACGTTCTCCACCGCATTGCCGGCGATTGCGACGATCACGAGGCCGGCGAACACCTCGTTGATGCCCATCGTGTGCATGGCCGGCTCCAGCGCGGCGACGAACCACTCCGAGACGAAGGCGGCCCCGATCCCGGTGGCGGCAAGCATCCCGATCGCCATCGCCAATGGCCATTCGCCGTGCGAGTCCGCCCTGCTGGCCGCCGCCACCGAATCCGGACTTGCGGCAATGGGAGACGGACGTCGCCCCAGGGCGGCCGGCAGCGAGAGCGCAAACAGCGCCAGCATGACAATCGACACCACGACCGACACCACACGTTCATGCGTTGCCGCCGGGGTGTGCAACGACGCAGTGAGAGAAGGAATCGCCAGTATGAAAACCGCAAGGGTGAGCATCAGGCCCAGGGTGCGGCTGTCATCGGCGGCGAACCGTTGCCGGCCGTGTTTGAGTCCGCCCACGAGGAAGGCCAACCCGAGGATGAGTAGGACGTTGGCCAGGATTGACCCAACCAGGGTGGCCTTCACCACGCCGTAGAGACCTGCTTTGAGGGCGAAGAGGATCACGAACAACTCGGGCAGATTACCCAGAGCCGATTGCAGAACGCCGGTGGCGCTGGGGCCGAGACGATCCCCCAGTGCCTCCACCGAACGACCGACCAGGGAGGCCAGCGTGGCGAGGGCGACGGCGGCAACTACGAAGCAGACTACCGAATTGGCGTGGACGTAGTTCAGAACTCCGGCGGCGACCGCGGCGATCACAGTGACCGCGATCATGATGCGGTCGCGGCGCGAGAGCAACGACGCGGTAGCGGTCGGCGTCACGTTGCTACTCGCCCGACCGATCGAATGTGATGACTTCACCGCGGTTGATCGAAACCCAATCGCGGGCTTCGAGATAGGGCCGAAAGGTCTGGGCGATCAATTCCGCATCGGCACCGGTCTTGGGTCGCTGGAGTTCGTAGAGATGCGGGAACTCGGTCCAGGCCACGACGGCATCCCAGAGGCGCAGCGCGGCGTCCCCGGTGGGCGGATCAACCAGAACCGGCCCGAAAAGACTCTGCCCGTCGGGGAAGAACAACGTCGGAACGCCGTAACCGGCTGCGTCCACCACCCGCTGGTGATCGGCTAGAACTTCATCATTGGTTGTCGGATCGGCGATGGCCTCATCGACCAATCCGGGGTCGAATCCGAGCTCTTCGAGCAGATGCCGAGCGACCGCTTTCTCGTGCGGCTTGTGGCCCTCCACGTGCAATGCTCGCGCGGCTCGTTCGTACCAGGCGTCAACATCGGCCATAGATCGGCGGCGTAGCAGCGCGCCGATCCGCATCATCGACCAGCCGTAGGACCACTCCCGCTCCCACGGATGCTTCTTCCCCTCGATGCGGTTGATCTCCTCAAGGCTGAAAAACCGCCAGTTCACTTCAAGTCCCGTCAGATCACGGACCGCGCGAATCCACCGCGAGGTCTGATAGGCGTACGGGCACATGACGTCGAAGTGGAAATCGACGGACGCTGGTCGAGTACTCACGTCGTGAACACTAGACGCACAGAATCCGGCGCTTTGCCGGATTCGCAGCGGACCGGCGGTCCGGTGGTGGCACCATTGGCCTCGATTGAGCTCCGGACAGCAAAGGAGGTTTGGGTGGCGCTCATCTTGGCATTCGGGGTGATGTTGCTGATCAGCGTCTCACTATCGGGACTGGCTGCACGGACCGTGCTGTCCACCGCGCTGCTGTTCCTGCTGGCCGGTGCGGTGCTTGGTCCCGGCGGACTGGGCCTCGTGCAGAAGAACGCCGAGGACCAGATCGTCGCGGTGCTCGCCGATATCGCCCTGTTCACCGTGCTATTCACCGACGGGCAGCGCGCCAGCGTTCCGGCGCTACGCGAGGGGTGGCGGCTGTCTGGCCGCGCGTTAGGCCTAGGTATGCCACTGGCGATGATCGGAATCGCGGTTCCCGCACACTTTCTGGTGAACCTCGACTGGCCGACGGCATTCCTGCTTGGCGCCATCCTCTCGCCGACCGACCCGGTGTTCGCCTCGGCACTGGTGGGCCGGGCTGATGTCCCGTTGCGGCTGCGGCGGCTGCTCAATGTGGAATCCGGGCTCAACGACGGACTCGCGCTGCCCTTCGTCCTGATCTTCCTGGCCATGGCCAAACACGAGAACTCCCACATCGGCACAGTGTTGGTGGAGTTGGTCCTGGGCTTGGTCATCGGAATCGGTGTAGCGGCAATCGTCGCACTCGCCTGGCGCGCCAAGATCCTTACGGCTGAGCCGCGACTGCAGCCGCTGGGTCCGGTCGCGATCGCGGTGGTGGTGTATGCGATATGTCATATGACACATGCCAATCCGTATCTGGCCGCCTTCGCCGCCGGATCCACACTGGCTACCCTCGACCATGTTGCGGCCGAGAGCTTCGAACCGTTCGGCGATCTACTCTCCGAGCTGACCAAGTTCGCCGCACTACTTGTCTTCGGAACGTTGATCACACCGGATCGGTTGTCCCATCTCGGTTGGCAAGGCTGGCTATTGGCGGTCCTGGCCATCGTTCTGGTACGGCCCGCGTCAATGCTGCTGTCACTAGTGCGGACTCCGATGCCACGCTCGGAACGCCTCACTGCCGCCTGGTTCGGCCCGAAGGGCTTCGCGTCAGTGGTCTA